>Ga0182030_10013905_pt1 | contig 15964 bp, 10 predicted proteins | sample 812S3MmetaG_FD_121299 | JGI IMG/M metagenome (GOLD analysis project Ga0182030, IMG submission 121299) | Permafrost microbial communities from Stordalen Mire, Sweden - 812S3M metaG (Illumina Assembly) | ecosystem: Environmental > Terrestrial > Soil > Wetlands > Permafrost | place: Sweden...
AGCTACAACCGTCCGGAAGACGTGCCGCCGCTCTACTCCGCATCGTTCGGATTGGGCAGCCGCGACCTCCAACCGGAGGGACTGATCGGCGCGGTCGAAAATATGCTGCCGAAAGGCGCGAAGAAGAAGTTCTTTTACCTTTCGATCGATTTCCTGCACGAAAAGCCCTTCACCCCCAAGCAGGAACTCCATCAGATTCAGATCGCCGATGGTTATCCGCGGATCCGTGAGCTGTCCGTGCGGGGAAGTGAAAATCCAAACTTAATTCCCAAGAACAGCATCACTGTGCGTCTGCACTCGGTGGGAGGATGGGGGGCCATCACCACCGGGAAGAACCTCGCGATGACTCTGTTCGACTTGTTGGGGTATCACATCAAGGCAAACCCCAAGTATGGATCGGAGAAAAAGGGTCAGCCGACTACATACTATCTGTCAGCCGCACCGGAGCCGATTCGCGTCAATTGCGATTTCATCAATGTTGACGTGGTTCTTTCGCCCGATCCGAATGTGTTCTTGCATTCCAATCCGCTCGCAGGGCTAAAGCAAGGAGGCGTCTTTATTTTTCAGAGCCCGGAAGGTAACCCGGAAGACGCCTGGTCGCAAATTCCGGCGGCATTCCAAAGTATGATCGCCGAGCGGGATATCCGGGTTTACTATCTGGATGCTTTCAAAGTGGCTCGTGAAGAAGCGAGTGATCCGGAACTGCAGTTCCGCATGCAGGGGATCGCGTTTCAAGGAGCGTTCTTCGCGGCGTCGCCGGTGATGGCTCAGGCGGGATTGACGGAAGAGAAACTGTTCAAGGCGATCGAGTCTGAACTCAATCACAAATTCGGCGCAAAGGGTGCTCGAGTGGTCGCGGACAACTTGCGCGTGGTGCGCCGTGGCTTCGATGAAATTTCGGAAATCAAGGATCGAAAGATATCCGCGGCGGGGAATTCTCAACTGCGCAAGCCGCCGGATCTGCCTGTGATGCTGAAGTCGCTGCCTGCAAACGGCTCTCCGACTACCGACATTCATCGCTTTTGGGAACAGACGGGCAACTTTTATCTCACCGGCAGAGGGAATGACAACCTGGCGGATCCGTTCATCGGTTTGAGCCTCATTCCGGCCGCGACCAGCCTCTTCCGCGATATGACCGGAGTGCGCTTCGAGCATCCAGAGTGGATCGCGGAAAACTGTACGGCATGCGGCTCGTGCTATACGGTATGTCCGGATAGCGCTATTCCCGGTCTCGTGAACACAATGCTTTCGGTGTTTGAGACGGTGACCCATTCGCTCACCGCTTCCGGCCGAACGATAAAGCACCTGCCACGGGCCGTTCGAACATTGGAGCAGAAATTGCGATCTTTGTTGCACGCCGCCGGAGACAAAGCGGATGTGCGAGCGCTTCTCGATATATCGATTACGGACACGGTGGCAACCTACCGGGAGCGTCCCGAGGAATCCCAGGAAGTGGAGCTGGAGTTCCAATGGTTCCGCGAAGCGCTGGGGGATTTCAAGTTCAGCGCGACCCAGCCGTACTGGGCGCGCCGTGAAAAAACACAAAAGGGCAGCGGGGGCCTGCTCTCCATCACGGTCAACCCGTACGCCTGCAAAGGTTGCATGCTCTGCGTGAAAGTGTGCCAGGACGATGCATTGCGATCGGTGCATCAGACCCCGGAGAGCGTCGCACGGCTGCGGCACAATTGGGACGTCTGGCAGTCGTTACCCAACACACCGCGCGAGTTTATCCGCATCGACAACCTGGATGAACGTATCGGTGCACTGGAAACCTTGCTGCTGGACAAAACCAATTACATGAGCATGACCGGGGGCGACGGCGCCTGCCTGGGATGTGGCGAAAAAACGGTAGTTCATCTATTCACGGCGACCGTGGAGGCTCTGATGCAGCCGCGCGTGAAAGCGCAAGTCGCGAAGTTGGAAGATCTGATCACCCGCCTCGATCACCACGTCCGCCTGAAACTCGCCTCGACGCTTGACCTCAGCCGGGGTGATCGCATCGAGCAAGCGCTGAATCAGCTTCAGAACTCTGATGTTACGCTGGCCCGGCTCTCCGGGAAGCTGGATGAGCGGCACACGGCCAGCACGATCGACCCGGAATGGCTTCGCTGGGCGACGCAACTCCTGGAAAAATTGAAGCATCTTCGCTGGTCCTACACGGATGGAATCGCCGGACGAGGACGAGCCAGTATGGGAATTATTAACGCGACCGGCTGCACTTCCGTATGGGGCTCCACGTACCCCTATAATCCATACCCGTTTCCCTGGGCCAATCACTTGTTCCAGGATTCGCCGTCCGTGGCGATGGGGATCTTTGAAGGCCACATGGCCAAGATGGCCGAGGGGTTCAAGGCGATCCGCATGGCCGAACTTGAACTGAATGGCGGATACCAGAAAGAAAAGCACGCGGAATTCTTCACCTACTTCGACTGGAAGCGATTCAGCGATGAGGAATTCCATTTGTCTCCGCCGGTAGTCTCGGTCGGCGGCGATGGTGCGATGTACGACATCGGATTCCAAAATCTTTCAAGGATGATGATGTCCGGCAAGCCCATCAAGGTGCTGGTACTGGACACGCAAGTATATTCGAACACCGGCGGCCAGGCGTGCACGTCAGGGTTCACGGGCCAGGTTTCCGAGATGGCGCAATTCGGCAAGGCGGCGCAGGGCAAGGAAGAAATTCGCAAGGAGATCGCCCTGGTAGGGATGGCGCATCGAACCACCTATATTCTTCAAGGCAGTATTTCGAATGCCACCCATCTGATCGAGGGATTCATTGAGGGGATCAATGCGCGGCGCCCGGCGCTGTTCAACATTTATAGCGCGTGCATGCCCGAGCATGGCATCGCGGACGATCTGGCAGAACACCAGAGCAAACTCGCGGTGGAATCGCGAGCCTATCCGCTGCTCCGCTACAACCCGGACAAGGGAGTGCTGCCGGAAGAATGCTTCGATCTCGAAGGTAATCCTGCGGTAGATCAGGACTGGCCGACCTACGGGCTCGAATACACCGATGAGCACGGCGTCAAGGCTATCCTGCAACTCCCGCTCACCTTCGCGGATTTTGCGATCACCGAAGGCCGCTTTCGGAAGCAGTTTCGGACCGCGCCTCGCGATACATGGAACGAGAATATGATTCCGCTGGTCGAGTATTTGGATCTGGCGGAGGACGATCGCGAAGGGAAATTCCCGTACATCTGGGCCGTGGATAAGAAGAACCGGTTGATCCGCGTCGTCCCCGCCGCGCCCATCGTGCGGGCCTGTGAGGACCGGAGAAACTTCTGGCGCGTGCTGAAGTCGCTCGCGGGAATCCGTCCGGCCGTCGATACGGACGGAATCGCGGATCGAGCTCGGGTAGAGTTTGCGCAAACGCTCGCGGCTAACATTCTGCAGATGGCGGGAGGCGGGCGATTGGAAACGGGATCGGAACAGCTGGCGTCGTCGTTATCCAGCGCGATTCCGCCGGCCCCGTTCGCCAGCCCGATTTCCGCGGCAGGCCGGGCCCCGGAGACAGGGGAAGCGGGGGAAGGCTACGTTTCTCCCTGGATCGAATCGGCGCAGTGCAGCGCTTGTGATGAATGCACTAACTTAAATCCGAAGATGTTCGCCTACGACGACCGCAAGCGGGCGTTTATTAAGGATGCAAAAGCCGGCCCCTATAAAGATCTGGTTCGCGCAGCGGAGAAATGCACCGCGCAAGTGATTCACCCGGGGACTCCGCATGATCCGAAGGAGAAGGATCTGGACAAGCTGGTGAAGCGCGCGGCGAAGTACAACTAGCCATGCATTTGACGAGTTGGCTGACTGGCAACGGATCCCCTCGCGGGATACACATCCCCGAGTTTAAGGAGGCGACTTGTCATCTTCCCATTCGTCGCCTGCCCTTCGCTCCGCTCCTCATCGTGCCTCTTTCGCAGCACACCGGCTCGCCGGCGGTTTCCATCGTTCGCGAAGGGCAGGAGGTGGTTCGCGGAGAACCGATCGCGAGGGCAGACGGGTTCTTCTCCGTGCCCATGCACGCGCCTGCCACCGGCCGCATCGAGTGTATCGCCCTGGCACAGACGGCCCGCGGTGATCGTACCCCGGCCATCTACCTCAGGCCGTATCCTGGCGCCAGTCAGGAAATTCTCTACGGCGCGCCGCAGGATATCGAGCGGATGAGCCGGGAGGAAATCATCACCGCGATTCAGGATACGGGCGTCGTTGGCCTTGGCGGAGCGGCTTTTCCGACCCACGTCAAGATGAAACTGCCGGAGGGCAAGTCGGTCGATACGGTCGTCGTCAACGGCTGCGAATGCGAACCGTACCTGACCACGGACCACCGCGTGATGGTGGAGCAGCCATCGCAAGTACTTTACGGGACCCGGATCGTGATGCGGGCCATCGGTGCCCGGCGCGCGATCGTCGGTGTCGAGGACAACAAGCCGGACGCCATTGAGGCTCTGCGCAAGGCAGCCGGAGCACATCCCGAGATCACGATTCGCTCGGTACCGACCAAATATCCGGAGGGCGCCGAAAAAATTCTGATCAAGACGCTTCTTGGTAAGGAGATCCCCTCGGGCGGTTTGCCGAGTGATATTGGGCTAGCGGTATTCAATGTCGCGACGCTTGCGCAGATCGGCGACCTGCTGCCGCGCCATCAAGGTTTGATCGAGCGCGTCGTCACGATCACCGGCCCAGGAGTCGTCAAACCCGGGAATTATCTGACCGCGCTGGGGACGCCGCTTCGATGGGCGCTTGAGCAGGTGGGCTGCAAGAACGTCAGCTCCGTCATTCTCGGTGGTCCGATGATGGGACCGGCAATCAGTTCGCTCGAAGTTCCATTGACAAAAGGCGTCACCGGCGTCCTCGTGCTTACGGCACTGGACTTAAGCGAAAACAGGAAAGTCTACCCATGCATCAAGTGCGCGGCGTGCGTGGAAGCGTGCCCCGTTCAATTGAATCCTTCGCGTCTGGGGCTTCTTGCCCGCAAGGAGCGCTACGAGGAGATGGAAACCCAGTTTCATCTCAATGATTGTTTTGAGTGTGGCAGCTGCAGTTACGTGTGCCCAGCCAATATTCCTCTGGTGCAGTACTTCCGCGTGTCCAAGCAGATGAATCGGGAAAGAAAGGCTCGCGCATGAACCCTTCATCCCGGGTGTTCGAACTCAGAACATCTCCGCACTTGCACACACCGCGGACGGTGGAAACGATCATGCGCAACGTGATCTACGCGCTCCTGCCGATCTGCGTTTATGCAATCTGGTTGTTCGGTCTCAGTGCACTGGCTTTGTTAGTGACCACTACTGCTTCCTGCGTATTTACGGAACAGTGGATATGCCGGATGTCGGGCCGCGAGTCATCGATCGGCGATCTCAGCGCGGCAATCACCGGCCTGCTCCTGGGACTCATTTTGCCGCCCGGATTTCCGCTCTGGATGGCTGCTGCCGGTGGATTCATCGCGATCGCTCCCGCAAAAATGCTGTTCGGCGGCCTGGGTTTCAATGTGTTCAACCCGGCACTGGTTGCGAGGGCATTTTTACAAGCAGCATTCCCGGTGGCGATCACAGCTTATACTCCGGCGCTGGCGCTCCATCGATTCGTGGAATTGATCCCCTCCACGCTGGCGATTCCGTTGATGAAAGCACAGTCGATCGTGGCCTGGAGCAACAGCGTCCGAGTCGATGCGTTTTCCGGAGCCACGCCGCTCATGATGCAAAAGTTCGATCACGTATCCACCGGTCTGTGGGCCTTGCTCTCCGGGCAGCGGGCGGGCTCGGCCGGGGAAACTCCAGCGCTTTTGATCCTGGTCTGCGGCGGCTACTTGATCGTTCGCAAGATGGCCGACTGGCGTATCCCGGTGGCGATGTTGGGGAGCGCCGGGATCACGGGAGCCGTGTTCTACATGATCGATCCGGTTCGGTACCCGACCCCCGTTTTCGTGCTGCTGTCCGGTGGACTCATGATGGGTGCGATGTTCATGGCCACCGATCCGGTAGCATCGCCGGTGACACCCACCGGCGTCTGGATCTACGGAGCCTTGATGGGCTCCATCACCGTGCTGATCCGATCGCTGGGCGGGCTTGCGGAGGGCGTCATGTACGCAATCCTGTTAGGGAACGCCGTCTCCCCGCTGATTGATAATCTGACGCAGCCAAGGACGTACGGAGCTCAAGGAAAAGGAAGCTCCGCCCCCAAGAAGGAGGTTGGCGCATGAGCCAACCGTCGAGCGGCTTCAAGATGATCCGGCTCATGACGGTGGTTTCGCTGTTGTGCGGCTTATTGATCGTCAGTACCGAGGTGAACACACGCGCGCGCATCCGGCGAAATCAGGAAACCATCATGCGCGAGTCGGTGGCGCAGCTTCTGCCGGGCATCGAGAAACAGATTATTTATGGAATTGAGCCGTCCGGAGATCTCACGATTCTCAATAGCGCGGCGGCGCCCGGTCCGAGGCTTTTTGCGGGATATGACGCGTCGGGGAAGTTTCTTGGCGTCGTGATCGAAGCGAGCGAACGCGGTTATGCCGACATTATCTCCGCCATGTACGCCTACGCGCCGGACACCCAGACCATCACCGGGTTCCAGGTAGTGGATATGAAGGAAACGCCGGGTTTGGGGAACCGGATTTCGACGGATCTTCCTTTTCTCGAGAATTTCAAGAGCCTGGACGCTACGCATCCGATTGTCACTGTGAAGCACGGCGCGAAAAAGAATCCTTGGGAAATTGATGCGATCTCCGGCGCCACGGTAAGTTCCCGGGCGGTAGGCCGGATGCTCCAGGAAAGTACGCAAAGCGTGGTCCCGATCGTTCAGAAGAACTTGGGCCGCATCAAAAGAGGTGAATAAAATGAGCAACGAACAAACCCCCATCGCTTGTCACGGTACTCTACCCGCATCGTCGCCAGCCGACACGATGGTGGCCTTCACCAACGGCCTTTGGAAGCAGAATCCGGTATTCGTCCAGGTACTCGGGATGTGCCCGACGCTGGCAATCACCAACAGTGTCCGCAACGCCATCGCAATGGGGCTGGCCACGACATTCGTGCTGGCATCGTCGAACGGCCTGGTCTCGATGGTGCGGAAGCTGGTGCCGAAGCAGGTTCGAATTGCCACGTATATTCTGATCATCGCCACCTCGGTAACCATCGTCGACTTCCTGGTGAAAGCCATCAGCATCAATGTTTATAAAGCTCTTGGACCCTTCATCCCGCTGATTGTCGCCAACTGCATCATTCTCGAACGATCGGAAGCGTTTGCCGGAAAGAATCCATTCGTCAAGTCGGTTCTTGACGGGTTGGGAATGGGCCTAGGCTTCACTTTCGCCCTTAGTTGCCTGGGCACGGTACGTGAGGTGTTGGGTGCCGGAACTTTTCTCGGCATCCACGTATTCGGATCCAATTTTGAACCGTGGGTTCTCTTCCTGCTTCCTCCCGGCGGATTCATCTCATTGGCAATCTGGCTGCTGACGTTTACACTCTGGCGCGACCGGGGTGCCCGAAAAAGGCGGAAGGTGGTCGTCCAGGACCAGGAAATACGGCAAGAAATGCCGGAGATGGAGGTGGCGTCGTGAACGATTCATTGGGACATATCTTTGTCGATGCGCTGCTCATCAACAACTTCGTACTGTGCGTATTTTTGGGAATGTGCTCGTTCCTCGGTCTTTCGAGCAAATTTGCCACGGCCTGGAGGATGGGCGTGTCGGTGATGTTTGTCATCACGGTCAGCAGCATCCTCGCGTTCGGCACGAATCTGATCCTCGTGAGGTATCACGCTGAGTATCTGCGCATCATCACCTACATCGTGATTATCGCGGCCACGGTTCAACTCACCGAGATGTTCATCCGCAAGACCAGTCCGGCTCTGTTTCGCGCGATGGGTATTTATTTGCCGTTGATCACGACCAACTGCGCTGTGCTCGCCGTTCCGGTGTTTCAAACCGCGCGTAATTATTCCTTCGTCCAGAGCGTGGTTTTTGCGATCGCAGCCAGCGGCGGCTATACGCTGGCGATGGTGATTCTGTCCCTGGTACGAGAGCGTGTCGAACTATCTGACATCCCGGATCTTGCGCGAGGAACCGCGCTCACGCTGGTACTGGCGGCCATTCTCTCCATGGCGTTCATGGGCTTCGCGGGGATGGGGAACGGGGGCTGACATGGTTTTGGCTTATCTCACTGGAATTCTGGGCTTCGCATTGGTGATGGGATCGTGGCTCCTGGTTCAAACCTGGGCGCGTGCCGAATCGCGATGCGCCCTTGACCACGACATGCTGGAAGGCCACGGCTGCGGATCTTGTGATCGATCTGGCGCATGCAGCCGGCATGAAAGGAAACACCATGGACTTGCATGAAGACGACATCGCTAACCCGCATACCGCGACGCTCGTATCGAGCGAGCGAATCACCCCGGCCGATTCAGCGGAAGTCCGCCATCTGGTCCTAAAGTTGACCGATGAAGACTTCGGCTTCCGCGAAGGGCAAAGCCTTGCGGTGATGGTTCCCGGACCTCATGAATTCGGGAATCTGTATCACCTGCGACTTTACTCGATCGCGAGCCCCCGCACCGGTGAGGAAGGAAAGCCCGATCGGATTTCTATTTGCGTTCGCCGTTGTTTTTATATCGATCCGGTGAGTGGAGAGCGCTACCCGGGCAAAGCCTCCAACTACCTGTGCGATGCGAAACCGGGGGACGAAATCCTCTTCACCGGGCCTTATGGCTCGCATTTCACGATTCCGCCCGACTCCTCCTGCAACCTGCTGATGGTCGGAGCAGGAACCGGGATCGCACCGTTTCGAGCATTTGTTACGCGCATCTACCATATGTGCGGGGGATGGAAGGGGAAAGTCCGCCTCTTTTACGGCGCCAAAAACGGCATGGAAATGCTGTATATGAATGACGTCCGTAAAGACCTTGATCTGTACTATGACGAAAAAACCTTCAAGGCGTTTGAAGCAGTCAGTTCCCGGCCATATCTGGATGAAGAACCGGCGCTCGATCACCTGTTGACCGATCATTCGACCGAGATCTGGGAGATGATCTGCGATCCGAAGACCCACGTGTACGTGGCTGGCCTGATGGGCGCGGCGCAGAAATTCGAACGAGCCGTGATTGAAATGGCTGGCTCGGAGCATTCGTGGCGCGAGAAACGCCGGGAACTGATTCATCAACACCGATACGCGGAACTCCTTCACGAGTGACTTCTTCGGGGAGCCCTCGGCATTGACCCAATCGAACGCCCCTGAGCGCCGTCCGGCAGAACTCAGGCCGCTCACATGTTCAGTTGAAACGAACGCTGAGCGTATGGTGTGGATCATGCAAGTCCAGAGTGGAGCATTCATAACACTGTTCATTCTGATTTCATCCTCTCCTCGAGGGCAGTCAATATCCTCAGCCCAAAGCGACTGTGCATCCTGCGAAGTGAGGGGGCAGGTGATCTCGCCAGGAGGTTCGCTGGACGAACCTACGGACATTGAACTACTCGCGGGTAATCATAAGTCAGGTCACAAGACGCCTATGATCAGAGGCAATTTCAACCTTCTGTCCCGCCCGGTTGGATCCAGTTCAGAGTTTTCCGCAGTCGGGGCGCCCGTTCTATTTAATAACAAGGTATATAAGCGGCGAACCTGAACACGTCATCTTTCACATTTCGCAAGATCCGCTGTCCGGTGCCCGAACGATTTCGCGTTATGAGTTGAGGCAGGCACAAGAGTACCCGCGAGGCAGAAACTGAATTCGCCGCTTCCTCGAAAGCAGCGGCCTTCGGGAACTTCGATGCCAGCGTGGAGCACCTATTGAAAGAGATCAAGAGTGACCCGCAACGCCGTGAATCGTTGGCCCGGCGCATGATCCGGCAACAGGACTATATCTCCGAGATGAAGGGCAAGTCCTTGCGGCGATAGGTCAGGATCGCTCTGCAATCCCTTGGGACATGGATCGATTGGTGAGGGGCGTCAAGCGTCAGGACAGGTCTGTCCATTGTCAATCTGATATCGCGAAGCGCTCAGTTGGGCCTGGAAGGCGGCTTTCGACAGTTGGAGACGTCTCAGTAATTGCACATTGAGCGACTCCGAGTTTTGGGTGATACCGAAAGTGACCCACTGTATCCTCGGCCGATAGTTCGCCACGGCAGCTGGATGCGCCGCTGGCGACCGGCTACGGCGGGCACTGTGGCAATGTTCGCAGGAACAGCGCCTTCGGCCAGGAGGTCCTAGAAGAAGGATATCGATACAGTGCAACACGGATACAACGAGAATTCAATTGGGACATGGGCCGAAAGTCCGGAGCCGGCCACATTCCTTCTTATGACGTCGGGGATGCTGGCGTTGGCATCCCTGGCGCGGAAGCGAAAAGTCTTGGGCGCGCGGTGCAACGGCGGTCCGCTGCCTAGGATGGGCGTTACCCAGCAAATACGTGACTATGTCTATCCGACATTAGCCCCACCGCCTAAGCAGGGATTGACTCGGGGACGCTCCGGCTTGTTTCTCGTTGAACCTCCCGCCGCATAGAACCGCATCGCGGATATGAGGAACGACGGGTATCGTCTGCATGCGCCACCGGCCCCAGAGCAGCAGGTCGGCCAGTGCGCGCCTGCGAAGGCGTCCTGCCGTTTCCTCAAGCTCGATTGCGTTCTCAAGCCAAATCGCCGGGGACCTGGATCGCGGTTCGCCTTCCCCGGCAGCTCCCAGCGCCGGTTCTTCCCGCCTTGATCTCTGACCGCGAGTCTCCGCGCCACCTGCCGAAGAAACCTCGCGAGTTCCCTGGCATTGAGTCTATCCGGAACCTGTTGAAGTTCACAACGCCGCCGATGCCTGGCTCGCTGCGACGTTCTCGTTGACCCTACCGGATCGATGGAGGTCCACCCGGCGTCGGCGCCGGTGAATGCCTTTGAACGTGCTCGGTTGATCGCCCGTACGACGGACTCCAAACTCCAGGAAGTTCCTCGCAAAAGCACGGTGGCCGCTCTAGTCCGGAGCCTCAGCGATCGAGCGGCTGCTTCTCCTAACCCATCGGCGATTGCCCTTCCGTCGGCATATCGCGATTTGGGCGCTGCATCGCTTGACACCGTGGGCAGTTCCATAAGTTTGGACTCAGGAATGCAATAGAGCCTACTGACTTTGAGCATCCGACATCAAATACGTCTGGGTTTCTTGGCTGGGTTGACGGTCGTACTCGGAGTGTCGGTGCTCGCGATATGGAGCATCCTGCGCTGGGGCCGCGACGTGCGAGAGGTCGCGCACAGCCAGGAGGTGCTGGTGCAGCTCGAGAGCGTATTGTCGGGGGTACAAGGCGCAGAAATTGGGGAGCGGGGTTACTTGCTTACAGGTAAAGCATCATACCTTTCGGATTACGGATCGGCGGTTCAACGGGCGACGGATGCTATGGCGGGATTGCGCAATGCCACTGGCGGCGACCGCAGCTATGCCCAAGACATGCACCACCTCAATCGGCAGGTCGACGCAAGGTTGAGCCAGTTGGAGGAGACGATTGAACTGCGGAAGACTCGCGGCTTCGAAGCGGCCCAGCAGGTCGTGCTGGACGATCGTGCAAAAACCGCGATAGAAAACCTTCGCAAATTCGTTGGATCTCTACAGCTAACTGAATATACGCTTCTAGGAGACCTCGTGAACTCGCAACAAGAGACTGCGCGGGTTGCGCAATGGTCCCTGGTGTTTGGCGGTGCAACCGCGCTGCTTCTTGGAGTACTGGCCTTGGCGAGCGTAGAGCGCTCGGTGAAGGAAAGGGAAAAGGCTCACGTCCAGCTTATGCGGTCAGAGAGCGATCTTCGGGCGAGTACCGAGCTCCTCCAATTACGAAATATCCAGATCGAAAAGGCGACAAGGATGAAGAGTGAGTTCCTGGCCAACATGAGCCACGAGTTGCGAACGCCACTTCACACAATCATCGGGTTTTCCGAGCTCCTGGATGAGGAGTTGGGAGGACTCATAAACCCGCAGCTGCGGCATTATGTGGATTTGATTCATAGCGACGCATTATATCTTCTGGGGCTTATTAATGAAGTCCTGGACCTTAGCAAAATCGAAGCAGGCAAGCTGGAATTGCGGCCCGAAACGTTCGACGTCGCGACCATGCTGGAACAAGCTCTGTCCTCGATCCGGCCGCTCAGTTCGGCCAAGGGAATTCAGGTCGCGATCGAAGTTCCCACTTCGCTAAGACTCAACGCAGACTCGGTCCGGTTCAAACAGGTAGTCTACAATCTTCTGAGTAATTCCGTAAAGTTCACGCCCGAAGCCGGGCAAATTCGCCTCGAGGCAACGCCGCGAAACGGCTTTCTTGAGGTAGCAGTGAGCGACACAGGAATCGGCATACCCAAGGAAGAGCAGGAATCGATATTCGACAAGTTCTACCAGACCGAGTTGGGCACGCGTGTAGGGCTCGAAGGGGCGGGACTGGGTCTTGCGATTACCAAAAAGTTGGTGACACAACATGGCGGCCGAATCTGGGTGGAGAGCGAACCAGGAAAGGGTAGTCGGTTCACTTTCACTGTGCCGCTTGAGCTTGGGGCCACCGGCATACAAGGAGCGAAGCGCGCGCCATAAAGATCGCGCCTCTTCTGCGGCAGGCCCTCCGGAACCTTGGATGCGTTCTATCGAAACACGAGCGGCGATAATGCGACGCTCTCGATCCGATTTCTTCTGATTAACTTGTCATTTGAGGACGACCCGAGACAGAGCCGCCTGAGTCGTTGACCCGAACGCTATCGCTAAGTGTGAAGATTGAGCGGGTCAGCCAGCATGGCGAGCACGGATTGGATGGCCTGTTCAAAACCGAGCCGCTGCGCCTGCTCCTGCGTTTGGGAGGTTTCCTGAACGCTGCCAAGTTGCGCATCCGTGAGTTCCGCGAAGGTTTCCCACGCACGACTCCGGTCCCGGCAGAGATTTACGAGTTCTCTGGTGAAGACCGCGCGCTGCCGTTGGCCTTCTCCATCGGTGATCCAAAGATACGGAATCGCGAGCGGCGGCGCAACTTCGTATTTCGCGAGATATTCGTGAACCTCCACCTGCTCATTGTCCCAGGCGGAACCGGGGATGATGCGAAAGTGGTGCCGCAACGGTTTCGACAGGGCAGCCGCGTGTGCGGCGGTGAGACTGGCAAACTCCGCCGCGGGATTGAACAACTGAAACCGTTCCTGCCGCAGCGCCCGGTCCGGATCGTAGCGGTAGATCGGGGCTGTTCGTGAGAAGACGGCAACCGAACCCTCCAGCCAAGCCGTGGCGTCGCTCTCGGATGGATCGGGAACGGAGACCACGGTGACTGCTGGCCGCAGGGTACGGCTCGCCTCTTGAAGGCCCTGTAACAAATGGTTCACTTGGACCATCGAGGTTTGGACCACAAACGCTTCCCGATGAGCCATCGCCAGATACCCGAGATCGGGGCTCATGCCTCCACTGAGGTCTTCGTCGCAAAGCCCTGGTGAGAGGGCCACAACCTGTATCGGACGGCCCGACCTCAACACGCGAGAGAACGACGTGAGGGACGTCTCCGCGAGCCGAACCACCGGTTCCATCACCACTACCGCCGGCAAGGCCGCGAGTTCCTCCGGATCCGCGGTCTGCCACTCGAAGCGTTCCAACAACTGGGAATGGACATCGGCGTCGAACGCGGATTCGACCTCAAGTCGCGAGACCCGCATGGCCCGTAGTACCGGCACCAACCATTCCAGCTGACGATTGCAGAGCTCCAACGCGTCGGTGAAGCCATCCGTGCTCCTGCAGCATCGGCCGCCGAAAGCAGTCACCCCAGAAATGGCCGGATCCGAGTGAAACAACCAGAAGAGCGGCTGCTTGTTATATTCACGCAACGCCGCAGACAGCATCGCGAGTGTCGATGCGCAACGAGCTCTTCGTTGCGGGTCCATACGGTGCGTTGCTTGACCGGGGCGGTTGAAGGAGTCCGCTAAAGCCGATGGTTTGAAGAAAGTCTGAGCTTCCATCCCCAGGGAGGCGGAAAGCTGTTCCGCAAACGTAGGTCCGGACGCTTGAGCGTCGTCTACCGCGAGCAGCCCTTCCACACCCGCAATACAGTTATTGAGTTGACGAGAGAACGCGGCTCGGGATTTCTCGCGCTCCGAAGCCAACGCGGCCGCGTATAGCCATGGCAACGCCTCCGCGCTAAAACCGGCCAACCATCCCTTTGCCGGAATCCGCTTCCCCGCGTCTTCGGAGCAACCTTCGGCGGAAGCAATCTTTAACGCGGCGTCTCTCATGTCCGCCAGCGCGACCACGGGGCGATCTCCCATCGCGATTCGAAATGCAGCAACGATGGTTCCTGCATCCGGCGAGTTACCGAGGATTTCCGCCAGCGGCTTGGAAGGCTGGCCGGATGCGACACAGATCGGATAGCCGGATTTCAAGTCTGGAATTTGGGCCGGTTCATCGAGGATTGCCGGGCGGAGGGCCGTTTTCGGCTTCATGTCTTCCAGGCCGCGGCCGGTGAGATGAAACGTTCGCAGGCGTTCTCGCAAATGATTTTCTTCGGCCGGTGAAGAAGCGGGCATACTTTCCTAAATTGCAAAGCGGGCGAGGGTCGCCTCGACGGCCGCCAACTTCTCAGCCTGCGTCTTTGCGAGTCCCCGCGACGTGATTTCGTCGTAGCGCATGGCCTGCTTGTTCCTGTAGAACAGACCGATCGGGTACACGTCCTCGCGTGCCGCAAGCGCCCTGCCTTCGTCCAGATTGCCCGGATCGTGCGCAATCTGATTGGGGAACTTTCGGGCCACGTCCGGGTCCAAATCGATTCCCTGTTCATGCCGCATTGCGAGAACCTGCGAAGGATCGTCAATTGCCTCATCAAATATGTGAGACGTGAAATGTGGGCAGCGCTGCAGGACGCGAATAAATGAGGTTCCCTGGTGCTCGTAAGCGGCGTGGATCGTATTGTAAAGATGGGGTATGTTCCAGTCCACTGTTTGGGCCACGAAGGAAGCGTTGGCGATGCCGAGCGCCACCGTCAATGGATTCAAGGGAGGCAAATACGAGCCGAGCGGATGCGTATTGGAACGTTCGCCCATTCGAGTGGTCGGCGAGGTCTGGTTCTTGGTCAGTCCGTAAATATTGTTATCGAGAAGCAGTACCGTCAGGTTCATGTTGTAGCGGATCGCGTGAATCCAGTGACCCGCGCCGATGGCGCAACAGTCTCCGTCTCCGGTGACGACGAAAACATTCAGGTCCGGGCGGCGGCTCCGCACGCCGCAGGCCACCGGAAACGCACGTCCATGTAATCCATGAAATCCGTAGGTCTTCATGTAGTGCGGAAGGCGGCTCGAGCAACCGATTCCGGATACAACCACGGTCTTCTCCGGCAGGAGGTGCTTGGCGACGGCCAGGCGTTGCACGGCGCTCAATACGGCGTGATCGCCGCAACCGGGACACCAGCGCGGCTGAGCACCTCTGAAATCTTCAATCGCGCACTCCCGGTGCTGAGGCAAAATCTCCCAGTCTTTTTTTAAGCCTTGCATGGAGTCTCCGGCGTGAACGCATGGACACGCTCGCGCAACTGCCGCTCGATTTCTCCCGGGGGGATCGGGTTGCCTGGGACGCGCGACCAACAATCCACATCTACCAGAGTGTGGGATCGGAGTAATTGGGCGAGTTGCGAATAGCGCCGCGACTCGGCAGTGACGTAGGGGTCGCCCATCTCGTCACTGAAGTTGACCTCTACCGTCATTACCTTCCGGAATCGGCTGAATATCTCCTTGAGGCCGGGCTCGAGAGGTGAAAGGAATCGTAAGTGGACCGAAGATACCCGCAAACCATCCGCCCGCAGGCGATCCACCGATTCCTCGATCGCCCCAAGAGTCGAACCCCACCCGACCACTAGCAGATCGCCTTCGGAATCGCCATGAATCTTCGGAGCCTGGAGCGAGCTCTGGAGGACCGCGAGCTTGCGGCTCCTCATCTTCATCCCTCGTTCATTGATCGAGGACTCATAGGCAATGTGGCTTTCCTCGTCGTGCGCCAGGCCGGTG
>Ga0182030_10013906_pt1 | contig 15963 bp, 14 predicted proteins | sample 812S3MmetaG_FD_121299 | JGI IMG/M metagenome (GOLD analysis project Ga0182030, IMG submission 121299) | Permafrost microbial communities from Stordalen Mire, Sweden - 812S3M metaG (Illumina Assembly) | ecosystem: Environmental > Terrestrial > Soil > Wetlands > Permafrost | place: Sweden...
CTGCCAGTGTTCGCAGACGCGCTCGAACGCGCGGATAAGAAACGAACCCGAACCGCACGCGGGATCGAGCAGGCGCAAGGCGGCGGTCTTTTTTTCAAAGTCCTTATCGGAGGGACGAGTTCCACGAGTCCCTAAATTTTCTGTCTTGTCGCCGGGAGAATGGGGACTCACGGAGCTCGTCCCTCCGGATATTTCATCCAACAATTTGCCGGCGGTCTGCTCGACGATGTAATCCACGATGTAGCGCGGGGTGTAATAAACGCCACCGGCTTTGCGGACTTCGGGCTTTTCCTCGATGATGATGCCGCGGCCATGCGGGCGGACGACCTTGCCGAGAAACCGTTCATAGACGCTGCCAAGAATCTCCACGGGAATTTCGCTGAAGAGATAAGGCGATTCATCCGCGCTTAATTCGCCGATGAAACCGGCCAGCCATTCGTCGCCAATGATCAATTTCTCGCTGTCGTGCGGCTTGAAGAGGTTGCCGTTGAAAAAAGGAACATGCGTGGGCGGGCGGCGGTCCAGCGCGCGGAAATGCCGGACCACGGCACGCCAGAGTGAATCCTTGGGCGCACGGATGCCGTCGCTGCCGTAATTGGCGGGCGGTGCATCGTGCAATTCCATCGGCTGCTGATGGGCGCGGCGTCCGATGTCATCGTTGCCGGTGTTCTTGCGCCAGGTTTCGACAATGCTTTGAAGGGGCGATCCGGTGTCAATGTCACGGTCTTCGCAGATGCGGAGAAAGAGGATGCGGTCAATGATGCGCTGGCAAAATTCCGTGAGCTTGTTGCCTTCGGCCAGTTCTTCATGGTCGTTGTTTTTGTAAATGTCGGAAGCGAGGTCGCGCCGCGTCTCGTCGAGAAATTCAAGAAAGTCGGAATCGAGTGCGCGATTGCGGTCGGGCTTGATGAGCCATGGCTGACGGGCCTTGCCGGTGCCGGTGGCTTTCTTGGGCAGGGCGTCGAGCGCGGCATCAATGCTGCCGGCGGCTATCTTGTCGCGCGCAAGCAAATCCCACAGTTCGCGGGCAATGAGCGGGTATTGGCGGAAATGCCAGCTTTTCCATTCGCCGACGTGCGGCTCGTCAATGTGCGGCTTGCCACCGACGATGTAGATTTTCAGTTCCTCGAAATCGGTGAGCAGGGCGACCGGTACACCTTTGTTCCAAGCGTAGCGTTTGGCTTGGAAGGCGTAGCGGGAGTGAAGCTCCTCGGCGGGTTTCTTGGCTTCGCAGACATAACGGTCGCGCTTGTCGGTGCGGAAAAGATAATCGGCGCGTTTGCGTCCACCGCCAATCTGCGTGGCGCTTTCAATCTCGACCTCGCGTTCCTTCTGGATGAGGCCGGCGCGGTTTTCCATGTCCCAGCCGAGCGCGCGGAAAAATGGATTCAGGAAATCGTCGCGCAACTGGGCTTCGGCGTAACCGGGCTGCTTGAGTTCGTTGAGGCGTTTGCCGAAGGATTCGACGAGCCGGTTCAACTCTTTTTCAAAAGACTCAAACGTGGTGTCGTTCGGCATGTTGCATGCGAGTGTGCGGCGGAATGTTTTCCGCGTCAACTTTCGACCAGAAGCTGATTCGTTAATTGGCCGGCACCGGCTGTTTCAGGGCGTTGATAAAATTGATCATCGCCGGCGTCAGCTTTTTCTGTTCCCGGTAAATGACGGCCAACGGTTCGGTGCGCTCGCTGTTGGCAAACGGCACCGCCGCCAGCGTTTGACCGGCCACCTCCGATTGCACCAGCGCCTCCGGCAGGATGGCGATGCCGTCGTCAATCTCCACCATCCGCTTGACCCCCTCCACCTGGTCGCATTCGTGGTGCGGCTCAAAGAAGTGCCGTTCGTTCACGCGCACACCCGACAACAGGGGCAGCCACGGGATTTGGTTCCAGACAATTATGGACCGGTTCTTCAACTGCCGGATGGTAACGACCGGCTGGGTCGCGAGCGGATGTTCCGGGTGGCAGGCGAGCACCAGCGGCACCTGGCGGAAGATCGCGACGGCCAGGCCCGGTTCATGACGCGGATAGGGAACGAGGCTGGCGTCCACGCGGTTGTTGAGCACCGCCTGATGCACGCCGGCGTGGGATTCGTGACGGACCCGGACGGTGATGCCGGGGCAGGATTGCCGGAACGAGCGGAGCAGCGGCGGCAGGCGATACAGCCTGATGCAGGGGCAAGCTGCAATTTCCAGCGCGCCGGAGCCGGCCCGGATTTGGTTGAGCTTGGCCACCAGCGCATCGGCCAGGCCAACCATTTGGCGGCAGTATTCGTGGCAGACCTGCCCGGCCGGGGTCAGTTGGAAGGAATATTTGTTCCGGTCGGCCAGCCGCAGGTCGAAGTTCCGTTCCATGGCTGCCAACATCTGACTGAGGGCGGACTGGGTGATGCCATTGCGTTCCGCCGCCCCGGCAAAGCTTTTGGTTTCAGCCAGATCGTGGAACGATTTAAGAGTTTCCAGGCGCATAAAATGAATTGCAAACGCCGACGATGCCTCGAAGGCTGATGGTGCGGTGGCTGCCGAGGCTCCCGCCGTCGAATCCCGGCGAGGAAATGCTGATGGTGTCCACGAGAACGCCACAAACTGTTGAAACCTGTGAAACAAAAACGACCCAAACCCATTGCATAACTGCCCCGCACGGAATTGATTGATGATGCCTGGTGCGGCGAAGCGCCTGCCGCACTTTGAAAATTGTTCTAATAATTTTTGTTCCATCCTTCAAGAAATAATTACCCAGCATGGCGTAACCGGCTGGGGGAAAAGGGAAAACAGGAGTCAGAATCCAGAAGGCGGAAGGCGGAAGGCGGAAGTTTCTGAGTCTGCGTGACCTGCGGGCAAGAACCTTTGGACTGGGGTGAACACCCCATGGCGCTGGCAAGGAATGATGGCACGTTAGGGGCCAATGAGTGCCGGGCAAGACATATACGACATACCAAACAAACGGAAACACGAGTTCTCCAAAAATTTGATCATCGGCCTGCTGGCTTTCCTGGTCACTTTTGAACTTCTAAGATGGGTCTGGTTTTAGCTGATCCAGCTTAACCAGGAATTGGCGCTGCCGGCCGCGAATGATTTGAGTATTGGACGACGTCCGTCATGGCCTTTGGCGTCATCATTGGCGCGGCTTCATCGCGACATCTTGTTTCCAAAGGATGTTGGTGTCCGTTTCATTATCCAGCATGGCGCGCACCTTGCGGGTGAGGTTTGCCGGCGTATAAGGTTTGGGCAGAAAGGCGACGCCCGGCTCAAGCATGCCGTGCTGGGCAATGGCGTCGTCGGTATAGCCGGAAGTGAACAAGACTTTCAGTTCGGGGTCGGTTGTTTTCAGCCGGTCCGCCATCACCTTGCCGCTCATCAACGGCATGATGACATCGGTGACCACCAGTCGTATTGGTGGTCCGATATGTTCCCGGGCCACCTGCAGAGCATCCTGACCGTTTGAGGCCGACAACACTTCATAACCCTGGGTTTGCAGGATCTGGCGGGCCAGATGCCTCACGGACGGCTCGTCTTCCACGATCAACAAGGTTTCCGTGCCGCGCGGCAACGGTCCGGTCTGGATCGGCCTGGCCGCGACATCCAGTGCCAGTTCGACCTGCGGAAAATAAATCTTGAACGACGTGCCTTTGCCCAGTTCGCTGTAAACCCCGATGTGCCCGCCCGACTGTTGGGCGATGGTCTGGCAGGTCGCCAGGCCCAAACCGGTGCCCTTGCCCAAAGGCTTGGTCGTGAAGAACGCCTCAAACATGTGCGCTTTGACCTCGTCGGTCATGCCGGTTCCCGTGTCACTGACACTCAACATCACATATTCGCCGGGAACGGCGTTCGGATGGGTGCGCGTGTAGTTTTCATCGAGCACGACATTATTGGTGGCGATGGTGAGCTTCCCGCCGTTGGGCATGGCGTCGCGGGCGTTGACGACCAGATTCATCAGGACTTGTCCGATGTAGCCGGGATCGGCCTTGACGCGGCCGATGTGTTTTCCGGGGACGACCGTCATTTCGATGTTCTCGTCAATGAGCCGCCGCAGCATTTTGTTCAGGTCTTTCACCACCTCATTGAGGTCGAGCACGACGGGCTGCACCGTTTGTTTGCGGCTGAACACGAGCAGTTGACGGGTCAGCCCGGCGGCGCGCACCGACGCGTGCCGGATCTCCTCGGTGTATTTTCGCAACAGGCTGTTCGGTGCCAACCCAGACGCGAGCATCTCGCTGTAGCCCATGATGACGCCGAGGATGTTATTGAAGTCATGGGCCACGCCGCCGGCGAGTTTGCCGATCACCTCCATTTTTTGCGCTTCAATCAACTGCGCTTCCAGCCGCCGGCGTTCGGCCAGGGCTTCGACTTCCAGCAAGGCGCCTTGCAGCGCCTTCGCCTTGAGCAGCACCGCTTCCGCCTGTTTGCGGACACTATTGTCGGTGCCGATCAGCAGGTAGCCGATGATTCCGTCCCGCTCGTCGCGCAATGCGGTGACTGACACAATCGCCGGAAAGCGGCTGCCGTCCTTGCGAATGTAGGTCAATTCGTAGATGTCCTCGATGCCGCGCGACGCTTTGAAGACCAGAGCCTCAAACCCCGGCGCGATGGCGCAATCCAGCTCCCGGCTCAAGGCCTTGGCGCGGGCGATCACTTCCTGGGGATCGGAAATGTCGGCGGGAGTGATCTGGTTCACGACCTCAGCGGCGTCATAACCCAACATGCGGGCTGCGCCAACATTGAAAATCTGAATCACACCTTTTGCATCGGTGGCGATGCTGGAGAAGCGGGCACTGTTGAAAATCGCGTTCTGCAAGACGCTGGTTTTTTTGATCCGGCTCTCGGCTTCCCGATAGATCAAATAGACGCACGAAAACGCCAGCAGTACCGTAAGCAAATTGACAACTACAATGATGACGAACAGGCGGTGCATGTCCGATTGGAAGGTGGCCTCGTGCTGCGCCAACGCAATTTGCTCCAGTTGGATGTAGCTGCCCGTCTCGGCCCGGATCGAATCCATCAACCGCTTGCCCCGACCGCTGTTTACCGCCGCCAGCACGCCGGTCAGGTCATGGTTGCGGCGCAACTCAATGACGCGCGCCATTTCCGCCATCTTGGCGGCCACCAAGGGAACCATCGTGTCCAGGTGTTTGTGGGCCGCCTCAATCAAGGTAAGCCGCCTCAATTCTTCCAGCTGGCCACCGACATGGTAGCGCACCGCAACATACGGTTCCAAAAAAGCTTCGTCACCGGTCAGCAAATAGCCGCGCTGTCCGGTCTCGGCATCCTTCAAGGCAGACAGCAAATTGTTCGCGCGGCTGATTAGATCGTAGGAATGTTCCCGTGTCGCGGCTGCCTTCCCGATTTGTCTGAAGGCCCAGAACGATCCCGCCACCACAAGCGCAACCAGCAGGACCGCCCCAACCAGCGAAGCCAGAACTTTATGAGCAGGTTTCCAATGAAGTGCGCGGGTGAGGGCAGCAGACAATCCCCGGCCTGACCGCATATTGGTGCGCTCGGTTGATGCGGCGTTGCTGGTGCTATTCTTGTTTTGATGTTTCCCCTTCATAACCCCGGCTCCCCTTTGAGTTTCGGTCTAAAAAGCCAAGACCCTTGGAGAGCCGAACATGACAATAAGCTAATGAATACGCAGGCACCATGGGGTGAACACCCCATGGCAGCCCCTTTGTAAAAGAGTCTGGTTTCAGGATTTCCCTGCGTCCGGTTTTAATTTTATTGTGGGGTGAACACCCCATGGCAATCGCAAGGCGGCCAACCTATTATGTTGCCATGAGGGAAAACAAAATTTCGCGAACCGGTGAGCCCGCCAGCGCACCGTTTCAATTTCAAGCCGGCCCGATCCATCGCATTCTTGTGGCGGAGGACGAGCCGTTAATCCGCCAGCTCAACACCGAGGCGTTGACCGGCTCCGGCTACCAGGTGGATGCCGTTGAAGATGGCGCCGCCGCCTGGCAGGCACTCAACACCAACAGCTACGACCTGCTGATCACCGACCACAACATGCCCAACCTGACCGGCTTGCAGTTGATCAAGAAGCTGCATACCACCCACATGGCCCTGCCGGTCATCATGGCCACCGGAACCCTGCCCCAGGAGGAATTGACCCAGCACCCCTGGCTCCAACCCGCCGCCCTGCTGCTCAAGCCCTATACCATCGCGGAATTGCTGGGAGCCGTGAAGGAAGTTTTGCGCGAAGAGGAAGACCCCGCGGTCGCCGACTTGTCCGTTTTTTCCGATTTGCAGAACCACGAGATCCCGCAGGCTGAAAAACCGACCGGTCTGTCACGACCGCGTCCGACTCATTCCGCCCACCGCATCCTGGTGGTGGACGACAACAGCGACACCCGCCAACTCAGCGTTGATGTGTTGACCGGCTCCGGCTTCAATGTTGACACCGCCCTGGATGGCGCCGCCGGCTGGGAGGCGCTTCAGGAAACCACATACGATCTCGCCATCACCGACAACAAAATGCCCAGAATGACCGGCGTTGAAATGATCGAGAAGGTCCGCGCCGCGCGCATAGCAGTACCGGTGATCATGGCCACGGGACATCTGCCCGTGCAGGAATTTGCCCGCAAACCGTGGCTCAAACCGGACGCGGAACTCCAGAGGCCGTTTTCCAATGACGAGCTGCTGGCGACAGTAAAAAAAGTCCTGCTTCTGGACGACGGCGGCGACGGCAACTCCCAGACGCTGCTCCCCCAATATCTCTAAGGCCGGAAATTGGATCGGGACACCACTGCGCGCGAGGTGATTGCACCCACGAGAATTTCTTATGGGGTGAACACCCCATGGCGAAGGCAGTGCCATTCCCGCATATCCTCATGCATGTCAGCCGAAAGTGAGATGTTTCCCAAAGGGAAGACGGGAGTGTCGCTGAAAACACAGCTCACTTGTCTGAATCGAAACGCGTTCATCCGGGCGCGATCCGAATGCCGTTAAATCCAAAAAGCATATCGCAAAAGCAAATATGAAAACCATCACCGTAAAAGACTTCAAACCGCAATGGCAGCACCCAAGTTGTCATGAGACCTCAAAGCGGCGATTCCCATCCTTCGTCCGCTCTTGGCTGATTCTGTTCGCCCTGGTGGCGCTGGCATCAACCGCCTGGGCGGGAGGGACCAACCGCATCGTCGGCGTCACCGCCTGCAACAGCACCAACCTGACCATTCAATTGAACCAGTTTTGCCAAGGCCCCCTGGTGGCTCAATGCGGAGGGCTGACCCTGAGCGGCACTTATAATTATGCGAATCAAACATTCGAGGCCTGTCGTCCGACGAACCTGGCCTCGGGCGCCTGCCTGCTGAAAATCTGGAAGAACGGAGTGTGTCTGGCCTCGACGAATGTCTTCATCACCAACTGTGTCGCTTGCAACTGCCCGCCCGGACCCGCCGGACCCGCTGGAGCCACTGGAGCTACGGGACCACAGGGACCGCCGGGAATTCAGGGCGCGACCGGCGCAACGGGATCACCGGGACCCATTGGACCAACGGGCCTGCCTGGAGTTGCCGGCCCAATCGGACTAACGGGAGCAACGGGGCCGGCGGGACCGGCGGGAACGAACGGACTTAATGGAACCAACATATTGGTTGGAACCGCCGGGCCGGCGGGGCCACCCGGGACGAATGGACTGAATGGCACCACTGGGCCAGCTGGACCAACGGGCGCAACCGGTGCGACCGGACCAGCGGGATCAGGCTCATCTGATTACGGTTATATCTACAATTTAAGCGCCCAAGTGGTGCCGTTGGAGACGGCTGTCACTTTTGATAATAATGGCGTTGGGACCGCTGGATTTACGCACGCCCTGGGAAGCGCCGAGATAGTCGTTATCAATTCGGGCGATTACAAGATCACCTTTTCCGTGTCGGGAGCCGAACCCAACCAGTTCGCGCTATTTTTAAATGGGGTCCCCATTGCGGGAAGCGATTATGGGTCCGGCGCCGGCACCCAGCAAAACAACGGCCAGGTCATAGTGACCATCGGAGCCAACGATGTTTTGACGCTGGTGAATCATACGTCGGCGTCGGCGGTTACCCTGGCAGCAGCGCCACCCATCGGCGGCACCGTGGCAGCGGTGAACGCTTCCATACTCATCCAAAAGCTGGATTAGTTTCGAGCGGGTGAACATAACCCCGACCGGATCGCAGCCAACGCGGTTTGCATTTGGGTTTTGTTACGTTGAATATCAAATCATCTTGAATATTGGTAGAGCAGGAGGATCTCGAAAGAGATCCTTTTTCATGTCTTCAATCATTCCGGCTGGCTCGCCGGCGGGCTGGAACGCCAATCACCGGTATGGGGTGTTCACCCCATAGCGCCCGAATGGATTTCCGGTTTATTTTAGCGCATGAATGTCCGGATGACTGGACTGGCATGGCGTGATTCAACCACGCCCATTCACGGCGTGTGCACCAAGCGCAGGACTGGAGGTGCATGATGCTCCTCTGCCTTTGCTCGTTTGTATTCGCCTCCTTTGGCGCCGCTGCGTTCATTCTCTGCGCATGCACCATTGCGGCCTCCGAACCGCCCGGTTTAACCATGGGATTTGCGGATCGGGGCAAATGAGGTGAACACCCCATGGCGCCCATGTGGTCTGACAGCATAACATTTGATGACTTATGAAAAAAAACGAGCCATTGCCTGCCGGAGAAGCAGTTTGCACAACACCTCAAAGCCCGGGTCCGGCGCGCCTGGCCTGTCGCATTCTGGTGGTGGATGACGACAAATATGTCCGCCGATTCAGCACCCAGATACTGACAGGTTCCGGCTACCACGTGGACGACGCTGAAGACGGCGCCGCCGCCTGGGAGGTCCTCCAGATCAAGAATTACAACCTGCTGATCACCGACAACGAAATGCCCAAGCTGACGGGCGTGGAATTGGTCAGGAAGCTGCGTTCAACGCGCATGGCGCTGCCGGTCATCATGGCCACCGGACGGTTGCCCACGGAGGCGCTGGCCCATAACCCGTCGCTCCAGTTGGCGGCCCTGCTGCCGAAGCCTTTCTCCGTTGGTGAGCTGTTGGAAACGGTGAGGGTGGTCCTGCACGCGGGGGGTGATGTCCGCGAGCATATTGCGGCGGCGCCTTACGGGAAATTCCTGCCATCGGCGGATGGCTTGCCGTCATGACACCAATTCCACAGTGCGGCTCCAGTTGAATACATTTTGCACCCACTTGCCCAGTCAACATTATGAAACGAAACAACATCGTGAAATGGAGACAAACCGGACCGGGAATCTGGACGCCAGTGCCCGATGACGCATCGTCCGTTTCCAAAAAACCGGTGCGCAAAGAACCTTCGGTGAACGCCGGATCAGCTTCCGCCAGCGGCAAGCCGGCAATCTGGCAAATGCCGAGTCCCGCTGCCGGTGCCCGCATTCGCACGTAGCCGGCTGCCGGGAGCAAGATTCTTAAAGTCCGCGGGGGGCGGCTGCCAGCATCGTTCCTCGTAAGATCGCATTTCGCTTATCGTTCATCCGGCTGACAACGCGGAGCTGGATTCAGCCAATTCACGGATGGGGTGAACACCCCATGGCATCCATCCGTTCCCGGGCGTAGGCTTACCGCATGAACGATAATACGTTGAGCCAAACAGGAGGCCATCCATGTCGCTGATTTCTCTCGCCGGAACCTTGATCGTCATCGGCGTACTGCTCTGGCTGGTCAACACCTATATCCCGATGGACGGGAAGATCAAAAAAATCCTGAACGCGGTTGTGGTGATTTGCGTCGTGGTATGGCTGTTGTTTGCCTTCGGTATTCTCAATCACAGTGGCGACATCACCGTTCCGCGCGTTCAATGAAATTTGGCAACCGGGTGCGGGTCACATTCCTCCGAGGCGGCCGCTCGAGCATTCGAGGCCGTTCGTAGTGAACGCGCCGCAGATGCCAATCCGCCCTGCGACCGTGAATTTTTTCGTGGTCGCAGGGCAACAACAACCGCCGCAGATTTGAGGTTGGACACCAAACGGCCGGGCAGGTTTGCCGTGCCGGCAGGTCGGGAGTTGGATTCAAATAATTTCCAATGGGGTAAACACCCCATGGTGCCCACCCGGTTTTTCATGCTTACTTCTGGTCATGGTAGAACAACGATTCCCCCGGAGTCCGCAGTCCGCCGCGCCAACGCCGGCACCGGATGCGAACCGCACCAGCATTCAAATCCAGTGGAAAGACATGGTTTACAAACCAGTTGAGATTCGGCGTCTTCAGGTCGAGACGGCAGCGGAGGTTGGCTGCATCAATTTGAACCCGGAATATCGGCAAGCATGTGGTGTGCATCTTACGTTGGACATCCAATCCAAGAAATATTTTATCTCCAGGCCAGAAAGGCGAGCGACTTGAAAATCCAACCCAGCTGGAGAATTGGCAGCTCAACTCTGGTCGTCTTGTTGTTGTGCCTCCTGCCGTTCGCCCACGGGCAGGAGACCGCCGCCGGTGTGGCGAAAGCGCCGGCAGCGGAAACCGTGGTACTCCCCAAATCTGTTCCCGACCCGTTGGAACCGTTCAACCGGGTGATGTGGGGTTTCAACAAGGCACTGATGGCCGGTGTCATCAAACCGACCAGCCGGGTTTATCGGTTTGTAGTCGTGAAATCGGTCCGCACCGGCATCGGAAACATCGGCCGCAACCTCACCTATCCGGGACGGCTGATCAACAATCTGCTGGAGGGAAAGTGGACCGGAGCCCGTGACGAATCCTACCGGTTCGCCTGCAACACCACGGTGGGTGTGGCCGGCTTTTTCGACCCGGCGACCCGATGGAAAATTCCCAAATCGGACGCGGATTTCGGCCAGACGTTCGGCCAGTGGGGCTGGAAGCCGCAGTTTTTCATCATGCTGCCGCTTTATGGACCGAGCAACGAACGCGACACGATCGGCCTGGCGGCGGACACGGCGGCCAATCCGCTGCTGTACATCGCTCCCTACAAATTTGACGTGAACAAGCCGCTGACCTATCTCGGCCCCTATTCCTATGTCGCCTACGCGATCATGTACAATGATCTCGCCGATACCGTGGACGAATACGTGCGCTTCAGCAAGGCCGAAATGGATCCGTATTCCGAGATTCAGTATGCCTGGACCTTCGCGCGCGAGAACCGGGTGGCGAATTTTCAGGTGAAGGGAAAACAGGACGAAGCCTCGTTGGAAACCCTTGAATCGGTCTTCTTCACTTTCAAAAATCCTGAATTTCCCAGCCACGGCCAGACCAAGTCGGTCTTGATTCCGGCGACGGGCAAAAAATTGAAATTTACGTTCTGGTTGCAACCCGGAAAGGCGAACGTGGTTTACATCGTGCCCGGGCTGGGATCGCATCGCCTGGCGGAAACCTCCCTGGCCTTGGCCGAGCTGGTTTACAGCAATGGCTTCTCCGCCGTGTGCGTCAGCAGCCCGTTCAACTCCGAGTTCATGGAAAACGCTTCGACTGCGGCGATGCCGGCTTATCTGCCGACAGATGGTCACGACCTGCACGTCGCGCTGACCGAGATTGATCACCGCTTGAACACGTTGTATCCGAACCGGCTGGGCAACAAGGCGTTGATGGGTTACTCCATGGGCGCATTCCAATCCCTGTTCATCGCGGCCACCGAGCCGACGAATCCGCCTCCGTCAGGCGCGAGCGCGACCGATCAACCGGCGGTCCATCGAAGCCCCGGCGAAAGCGAACCGTTGATTCAATTTGAGCGGGTCGTCGCGATCAATACGCCCGTTCGACTGGCGCGGGGGATTTCCAAGCTGGACGAATTTTACCGGGCGCCATTGAGCTGGCCGGTCGCGGAACGGACCGACGACATTGAAAACACCTTTCTCAAGGTGGCCGTCCTGAGCAAGCTCACGCTCACGCCGCGCACCTCGCTTCCGTTCAATGCCATCGAATCCAAGTTTCTCATCGGCCTGACGTTCCGGCTGATGCTGCGGGACATTATTTTCAGCAGCCAGCGGCGGAACAATCAGGGGGTGTTGCAGCACCCGTTCCACAATTTCCGGCGCAACCCGCTGTATCAGGAAATCCTGCAATATTCCTACCAGGATTATTTTGAAAAATTTGCGATTCCATATTATCAGGCCCGCGGCCTGCCCTCGCCGGTGTCGGACACGCTGGTAAAGGCCGGTGATTTGCGGACGTATGACGCCGGACTGCGCGCCAACCCGAACATCCGTGTCATCGTGAATCAAAATGATTTTCTGCTGGCGAACGAGGATCTGGCCTGGTTGCACGCCACGTTTGGCCCGGAACAGTTGACCGTTTTCGCGCAGGGCGGCCACCTGGGAAATCTTTCCAATTTGACGGTGCAAAAATCCATTTTGGCGGCGTTGACGCCCATGAAGCCGCCCGAACCCGGGATAACCCGCTGATTGACCTGATGAATGTTGATCAATGGACTGGCAGAAGGTGGCGTTCGCGAGTCGGGTAACACCCCATAGAACCGTTGCTCCCCATCGCGTAACGTTTTCTCAAAAACAAAATAACCAAATATGAAAATTGTCCTGTCATTTGCCTGCGTCGTCATCCTCCTCAGTACGTCCGGTTGTCTGGTTGCCGAAGGGGGACGGCACGATCACGCGAGATACGAACATCACGACGCGGTCGTGGTTGGACCGCCGGTGCTCGTCGTGCGGCCGCCGGAAGTCATTGTGCGGTAACCTTGGCGTTCAAGGTGTGTCAAGCGGTTTGAGAAAATTCCACCACAGGATTCCGCTGGCCGCCAAGGTGGCCGGGACCGCCTTCCTCGCCGTCATGGTGCCGGTTTATTTGCACATCTACGGGCCGACGAATTTTTTGTGGTTCTGCGACACCGCCCTCGTGCTCACGGTGGCAGGCATGTGGTGGGAAAGTCCCCTGATCATCAGCATGTGCGCCGCGGGCATCCTGCTGCCCCAAAGCCTGTGGCTCGTGGATTTCGGCAGCCACCTGCTGGGGTTTCATTTTCTGAACCTGACCAGTTACATGTTTGACCGCCATCTGTCGCATTTCACGCGCGGGCTTTCGCTGTTCCACGGCTGGCTGCCCTTGCTGCTCGTCTGGCTCCTGTTCCGCCTGGGCTATGACAAACGGGCTTTGGCCGCCTGGACCGTTCTGGCCGCGGGGCTGGTGCTCGTCTGCTATTTTTTTACTCCGCCGGCTGGCGCGCATTTGGCCAATCCCAACCTTCCTATCAACATCAATTATCTTTACGGTTTCAATGACCGGCAGCCGCAACACTGGATCAACCAAAATGTTTATGTCATCCTGTGGCTGGGCGTGCTCTGGCTCGGCTTTTTTCTGCCCACCCATCTGGTCTTGCGCAATATCTTTGGCGTGCCGCCGCCCATGCCGGTTCACAAATCCTGGGTAGGGTAACACCCCATAGCGCAACCAAAGTTCCGCATACAATATGGTGACATGAAACAGAACCTTTTAAAAAATCAAAGGTCCGCCATCCCGATGAATTACCATTTATGAAACACAATCACAATCATGACAACGCCCCAAGCACCGAACTTGAGCTCGTGCCGGTACGTTTTGAATTCACGCATCCGACCGCCACGAGCGTTTGCATTGCGGGATCTTTCAATCATTGGAAGCCCGAGGCCAAGAACCTGCATTCCTCCGGAGTCGGTCATTGGTGGAAGGAAACGGCCCTGGCGCCGGGGAGCTACGAATACTGCCTGGTGGTGGACGGCCAATGGATGCCCGATCCGCTGGCCCGAGAATCCGTGCCCAATCCGTTTGGCGGCCGAAACTCGGTTCTGAAGGTGGCCAGCTCGCCGGCGGCGGCCCATCTCGACGATGCGGAAAATGTGCCGCTGAAAATCAACCGCTTTAGCGACGCAGTCGTTGGGGATCATCTCATCGTTGAGGAAATTTTACCTCTGAAAAAATCAAACAAATAGAAAACACGCATAATATGAACAAACAAACACAAGCAATCAGCAATGACATGGGCCAACTGGCCGAGGATGCGCGCGCCTTGATGGCCGCCACCGCCGACGTGGCCGGGGAAAAAGTCTCGGAGGCGCGCAAGCGTCTCGCCGCCGCGCTGGAACGCGGCCGGGAAATCGCGGGCAACGTCCGGGACAAGGCGGTCGAAGGCGCGAAAGCGGCCGACGAGGCCGTGCGCGAACATCCGTATCAAGCCATTGGCATCGCCCTCGGTGTCGGAGCGTTGATCGGCTTTCTGGTCTCCCGCCGGTGCTCCCGCAACTGCGATTGATTCCGTTATGGAAGAATCCACCGCCAGCTTCCGGCAACTGGCCGCGACCTCGAAACAGTTTACGCGGCGGCTGTTGACCATCGGGGAAAACCGGCTGGAACTGCTGACGGTGGAAGTGCAGGAGGAGCGCGAGCGTCTCTTGCACGCCTTGCTGCTGGCCCTTGGCGTGGCGGCGTTCGGTCTGCTCGCCGGGCTTACGTTCACGGCGGCCATCGTGGTTTTGTTCTGGGAGTATTCACACGTGGCAACCCTCCTGATATTGACCGCCCTGTACGGAGCCGCCGGGGTTTGGCTTTGCCGGCGACTCGCCGGATTGTTGCGTGACTGGCAAACGCTTTCGGCCTCGCTCGATCAACTTCGAAAGGACCGGGCCTGTTTGGAAAAAACCCTCGCATGAACCCTCTGGAATCACGGAAAAAATTATTGATCGCTGAAAGCGAACTCAACCGCGCCCAACTGGTCCAGGAATGGCAGGTAATGGCGGACGGGTTTCACTCGGTCGCCGACCGGGCCCGAACCATCAGCATCATCGCTTCGACCGCCGCCTCGTTGATCGGGGATCTGGCGTCGTTCCGGCGTGCCAGGTCCAAGCCTGTCGGGGAGAAACCCTCGTGGCGGCAGACTCTTATGAAAGGCGTGCAGTTGGCGGGATCGCTCTGGGCGGAGTTCCGCCCGCGGCCAAAGTCATAGTGGAACATTTTGGTAGTATATCAAATTGAAGGCAGGGACAGCGCGGCGTTCCTACCATTGACATGACGCACCACCGAAAAACTGTGGTATGCAAAAAATCATCAGCCGGTTGGTATCCGGTTTGCGATTGCGCCTGCTGTTGCTGGTGTTGCTGGCGTGCGCCCCGTTGGTGGGATTGACGCTGCACACGGCGTCAGAAGAGCGGCGGCGGCTGGTGAAGGATTGGAATCAGCGTTCGCAGGCGATGATGGAACTGGCCACGCAGGAAGAAGGGCGGGTGATTGGCCAGACGCGCCAACTGCTGATCGCCCTGGCCGAGTCGTCTCCGGTCCGCTCGGGCAACCGGCGGGACAGCAAGAAATTGCTGGATGATCTGTTCAGCAGCTACCCGCGCTACGCCAATCTGGGAGTGATCAAGGGCGATGGCGTGGTGCTGGCCAGCGCACGCGCGCTGATGGAACCGGTCAATCAAACGAACCGTCCGTTTTTCCGCCGCGCGCTCGCGACCCGCGCCTTCGCCATTGGCGATTTCCCGGACGGACAATTGCCCGGCAAACCCATTGTCAATTTCGGCTATCCGGTTTTCGATTCCGCCGGACAGGTTCAGGCCGTGGTCTTTGCTGCGCTGGATTTGGACTGGGTCAGCCGTTTCGATTCCGCGCTGCCGGCGCAATTGCCCAAAGGAGCGACCTGGACCGAAATTGACCGTGACGGGAGAATCCTGGTTCGTTATCCCTCGCCCGAAAAATGGATCGGCCAGCCGTTCCCGGAAACATCGCTCCTGAAAACGGTATTCAACCAGAATCACGGCGTGGTGGAGGCGGTGTCGGCGGACGGCGTTCCTGGTTATCATGCGTTCGCCGCCATGCGCAGCCAGCTTGTTCCGGGAGACGTGGTGACCATTCTCGGCAGCATTCCTAAGCAGGTTCTCTTTGCCGAAGCGGATCGCCGGCTGGCCGAAAACCTGTTCGGGTTGGGGATTGCCGCCGGCTTTGCCTTCCTGCTCGGCTGGGTCGGCAGCTACCTGCTGGTGCTGCGCCCGGTCCGGACCCTGGTGAAATCCAGCGCGCAACTGGCCACCGGC
>Ga0182030_10013907_pt1 | contig 15961 bp, 15 predicted proteins | sample 812S3MmetaG_FD_121299 | JGI IMG/M metagenome (GOLD analysis project Ga0182030, IMG submission 121299) | Permafrost microbial communities from Stordalen Mire, Sweden - 812S3M metaG (Illumina Assembly) | ecosystem: Environmental > Terrestrial > Soil > Wetlands > Permafrost | place: Sweden...
ATGCAGCAGATGGAGGTGAACCCGCCCGCCGCCGCCGCCCGAGACCATCGAGAGCGGTTCGCGGGCGGCGGCGGCGGGCGGGTTCACCTCCATCTGCTGCATGCCGAACACCAAGCCGGTAAACGACAGTGCCCTGGTGACCAGCTACATCGTGGAGCGGGCGCGCAATAACGCGGCGGTCAACGTGTTTCCCATCGGCGCCATCACCAAGGGGAGCGCGGGCGAGGAACTGTCGGCCATCGGCGCCATGAAAGCCGCGGGCGCGGTGGCCATCAGCGACGACGGCCAGCCGGTGATGAATGCGCGCGTCATGCGGCGCGCCATGGAGTTCGCGCGCAGCTACGATCTGCCCATCATCCAGCACTGCGAGGATCTCAACCTGAGCGCCGGCGGCGATATGCACGAGGGCGTGCAGAGCGTCCGCTGGGGGCTGCGCGGCATTCCGGCGGCCAGCGAGGACGTGATGGTGGCGCGCGACCTGGTGCTGGCACAACTCACCGGAGCGCGCTACCACGTGGCGCACATTTCCACGCGCAACGCCGTGGCCATGGTCGACTACGCGCGCCAACACGCGCTGCCGGTGAGCTGCGAGGCCACGCCGCACCACTTCGCCCTCACCGATGCCGGAATGCCGGCGTACGACAGCAATTACAAAATGAAGCCGCCCCTGCGTTCTGGCGGCCATCGCGACGCCATCGTGGATGGCCTGGCGGCGGGAGTGATCACGGCGATCGCCACCGACCACGCGCCGCATCCGGGGTCGGAAAAGATGCAGGAATTCGAGCGCTGCCCCTTCGGCATCATCGGGCTGGAAACGGCGGTTGCACTGGCGCTGGAGGAACTGGTGGCGTCCGGGAAGATCACGCTGACGCGCCTGGTGGAGCTGTTCACGACGGGACCGGAATCGGTGTTGCGGCTGGGGCGCGGCACGCTGGCGCCGGGCGCGCCGGGCGACGTGACGGTGTTCAGCCCGGACGTGGAGTGGACCTACGACGTGAATCAATCGGCGTCGCGCAGCCGCAATTCCCCCTTCCACGGCAGGACGTTCCACGGCGGGGCGATGGCGACGGTAGTGGACGGCCAAATGAAGTGGAGAAGGTAGGACAGGGCTCCGGCCTGGCACCTCAGTGGGGCACGGCAGCGTCGGGGCCGTGCGACGAAGACCTGTGTCTACCCCTTTTTAGGCCTGCCTATTTCATACAGGGCCTTATCGAGGGTCCGCAGGAGACACTCGTCACGTGACCGGACCTGTTCCAGACAAGCCTCGTGCGTTACCGCTTCCCGCCGGACGCGGATCAACCAGTCCCCATAAGACTTCCAACTTACTTCAGCGTTGTAGTTCAGCGCCGCTCGGGCTCGGCTATCCCAGATAGGAAACGCACCGTTCACGCACCAGTGAAGGTATTTGGAGAGAAAACTGAGCTGGCGCCGTTTCGCGCCGGGCGGAAGCAGCAGGTTTGTGCGAGACAGTGGCTCCACTGCGCCAATCACCATCTTGGTCTCGGCATCCCAGTCCGTACCACGCATAGGCTCAAGCACCGGCTGAAGGGCTATCGACTTGACCTTTCGGATGGCCTCGTCTTTCGTGCTGCCGTAAGTCATTACGCCCGGCAGGTCCGGAACCGAAGCCAGGATTCGACCGTCCTCTTCACGTTCGATTTCGACTCGAATTGGTTGGATCTCCACCATCGGCACTTCCATCTTATCCGAACGGGTATCGATTGAGACGGCTGAATCGAGCGGGGCGGCCGCCCACACTGCGGCGTCACGGAGAACCTATCCCTCGATGGCTAGTGCGACGGGGATTTGGCGACAGCGATCGTGCGACTATGGCCAGCGTTGAGCGCCACGGATGATATTGGCGATTTCTACCGCATGGGACAGTGTCCGGTACACGACGATGAACGGCAGCGGTGGGAGCGGCAGTTCCCGTGTACCTTTCACGCGGCCCTGTCTGCCACGATGCGGGAAGGTCTTGAGAGCGCCAGCGCGCTCATAAATCTCTCGGGCAGTACGGTGCGCGGCGGCGGGATCGTCCTTACGAATGTGAGCAACGATGGCGGCGAGATCTTCCGCGGCTTGCAGGGACCAGCGGACTTGCATTTTACGAACGAAACATCCGTTCGATACTCTCTCCTACCTCTTCGTGCGTGAGGAATTCGCCCCGGTCCAGTTGCTCCAGCCCCTTCTTGACGTTCTGGCGAAACCATGCGTCATGGTCGAGATAATGCTCTACAAGCTGTTGAACATACGCGTCGGTATCGCTGCTGTTGTCGGCGGCGACGCGGTTCAGCCTGGTTTGCAGGTCGGGGCTGAAATGTACTTCCATAGTCTTGAGAATAGAGTTTTCCAGGACTACTGTCAATTTGAAACAGCATGGCGAAGAACCTCACGGACAACACTGGCTGTGCCATTCTCCTGCGTCCCCCAGCCGCCGCATTTTCGGATTGGGTTAGTCGGGCCGAGTGAGCCGGCCCGCGCCCACCGGCTCAAGAATGACGCCGTCGAGAATCGCGAGTTCATCCTCGGAAAAACCGGCGAACGCCCTTCGATAGTTTTCGAGAATCTGGTTACGCCGGCGCCGGGCACTTTCGAGTTGCAAACCCGCTGCGACGACTTCGGAAATCACCGTGCTGAGGTTTACCTGTCTGGACTGGGCGATCTCTTGAGCCTGCAGCAGGGAATCGGACGGCAGCGTCAGGGTGGTGCGGCGTTTGAGGTCCGCTTGCTTTCGGGGCATAGAGTCTCCAGTCCTGTATCGCGGCTAGTTCGACACCGAAATCAGCGGGTTGTTGGAATTTTGTTCCGCGATCGTTATCACCAATGGGTGATCCCCGGCGGCCACCTTGGGCACCACAAAATTCGCCTGATATAGCCCGATGGAGCCGGGCGTCAAGCCCATATAGTTGACGATGGCGGAGTTCCCGCTCACCTTCACCGTATAAGCTCCGCTTACCGGCGAAAGCCCCGCCGGCGTCGGCGCCCCCGTCACCAGCGTCCCCGCGGGGTTCACCGGGCCGCCGCCAGTGAAGTACGCCACCAGGGTATCGCCTACCTTGGCGGGCGTCGTGGGAGTATTCACACTGCCATCCTGATTCACAACCACCGCGCGATTGTCCCCAAACACCAGGATTCCCGGCGTGGCCGTAGCCGGCACGATGACCGCCACCGCATTGCTGCTGGAAGAGCCGTTCTTTACGATCACGGTGGCCAGGCCTGGCTTGATGTCCTCGGGCATCTGCGCGTTAATCTGGTTGGGATCCACATAAAACAGGGGCGCCAATTCGCCGTTTACCGTCACCGTGGTAGTCAGCAGCGTGGTGGACAGCGGGACGGAAAGGGGTTGTCCGACCCTGGTGGCCAGATTCGAGCCGAATAACGAAAAAACGTTGCCCGCCGGCGTCTCCCCGGCCACGAAACTTGCTGCGTTCACCACAGCCAGTCCGGGATTGCCAAATGCGGCGCGCCCAGCGCCCGTAAACATCAACTGCGGGTTGGTGGCCACCAATTCAAAGTTGTTTGCCGCCGCTCCAAAAATGGACACGCTCCCCGCGTACTTATTACCGGCGGCGTCGGTGAGGCTCACCGAGCCCAGACACGCCGCCGTAACCGAGTAGGTCCCCGCCGCCGATACGTTGGCGGCGGCGGTGTTCGACGCCTGGGCCCAGTTGGCGGTCACGTTGCCTTGTCCATCGAACTGCATCATGCCGGCGATATCGGCAACTCCCGTATTGGTGGCCCCGGATAGCGCGTTGCCGGTGGCGCTGAAGGGCCACCCCCCCGACAGCGTGCTCACCGCGCAGGCGCCCGGCTGGACGCTGCCGCTGCCGTTGTAGGCGTAGTTGGCGTCGGTCCCCACCAGCGTGAAGGCGTTTGCCTGCTGCGTCGTAGTGTTGATCGAATAGGCCACCACCGCGAAGGCGGCGGTGCTGCCGCTGGTGAGGTTGATCGAGCCCTGGCAGTTGGACTGTAAAGAGTACGTCCCCGAGTACACCGCCGGCGTCCCGAAAGCTTGACTCCCATTGACGGTGTTCGACACCAGGGTGAAGGTGACTTTGCCCAGGCCGTCGAATGCCGCCGCGCCGTCCGACGCAAAGATTCTGGTGGTGACTCCCCCCGGCGCCAGCCGCCCGCTGAGCGCCAGTTCATACGTTCCGTTCAACATCGAAGCGGCGCAGCCCGATGTCGTGGCGGCTTGCGCCGCGGAACCGGATCCGTCGAAGAGCAATTGGGGGGCCGCGACGGTAAGGGCGAAGTCCGGCGCGGTCGAATAGATGCTGAATGAGACGGAATATTGATTGTTCGCCGCGTCGGTAAGGGTGGCCGAGGCCAGGCATGCCGGGCTCACCGAGTATGGTCCCGTGGCCGTGATGGTGGCGGTGGCCAGGTTCGACACCTGGGTCCAGTTGGCGGTTACCTTCCCTTGCCCGTCGAATTGCAGTACACCCGCCACATCGAGAACTCCCGTCACCGAGGCGCCGGAAATACTACTGCCGGTGGCGCTGAATTCGTGCACGCCGGAGAGCGTGACCGGGCAGGTAGCCGGCTGGATGTTGCCGCTCCCATTGTAGGCATAGTTAGCGTCCGACCCGATCACCGCGAATGCCTTTCCCTCCGCATAAGCCTCGAGCGTAAATGTGCCGGTATCTCCACCGGTAATGGCGATCGAGCCAATACAGTTGGATTGCAGACTGTAGGACCCCGAATACACCAGGGGCGTTCCGAGAGACAGGCTGGTGCCAAGGGTGTTGGCCGTCATGGTCAACGTGACTTTACTGAGGCCATCGAAAACGGCGGTGCCTGCCGCTTGGAACAGCCTTGTTGTGGTCCCGTTCGCCGTCACCTGGCGCCCGCTCAAGAGGAATTCATAGGTCCCACTCAGCGTCGAAGAAGCGCAAGCGCCGCCGCCGATGGCCGTCTGCGCAAAAACCGGCGCCAATGCCATGCCGAAAAAGACCGGCAACAGGGTGGCGCATCGCCGCTTCCTCACCGCGCCCCCCTCGTCAACCCGGCATTTCCATTTTGGACGCCGTGGCGTAGCTCAGCAGACACTGAGCCGCTATCTGTCCATCCGGCAAGTTGCATTTTCTCCTCCTGCTGAAAAGCTCGATTTCGGAAGCGATGGTTACGTTCCGCCCGGAGAGCATTCGCATCCAGCGATCTCTCTATGTTACGCGAACACGTTATGTGAACGGGAGTTTCGGTGGGTTTTGAGCGTCCGCGCCGTGGCGCGAGAGGCGGCGGGCGCGGTGGGGCGGTCCCCAAGGGCGGTCCCCCTGAACCGCGCGGGACGGCGTACCCTCCAGGTCCGTCCCGCCGCCGGAAGCGGAGGCAGGGGCCTTCCCGCGGGCGAGGCGCCCGCCCCACCAGGCGCCACCAACTGTACCGGCTTGAGCCGAGTGGATAGCCAGTTAATCCAATTCCCGCCGCTCACTTGGGCGGCGCCGGCGGGGCGGGCAGCATGTTGCGGATGGCGGCGATGCGCCAGCCGCCGGGCGTGCGGGCGATCAGGAAGGTGCTCCACATGCGGCGCGGCGGAGCGCCGGCGAGACCGGCGATTTCGTAGCGCCCGTCGGCCAGCGCGGCGTCGGGCGTGACGAAGCGGACGGTTTCGACGGTGATGGTGCGCTTTCCCCCGCTCGCTTCCGAGCTGGCCAGGGTGCCGCGCACCACCGCGTCGCGGCCTTTACGCCACTCGCCGGAGGAAACCAGTTGATCGGCATCGGCGGTAAAGAGGGCTTCGGTGGCCTTGGCGTCCTTGCGGTCGCGGGCATCCACGTAGCGGGCGACCACATCCTTGATGGCGGCCTCGTCGGCGGCGGAATGCGGCACGGTGACGGGCGGAGTGGTTTGCCCGGAGCAGGCGGCGCAGGCGAGCAGGAGCAGGGAGAGGCGTTTCAGGTGGCAGGCCATGTGTACCATCTTAGTATTGGCGGTTTCGGGATGGGCAGGGCGGTGGCCGGCTTTGTCAGGCCACTGGAGACCAGCGGTCGAGGATTTCGCCGAGGTTGCGGAGGCTGACGGGTTTGGCCAGATGATCGTCCATGCCGGCTTGCAGGCAGGCTTCGCGGTCGGCGGCGAAGGCGTGGGCGGTGAGGGCGATCACCGGGGTGTGGCGCGAGCCGTTTTCGCGGCGCCGCAGTTCGCGGGTGGCGGCGTACCCATCCATGCGCGGCATCTGGCAGTCCATCAGGACGAGCGCATACTCGAGACGCTCCAGGGCCGCCAGGGCTTCCTCGCCGTTGGCCACGACGTCGGTATCGAAGCCGCAACGCTGCACCTGAAGGCTGGCGACACGCTGGTTGACCGGGTTGTCTTCGGCGATGAGAATGCGCCCGCGGGCGGCGCCGGGGCGGGAGACGGCCAGCCCTTCGATCGCGGTTTGGGCAGGGGTGGACGACTGCTGCGTCAGACGTTTCAGACACTCGTAGAGGAGCTGGGGTTTGATGGGCTTGGAGATGCTGGCGGCGCAGGCGGGGCCCGGCAGACCGCCGATCGCCGTCAGGTAGACGATGCGGGTGGCGCACAGATCCGGGGCGCCTCCGATTTCCCGGGACAGGGCCGCGCCGTCCATGCCCGGCATCCGCAGATCGACGATGGCGAGCCCGATCGGAACGCCAGCGGTGTGGTGCATGCGTAGGGCGGCGAGCGCCCGTTCGCCGCTTTCCACGGTGTGCGGGCGCAATCCCCAGGCGGTAGTGTAGCGCTCCAGGACGGCGCGGCAGGTAGCGTTGTCGTCCACGATGAGGACGCGTGCCGGCGGCAGCGGGTCGCGCGCGGCGATTGGCGGCGCCGCCGCGTCGGGTTGGAGGACAACGGTAAACCAGAAGCGGGAACCGCGGCCAGGCTCGCTCTCCACGCCGATCTCGCCGTGCATGAGCTCGACGATGCTCTTGGCGATGGCCAGCCCCAATCCGGTGCCGCCGAACCTGCGGGTAGTGGAACTATCGGCCTGGGTGAAGGACTGAAACAGGCGGCGGGTGCCTTCTTCGTCGATGCCGATACCGGTGTCGGTGACGCTGAAGTAGAGGCGGGGCGTGCCCTCGGCATCGCACCGGGCGGCGATGTGGACGGCTATTTCGCCTTGCGCGGTGAATTTGACCGCGTTACCGATCAGGTTCAGCAACACCTGGCGGAGACGGGCTTCGTCGCCCAGGAAGCGCGCCGGGACCTCGGGTTCCAGCCAGTAATTCAGTTCGATCCCTTTGGCGTGCGCGGCGGGCGCCATCAATTCGATGGCGGCTTCCACCACAGCGGTCAGGTCGAACGGCCGGTGTTCCAGCTCCAGCTTGCCGGATTCGATCTTGGAGAAATCGAGGATGTCGTTGATGATGGCCAGCAGATGCTGCCCGGACTGGCTCACGCTGCGGGCGAGGGCCTCCTGCTCCGGCGAAAGGCCGGATTCGAGGAGCAGTTCGCCCATTCCGAGCACGCCGTTCATAGGCGTGCGGATTTCGTGGCTCATGTTGGCCAGGAACTGGCCCTTCAAGCGGGTGGCTGCGCGCGCCGATTCCAATGCGAGTGCAAGTTCGGCGTTGTTCTGCTGCAACTGGAGGGCAAAGGCGTCGATCCGTTGCCGGGCTTCATAGCGCTCGGTGAGATCCACCATGCAGGTGAGCAAGCCCTCAATTGCGCCGTTCGGCGCGTAAATCGCGTTGTCGTGCACCTCCACGCGAAGCAGGCGGCCATCTTTGCGCTGGCAAGAGCGCTCCACCGGCGTCAGGGGCAGGGTGCCGCTCAATTTGGCGGCCACCGCGACGCGGGATGCCTCGCGGTGTTCGGGCGCCATGAATTCCGAGGCGTGGCTTCCGATGAGTTCCTCGCGGCTATAGCCGCTGAGCGCGCAGCGGGCCCGATTGACTCGCGTCAGGTTGCCGTGCCGGTCGATTTCGTGAATCGGTATGGGGGCCTCTTCGAACAGGAGGCGGTAGCGCTCCTCGCTGCGCGCCACCAGATCGGCGGCGGCCTGCTGCTCGGAAATATCGATGGCGGTGACGCCGATCAGCGGCTGTCCGGCCTCGCCGGCCAAGGGAAACTTCAAGACCAGCAAGTGACGCCGGACGCCATCGGAGCCGGTGAGAGGCAGATCGTATTGCACGGGGCGTCCGGTGCGCAGCACTTCCCGGTCTTGAGTGCGCACGGTGTCCGACGAGACGGCCCCCCAGAGCTCGTGATCGGTCTTGCCGAGAACTTCCGGCATCCCGCGTCCGCAGAATTTCAGCATGGCGTTGTTGGCGTAGAGGATGCGGCCGGCTTCGTCTTTGATCAAGGCCACCGCCGGGGTGTGCGTCATGAAGGCTTCGAAGCGGAGTTCGGCCTGGCGGGCGCGCGCCCAGGCCTGACGGGCGGCGCGGCGCATGCGGAAACCGCGCAGACCGAACCAGAGGCTGAGCAAGGCGAACAGCGCCGCGCCTCCAGCGTAAAGGAGACGGATCTGGCGCTGGTGGTGCTCGGCCAGGCGATCCCGGACATAGCGCTGTTGCGGCACCGCGAACCAAAGGTTAGCGAGCGCCGTGAGCGTGCCATCGAGAGAGATCTGTTCGATGCCGGCGAACAGGCGGCCGGCGGCAGCCTTCACCTCGGGACGCGCAAAGGTAGCCATGGGAAGCGCGTTTTGGGGCAGCGGAACCACCAGCAGCGGGTGACCGGCGCAACGCGCGGGCTGATCGAGCAGCGTTCGATCGATCAGCCGGCCATCCAGCAGCACGCCCTCCACCTGGCGCGAGCAGAGATCGCCGATCATGTTCGCAACACCGTGCGTGGGGATGGCGAGGGCGCCGGGCAACTGGCGGGTGGCCACGGCTGCCCAGAAGGTGCGGTCGCGGATGGCGATGCGGCGCCCCACGGCCGCGGCGGGGGTCTTCAGCGGGCGCTCGCGCAGCGAGAGCAGCGCTTGCGACGCCTCCCACCACGGGATGCTGCCGTAGAAGCTGCGTTGGCGTTCGGGGGAAACGGTCAGGATGGGGTACAGATCGATCCGTCCTTCGCGCAGGGCTATCTCCCCATCCTCCACCCGCACCCAGCGCAAGGTAACCCCGGTGCGTATGGCCGCCTGCTCGACCACCTGCACCGCCAACCCGGCGGGATTGCGGTTTTCATCGGCAGAGACGTAAGGGGGGAACTCCCCGTAGCCGGCGCGGAGGGTGACAACCGGCTGGCGGCGGGCGAGAGCGGAAAGCCACACCGCCAGCGCCAGGACGGCGGCGCCGGTAACAGCCACGGCAAGGTAGATCTTTGGGCGGCGCAAACGGCTTTGAACTCCTCGTGGGTCTTATCGGCAGGCGGCGGGGAATTCAATAGGGTGGAATCGTAGCGCCGGACGGCGCCTTATGCCACCATGAGGTTTGGCACGGCGTCGATTTTTTGTGGACTCGATTCGCGGCGGGACGGCGGAACTCGGTGGCGACGAGGCTCGCCATCTCACCCGCGTGCTGCGGGTAGCTCCCGGGCAGCGCTTCGAGATTTCCGATAACCGGCAGGCTTACCTGGCCGAAATCACCGAGGCCCGCGGCGAGCGCGTAGTGTTTCAGGTAGTCGAAGCCCTGCCTGCCGTCTTATCCCCGGTCTCGATCACCCTCTGCGCCAGCCTCGTCAAGTTCGACCGCTTCGAATGGATCGTGGAAAAGGCCACCGAGCTGGGCGTCGGCCGCATCCTTCCGGTGGAAGCCGCGCGCAGCGAAAAGGGCCTGTTCGAGGCTTCCCGCAAACGCAGCGAGCGCTGGGCGCGGATCGCGCGCGAGAGCAGCCAGCAAGCACGCCGCGTGCGCCTTCCGGAGATCCTGTCGGCGGTGCGCTTCGAGCGCTGCCTGGCCGAACCCGCCGCCGAGCACTACTTCCTCGACGAAGCCCCGGCGCCGCCCCTGCTGCGCGAGATCCCGGCGGAGCGTGCGGATTCCGCCGCCCTGTTGATTGGCCCGGAAGGCGGCTGGACCGATGCGGAACGGCAGCTCGCCCTGGCCGCCGCCTGGCAGCCGGTTTCGCTCGGCCCCCTGGTGCTGCGCGCGGAGACCGCCGCTTGCGCTGCCTTGGCCATCGTGGTGAATGCCTGGCTGAGCTGAGAGCAGGCGGCTCGGATGGACAGGCGGGGAGGCCTGTCCTACCTCATGTAGAAGAGGCTGAGGCGGGGGAGCTTGGATTTTTCGAGAAGATTGCGCTCCAGGTATTGTTTTTCCAGCATGGAGAGTTGGTCGGCGGTCATTTTGCCGCGGTAGGGGCGGAGTTGGCGGTCTAACTCCTGGCGCGCTTCCAGCATCTGGTCTTCGGACAGATTCATGCGCGCCAGCGCCATCATTTTTTCTTCGAGCACGCTGAGGCGCTGCTCCAGGGATTCCAGGTCTTTGTATTGCGCTTCGGCGTCGGCGGCCAGGCGGCGGAGGGAATCGGCGATTTCGGGGTAGGGGACGGAAGCGGCGTTGGATTCCAGATACGCGCGCAGGTCGTCGAGCGGAAAGGGCGGCGCGGTTTCGCGCTTGGGCTGCGTCAGGCCCGCCATGATCTGGGCCTCGGTGAGCACGGCTTGGGCGCAGAAGGCGAGCGAGTTCACCATCTGCGTTTTCACTTTGCGGCTGCGCCACTTTTCGAAGGCCGCGTCGATGCCGCGCAGGACGGCTTCCAGGGGGACGCCGGATTCGTTCCAGGTTTCGATGAGCGCCCAGTCGAGCGGGGAGAGCAGGAAGAGGCTGGTGCCGCGGACGCGCTGGAAGTGGTCTTCGATTTCGGTGAAATAGTTGAAGTAGTTCACGGCGCGGGGTGGTTGCGTTCCCAGATCATTTGCAGGCCCTGGAGGGTGAGGTGCTCGTCTACGATTTTGAGGTAGCGCGAGCCTTCGACGATCATGTGGGCCTGCCCGCCGGTGGCGATGGCCTTGGTTTCGGGGCCGAGTTTGGCGACGATGCGCTCCAGGATGCCATCGATCATGCCGATAGCTCCAAAGTAGAGACCGCTCTGCATGCTGGCCACGGTGTTGGTGCCCACGACGTCTTTGGGCGGGCGGAAATCGACCAGCGGCAGGCGGGCGGTCTTGGTGAAGAGGGCCTTGATAGCGATGCCGATGCCGACGGCGATGGAGCCGCCGAGATACTCGCCGTCTTTCGATATCACGTCGAAGTTGATGGTGGTGCCCATATCGACGATGACGCACGGACCGCCGTATTTATGGAAGCCGGCGACCCCGTTGACCAGGCGGTCGGCGCCCACTTCGTTGGGGTTATCGTAGCGGATGGCGAGGCCGATATCGGTGCGCGGGGTGACGAACATGGCTTCGGTGTGGAAGTAGCGCCGGGTCATGAACGCCAGGGTGGAATCGATGGGGGGAACGACGCTCGCGATGATGATGCCATCGACTCTGGCGATATCGAGGCCGGCCGGGGAGAAGAGATTGTGGAGCAGGATGCCCCACTCGTCGGCGGTCTGTTCCTGGACGGTGCGCAAGCGCCAGTGGAAGATGAGATCGCGGCCTTCGAAAGCGCCGATGGTGATATTGCTGTTACCTGCGTCAAGAGCCAATAGCACGTACGCCTCCTGCAAGAATCAGGGTATCGGTTCCATCGTCCTTACGCACGATGAGGAAACCGGCGGGGTCGAGGCCCGCGGTGGTTCCGGTGATGGGGCCGCCGGGTTGATCGACCCTCACGCGCCGTCCGGCGGCGTAGCTGGAAGCGTGAGTGAAGAGGCGGAGGATGGTTTCGGGGTCTTCGGCGGTGACGGAATCGATGGCGGGAAAGAGGGCGAACAAAATGTCCTCGCGGGCTAATTCGCGGCCGGCGTGCTGGCGGAGCGAGACGGCTTCGGCGGCGAGCCCGGGTGGGAACGCGGTGTGGTTCACGTTGATGCCGATGCCGGCGATGGCCCGGCCATCGACCAGTTGTACCAGAATGCCGGCGGCCTTGCGGTTATCGAGCATGAGGTCGTTGGGCCAGCGCAGGTCGCACTGGATGCCAGTGGCTTGCGCGATGGCTTCGGCGGTGGCGATGCCGAGGGCGAGGGTGAGGACGGGCGAAGGGGGCAGGACGAGCGAGCAGTAGATGCCGGCGCCGGGTTCGGAGTGCCAGGTGTGGCCCTGACGGCCCTGGCCGGCGAGTTGGCGATCGGCCAGGACGATGGCGCCGGGTTCGCAGGCGGAGGCTACGCTCTGCGTGGAATCGACGGAATCGAAGTAGAGGATGCGGCGATCGGGGAAGGCCTGGCGAACGCGGGCGAGATCGATCATGGGAGGCCTCCGATTGTCCGAGCTTGGCTCGGATGCACAAGGCGGAGCCTTATGCCACAGATCATACCAGCTCCAGGCGGAAGGAGAGGTCCACGGCGCGGGCGGAGTGGGTGATGGCGCCGGAGGAGACGAAGTCGGCGCCGGTTTCGGCGTAGTCGCGGACGTTGGCGAGGGTGATGCCGCCGGAGAGCTCGACTTTGGCGCGGCCGGCGATTTCGCGGATCCAACCGGCGGCTTCGGCGGGGGTCAGGTTGTCGAGCAGCAGGTGGGTGGCGCCGCAGGCGAGGGCTTTGTGGAGTTCCTCGCGGGTGCGGACTTCGATTTCGATGGGGAGTCCGGTGGCGCGGGCGCGCTCGAGGGCGTTGCGCACGCCGCCGGCCGCGGCGATGTGGTTGTTCTTGATCAGGATGGCGTCGTAGAGGCCCATGCGGTGGTTGGTAACGCCCCCGGCGGCGGCGGCGGCCTTTTCCAGCGTGCGGAGGCCGGGGGTGGTCTTGCGGGTATCGAGGATCTGGCAGCCCGTGCCTTGGACGGCGGCGGCGAACTGCGTGGCGGCGGTAGCCACGCCGCTGAGGCGCTGGAGGAAGTTGAGGGCGACGCGTTCGCAGGCGAGGAGGGTGCGCGCCGCGCCGCGGACGGTGGCGATGATATCGCCATCGGCGCAGCGGTCGCCATCCTGCTTGAGGATGTCGAGGTGATCGACGCCGCCGCGCACCTGGTAGATTTCCCAGAGCAGGCCGACGCCGGCGAGAGTGAGCGGCTCGCGGGCGAGGAAGCGGCCGGCGGCGCGCCGGGTTTCCGGGACACAGGCGATGCTGGTGACATCGCCAGGGCCGATGTCTTCTTCGAGGGCGAGGCGGACGATTTCGTTCATGAGGGTTGGCAGGCGGAAGCGCCTGCCCCACAATTGTTCATACCAGTTTGGCGCGCTGGGCCTGGTAGTCGGCCAGTTTGGCGCGGATGCTATCGACGACTTTGGCGGGCGCTTTGCTCAGGAAGACTTCATCGGAGAGTTGGCGCTTGGAATTGGCGATTAACTTTTCGAGCTGCTCGCGATCCTTCTGTTTGCGGGCGGGGTCTTCGGCGGTCTTGGGGATGTCGAGGACGAGATCGAACTCGACGGTGGAGCGAATGACGTCGGCCTTGGGAGGGGCCTCGGATTTCATCTGCAAGGTCACACGGGCGATTTTCTGGATCCTAGCGGCGTGGCGTTGCGCGATGGCGAGCGCGGCGGAGCGGCAATAGAGCGCGCCGGCGAGCTGCTGCTTGGGATCGAGCTTGGCTTCGGTGCGAAGGGTGCGCGCCAGGGTGACGATTTCCTGGATGACGGCGATTTCTCTTTCGGCCTCGGGATCGGCGAGCTCGGGGCGGTACTGCGGGTATTCTGCGAGGGCGATTGAAGTGGGGCGGCCTTCCGGTTTTTCGAGGCGCTGCCAGAGCTCTTCGGTGAGGAAGGGCATGGCGGGATGGAGGAGGCGCAGGGCGGTTTCGAAGGCGGCGACGGCGGGTGCGGGATCGGTACCGGGGACCTTCTTGAGTTCGATGTACCAATCGCAGAATTCGTGCCAGAAGAAGTGCCAGAGAATCTGGGCGAATTCGTGATAGCGGTACTGTTCGATGGCGCGGTTGGCGGTTTCGGCTACCGCGTTGAGACGGGAGACAATCCAGCGGTCTTCGATTGACAGGCCAAGGGCCTGTCCCACATCGGCGCTGGACAGGCCGGAGTCCTGTCCTACGTTGAGGAAGCGGGCGGCGTTCCAGATTTTGTTGGCGAAGGCTCGGGAGCTTTCCATGCGCTCTTCGGTGAGGACGATATCGGTGCCGGGGGCGGCGCCCTGGAGGAGCGCCATGCGGACGGCGTCGGTGCCGTACTTTTCGGTGACGACGAGGGGGTCGATGACGTTGCCCTTGGTCTTGGACATCTTCTGGCGGTCGGCATCGCGCACCAGGCCATGGATATAGACCTGTTTGAAGGGGATTTCGCCCATGAATTCACAGCCCAACATGATCATGCGGGCCACCCAAAAGAAGAGGATGTCGAAGCCGGTGATGAGCAGCGAGGTGGGGTAATATTTCGCGAGGTCGGCGGTTTTGTCCGGCCAGCCGAGGGTGGAGAAAGGCCAGAGCCCGCTGCTGAACCAGGTGTCGAGGACGTCGGTGTCCTGGGTGAGGTTGACGGAATGGCAGCGCGGGCAGGCGGCGGGGGTTTCGCGGGCGACGATGATTTCGTGGCAATCGGCGCAGTACCAGGCGGGGATGCGGTGGCCCCACCAGAGCTGGCGGGAGATGCACCAGTCGCGGATGTTGTACATCCACTCGTAATAGGTCTTGGTCCAGTTTGGCGGAACGAAACCGATTTCCCCGCTCTCGACGACGGCGATGGCCTTTTCGGCGAGCGGTTTGGTTTTGACGAACCACTGGGTGGAGATGAGCGGTTCGATGGGGGTTTTGCAGCGGTCGCACTTGCCGAGGGAGAGCTTGTAGTCCTCGATTTTGACGAGGGCGCCGATTATTTCCAGGTCGGCGACGACCCTCTTGCGGGCCACGAAGCGGTCGAGCGTGGCGTAGGGGCCGGCTAGAGCGGTCATCACGGCATTTTCATCGATGACCTTGATCTTGGGCAGGTTGTGGCGCTTACCGGCCTCGAAATCGTTGAGGTCGTGAGCGGGGGTGACTTTGACGACGCCGGTGCCGAATTCGGGGTCGGCGAGATCGTCAAGGATGATGGGGATCTGGCGATCCATGAGGGGGAGTTGGACGGTCTTGCCGTGCACGTCGAAGTAGCGCGCGTCCTTGGCGTTGATAGCGACGGCGGTATCGCCGAGCATGGTTTCGGGGCGGGTGGTGGCGACGGTGAGATAGCGGCCGGGCATGCCGTTGACGGGGTAGCGGATATGCCAGAGGTGGCCGGCGACATCGGCGTGGGCGACCTCGAGATCGCTGAGCGCGGTGTGGCAGTGGGGGCACCAGTTGACCATGTACTCGCCGCGGTAGAGGAGGCCTTTTTCGTACAGGCTGACGAAGACTTCGCGGACGGCGCGGGAGAGGCCGGGATCGAGGGTGAAGCGCTCGCGGCTCCAGTCGCAGGAGGCGCCGAGGCGGACCATCTGTCGCCTGATGGTGTCGCCGGACTGGGCTTTCCACTGCCAGACGCGCTCTTCGAACTTTTCGCGGCCGAGGTCGCGGTAGTCGATGCCTTCCTCTTTGAGTTGGCGGGCGACCACCATCTGGGTGGCGATGCCGGCGTGATCGGTGCCGGGGAGCCAGAGGGTGTTGTCGCCGATCATGCGATGCCAGCGGACGGTGACGTCGATCTCGGCATGCTCGAGCATGTGGCCGATGTGGAGCACGCCGGTGACGTTGGGCGGCGGGATGACGAGGGAGAAGACGCGGCCGGGGTTTTCGGGAGAGGCGCGGAAGATGTTGGAGTCGATCCACCACTGCGCCCAATGCGGTTCGAACCGCTGGGGCTCGTAAACTTTCTCGATTTGCATGGGAAAGACCATGATATCAGGGGGGGCGAGGGTTCGGATTGCGTTCGAGAGTGGGGATTCAACGCAGAGACGCAGAGACGCTGAGATAAGCGCAGAGAAGACAGTGGGAGAGACACTTCGGGATTGAGATCGGGGCGGTTCAGGGTTGGTTGCGGCGGCCGGGGCTTGTGGGTTATCGCCAGGCGTAGTCCGGCCGCCAGTGATTTGGTTGGAATCTACGAAGACGTAGGAACAAGTGCTTATGCCTTGGGCACCTCGA
>Ga0182030_10013908_pt1 | contig 15961 bp, 14 predicted proteins | sample 812S3MmetaG_FD_121299 | JGI IMG/M metagenome (GOLD analysis project Ga0182030, IMG submission 121299) | Permafrost microbial communities from Stordalen Mire, Sweden - 812S3M metaG (Illumina Assembly) | ecosystem: Environmental > Terrestrial > Soil > Wetlands > Permafrost | place: Sweden...
GATTTTCTTATCCGGTATTGATTTAATGATTGATAAGGTATCATCCTCAGAATTTCCAACGGCAACAATAAATTTATCGCATACAGGGAGTATTGACTTTATAGATTCAACAACAGGATATCCGTATTTATTGGCATTTCTGATAAATGTAAATCCGCAAACTTTCATAAGAATAAAATTTTTCTTAATAATTGTCTTATGGAGCTCGCATATTATATTTTATTTTTAATTGTATATGCTCGGTTCATACGAATATTATAGTTATTACTAAGAACCTTTCGGTTTTAGCATTATTAATACATCTGCAATTTATGTAGTTTTTTATAAATACCTTTGTTTTCCAGCAACTCTTCATGTTTACCACGTTCAACAATCTTGCCTTCATCCAGAACGCAAATTTCATCAGCATGTTTAATGGTTGACAAACGATGCGCGATAACGATAGAAGTTCTGTTTTTCATCAGGTTAAAAATAGCTTCCTGAACCAAACGTTCAGACTCCGTGTCAAGAGAAGAAGTAGCTTCATCAAGTATTAATATCGGGGGATTTTTTAAAACAGCTCTGGCTATGCTTATTCTCTGACGCTGCCCCCCTGATAATTTTCCGCCTCTGTCTCCCACATTGGTGTCATAACCATCAGGAGTTTCCATGATGAAACTGTGCGCATTGGCGATTTTAGCTGCAATGATAACATCTTCTTTTGTTGCATTCTCAATACCAAATGCAATATTATTAAAGAAAGAATCATTAAATAAAATGGCTTCCTGACTCACTATTCCCATGAGATTCCGCAAATCTTCTATTTTAAAATCCTGAACCGGTATTCCATCAATTAAAACTTCTCCCTGATTGGCTTCAATGAAACGCGGAATTAAGTCAACCATCGTGGATTTTCCTGACCCTGACCGTCCAACCAATGCAACAGTCTTTCCTTTCTCAATACGTAAATTAATATTTTTTAAAACCGGCTCACTGACATAACTGAATGAAACATCGCGAAATTCGAGGAATGATTTAAATTCCTTCACGGGTATGGCATCTTTTTTATCCTGAATGGTTTCTTCAGCATCAATAATTACATCTATCCGCTGTGCTGAAGCCAGTCCTTTCTGAATGTTATAATATGCACTGGAAAGGGATTTGGCAGGAGTGATGACAGATGCAAAAACCAATAAATAGGACATGAATGATTCCGGTGTTAAATTACTTGTTTTACCCAATACCATTGAACTTCCAAAATATAAAATAACTACTGTCACGATCATGCCCAGAAATTCACTCATCGGGGATGACAAGGAACGACGTCGCGTAATCCTGTTGATAATCCGATAGAATGTATAATTTAATTTATTAAACTTTTCCATCATCTTCTTCTCCCCGTTAAATGCCTTGATGATTCTGAGCCCTGATAAAGTTTCCTCAACAATGGATATCAGCTCGCCCAACTTATTTTGACCAATTAATGATTTACTCTTCAGACTTTTTCCCAATGCTCCAATTACCAGAGCGCTTATCGGTAACAAAATCAGAACAAAAATAGTCAAAGCAGGACTCATGAAAACTAAAAAAGCAACATAAATCAATATCGTTAAGGGATCGCGAAAGATCATATCCAATGAACTCATAATGGAAAATTTAATTTCCTGCACATCACTTGTCATCTTAGAGATAATATCCCCTTTCCGTTCATCAGAAAAATAGGATAATGGCAATTTTATGATCTTATTAAAGATTTTATGCTGAAAATCCCTTACCACACCATTTATAATGGGAGCCATGCACCAACTTGCCATATATCCGAAAAAGTTTTTTAGCAATGACATCATGACTACCAGTATACAAATTAAAAATAACGCCTTCATTTCCCCAAAATGATGAATCAGAAATGATAAATAATAATAAAAATTATGCTGCAGATTATGATATGTCCAGGGAAGCAATGCGGATACTTCAGAATTTGTTTTAAACAATATTTGCAAAAATGGAATGACCATCGTAAAAGAAAAAAGCGAAAAAAATACAGAAATAAGATTTAGAACAATATTCAATATCGCATATTTCTTATAGGGGAGAATATATCGGGCTATTTTAAAAAAATCTTTCATTCAGGTTTTATTTTTTTTTTATAACTTTACAAACTTAAGAATATTGCATGTAACTTATTTTATTTAACGTATAAATATTATATTTTCTCAAATGATCAGCATTATTACAGCTATACACAACCAGCTTCCAATGAATAAATTATTTTACAAATATCTGGTTCGTTATACTAAAAATAAATTTGAACTGATTATTATTGATAATGCATCGTCTGACGGAAGCCGTGAATTCTTTGAAAGCAAAGGTGCCCTTATTATTTCCAATCCGACTAATTATTCATATCCTTATTGTCAGAATCAGGGAATAGCAGTTGCTAAATACGAAATCCTTATTTTTCTGAATAATGATTTAATTGTTTCTAAAGACTGGGACGAAAGAGCTATTCATATGATGCAAAAGAAACAGATAGATGTAGCGACATGTGTGGCAACCGAAAGACTAGAGAATAATGAAATCACGCACAAGCATCATAAACGCTGGAAATATCTCCGGAATCCCCTTCTATTTCTGTTTGGAACAGGGTATCTGAATTTAAGACTTATGCATTTGCTCTTTTATGGAAATTGGGAAAGATATACTGAGAAAAGATATCAGAAATTTAATGACCGGGCAATAGATGGCATTTCCGGTTCCAATGTTATTATGAAAAGAGATTGCTTAAGCAAAATCGGACTTTGGGATGAACGTATGCAGGGTGCTGACTTTGACCTTTACTTACGGGTAAAAAAACATGCTGTTGAATATGGAGATATTAAACCGGTTCAATTATTACTTGGAATATATTTACATCATTATTGCAGGTTGACAATTAAACACCAGACAAAATCATTTGCCGATCAAAACGTATTGATTCCACTACTCCAGAAATGGAACAAAGAGGAGGCCCTGCAATTATTAGCAGGATCCGGTCTGACCCTATAGGAAATCCAGGATCCCTGACATTCAGGATTCTTTGGAGCCTTTAATAGATCCCTGTATAATTTTCCGGATGAATCGCTTTTAATTCTTTTTTTACTTGCTCCGAAATTTCTAATGTATCAATAAAATCCGATAAAGCCCGGGCATCTATTGTTTTTTGTGTTCTCGTTAATTCTTTTAGAACATGATATGGATCAGGATATTTCTCACGTCTGAGAATGGTCTGAATAGCTTCAGAAACGACTACCCAGTTTTTTAATAAATCTGCTTCTATGGCATCTGTGTTAACAATTAACTTTTTTAAACCTTTTATTAATGATTTAATGGCGATGAGTGTATGAGCAATGGGAACACCAATATTTCTTAACACGGTTGAATCTGTGAGATCCCGTTGCAGACGCGAGACAGGCAGCTTGGCTGATAAATGCTCAAATATAGCATTGGCTATACCCAGATTACCTTCTGCATTTTCAAAATCAATAGGATTTACTTTGTGCGGCATTGCTGAAGATCCTACCTCGCCAGCTACTATTTTTTGTTTAAAATATTCGATGGAAATATAAGTCCAGATGTCACGGGAAAGATCAATTAAAATAGTATTGATACGTTTTAAATTATCAAAAATGGCAGCCATATTATCGTAATGTTCAATCTGGGTCGTTGTTTGCGACCTTTCCAAACCCAAAGTAACATTCACAAATTTATTTGCAAATGAAACCCAGTCTATATCAGGATAGGCCACAACATGAGCATTGAAATTACCAGTTGCACCTCCAAATTTAGCTGAGAATGGAATTGACTTCAATAAAGTAATTTGTTTGTTTAGTCTTTCGGTAAAAACAAGAAATTCTTTTCCTACCTTTGTTGGTGATGCTGGTTGACCATGTGTTCTGGCCAACATGGGAATATCTTTCCATTCAGCAGCCAATTGATCTATCTGGCTTATTAGATTAAATAACTGAGGTTTATACACCTGAAGGATCGCATCCTTGAGTGAATATGGAATAGCGGTGTTATTTATATCCTGTGAAGTCAACCCAAAATGAATAAATTCAATATAATTATCAATTTTCATTTCACTGAATTTCTTCCTTAGAAAATATTCAACAGCTTTAACATCATGATTGGTTATTTTTTCGGTATCTTTAATCTTCTGTGCATCCTCTAATGTAAATTTATGGTATAATTCACGCAAAGGGGCATATCGCTTCTTATCAAAAGGTTTCAATTGCGCTAATGGGATTTCACATAAAGCAATAAAATATTCAATCTCAACCAATACTCTATACTTAATCAGAGCATATTCTGAGAAATACAAGGCCAGTTCGTCTACTTTGTCCCGATACCTGCCATCGACAGGAGATATTGATGTAAGTGCCTGCATCATTATTTTTTTTTACAAATTTAACAAAAATCTGTTAAAAGAACATTGAAAGGGCATCTCTAAAAACTTGATTTTTTGAGGCGGGCAAATTTTTAAAAGCGGAGTTTACTTTTGTAAATGAGCATTTTAAAAATGAAGCCCAACAAAGAAAAATCAGTTTTTAGAGATGCTTATTGCCATTTGTAGATTTTCAATCCTATAAATGATAATAAAATCCCTATTGCCGAAAGAATGATCATTTCAACTGCTATATCTTTAAAAACAGCTCCTTCAACAAAAATACCGCGTATACTATCAGCCAGCATGGTTAAAGGGAGTTTCCTGATCACGGGTATCGTCCAATCGGGAAAATTATGATAACTGAAAAAGACACCCGATAAAACCATCATAGGCATATTGATGGCATTGATCAATCCATTTCCAATCTGAGAATTTGACGTCCTTGAAGAGACTAATAACGCGATACCGGAAAAAGCCAGATACCCGGAAAGAAAGATAAGAAGATATAAAAAAATATTACCTTCCATATGAACATGAAAGTAAAAACGGGCAAACAAAATTAACAAGAATGATTCGATCAGGCCCAAACCCATTCTTGAAATATAAAGTGATGCGATAAAATTTACTTTACTCATAGGTGTAGCGACCATTCTTCGTAACAATTTTTTGGAACGCATGTCAATCAGGGAATAGCTGATCCCCCACAAACAGGAATTCATTATTCCTAACGCGATCAAACCAGGTATCAAAAAATCAATATATCTGGCACCGCTTTCAGTTAAAGGTTCTATTTTTGTTTTATCTTCTTTTATCACAATATTGGATAAAGCATCTGTGATCTGGAGATAGATCAATTGTCCACCGGGACTTTTAGGATCAAGCTGGTATGTTAATTTTTCAGCAGATTCAACAATGATGACAGAGACGACACCACGTTTTAATAAAATGGTTGCTTCTTTCTGGTCACATACAATAAATACATACGTCGTCTTCCCAAAATCTTTTAATGGGATTGTTTTTGTATAACTTTTCAAATGCTCACTCAGGTAAGTTGACTTGACTGATGAACCTTTTAAAAAATTCCTGAGTTCTGTATTTTCCTGTTTGAGATTTTCAATCAATGCAACTTTTTGTATTACTTCTTTCTTTGAAGTAAAAGCCACTCCCAAAACCCACGACATCATAATTGGAAAACCAATTGACCAGAAAAGGATACCGGGTTCCCTGATAAATTCTCTGACCTGAACTAATATTAATTGAACTAATTGTTTTATGTTCATTTTTTGTTTTTTAATCTGTCAGATGCCTTCCTGTCATTGAAATAAATAGATCATCCAGTGTTTTTCCATGACACTCTAACGTCTTCAATGTCATGTTTTGTGTTTTCAATTGTTCGAGAAACCGGGGTAAGAATGCAGCAATATTATCTACCAGTATTTTCCCTTTGTTGGTGTTTTCATCCCATATCAATTTGTGTTCAACGGATATTCCGGATAATTGAAGATTTCTGCATTCACCCTCAATAGAAAATTCAATCGTTTCACCTTTGGCATATTCTTTTAATAATTTTTCAAGCGTTGCTTCAGCCAGGATTTTACCTTTATCCATTATGATAATCCTCTCACATAGAGATTCTGCTTCTTCCATGTAATGCGTGGTAAGAATTAATGTCGTGTTCTTTTCTTTTTTAAAATGAAGCAAAATATCCCATATCTCCCTGCGAGCCGTAGGATCCAAACCCGTTGTAGGTTCGTCTAATAAAAGAAATTCAGGATCATTTAATAAAGCTATTCCAAGTGAAAGCTTCTGCCTTTGCCCTCCCGATAAATTTACCACGTATGACTTTTTCTTAAAATCAAGATTCACCAATTCCATGACTTCAAAAATATGTTTATCATGAAGTCCGTAAAAACTGGCAAATAACCTAAGTGTCTCCACAACAGTTAATTTATCAATAAACCGGGTTTCCTGTAACGATATTCCTATCATTCTATGAAGCTTTTCCTGATGAGTTCTCCAATTCATTCCCTTGATCTGAATATCCCCGGAATCAGGAACCTGAATCCCCTCAATCATCTCCATAAGCGTTGTTTTCCCAGCTCCATTGGGTCCAAGCAATGCAGTATATTCACCTTTGTGTATCGAAAGACTTATTTTATCAACCGCTATGACATCCTTAAAACGCTTTTGAACATCACTGACCTGAAGAATAATCTCTGAGTTTATCCTGTTCATTTTGCAAAAGTATTGAATTGAAACAAATTTTTAACCTTATTTTCCGGAATTATTATTAACTAAATGAATAGCTTTGAACCCAATAAGTATTGTAAACACAAACCTGGTTGAATTATAATATCTAAACTTGAAAACATATTCTGAAATATTGGGTGTTGACCAGGATGCAGGGTTTGCAGAAATTAAAAGCGCTTACAGAAAAAAAGCAAAGCTTTATCATCCCGATATTTCCAAATTGCCGGATGCCCGAGAACGATTTATTGAACTGAATGAAGCTTATGAATATCTTATCAACAGGAAGAAAATATATCGTAAAGATGAAAGTTATAATTTCACTGATGATCAATGGCAAATATTTATTAAATCATGGAAAGATATTCAAGAACAGAAAACTAGAGAAAGAGCTGCCCGCCACGCCCAGATGAAATATTCTGATTTTAAGAAAACACCTTTTTATAAAACAACACAACGACTGTCCGCTATTTATAATTTCACCAATATGGCATTGGGAAGTTTTATTATATTAATGAGTATTTTGGGTATTCTCAGAGATAGTAAGAGCCTGGGAACAACCGCCGCGAATTTCGTTAATGATTTTTTTATCATGTCAATAGGTATTGTTTTTCTCTCGTTCTCCCTTTACAGGATCATAAGCAAAGCTGACAAATAATAGTTTTAATGCTTTATCACATACTTTAAATTAAACTGATTTTGTGAATTGACTTGAAAATTCTCAATATTACGATGGGTAAAACAAACTACTTCATCATAAAACAAAGGCACAACAGCGGCTTTATCTATTATAATATGATCCATTAGCTGATAATACTTATATCGGACAGAATCAATCTCTGTATTCATTGCCTTTATATATAATCTGTCAAATGTTGTATCTTTGAAATGAAAATCGTTAGGACCTCCCGGACTAAAATTCTTACTATAAAACAATGATAAATAATTTTCCGCATCTGCATAATCTGCTATCCATCCATTATAGAAGAATGCTGCTTTTGAATTTGAGATTAAATCAAAGAAGGAAGCTCCTGTATTTACCTCGATATTTATCTTTATTCCAATCTGGGATAATTCCTGCTGGATATATTCGCAAATCTCCACACCCAATACAGTCGTCACAAGTGAAATAGGCTGTAATCCTTTACCCATTGGATACCCTGCTTCTGCTAATAATTGCCTTGCTTTATCTGGATCATAGTCATACCCTTTCACTTTCATTTCTGAATAGGAAGGCAATCCTTTGGGAACAAAACCGGAATTAGCAGGCATTCCAATGTTATTTCGCAAAAACTTAATAATCTTTTTCCGATCCATTCCATAATTGATCGCTTTCCGTACCCGCTCATTATAAACCGGCGAGTTTCCGGTAATCGCAATTGCCGGCTCTGCAAAGAATCCCAGGTATACCGTATTCAAATAAGGACGCGTGTACATTTTTATACTGCTTTCATATTTTGGATTCAGTTCGCCCATCCGGGTTATCAACTCATCTTTGGACGTTGAACTCACGCCAGAAAGAAAATCAAGATTCCCTTTCAGAAACTGCAAAAATTCCGACTGCAGGTCATTAATGAAAGTTATTGCTACTGCATCTAAGTAAGGTATGGATAAGCCATTCGTGTCTTTTTCAAAATATTTTTCATTCCTGACAAAAATTAATTTTTCTCCATCAATCCAGAGCTTACATCTGAAAGGTCCGGTTCCGACAGGATGGTGACCAAAATCATTTCCATATCGCTCAACTATTTCATGGGGGACGACATAGCAATAAGGCATGGTCAGAATTCCCTGAAAAGGAGGAAAAGAATTTTTTAAAGCTATTTCAAAAACCGTATCATTAACAGCTCTGAATCCATTCTGAAAGCCTTCAGCTGACTTATTTAAAGAATTAAAAATCCATGATCCGGGAGAGGCAACTCTCGGGTCAATAATCCTGTTAAAACTATAGCTGAAATCGGAAGCTACCACACGTCGGCCTTTGCCATTGGGAAAGAATGGATGATCATGAAAGAAAACATCTTGTCTGAGTATAAACGTATATCTTTTACCATTGTCAGAAATCCGCCAACGCTTCGCTATGCAAGGTATAACACGCAAAGAATCATTTAATTGTAATAATCCATTATACAATTGAGCCGTTGCCCTTAATAACCCTAAACTCTTTGTATATGCAGGATCAAGTGTTGATATGCCTTGTGATTCATTATAGCGAAATGCTTTTCGTGAATCATGAGTTGCATCATGATCACAGGAAATAAAAAAAAATAATACCAATAATAAAATGAACCAGTCTGATCTCATAATAAAAGATAATTAGATCCTGTCTTTAAAATCAGTGTTTGGATCAGAATGTTTGTTTTCAAGGCTTGTGAAGCCAGATAAAGCGGAGTTTACTTTTCGTAAATGAGCATTTATCTGGCAAACGTAACGCAGAAAACGGACATTATGGACAAACACTAATAAGCGAATATACATAAAATATTGAAATACGCGTAAATTATTGTAATTTTGCTCCCTTTACACTTTACATACATGACTCGATACCTCAATAAAAAAATTTTTAAAATTGTATCCGGTATTGCTGCGGAAGAAAATTGCCCGGCATATGTAATCGGAGGATACGTAAGGGATTGTCTGCTGAACAGAAAATCAAAGGATATTGATATTGTAGTTGCCGGAAGCGGAATAAATATCGCGAAGAAAGTAGCTCTTCATATTGGAAAAACCAATGTCAATATTTTTGAAAACTTTGGCACCGCGATGCTCAGATATGGCGCTTATGAAATTGAATTTGTCGGCGCCAGAAAAGAATCTTACCGTAGAAATTCGAGAAAACCGATAGTAGAAAATGGTTCGCTTGAAGAGGATCAGATACGCAGAGATTTCACAATAAATGCCATGGCTTTCAGTCTGAATAAAAATGATTACGGGATACTGATTGATCCTTTCAATGGACTAAAAGACCTGGAAGAAAAAATAATTTGCACCCCTACCAATCCAAATATAACATTCTCAGACGATCCATTAAGAATGATGCGGGCCATACGTTTTGCATCACAACTTTCTTTTACCATTGAAGAAAAAACTTTTCTTGCTATTAAAAATAACTGCGAAAGGATAAGTATCATTTCGAAAGAAAGAATTACAGAAGAAATCAATAAAATCATTCTCTCGCCAATTCCTTCGGTGGGCTTTATTTTGCTGGATGAATGCGGTCTCTTAAAAATTATACTTCCCGAATTATCCAAATTAAAAGGTGTTGAAAAAAAAGAAGGGAAACAACACAAAGATAATTTTCATCATAGTCTTGAAGTACTAAACAATATTGCTAAAATATCTGATAACTTATGGCTGAGGTGGGCAGCTTTAATTCACGACATCGGCAAACCCAGTACAAAAAGATATGATTCATCAAACGGATGGTCATTCCACGGACATGAAGTTGTTGGTTCAAAGATGGTATCTGAACTATTTCGAAACCTGAAACTGCCTTTGAATAATAAAGAGAAGTATGTGGAAAAATTAGTGTCGCTTCATCTTCGACCTATTGTTCTGGCACAGGAAGAAGTTACTGATTCAGCAGTCAGAAGATTATTATTCGATGCAGGTGATTCTATTGAAGATCTGATGATGCTTTGTGAAGCAGATATAACATCCAAAAATGAAGTAAAAAAAATTAAATTTCTTCAGAACTTTCAGTTGGTGAGAGAGAAACTTAAAGAAATAGAGCAAAAGGATGCGATCCGGAATTTTCAACCGCCCATAACGGGTGAAGAAATAATGAAAACATTCGGTTTGAATCCCTGTAAGTACATTGGGGATATTAAGAACGCTATTAAAGATGCTATTCTCGACGGACTGATAAAAAACAATTATGAAGCAGCTTATGAATATATGATTAAAACCGGCGAATCCCTTGGTTTAAAAACTAAGTTTGCCGGCAGCTCTTCTTAAAAATTCTACTATCTCTTTTTTTCTGCCACCACAGTCAGTTGCATACCGCCGCGAATATTTTGAACCAGGGTAATCCTGCACCACCTGGGTTTTATTGATCTAAAAATATCTTCTGCTATCTGGTTTGCCAATCCTTCCGCGAAAATAGCTTCATCCCGGAAAGACCATAAATAAAGTTTGAGACTTTTACTTTCAATACATAGCTTGTCAGGAGCAAATTCAATCGTTACCGCATTAAAATCCGGCTGATGCGTTACCGGGCAAAAACTTGTTAATTCATTGCTTTCGAACTTGACAATCTCAACATTTTCCGGTCTGGAAAATGTATCCAACTTTTTTGAAGATGAAGCAACCTTTTTTCCCAAATAGGTAAAGTCATTTTTACTCATAAAAAAATATTTGTGATTTATACATTTATTCTGGCTCCCGTTGTACAAGTCTCATTAATTTCTATTCCCTGAACCTTTACAAGCGAATTGTCTAACAGTTCCTGCGCTTTTTTCAGGATGATCTCCGCGATATGTTCCGAAGTGGGATTTTTCTCTGTTATCAGGACTTTGCAACCATGTTCTTGTAACGATTGAATCAAAGGATCTCCCTTCCATAAAATATTGACATGATCAAAATTATCTTCAACCCAGTCTTTTAAAACCCTCGTTTCCTGAAAATCAATCAACATATCTTTATCATCCAGACTATTCCCTTTCAGATATATCTTTACATTAAAGGAATGCCCATGATTATTCGTGCATTTCCCGGTATAATTACGAAGCAATCTGTGAGCAGCTTCAAAACGAAATTTTTTTGTAATAATGTAATCCATTCGATGTATATTTATTTTTTGATGTAGACTACTGGTTCATCTTCCCCGTTCTGATCCCCAAAGCATGATATGCAAGCGCGGGGAATAATTAAACCCTCTTTGAATAATCGCATCAACCAACTCCGGTTTCATCTGCGATTCAGCAGTTGATCCTTCAATACCTGCAAATATCCTGTTGATATGAATATGATATAAATTAACATATTTTTCTATTTCATCCAGATCATTTACGTTTTGAATAATAAATTTAAACACGGCCCAGCTTTTATCCGACCAATACCTCATTCCCTCTGAGTTCATTTGCTGTCCTGAATTAGATAATTTGGGAGATATGACCCAGTTAAATTGTTCAATAATATTTTCTTTCATTCCGGCACGTTCAACAGTACTACCATCCGGTAAAATCAATTTTAAGGGACGATCAGGAATAATGGTTCCGTTACTTTCAACATGAAACTTTCTCACACGGTCAGCCAATAAATCCAACCTGTATAAAGATGGTTCACCGCCGGTAAAAATAACATGATGCTGACGGGCATCGCGAATAAGTCCCTTGAGCTTTTCAATATCATATTCCTGCTCACCTGAATTTTTCTTCCATGAATATTTGGTATCACACCATGAACAGGTCAGATTGCACAATTGAAAACGAATAAACAAACTGTTAACTCCTGCATAGTTGCCCTCACCTTGGATGGATTCAAATATTTCTGATATCGGATATTTTATATCTGTCAAACTTTATTATTTAATCAACATAAATTCGTCAAATCCTTTTTTTCTCAATTTACAGGCAGGGCATTCGCCGCAACCTCTCCCCCACTTGTTCATTGTTTCCACACCATTATAACAGGTCAGCGTAAGCTCGTTCAGCTCCTGTAATTTTCCATATTGATCCGCCATTTCAAAAGTCTGCGCTTTGGTTTTCCACATGAGAGGTGTAAAAATAGTCACAGGCCTGTCTAACCCCAGCGATAACTCCACCGACTTCGCTTTAATATAATTATCACGACAATCAGGATATCCTGAGTAGTCCGTCTCACAGGTACCTATGATGATATGAATGCGTTTCTCATTGTTCTTAAAGGCATGATTTGAAATGATGGTCAAAAAAAGACCATTTCGGTTAGGAACAAAACTTGCCGGGAGGTTCTCAGCCTGCCGGTGCATTGTATTATGATTTTCTTCATTCAGTAATGAGCTTTCAGCAATAGATTTCAGAAAATCACCTGTCTGATAGATGGTATGCCTCACCCTAAAATGAGATGCTATCTTAGCTGCATAATACAGTTCCCTGCTATGCCTCTGACCATAAGATATACTAACCGCTTCAACTTCGCTAAACTGATGCAAAGCCCAGGCTAGACAAACAAAAGAATCCTGCCCTCCTGATAACAAAATATATGCTTTCTCTTTATTTTCTGTCATTCGCAAAATTACTCATTACAAAGATTTAGTAAAATAAATTTTAAATTACCTATTAATGATCTTTCAATTTAGCACAAATTTACTACAAAACTCATTACTTTTTACAATTTAGTAAAGATCATTGTTATTAGATATTTCTTTATCAATAAAATTTTTAATAACTTACTATTTTTTAAAAAAAGACAAAGATAAAATATTAAAATGTTTACCTGTATGATATTAAAAAAGGACTTGTTTGTCTTTTTTTTGACAAAAATCTTGCATCTGGGGAAAAAATGATTTATAATTGTCAAATTAATTTTGTTATTTTTTGCTAATTATTGGAGACGGTAGTTTTTTGTTCCAATAGAGACTGCCGTTTTCATTATGTTTAATTAAAGTAATATAAATATGATAAAAGTAGGCACTAAAGTTCGTCATATCAATCCAGACATTGATAAAGAAGTTATGAAAGTTATTGAGGTTAAAGACCAATATGCCATTTGCGGACATGATAATCTTACGAACAGATATTTTTATCTTTTAAAAGATTTGGAACTTGTAGATCTCTTTACAGATAACTAAACTCTCTTCCCACCCCATTGCATTTTTTATGCCATGATACATCACAAGCTAATTCACCCTGAAAGTATTGTTATCGTTGGCGGTTCAAACAATATACACAAACCCGGCGGTAAAATTCTCAACAACATTATTGAAGGAAAATACACAGGGACATTGTTTGTTGTAAATCCAAATGAGAATACGGTTCAGGGAATTAATTGTTATCATGATGTGAATGATTTGCCTGATGTTGATCTGGCTATACTCATAATACCGGCTAAGCTTTGCCCTGAAGTTGTAGAATGTCTTGCCACCAAAAAGAACACCCGTGGATTTATCATTATATCCGCCGGATTCAGCGAAGAGAATAAAGAAGGGGCTGATCTTGAAAAACACATTACTGAAATCATCAATAAAGCAGGGGGCAGCCTTATCGGACCAAATTGCATCGGCGTGCTTAATTACAATTATCACGGTGTTTTTACTAGTCCCATACCAAAGCTGGAACGCGGAGGCTGCGACCTGGTATCCAGTTCCGGTGCAACAGCCGTTTATATTCTTGAATCGGGAATTCCCAAGGGTCTTGCATTTTCAAGCGTGATTTCTATCGGCAACAGCGCTCAAATTGGCGTTGAAGAAATACTCGAATATTGGGACAATGATTTTGATCCCGAACTGGATTCCAGAATAAAATTGTTATATATCGAAAGCATTAAAAATCCCGAGAAACTGCTAAAACACTCGTCATCGCTTATCAGGAAAGGATGTCAAATTGCTGCTATCAAATCGGGTATCTCCGAAGAAGGAAGCAGGGCCGCCAGTTCACATACAGGCGCCATTGCAAATTCAGACCTTGCAGTGGAAGCGCTTTTCAGAAAAGCCGGTATCGTTCGATGTAACGGTCGCGAAGAGCTAACCACGGTGGCTTCTATCTTCAGGCATAAACGCATTCATGGTAAAAAATTTGCAATCATTACACACGCTGGCGGACCTGCGATCATGCTTACCGATGCTTTGTCGCAAGGCGGCTTAGAAATTCCAACGCTTGAAGGACCACTGAGCGAGAATCTCCTGAACCATCTTCCTCCCGGCTCATCGGTAAAAAATCCCATTGACATTCTTGCAACCGGGACTGTTGAACAACTTGATCTCGCCATCGAATATTGCGATAAAAAATTCGACAATATTGATGCTATGATCGTGATCTTCGGAAGCACCGGTCTTACTGAGATATTTGACGCTTACGAAACACTTCATCAGAAAATACAAAGTTGTATTAAACCGGTATTTCCCATACTGCCTTCCATCAGCTCGGCCAAAAAAGAAGTGGAATTCTTTATTGCCAAAGGTCATGTTAATTTTCCCGATGAAGTCTCTCTGGGAAGAGGTTTGGCGAAGGTATACAACACGCCCCGTCCGGCAAAAGAAAAACAACAGTTCGAAGGCGTTGAAGAAAAGAAAATCAGGGAAATATTAGAGAGTCAGCCTGATGGTTTTATGGAACCTCATTCCATTAAGTCATTGCTTGAAGCAGCAAAGATTCCAACAGTAAATGAATTTGCAGCGACCTCGAAAAAACAAATCCTTGAAGCCTTAAAGAAAACAGGCTTCCCTTTGGTTTTAAAAGTTATCGGGCCGATCCATAAAACGGATATTGGAGGTGTCGTATTAAACATCAACGACAAAAAACATTTGCTGGCAGAGTATAAACGAATGATGGAAATAAAAAATATAAAGGGCGTATTGGTTCAACCCATGATGAAAGGCATTGAGCTTTTTGCAGGAGCGCATTATGAACAGAATTTCGGGCATATGATATTATGCGGATTAGGCGGTATTTTCGTGGAAGTACTCAGGGATGTATCGGCAGGGTTGGAACCTTTAACGTTTAACGAAGCCAGTTCAATGATACGTTCGCTGAAAAGTTATAAAATCATTCACGGAACACGCGGACAAAAGGGAACCAATGAGCATTTGTTTGCCGAGATTATAGTACGCTTATCGCATCTGCTTCATCATGCACCAGAAATAAAAGAAATGGATCTGAATCCGCTAATCGGTACTGTTGATGAAATAGTGGTTGTGGATGCAAGAATTCGTATTGAAAGATAAGAAACACATCCCTAAATAGACTAATATTGGCCACCCCAGTTATTTTAGTAATTAGTTATAAAAATTTACAGATTAATTTTTTTCAATAGGTCTGCCTTCACCTCGATATAATTCCAAAGGAGAATGGGGTAAAGGTAGCATCTTTGTAATGAAGTGCAAAGTAGCCTGTTAAATATCTTATATAAAGCCAGTTAAAAGAGTCATTCCCGTCATTCGTGAATCATACTGCAATCTGATTTATAAATAACTGAATGTTAAAAATTCACTAAAACAGTCAAAGAATAAATAGTAAAGTATCTTTGTAAATATTTAAGGGCACCTCTAAAAACCCAAATGTTAATATAATCATTTGATAGTTAATAACTTAATTGTATTATTGTTGCCAAGAAATAATAAATTTGCTTTATAAAAAAACTAAAGCAATGAAAAACATAAACGCACTCGGA
>Ga0182030_10013909_pt1 | contig 15960 bp, 14 predicted proteins | sample 812S3MmetaG_FD_121299 | JGI IMG/M metagenome (GOLD analysis project Ga0182030, IMG submission 121299) | Permafrost microbial communities from Stordalen Mire, Sweden - 812S3M metaG (Illumina Assembly) | ecosystem: Environmental > Terrestrial > Soil > Wetlands > Permafrost | place: Sweden...
ACCCAGTAACGCGACGGGCGCAGTCCGTTGCGGTCCAAGACGCTACCGACCACGGTGCCGTCGGTGAAGGTAATGGAGGCCGGGCCGTCCCACGGTTCCATGAGCGAGCCGTGATAGGCGTAGAAGGCCCGGCGGGCCGGCTCCATCTCGGCGTGGTTCTCCCACGCTTCGGGGATCATCATGAGCACGGCGTGGTGCAGCGGCCGGCCGCCCAGGTGCAGCAGCTCCAAGACCTCGTCGAACGAGGCCGAGTCACTGGCCCCGGGGGTGATGATCGGGAAGGCCCGCTCGAGCCCGGGAATCAGGTCGGAGGCGCACAGTGCCTCTCGGGCCCGCATCCAGTTGCGGTTGCCGGCCACGGTGTTGATCTCGCCGTTGTGGGCCAGGTAGCGGTAGGGGTGGGCCAGGGGCCACGACGGGAAGGTGTTGGTGGAGAACCGGGAGTGGACGAGGGCGAGGCCGCTGATCACCCGCTCGTCGGACAGGTCGGGGAAGAATTCGGCCAGCTGATGGGAGGTGAGCATCCCCTTGTAGGTCACCGTGCGGCTGGACAGCGAGACGATGTAGCACTCGTTGATCTCGTGCTCGGCCCGCTTGCGCAGGACGAAGGCCAGTCGGTCGATGGCCAGGGTTACGTCCTCACCGACGATCTCGGTGTCGGGGGCCGGGGCCACGAAGACCTGGTGGACCGACGGCATGGCCGCCTCGGAGATCGACCCGAGGGTGACGTCGTTGATGGGCACGTCCCGCCATCCGATGACGGTGAGCCCCTCCTCGCCGGCCAGCTTGCCGATGGCCTCCCGGGCCGCTTTGGCTTCGGCGGCGTCCCGGGACAAAAAGGCCAGGCCGGTGGCGTAGTGACCCCGGGCCGGGAGGTCGAAGTCCACCACCTCGGCATAGAAGCCGTGGGGGACCTGCATGAGGATGCCGGCACCGTCGCCGCTGTCCTCCTCGCTGCCTGTCGCCCCCCGGTGGGCCAGGTGCTCGAGGGCCGAGATGGCCTGGCGGACCAGGGTGTGGGTCGGGCGGCCCTCTAAGTCTGCGACCAGCGCCAGTCCGCAGGCATCGTGTTCGAAGCGGGGGTCATACAGGCCGGCCGTCGGGGCCGTCGGGATGTGCGACCGGCTACGGGGCAGGCCGACGGGGACGGCCCCGGTGCCGGCACGTACGCCAATAGGTGTTCCAAAAGGGGTCGTCATCGGGTCGCTCCAACGAGGGAAGTGGATCTACCCGCCCGGGACGACGTTGGCCCATGTGCGGTCGAAAGATTGTACACGAGCCAGACCAGGATCTGAATGGCGAAACGTGGTGGCCGAACTGAGCCTTGCGCCATCGCTGGACGGTGCGGCACGGCCATAACATGGCGGCATGGCCACCAGGACACCAGTCGACCTGATCGTGGTCGGAGGAGGCGTGATCGGGCTGTCCGTGGCCTGGGAGGCGTCCCGGGCGGGACTGGCCACCACCGTGGTCGATCCGCTCCCCGGCCGTGGGGCCAGCTGGGCGGCAGCCGGCATGCTCGGGCCGGTCGGCGAGGCCCATTTCGGCGAGGAGGCGCTGATCAACCTCAATGTGATCGCCGCCAAGGCGTGGCCCGAGTTCGCCGCCGCCCTCGAAGAGGCGTCGGGCCAGGCCGTGGGCTATCTCGACTCCGGGACCCTCATGGTCGCGGTCGATGCCTCGGACCGCCTGGCCACCGACGACGCGCTGGCCTTCCAGCTCAGCCTGGGCCTGGCCGCCCGCCGGGTCTCGGCCCGCCAGGCCCGAGAGCTCGAGCCCCTGCTCGCCCCGGGCATCAGGGGAGGCACCGAGCTGGCCGATGACCACCAGGTCGACAACCGGCTGGTGGTCTCGGCCCTCCTCGTCGCCTGCGCCCGGATGGGCGTCACCTTCGTCGACGACGAGGTGACCACCATCGACAGCGATGGCGCCCGTGCCACCGGGGTGACCCTCCGATCCGGCCAGCAGCTCTCGGGCCGGTCGGTGGTGCTCGCGGCCGGCTGCCGCTCCGGCCAGATCGACGGCGTGCCCGAGTCGTCCCGTCCCCCGGTGCGCCCGGTGAAGGGGCTGACCCTGCGCCTCCGTCGCCCGGCCTCCTCGCCCGCCCTCGGGCGCACGGTGCGGGGCCTCGTGCGGGGCCGGACGTGCTATCTCGTCCCACGCCAAGACGGCACGGTGGTGGTTGGTGCGACCGTCGAGGAGAAGGGGTTCGACCTGACCGTCCAGGCCGGCTCGGTGGGCGACCTGTTGGACGATGCCCGCCTGCTCGTCCCGACCCTCGAAGAGTACGAGCTGGCTGACACGACGACGGGCCTCCGCCCGGGCTCACCCGACAACTCCCCGATCGTCGGGCCGAGCGACCTGTGCGGCCTGGTGGTAGCGACAGGCCACTACCGCAACGGCATCCTCCTGGCCCCGATCACCGCCAAGGCCGTCGTTTCTATGCTCGAGCGGGGCGGGACGACAGAGGAGACGACCGAGTATCCGAGCTACGACCCGTTCGGGCCCTTCCGTCCCGGCCGGTTCAGCCGCCGGGACGACACCGGGCACCCCGACGACGCCGGGCACCCGGCCACCTTGGGCCGATGACCATCTCGCTGTTGGTGAACGGCGACCCGTGGGACGGGCCGAGAGAGGTGACGGTCTCCCAGGTGGTGGCGGCCTGGTGCGACTCGCCGCGGGGCATCGCCGTCGCCCGCAACGGCGAGGTGGTCCCGAAGAGCAGGTGGGACGAGACCTCCCTCGCCCCCGGCGACCGGATCGAGATCGTCACCGCCGCGGCCGGGGGCTGAGCCACCGGGCGCCGAGATGGGCGCCGGGCCCGGCATTCGCCCCATCGGCGGTACCGTTGGATGCGATGGAATCCACGACCGCCGAACTGATCGACCGCACCGGCGCCCCCGGCTCCTCTGGTGCCGGTGGGACGGACTGGGTCGATGCCGACCTCGTGATGGCCGGCCAGGTCATCTCGTCGCGGCTCATCCTCGGGACCGGGGGCATGTCCAGTCCCGAGTCGCTGCGGGAGGCCCTGGAGGCCTCGGGGACGGCACTGGCCACCGTGGCTGTCCGCCGCGTCGACCCGACCACCCGCCACAGCCTGGTCGACCTGCTCGCCGACCTCGGCATCCAGGTCCTGCCCAACACCGCCGGCTGCTTCACCGCCTCCGACGCCGTCCTCACCGCCAAGCTGGCCCGGGAGGCGTTCGAGACCAACTGGATCAAGCTCGAGGTCATAGGCGACGACCGCACCTTGTTGCCCGACAGCTTGGAGCTCCTGGCGGCGGCCGAGGAGCTGGTGGACGACGGGTTCATCGTGCTGCCCTACTGCAGCGACGACCCGGTCGTCGCCCGACGGCTCGAACAGGCCGGGTGCGCGGCGGTCATGCCCCTCGGCTCCCCCATCGGCAGTGGCCTCGGGATCGCCAATCCACACAACATCGCCCTCATCGTGGAGCAGGCCGGGGTGCCGGTGGTGCTCGATGCCGGCATCGGGACGGCATCGGACGTGTGTGTGGCCATGGAGCTGGGCTGTGACGCCGTGCTGGTGGCCTCGGCCGTGACCCGGGCCCATCAGCCGGGCGTGATGGCGGCCGCCATGCGCGACGCCGTTCGGGCCGGGCGAGCGGCCCGGGCCGCCGGGCGCATCACCCGACGCTTCCATGGCGAGGCCTCGAGCTCGTTCGACGGGATGATCGCCCGATGAGCGGCCCCGTCGACCCACCGGTCGCCCTCAGCATCGCCGGGTCGGACTCCGGGGCCGGAGCCGGCATCCAGGCCGACCTGAAGTCGATGGGGGCCCTCGGCGTCTTCGGGACCACGGCCATCACCGCGGTGACGGCCCAGAACACGACTGCGGTGGTCGAGGTCCACTTCGTCCCGGTTGACGTGGTCGAGGCCCAGATCGACGCCGTGCTGTCCGACCTGGCCGTCGGGGCGGTGAAGACCGGAATGCTCGGCACTCCCGAGGTGGTCGAGATGGTGGCCCGTCGGGCCGCCGCCGGCGACCTGGCCAACTTGGTCGTCGACCCGGTCATGGTGGCCTCCTCGGGCCGGAGCTTCCTGACCAACGAGGGCATCGCCGCCTATCGGGAGGCCCTGCTGCCCGAAGCCCTGATCACAACGCCCAACCTGTGGGAGGCGGCGTTGCTGGCCGGCGTCGATCCGGCCGAGTTCCGAGACGTGGACGCCATGGTCGACATGGCCCGGCGCATCCACAAGCTCGGACCGTCCTGGGTGCTGGTCAAAGGTGGCCACCTGCCAGGGGTCGAGCCCACCGACGGCGAGGTCCCGCCCGACCAGGTGGCCGACGTGCTCTTCGACGGCGACGAGGTCACCGTGCTCAACAGCCCCTTGGTCGAGACGTCCAACACCCATGGCACGGGGTGTTCGATGTCGTCGGCCATCGCCGCCTACCTGGCCCACGGGGCCGACGTGGCCACCGCGGTGCGCGCCGCCAAGCAGTACGTGCACCAGGCCCTGATCGGCGGGGCGGACTGGCGCCTGGGCGCCGGGCACGGCCCGTTGAACCACCTGGGCTGGACGGGCGAGCGGCCCGCCGGTCTCGAAACCCTGCGCTGACCAGGGGGAACCCGGCGACGCCTGCACCTGGCGCCGGCAACGCCCGGCCCGTTCGGACTGGGGTCCAAGCGAGGCCAGAGGGCGTGCGGAGCTGGGTCGGGACAGAAAGAGTGGCCGGGTCCTAGAGACCCGGCCACTTCTCCCCCCCATTCACAGGATCCTTGCCCGCCGATGCCGGATCAGGCACCCCCTCCTGGACGAGCCCACTTCGCTCGCCAGTGCTCAAGGCATTGTGAATCATCAGTGATCAAAAGTAAACATCAGATGAACAGAGAACCACCTTCCGTGAGTTTTACCCCACTCCAGGTGGCTACCGTGCCACCGGGACCCGGCCGCCCGGTCATGTGGCCGCTCGCCCGGCGTAGGTTGGCCCCCATGGATCGAACCTCGGTACGCATGTTGGCCCAACTGGTGGCCTGGGGTCGCGTGGGCATCGGGGCCGTGGCCGTCGTCGCCCCGGTGGTGGTGGCCCGGCCGTGGATCGGCGAGGCGGCGGAGACGCCGGCGGCCCGGCTGTTGGCCCGGGCCATGGGGGGCAGGGACCTGGCCCTCGGCATCGGCACGCTCCGGGCCCTGGCCAACGCCGACGAGGAGGCCCGCCCCTGGGTCGCCCTCGGCGGGGTGGCCGACTCGATCGACGCCGTGGCCACGCTGGTGGGATTCGCTGGCCTGGCGAAGAGGAGCCGCTGGGGCATCTTGGCCCTGACCCTCGGGGCAGCCATCGTCTCGATCCGCCTGGCCGCCTCGCTCGATGAGCCCGGGTTCGGACCACCGTCAGCTCCTCCCCCCCTCGCCGGCTGAGCCAGAACGCCCGATATCGCCGTGGGTGACCGGAGAGGCCCATGGCCGGCCCGATAGCATGGCCCGGCCATGGCGACCACCACCACAACCGTCGAGGAGCCCTCGCCCGACGACCACTCGGGCGTGGACGTCGATCCCGACAACCGGGTCTTCGAGCACATGTCCCTCAGGGGTCCGGCCCTCATCGTCCTCGGCATCGCCGTGTTCATCGTCGTCGCCGGGGTGGTCGCCTCGGCCCTCGACTCGGGATCCAGCCCGACCCTGACCGTAAAGACGGTCACCATCCCCGATGGGACGGTCGTTCACCTGACTCCGGCGACAGTGGCCATGAAGAAGATCATCAGCGCCGGCGAGCCGCCAGCCGACATCCTGGGCAACCTCGCCGTCCCGACCGACAGCACCTTCACCCACTTCATCAACTCAGACCAGAACGAAACCCAGTTCGACCGGACGGTCTCGTTCCACACCGGCCTCTCCAGTGAACAGGTGGTGGACGTCTATCGCACCCTGTTCCCGAAGCTCGGCTGGAAGGTCATCTATGCGGGCTCCGGGGCTGAGCGCGACTCGAGCGGCACCGAGGTGCTGGCCAAGAAGGGAAGCGGCGACGGCTTCTACTGGGAGGCGGGGGTCGTGGTCTCCCCCACCAGCTCGGCCGGGACCACCCCGTACTCCATCGAGCTGTTCGAACTCCCCGACGACAACTGACGAGGCGTCGAGCGCCGACGCCTCATCGGCGTTCGGTCGTGCTCACACCCCGTGGCTCTGAGGCGAAGATTCGAAGCACTCCCTGTTCACGACGGTGCTGTTCTTGTGACCCGAATCTTCGCTCGCCCCGGCGAGCCCGAACGAGGGCTGCACGTTGTCGACCAGGAGATCGGCCTGACGCTCGGCCCGATCTAATGGGCGCCGGTCACGGCGAGCCGGTCGGCACCAGGCTCTCTTCGGTCGGGCTCGGGAAGGCCACGAGGGACTCGCCCGGTTCGTCCGAGCGGCGCAGCATCCAGGCCCACACGAACAGGTTTATCGGGTAGAGCAGATAGCCCACCCTCGTCGCCGGGGCCAACAGGATGGCGATGAGCATGAACCATCCGGTCAGCCTGGCCACGTCGGCCGGATTCCTCGGGGGCCGCTTCATCAGATAGCGGATGAGGATGGCGATCCCCACCACCCCGACCACCACCACATAAGCCTTGTGGGCCGACGGGAAGGCCGCCACCAGCTCGTGTCCGGGCAGGGCACTGGCCGCCGGCGAGCGCACACCGGCCAGGCCCAGCGGGAACCGGACGACATTGTCGATGAAGGCCGACGGGTTCTGCAGGGCCACGGGCAGGACCACCGGTGCCACGACCACCACCGCACCGAGGACGTAGCGCCCGATGGCCCGGTGGGCCTTCAGGTCGTAGGCCCCCCACAGGGCGAACACCACGAGGGGCCACGCCGTGAACTTGAGGGACGAGGCGGCGCCCAGGGCCAGCCCGGCGAGGAACGGTCTTCGACGCTGGAGGGCGCAGAGGCCGAGAAGCATGAGGGCGGCGACCGGCATGTCGTCGCCTCCGGTGGCGAGGGGTAGCGCGGCGGTGGGCAGGGCGGTCAGGACCTGGAAGGCTCGGATCCGGGCGTCGGTCCGCGGCTTCATGCGCCACAGGGCGAGGATGGCGACCAGGGTGGTGAAGACGAGGAACTGGATGCGGGCATCGGTCAGGCGCGCCTCGACCTTCGATGCACTGGAGGTGAAGCCGAAGATGACCATGCCCGGCAGATACGGGTAGTAGAGCTCATAGATCGGCTCGGTGTCCTCGTGGATGAGGATGTGGCCGTCCCGGTCGACCACCTGGTAGGGATCCCGGCCGTGGGCGGCACGAGTCCCGGCCTGCTCGACGACCACCACCTCGGGCTGGACGTGGAGGGCGGCGTTCCCCTCGGAGCGCCAGATGACCTCCATGGTGAGCGGCACGATGGTGGCGCCGAAGAGCACGATGAGGAAGGCGACGACCCGGAGCACCACCAGGTGCCGGGCGGCCCCCGGTGTCCCCGCCGTGCTCGGCCATCGGGCCGGGGTGGACTCGGGGCCCGCGTCAACGTCGACCGGGACCGGCGTTGTCTCGCCGAGAGTGCCGGGCGCCACCGCGGCCACCACGACCGGTGCTCGCTCGCCCGCCGGATCGAGCGATGGATCGCCGTTCCCGGCCGCTCGACGCTGGGCGTCGGCCGCCGACTTCACCCGCCAGGCCACGAAGGCCATCACCACGGCCCCGAGGGCATAGAAGCCGACGGCCATCTGGCCCCAGGCACGATAGAGCGGGATGCCGGCGGCCACGGCGGTCAGCCCGGCGAAGATGGTCGAGCAGGTGTAGAGGAATACGTCCCGCCACTCGGGCGAGAGGCCCCGCAACCAGGAAAGACCCGATCGCAACGGCCGTGGGTAGGAGTCCCAGCTCGTCGTGCGGAACAACGTCGGCTCCGATCGGTGCGGCCCCAGGCCATCGGTCAGCACGTTCGAGGGTATCACCGGACCACCGCCCCAATGGTGGAAGACGGCCGGCTCATACCGTCCCGGAGGCGACTTGTCCGATGCCATTTCCGGCCTTTGGGGCGAACAGCGCCCGGTAGAACTCGAGCTCGGCACCGAGCGCCGCCTCGATGGTCGAGGCCTGCCGGAAGCCGTGGGACTCCCCTGGAAAGACGATGAGCTCACAGGCAACGCCGTGGGCCGACAGGGCCTCGGCGAACCGCTCGGACTGGTCGGGAGGCACGACTGGGTCGTCTGCCCCCTGGAGGAGCAGCACCCGCCCGGACAGCGCGTCCACGTGGTGGATGGGCGACCGGGCCCGATAGGTCTCGGCCGCCTCCGGCCATGGGCCGACCAGCGAGTCGACGTAGCGGGACTCGAAATCGTGGGTGTCGGTGGCGAGGGCGGCCAGGTCCGTCACCCCGTACCAGGCCACCGCCCCGGCGAAACAGCGCGCCCGGATGAGGGCGGCCAAGGCGGTGAGGCCGCCGGCACTCGAGCCCCGGATGGCCATCCTCTGGCCGTCGACGAGCCCGGCGGCCGAAAGGGCCAGGGCGTAGTTGATGCAGTCGTCCACGTCGGCCTCGCCCCACAGGCCGTCGAGGCGGCGACGGTAGGCCCGCCCGTAGCCGCTCGAACCGCGGTAGTCGACCACGGCCAAGGCCAGACCGTGGCTGGCGAGGAACTGGACGGTCGGATCGAAGCCGGGCTCGGCCGCCGAGGTCGGGCCCCCATGGCAGATGACCACGAGGGGCGGAGCCTCGATCGGGGAGATCCCGGCCCTGGCGGCATCCACCGGGGCGAAGAAGAGCCCGGGGATCGGCCCGTTGGGTGTGTCGGCCACGAAGGCCCGGGCGTGGGAGACCCGGTCCGTTGGGAGCAGTCCCTCGGGCGCCTCGGACAGGCGCCGGACGGGGGTCTCGCCGTCGAGGGAGACCTCGAAGACGCCGGAGGCCTCGGTCGGCGTCGAACCGAGCACACAAAGGCGCTCCTCTCCAGTGCCGTCGGTCGCCACCACCACTCCGGTGATGCTCACACAGGGCTGGTCGACCACCCGTTCGCCCCAGTAGACCTCCTCGTCGAGGCCGGGGGGCGACAGCAACACCAGGTCATCCCGGCCATCCGCGTGCATGCGGGCGACGACCGACCCGTTCGCCAGCTCGGCCATGGTGGACTGGCCGAAGACCCAGTCGGGGGCGTGGAAGTCAGCCTCCCGATCGACCAAGGGAAAGGCGGCCGCCCGTCCGATCGAGCGGGCCGTGAGGTCACCGGCGGGCACCCGGTAGGGAAGCCACCAGCCCGACCGGTCGTCGACGAAGGCCAGACTGCCGTCCCGCCACCACTGCGCCTGGCCGACCGAGACCCCCTGGCCACCGGCCAGGGGGCGGGCCTCGACCACGGTGAGCGAGGTCTCCGTCTCGACCAGTCGGCCGACCCAGAGAGTCGAGCTGTCCCAGGGCATCGACGGGTGGTCCCAGCTGACCCAGGCCAGCCACCCGCCATCGGGCGAGACCCGGGGCGAGGCGTAGAAGTCCGCTTGGTCGTCCAGCATCACCGGTGCACTGGGCTCTCCGGCGCTGGACTCTACGGTGCCGGGCTGGTCAGTGCCGGGCTCCTCGCCACTGGGCTGGTGCCCGCTCGTCCCGGGCCAGGCGAGACAGGCCACCAGGCGGTGGGCGGTGTCGCCTGGGCCGACCTGCTCCTCGACCGAGATGAGCCAGCGTCTCGAGCCCGTGAGACGGCCGTCGGCGTAGCGGAAGCCCGCGCCATCGGGACGAGGACCCGGGGTGAGGGCGACCGGTTGTGTGGCACCGGGGATGGACCGATACCAGTGCTGGTCGGCCTGGTCGACGTAGAAGACGGTGCCGCCGGTGACGGTCGCCGCCCCTCCCCCGTACTCATGGACCCGACTGCGGACACTGACCCCAACGGGTGAGATGTCCTCTGGGGGCTGTCCATCGGTGGAACGGACGACCACCTGGCGGCCACCTTCGCCCGGTCGGCTCTCCGACCAGCAGACCGCTCGCCCGTCGGCCTGGAGCCCACCGCGGCTGACCTTCCCGTCCGCCACCCGGGTCGGCGTCCACGGCGACGGCCACCGGCCGGCGGCCGGTGGTGACGGGAGAACAGGCGATGGATGCTCGTCAGCCATGGAGTCAGTACGGTACCCGCTATGAGCACTCCCTCCCCCTCCTCGACATGGCCGTCCGGCCCGAACGGCCCCTTCTCCGCCTTCGTGGTCGAACGGCGCGACGGCGGGCTCGACGCCGGTGTGCGGGAGCTCACCGTCGACGATCTCGGCCCCGGTGAGGTGACCATCCGCATCGAGTGGTCGGCCGTCAACTACAAAGACGGCATGACCACCCAACCCGGGAACCGGGTGGCACGGATCTCCCCCCTCATCCCCGGGGTCGACCTGGTGGGCACCGTGCTCGACTCGGCCGACCCGGACTTCTCCCCTGGTCAGGCGGTCATCGCCCACAGCTACGACCTGGGCGTCGCCCATCACGGCGGCTTCGCCGAGCTGGCCCGGGTCCCGTCGTCGTGGGTGGTCGCCCTGCCCCCTGGGCTGGACACGAAGGAGGCGGCCACCATCGGCACGGCCGGCTTCACCGCCGCCCTCTCCCTTCACCGCCTGCAGGCCTTCGGGCTCGAGGCGGGCGACGGCCCCGTGCTCGTCACCGGGGCAACGGGCGGAGTGGGCTCGATGGCCGTCTCGCTCCTGGCCGCGAAGGGCTACGAGGTGGTGGCGAGCACCGGCAAGGCGTCGGCTGGCGACTACCTGGTCGGCCTCGGCGCCTCCGACATCATCACCAGGGACGAGCTGCTGGCCGATCCGGGCAGGACGTTGGCGAAGGAGCGTTGGGCCGGCGCCATCGACTGCGTGGGGGGTACGACCTTGGCCTCCATCCTCCGCAGCCTGCGCTACGGAGCAGCCGTGGCGGCCAGTGGACTGACTGGGGGAAGCGGCCTGGAGACCACCGTCTTCCCGTTCATCACGAGGAACGTCTCCCTCATCGGCATCGACACCGTCCAGACCCCCATTGACGAGCGGCGCCACGTGTGGGGCGAGGAGATGGCCGATGCCTGGTCCAAGCCGCTGCTCGCCCGGATGGTGGAGAGCGAGATCGGCCTGGCCGAGCTCCGCCCGGCCCTCGACCGCATCCTCCAAGGCGGGGTGCGGGGCCGGGTGCTGGTCAGGCCGTAGGGCGCCGGAGGCTCAGCCGGCCGTCGACTGGGTGTTGGCACCGGTGGCCGAGAAGACCGGCGACACGGTGAGGCTCCCGCCGCCGCACGGCGCCAGGGTGGCCGAGACGGTCAGGTGGTCGAAGGCATTGGGCGGGGTCACGAGCATCGACCCCGAGGTCGGGCAGCTGGTCTCGCTGCCCACGGGCACATCGGAGTAGCCGATGTTGAAGTAGGCCGTCTGCCCGGGGGCGAGGGTGACCGTGGTCGGGGCCATGGCCGTGAAGCTGTAGTTGCCCATGCGGGTGACGACCGTCGGCAGGTTGGTCCCTGTGGCGCTGACCAGCTGCAGCCCGGGATAGCCGCCGAGCACGCAGGTGGTCGTCGAGGTGGACCGGAGAGCGATGGTCGTCTCGATGGTCCCGGCCGCCCCGCTCGATCCGGCCACGGTGCCGACCAGGGAGGGCGTGGGACACCGGGCCAGGGCGGCCGTGGTCGTCGAGGTGGTGGTGGCGGCGGGCTTCGTGGTGGTGGGGGCCGAGGTCGACGACCCGGTGGTCGACGACGACGCAGCCGTCGTGGTGGTCGACGACGAGGAAGGACTGGACGAGCACGCCCCGAGGGCCAGCCCGCCGATGGCCACACATGCCACGACACCAATCACACGAACATTCATCTCCGACCCCATCCTCATCGCTTCGGTCAATCGACGATCAGGCTACTTAGCGACGGCTACAACTCCGCGTATCCCCGGAGGACACTGCCGATGGACGGGGCCGCAACGACGGGCCGAGGTCGTGTGTGTTGATCGTCTCGCCGGTCTCTCGACCGTGGCGTGGGCCGCCTTCTGCCTATGAGGAGAAGTCCTCGGGACGGATCGAGTCGAGGAAGTTGCGGAACTCACCGACCAGCTCGTCGGGATTAGCCCCTCCGGTCTCGTCGTCGTCGTCCTCGTCGTCCTCTTCCTCCTCGTCGACGGCCAGCATGATGCCCTCGGAGTCCATCAGGTCATCAGCCACGAACAGCGGGGCGCCGGTGCGAACGGCGACGGCCACGGCGTCTGAGGGACGAGACGAGACCGGGACCTCACGGTCACCCTGCTGGAGCACGATCTCGGCGTAGTAGGTGGCCGTCTTTAACTCGGTGATGACCACTCGGACCACGTCGGCACCCAGGGCGTCCAACAGGTCGCGAATGAGATCGTGGGTCATCGGACGGGGTGTGTCCATGCCCTGGAGGGCGAAGGCGATGGCCGTGGCCTCCGGGGCCCCAATGAAGATGGGCAGCGTACGGCCGAGTCCCTCGGACTCTTGCAGGAGCAGCACGGGCGTGTTGGATTGGAGGTCCACACGCACCGCCCGAAGTCGGACTTCGACCATGGCGACAAACTTACTCGGCGCCGGGCCAAAGTGCGATCAGGGAATTGCCGGCCGGACGGCCGGCGAGGGTTCGCTCAGCCGTTCAGCAAGTCGGACAGGGCGCTTCTGAGCAGGGACCCCCGCAGTTGCTGGCCGAGTTGCGTGAGCTCGTCGGCCGTCTCGATGGCTCGGGCCCGGGCCTCGGGATTCCGCTGCCTGACCAATGGGGTGACGATCTGCTCGACGAAGCCGGCCTCTCGATCGGCGGCGTTCTTGTAGAGGCGCAGGTGGCGGGGCTCGATGCCGTAGGCGGCGAATCGGGCGGCCACGACCGAGACGGCCAGGGCCTCCTCGTCGAAGTTCTCGACCCCGGCCACGCTCTTCGAATGCAACAGGCCGTACTCTTGGAGCTGGCGGAGGGCAGGCACGTCGAGGCCGCAGGCCGATGACAGTTCGTCCAACGACAGGCTGGCACCGTTCAGGTCGACGGCAGACGACGCCGTCGGGCCCTTTGGCGCCGAAGCGGCGACGGCACCGGCCAGGCCGTTCAAGTGCGTCGGGGCGGGGGCGGGCGTGGCCGCAGGCGGCGGTGGCGGGACCGGCGTGCGAGCGCGCTTGGGCGAGCCGGTGGCACCCGCCGACTCGCTCGGGGTGACGGCCCCCGGCTTGCCCGGTCGATGGGTGGGAGTCGACGCCGCTGGTGGCTCGGCCGATCGCAGCGGTGCCTCCGACGACTCGGGCTCGGGCTCGGGGACCGGATCGGCGACCAGTGTCAGCGCCGGTGGGCTCGGGTACTCGGCCGTGTCGGAGGTGCCTGCGGTGCCTGGACCCTCCTTATCGGCCGTCTTCTTCCCTTCCGGCTTCGCTCCGGCCTGCTTCGTGCTGGTCGGGGTGGTCTCGATGCCCGGCAACGTAGGTCCATCGTCCCGGGACCCGGGACCCTGTGTGGCCTCTCCAGCTGTGGCGGCCTCTCCAGCTGTGGCGGCCTCTCCAGCTGTGGCGGCCTCTCCAGCTGTGGTGGCTTCTCCAGCTGTGGTGGCCGCGACGGCCGGGCTCGGCTTGCCGGCCGGTGAGGACGAGCCGTGCTCGGCCTCGGGCCGGTCACCGACCGCAGCGGGCTCGTGCGTCCCGGTCGGGGCCGACGTCGTCTCTTCTGGAGTGCCTGCCTCGGTCGATGGCTTGGCCCCTGTGGCCGGTGCCCCGGACTCCAAGGCGGCCTCAGAGGCTTCCGAGGCCTCGCCATCCAGGCGGTCCTTGATGACCTTCAGGGGCAAGAAGTGCTCGCGCTGTTGGCGCAGCACCCAGCGGAGCCGCTCAACGTCGTGCTCGTAGAACTTGCGGTAGCCCGACGGCGTCCGCTCGGGATTGACCAGGCCCTGGCTCTCCAGGAAGCGGATCTTCGAGATGGTGACGTCGGGGAACTCCTGTCGCAGGAGGGTCAGGACGTCACCGATGGACAGGTACGACCGTGCGCTCATCGCCGGCCGTCTGCCGCTGGCCACTGCACTGTCACCTTGCTCATTCGCCACTCGCCACCAAGTACAAGAGTTTGAACTTTCCTATCTGGACCTCGTCGCCGCTCGACAGGCGCGCCTCTTCGATGCGCTCGCGGTTGACGTAGGTGCCGTTCAGTGATCCAGCGTCCCGCACCGTCGTCACCTTGTCGATGGTCACGAACTCGGCGTGGCGCCTCGACACGGTGACGTCGTCCAAGAAGATGTCGCTCTCGGGATGCCGTCCGGCCTGGGTGACCTCTGACTCGAGGGCGAACCGGACGCTGTCGTCCGAGCCGCGCTTGACGACGAGCAGTCCGACACCGCGGGGCAGCTCCAACAGGCCGACCGCCGAGCTGTCGTCGACCTGGTCGAGCAGGTCGTCGATGGGAGCGTTCGACACCGACGTGTCGGGCGCGGTGGTCAACAGCGACGCGCCACATGACGAGCAGAAGTTGACACCCGTCGGATTGCGATGACCGCAGTGAGGACAGAACACACCTACCACGGTAGCCGTTTCATCATGATGACTCCCGAGCCTCGAGCGCTGCTTGACGTCGATCAACCGTCGGTCAGTTGGCGATAGCTGCTGGCGTCCAGCAGGCCGTCAACCGACGCCAGGTCGGCCAGGGTGATTTCGCAGATCCAACCCTCGCCATAAGGGTCAGAGTTGAGGCGCTCGGGAGCGTCGGTCAACGCCGCGTTCACAGCCGCCACGGTGCCCGCCACCGGGGCGTAGATCTCCGAGACCGACTTGGTCGACTCGACCTCGCCGAGGAGCCCTCCCGCCTCGAGGACCGCCCCCAGTTCTGGAAGGTCGACGAAGACCACGTCGCCCAGGGCATCTTGCGCGTAGTCGGTGATCCCGACGCGAATGCGATCGCCGTCGGTTCGGGCCCACTCGTGATCGGTGGAGTAGCGCAGCTCTTCGGGCACGTTCATACGTGCGGACGATACCCGACAGAGGGCCCCGCCGCCCAGGGACATTTGCCACCGCCACCTCCAGGCGGCCAACGGCCGAAGGGGGGGCAAGCCTCGACCTCCACCGGAGCCTGGCCCGCCTAGCGGAGGAGCTGCTCCAGGCGCACGGCGTACTCGTTGGCCCTCGACTCGGCGGCCGAGTCGCTCGGCGCCTCGGCCCACACGTGGGTGATCGGCTCCTCGGGGTCGGGCAGGACGAGGGCCCATCCGTCGTCCTCGATGACCTTGACCCCGTCGACCAGGATGAGCTCACGCTCCTGTGAACGCTCGACCAGCGTGCGCATGACCATGCCCTTTTGGTCCCACGGCGTGTGCACGGACTGGTGGGCGATATGGACGGCGGGAAGCTCGGCGACCATCTCGGAGAGCTTCCGACCCGTGGCCGTCAACATGGCGAGCAGGTTGACCAAGGTGGCGGCGGCGTCATAGGCGGGCAGGAAGTTCGGGAAGATGAAGCCACCGGCCTGACTGGCCGCCAGCAGCACGTTCTCGGAGCGGGCCACCTCCATCAGGTGAGAAGCCGACAACTTGGTCCAGATGATCTCGACGTCGGCCCGGTTGCAGATCTCCTCGGCGGCCACGCTGACGGCCACCGGCAGCGCCACCTTGGCCCCGGGATGGGACTCGGTGACCAGAGTCAACAACACCAGCAGGGCCTCGTCGTCACTCAGCTGGTGGCCGAGGTCGTCGACGATCGAGACGTGCTCCCCCCCGGGGTCGAGGACGGCGCCCAGGTGGGCCCCCGAGGCCCGCACCAGGTCGGAGACCCTCGCCGCACTGGCGTGGCGGTCGAAGGTCAGGGCGTTGGCCGTATTGGCATAGGGGTTCACGACCAGGACCTCGGCCTCGAGCTTGGCCAAGAGGTTGGGCATGACGAAGCTGGTCGTCCCGAACGAGTAGTCGAGCACCAGCTTCAAGTCGGCCTCGCGCGCCTTCGACAGGTCGACCGAGTGGATCAGGGCGGCGGTGTAGTACTCGAGGGAGCGAGGGGGGAAGCCGATGTCGCCGATCTCTCGGGCCAGCACCCGTCTGAAGTCCTCTCGGTGGTAGAGGC
>Ga0182030_10013910_pt1 | contig 15957 bp, 9 predicted proteins | sample 812S3MmetaG_FD_121299 | JGI IMG/M metagenome (GOLD analysis project Ga0182030, IMG submission 121299) | Permafrost microbial communities from Stordalen Mire, Sweden - 812S3M metaG (Illumina Assembly) | ecosystem: Environmental > Terrestrial > Soil > Wetlands > Permafrost | place: Sweden...
CCACGATGCCCGGCCCGGAGGCGAACGCCGAATACCAGGTGGTGGCGAAATTCGGGTCCTTCGATTTTCCAAACGTCTTCACGACGCGTTGGAGAATCTTCGTCAATTCCTCGTTGCTGGAGCCAATGAGGCCGCTCCAGTTCGCGTTCATCGCCTCGTACGTCGGCTCGTCGTAGAGCAACTGCGGGGTCCATTCGATGGTGTGAATCTTCGCGATCTCGGCCGCGACCACCAGCCGCGCCGCGTCGAACAATTCGTCGGGCGTGACGTCCTGGTAGTGGATGACCCTCTTCGGGTCCGACGGATTGCGCAGCCCGCAATCGGCCGTGGGTGTCAACCGCGCCTGCTTGCGAAACTCGTCGACGAAAATGTCGTGTTCGCGCGCGAACAGATTGGTCAGAAAGCTGATGCCGATGGTCCAGTTGTCGGGGAACGCGGTCGCTTCCTGGCCCGCCCATTGCGGATTCATCGGGTCGTTCGGGCCAAGCAGTGGCAGATACAAACCGTCGGCCGCGGACTTGCCGGGCAGGGGCATCAGCAGGAGCTTGGCCCTGTCAGCAGGATCGCGCTTCACGCGCTTGAGCGAAGTCTCGTCGTAGCCATAAATCTGCGATGCATCCCACCATGCAGTGTTGGTATTGCGCATGGTCAGCGGAGCGCGTTCCTGGTACTGGCGCGGACTGCCCGGGCGCGTGAACAATCCGGGCGGCGTGCTCTGCGCGATGTAGCCGCGGTCGATGCGGTCCTCCGGGCGGCAGCCGAGTTGCGCGATGTCGGCGGGCGAAAGAGGCTCTTCGCGATTGTTCACCAGATGCGTCGCGCAGCCTGTGTTTTCGTACTCGGCGGCGTTATGTCCCTCCTCCAGGTGAGAAAACCAGTCGTGAGTCATGAACTGAATCCAGAACGCCGCCATGACGTTGAAGAACGGAGCGCGCTGGTAATCACAATCCGTCCCGAGTCCCGCGCGGCAGGCGTCGGGATGGGATTGGACGCGCGTAAACAGCTTGCGGCTGATCACCTGTGGGTCGGGTTTCAGCAAGCCGATGCGGCCTCCGTGACGGTTGCGGGTGAGTTCATTGAACTCTTTATCAGGAAATGTTGTCTCGAATTCGACATTTCGAGCAAATAATTGATTGGCCGATCCCATTAAAGGATTCAACATGTCATTGCAAATGCCGGTAAGCGTCCGTTTGCGAATCAAATCGCCGGTGCAGACCTGCTGCGGCGCATCGCCGCCCACCTGCGCGTAGTCCGGATGATCCTTGGGCAGGCGCAGTTCGTCCCAGCTTTTCACCCTTGGCCCGGCCTTGCGATTGTTGCCAAGGATGTACGTCCGGTAGGTCCCGTTGTTGTCGAACAGGTTGAACTTGATCAGCTCGATGCGCTGGTATTCCAGGTCGAGCAGCGCGCCGCCGACGCCGAGCCCGTTCTTTGAAAGTGGAGCGCTGCCAGTGTCGCCAGGATACTGGGAACTCGCGTCGCCGGTGGCGTAATAATTTCCCCAGTCGACCCAGGGGAACGCCATGAAGTCGACCGCGTGCTGGCCTCCGCGACAGAACGCAGTAGCCTTCGCCACCTTGCCATGGAAACGGTCCGCGCGGTCGGTCGCCACCGGACGCAGGCCGCCGACGAACATCTCCACGCATGCCTTGTCTTGGGGCGTGCAGGAAGTCATAAGCAACACCGCAGGGAGTAATACGACGAGATATTTCCTGGTCACGGACCCCTCCGGACAGCAGGTTATCATGGGACATTCGATCTGGCGAGGGATTTATTTTAATCGGGAATTGCAACGATCAGGCGGGGAATTTCACAGCCAATTAGTGAGGTGCGAGGATGATTCGAATGGTTGTTTTGGGGGCCTTGGCGATGGTGCTGCGCGGGCAGTCGAACGACGCTCCCGCGGAGCCTCTTCCGCCCACGTTTCACTGCGGCGACCGAGACGATCTGCCGATGTCGGGCAAGGACAAAACCTGCTACTGGTGGACGCAATCGTTCAACGCCGGGATGCTGTTCGGCGCGGCGTTCAACACCGCGCTCGATCCGGTGCTGAACGGCAGCACGCTGAAATACTGGGGACAGGGCGTGGAGGGGTTTTCCAAGCGCTTCGGCACTCGCGTCACGCAGAGCATGGCGAAGGGAACGGGGCAGGCGATCGTCGGCGCGATGTATCATGAGGACCCGCGCTTTTACCCTTCGCGCAAGGAGAAATTCTGGCCGCGCGTCGGTTTCGCGCTGACCCACACGCTGATCGTCAGGAACGACAACGGGCATCCGCAATTCTCGGCCGGACGGGTAGCGGGAGCCTTTTCCTCCGGGTTCTCCGGCATGGCGTGGACTCCCGATCCGATCAATACGACCAGTGCGGCGATGGTTCGCGTGGGGACGTCCATGGGCGGAGTGGTCGCGGGAAGCTTCTGGAAGGAATTCGAGCCCGACATCATGAATCTGGCGTCGAGCATCTTTCGCAAGCCTCCCAAGGCGGCTACGAAAGCGCCCAAGAAGACCGGGGACATCCAATGAAGCGGCTACCCGTTCGGAGCCGCGACCAGCAGGAGCGGTCAGCACCCCGGTTTTCACGCAGACTCGTTCTCCTGGCGTTTCTGGCGCTCGCCGGCTGCGTGCCGCAAAAACAATGGAGGCAGCAACCGTTTTATGCCGTCCCGCCCGCCGAGCGCGCAAAGGACGTCGAGCAGCGCTACGTCATTCCGCTCGATGTGAGCGGTAAAAGGCTTTACTCACTCGCGTTTGTGGAATTCAAAAACAACGGTGACTATTGGGACAAGCGCCAGTTGGATGAGGCTCTGCACGCCATCGATGAAGCTGACCGGAGGTCCAATCATCGCGCCGTGGTGGTGACGTTCATCCATGGCTGGAAGAATAACGCGAAGCAGGATAACAACAACGTGCTGGACTTCCGCCGCCAGTTGAATCGCGTTGCCGCCGACGCCTGCAAGGACGACTTCGAGCACTGCGGAGTGGTGGGCGTCTATATGGCATGGAGCGGGGACATTGTCAGCCGCTATGCCGATACCACGCGGACGCTGACCTACTTCGACCGCCGCGACACCGCCATCCGCGTCGCGGTGGATCCCATCGCCGATGCGGTGTTGAAGGTGATGAAACAGGTGAAGTCGGGCGCGGAGACCAATCTTTCGGTGGTAGTGGGGCATTCCTTTGGAGGACTGGTGCTGGAATACGCGATCTCCAGGCAGTTGCGAATCATCGGCGACGAACTGCATTCCGAACTGGGAAAAAGCGCCACGCGTGATGCGATGCAATTGAAGTCCTTGGGCGACTTTGCCGACCTGGTGGTCCTGATCAACCAGGCCGCTCCGGCCGCCAACGCGGTGACCACGCTGATCCAATACCGCGGCGATCTCGAAAGAGTCAACCTGCTGCGGCCTCCGCGCCAGACGAGTTGCGACGCTGGCGAAACGCAGGATTGCAAGCAACTGACCCGCCCGCTGATTCTGTCGGTGTCGTCGGAAACGGATCTGGCCACAAAAGCGGTGCTGCCGGTGGCGGAGACCATCGCCCGGCCTCCGAACGGTCCTCCGTCGCCTCCGCAAGATCAGTTGCCGGAAGGTCTAACACCAAAAAAAGTGCTCACTACAGCCGCCGCGCATACGCCTCAGCTCTATAGTCACCAGATTGTCCAGTGCGCGAACGGAGATTGCTCGCCATGCGCCAAGCTCGATAAATACTACATTCCGATCTCCATCACGCTGCCCGCGTACGCGCCGTCGAACAGCACGGGAAGCGACGAGAAGAGGAAATACTGCGTGGCGCGGGACAGGAAGGCATGGAACCAGACGCCGTATTGGATCTTCGAAATCCCGACGGCGATTGTGCCGGATCACGGCACGATTTTTACCGACCGTTTCACGGATTTTCTGACATCGTTCCTGCCGCCGCTCGAGAGCTATCGTTCGTCGCGCCCGGCGCCGGCTCCGCTACAGAGAATGACTCCCTCACGCCCGAACTGAGGTGGCGTACGCACTCGTGCGTGCCGCGTCGAGACTCATCTCAACGCCCGAAATGGCCATACATCGACACGAGTGTCGACGCGGCACGCCAAGGGCATGCGCCACATTAACGAGTGATATTCCGGATGAACTCCGTCTCCGATGCGCGGTAGGGACGGCCGTCCTGATGGAAAATGTCATGGAACCACAACTCCGGCTCGTGATTGCGATACGGGCTCTCCCACGAATCCCAGGGCAGATGCGTCTGCGTTTTCCCATTGACCAATCCCCAGTTGTAGGCCCCGATGCTGAGCTTCTTGGCCAGCGGCAGCGTGCTCTCGAACGTGCTGTTAAGGGATCGCGCCAGGTATTCGGTGCAGAGAATCGGCCGATGATAGGCGCGTAGCAGGAGAGCATTTTGCTTGAACACGGCGGCGTGACTATATGTGTGAAACGAAATCACGTCGGACGATTCGATCTCGATTTTGTCGACGGCCGACAATTTGCCGGGCGGCCTGATGAAAACAAGACCGCAGGTCAGCGGTTGCTCGGGGCCGGTTTCGCGCGCCCACAAGGCGACGCGCGGCAGCATCCGGATGATGATCGGGGTCAGGGAGAATCCCTTGGGCGCGGGATAGGCTTCGGTGTTGACGTTTTCGGGCTCATTCCAAAGGTCCCAGGCCAGGACACGCCGGTCCTTGGCGAACGCGCCCACAACTCCCTTGATGTAGCGCTCCAGGCGCGGATATTGGCCCGGATCGCTCAGCGCTGAACGGCCGGGACTCTCCACCCATCTGGAGTTGTGAACCCCCGGACGCGGCGCCGGCTGCGGTCCCAGCTTCGGGTTCGGATCCCAGCACGAATCGAACAACACGAACAATGTTCTAATATGATGCCGGTCGGCGATCTGGAGAAATGTGTCGATGCGCTGCCGGAAGCCGCCGGGGTCCTGCTCCCAGAGCAGATCGTGCAGAAACACTCGCATGGTGTTCATGCCGATGCGCTCCGCCCACCCGAGTTCGAGATCGATGCGCGCCGGGTCGAAGGTCGCGGCCTGCCACATTTCCAGCTGATTGACCGCGTTCGAAGGGATGTAGTTGCTGCCGACCAGCCACGGTTGTTTCGCGGACCAGACGTTGGCCGCCTGCTCCGTCCATCGCGACTGGCCCTGGCAGATCGCCGCCAGCAGCAGCCATAGGACGATTCGCGAACGCATGACCGAATTATAACGGGCAGCCGTCCCCGGGCTTACGCCACGGGGTTATAACCCCGCGCGTTAGTGCGGGGAAAATTACCGCGTCCGGTAGACGACGTATTCGGAGTTCTTGAATTCCGCGTTACGGCCCGGGATCGCGTGCTCGGCACGGACCACGACGTAATCCACCTTCCTATCGGCCAAGCTGGAAAAATCCTCGTCCTGAAGGATCCACTGGCCTTCGCGCGTGTCCCGCCATCGCTTCTCCCAGTCGATGGCGAATTGCGGAAAATAGTTCGCCTGGCCACGGCTTTTCCAGTCGACGTACACGGCGCGCTCAGCTCTGGCACGGAAAGCGGCGGGCAAGGTATTGTGGCCGGAATCGGGAAAAAGGAAGACCGCGTCCTCGACGGTATTTTCGCGCGCCCAGTTGGCCACCTGCTCGATTTCCGTCCAATGAAAGCGGCGTTGCGAGTTATCGACCAGCCCCAGCGCCGGAAACGCGACCATCGGCAGCAGCCCGGCCACCACCAGCGTCGCTCCACGCGTTCGCCGCGCCAGCCAGAAACAGAACAGCATGGCCGCCAGCAGGACCGCGGTGGCGGCAACGCTTCCGGCCTCGACAAACCAGGTAATCAACTTCCCCTCCGCCACCTCGACAATGGGGACAGAAAGCCAGGCCAGTGTTTCCAGCCAACTTCCCCGTTCGGCGGCGAACAAGGCGCACGCCGATGCAAGCAGGCCGCTCATCAGGATTGGCCAGAGCATTGCCCGAAGGGGCTGCAGTTGCGCGAAACCGCCGACTTCCAGAACGAGGCAGGAAAGAGGAACGAACAAAACGCCCACCAGAGACAGACCGGTTATGAAATCGCGCAGGGACCCGGCCAGCCGGGCGCGCAGCCTCCACAAGGCCAGGGCCGCGATCGCACACTGGCAACCGAATTCGATTCCGAACTTCGGGGTCCACTCCGAAACGAAGATGTACGGCGTGATCCGCCTTTGAAAGACCACCTCGGAAGGTCCGAGACGATGAAAAAGGTCGGCGGCTTCCGCAGCGCCGGCGTGCGAGTGGGCCACTACCAGGACAAGCACGGCGGCCGCCGGCAAAAGGGGAGCCAGGACCACCGGCCGAACGCTTTTTCTTGCGACGGCAATCAGAGCCACCAGCCAGAAAGGGATTGCGGTCAAGGGATGATAGAGCAGCGCGACCGCGCCCGCCGCACCAGCCCAAGCGAAGCGGCCGAACGCAGCCAGGCCCACCGCAAACAGGATCGCTGAGGCGGCAAATCCCCTCGGCACCGGTTCCAGTTCGACCACCGATCCGATCGAAGCCATCGCGGCAATGAAGAAAGCGCCCCCGGTCCGCGCTCCCAGGGCCCAGGCGATTAAAAAGACTCCGACCGCTCCGAGCCCGCGAAAAATGAATTGCTGAAGCTCCAGCGCATGCTCCAGGCTCAGGGGCGAGTAACTGGTCAACGCAATCGAAACCGAATCGTAAATCGAATAGCCGAATGGCCTGGTCGCCATGATGTCGTTACCCAGCACCAGCGGATTGCGCAACCGCTCAATGATGGGAACGTAAATCTGGCTATCCGAATAGAGGTAACTGTGGCCTGGGAAAAGGACGAACCCGAGGGCCGTCAGCAAAAGCACCAGAGCGCAAACCGTACCGAGGGGAGGGAGTTCGCGCTCTGTGCTCAAGTTCCCATTGTGCAACAAACTCTATTTGTGGCCCAGCTCGTTCTGGATGGCCAGGACATTGTGGTACGCCTGGTCCTTCATAGGCCCGGCGATGGCCGCCGATTGCTGGCTGTATTTGAGGCCGGCCTGCATGCGTGGGCGATCCATCGTCTGTTTGCCGAGCGAATAATTCGCCAGCCCCAGGTAAAAATACACGATGCCGAGCTTGTAATTATCGTGCACCAGCGGCAGCGCCGCCTTCAGATCGCGATCGCAGTCGATCCAGGCGTTCTTGGCGCCGCTGACCACCCCGGCGACGTAATACCCGTCCGCAACGCCGGGGCCCTTATTCTTAATCAGCCGGTTGGCGTAGACCAGCGCGCGATCCGGACTCTTGCTCATCAGGGCTAAGGCGAGTGCATCCAACGCGACTTCGTTATCCGGGCGGCCGGCCACGATTTTCGTCATCCCATCCATTTGCTTCGCCGCGCCGCCGCTCTTGCCCAGCGCGGTCAGATAGGCCTGCGTGCAGGTATCGATGTATTTGCTCTTGGGGTTCTGCGCCACCAGCGTTTCCACCAGATCGATGGTCTTCGCCCCTTCCACTTCCGCCGCCACGGCGGCGAGCGCATATTCGGTGTAGGCGGTTACTTCTTTCCCATATTCGACGCGCTGCTTCCAGTTATCGACCTCGGCCGCATCCGACGGCTGCGGCGCGTTCACCAGCACCTGCGCCAGTTTGAACGTGGCCTGGGCGTCGGCCTTTACGGCATCCGCATCCTTTTTCTCAACCGTGCTCTTCAGCTTCGTGTATGCGTCTTCCAACTCGTCGGCGCGCACCAGCCCAGCCATGAGTAACATCGGGGCTAACATTGCAATCGTGGCAACTGTACGTTTCACACTACCTCCCAGAAACCGTAGATTATACACCTTCGCCGAGCAAAGTGTTCACCGATTCTTGAATCTGCCATTGACAGGGGAGTTTCCAGCAAATAGACTGCTCTTAGCATGACTCATGCCACGTTGCAGCTTAGTGCGGTCGTGATTTTTGGAAGCTTGGCGGCCGCGGCGGATTCCGTTACGTTCACCAAGGACATCGCGCCGATCTTCCAGGCCAAGTGCGAGGAGTGCCACCGCAAGGGATCGATGGCGCCAATGTCGCTAGTGACCTATCAGGAAACCAGACCCTGGGTAAAGGCCATCCGCGAGCGCGTGATCACTCGCCAGATGCCTCCCTGGCACCTCGACAAGACGGTCGGAATCCAGCATTTTACCAATGATCGCTCACTGAACGACCAGCAGATCGCGACCATCGTGAAGTGGGCCGACGCGGGCGCGCCGATGGGCGATCCGAAGGACATGCCGGCGGCTAAGGTGTGGCCGAACGACGATGGATGGCAACTGGCGAAACAGTTTGGGCCGCCGGATATCGTGGTCAAATCGGATCCCTACACGATGCCCGCGCATGGCCAGGACGTGTGGTTCAAGCCGACGACCGAAATGGGCGTTACGGAAGAACGCTGGGTAAGGGCGGTGGAAATCAGGCCGTCGACGCCCGCCGGGCGCAGGATCGTGCATCATGCCCTGGCCGGATTACGCCAGGACGAGCCGGCCGAAGGGCAGGGTTTATTAATGGAATGGGCGGTCGGCAAGAGCTACGACGTCTATCGCCCGGGCACCGGAAAACTGCTCTTACCGGGCGCGCAGATCCGCTGGGAGTTGCATCTGCACGCCGTGGGCGAGCAGATTCGGGATCACGTGGAGTTGGCCGTTTATCTTTATCCCAAGGGCGAGGTGCCAAAGTATCGGACCCGCCTCAGCCTGTTCGGAGCGTCGGTGAGTCCTCCGGGACGTTTCGATATTCCGCCCAATAGCGTGGTCGCTATGCAGATGTACCAGACGTTGCGGCAGCCCGCCCGGCTCGAGAATTTTCAGCCGCACATGCACTGGCGCGGCAAGGCCATGGCGATGGAAGCGATTCTTCCGGACGGAACGGTGCAGATGCTGAGCTACGTCGACCATTTCAACTTCAACTGGATGAACAACTACATTTACGCCGACGATGCGGCGCCCGTGCTGCCCAAGGGCACAGTCATCCACATCACGGCCTGGTATGACAACACAGTCAACAATCCCAATAATCCGGATCACGACCAGTGGGTGGGTTATGGGGATCGCACGGTGGATGAAATGGGCCACGCCTGGGTGAACGTCACTTATATTACGGACGACGACTACAACGAGTGGCTTGCCAATCACAAGCCAACCCGCGGCGCGGCTCTCCAGGCAAGACCGTAATGCGTTCGGGTGGCGTGGACTTTAGTCTGCAGCGCCGGCTTCAGCCGGCGTTCTCGGGTCATCGGCTAAAGCCGATGCTGCAAACTAAAGCTCGCGCCACATTTCTGATGATCGCGCTGGCCGGCGCGTCATGGGCGCAAGCGTCGCTGCCCTTGGAGCCTTACCACGACAACGGGCAGAGCATCACCGGCGCGTTCGAAGGATGGTTCCAGAATGCCGATGGGACGTTCAGTCTGCTGGTCGGCTATTACAACCGCAACCAGAAGCAGACGGTCGAGGTCCCTATCGGGCCGAGCAATCGCATCGAGCCGGGAGGGCCGGACCAGGGCCAGCCGACGTTGTTTCTCCCCGGCAGGCAATGGGGCGTGTTTACCGTGACCGTGCCCAAGGACTTCGGCGAGAAGAAACTCACCTGGACGCTGGTGGTCAACGGGAAGACAAACGTGATCCCCATCAGCCTGCATCCTTTGTACGAGGTCTCCCCGTTTAAGGACGCAAGCGACAATACTCCGCCGTTCATCGGCTTTTCGGAAAACGGTCCGTTCGTGCAGGGGCCCAGAGGCCAGAGCGAGTCGCTGATGGCGACGGCCGGGAGTCCGCTGACGCTGGCAGTGTGGGTAGCCGACGATGCGAAGTCGCAGGTGGCCGTCGGGCGCTTCGCGGGTCCCCCAGTGACGGTCGCCTGGAGCAAATTTCGCGGACCCGGGACCGTGACGTTCGCGAGCGAGAGGCCGGCCGTGCAACAGGCGTCCTTCAAGCCTCCTCCCCCGGCGATCTTCAGCGGCTCAGCAACGACCACGGCCCAGTTCAGCGAGCCCGGCGAGTATATTCTGAGGATTGTAGCCAACGACGCGTCAGGCGACGGAGGGCGCGGCTTTCAGTGCTGCTGGACGAACGCGCAGGTGAAGGTCACGGTCAAATAGGTTTTGCCCGGCAGCTTTAGCCCATCGAAGATATGGGTGGCGCAACCCAACCACAAGGCACCTTATTGCGCCGAATACCGCAGCCGCGAGCTCGAAGCCCTTATTCTGCTATTCGGCAGGAGAATTGCTATTGCGACTGCGGAGGTTTCTTAGCAATGATGTACTCTCGCAATCTTCGCGCGCTCGTCCTCTGCTCGCTGGTCGCCGTCTTCGGGGCCACGATGGGCCTTCTTGCCCAGGATAAAAAAGCGCCGGATACCATTTCGTTTATCGCCAAGAACGGAAACGTAACTTTTAACCACGCAGCGCACGTAAAGGCCGCCAAGGGCGACTGCAAGACCTGCCACGACAAGCTGTTCCCGACAGATTCGAAGGCTCCGCTGAACTTCAAGGCCGGGATGCACAAGCCGGCCGAAGCCGCAAAAACATCGTGCGGTGCATGCCATACCGCCGGAGGAGCCGCGTTCGAAACCAAGGGCAACTGCGCGAAGTGCCACGTGAAGAGCTAACATCCTCGGGGCATCTGTTGTGGGCCGGGCCATTGGGCGGCTGAGAGGATTCAGTCCCTTCTCGGCGCGCAGATCGCGAAATCCCCGCCCTTACGGACGGGGATTTAACCCCTGGCGTAAGCTTGGGGACTTTTTCCGCTACTAGCGCAAACCCCGGCGTACGCGGAACACCGTGGCCTCAGAATTTTCATAGTACCGTTCGAGCCGGCTCAAATCCAGGCGCTCCGGGCGCCAAGGCTTGGTGATGATGACGTAATCGTAGGTCGCGGCCACCCTTTCCCAATCCGGCGTTTCTTCCCGCCGATACCATTCCTGGCCCGGCTCGTAGACATGGCGGAGGTCGAGAAAGTATCCGGAAGGTCCGCTCGCGTTTTGCTGGCTGAACAGATAGGGCGTGTACCCTTTTCGATCCGACGCGTAAAACGTGCCCGCGTGCCGCATTGGCCAGGTATTCCCGTCGCGCGTTTGCGTATCGATGGAAAGCACCACCAACCCTTCGGGAATCGCGGCGATTGCCCGCCGGTATTCGGCAACCTGGTCGCTCTGCCGGGGCAGGAAGCGGGCCAGCGATCCCAGATTCACCGCGACGAGAAGGAAACAGGCCGCGATCAGCAGCCCGATCTGGCGTCGGCTGGGACTCGCGCTTTCGAAAATGCGCAACGCCAGCATCAGTGCCGGGACGAACAGAAACGGCAACGCCCGCTGGTCCACATAGGACACCGCTCCCAGCCCCGACGGAAGCGCGAAATAGAGCGCCGCGCCGAGGCCCGAAACCAGCACCAGCTGCCAGTGCCGCCGAAGGTCGACACGGCGCCCGATCCCGAACCAGATCGCCGCGACGACGATCGCCCCGAACGGCACCAGCATCGGCCGGTCAATGATGTAACTCTGACGAACGAACATCGCACCGAACAGATGGCCGAATTTATCTTCAATAATGCTGCCGATCGTTCGCGACGCGACGTCCGGACGGGTCGGGACCGCGGGCAGGTGATAGGCGATGAGAACCACGAAGGGAAGCAACTCCAGGGCCAGCCGGAGCGCCGTCTGTTCCTTGCGGAAAATGCGGGCAAGACCGGTGGCGCCGACCAGGCCCGCCAGGATCGCAAAGCAGGCCATGTGCGCTCCGTAGCAGACGAAACAGGCCAGCGCATAGAGGGCGATCCACCAGCGGGATCTTGCGCGCCGCCAGGCTTCGAGCGCGCCCAAAGCAACGAAGGCCGCCGCCAATCCCCACTGAAAGGAAAAGAAACCCAGGATGAACAGATAATTTGTGGCGAAGTACCAGGAGCACAATAGGGCCGCGGCCTTGGCCCAGGAGGTTTCTAGCAACTGCCAGCCATAAACCGAAACTCCCAGCGCCAGACTGATCATGCTCAGCATGCTCCACATGGGATACGCGCGTTCGGCGCCCAGCTGCCTCAGCAGCACGATGAATCCCAGGTCCGGCAGCATGTATGGCACGAAGGAACGGCTCGCCGAAAACATCGCGCGATAGGGAGAATGGGCGTCGAACCACAGGGAGTTCATGATCACGGCGCGCGCGAAGTGATTCGGAGCGTCCGTGAAGGGCGGATTGGAGAGGGATAGAAAAAATCCGACGTAGGCCAGCGCCGTCAATATCAGTAAGACCGCGATCCATATCTTCATTGACGATGCCAGAAAAGTGTACCACGAACGCCCTGCCAGCGAGTCCGCGCTTGGTTTGTATTGCGAAACACAGGAGTATGACGCCAAAATCTCGAACAGGTGTAAATACATGAATCATTGGCGGTCCGTACCTGACGTGGTTTTATAATGCAAAAACCTCTTACCTGATCTATCTTGCATTGCAGGGCGATTCGAGTCGGCATACACTTCCTTGGGTATCCCTCGTAGGAATACAAAGGAGTTGTTACGATGCGCCACGTTGCAATTTGCGTCCTGCTTCTTATCGTCGCGTCGGGGGCGTTCGCCCAGGTCGGCGGCACTGGTTCCATTGAAGGCACGGTAACCGATCCGTCGGGCGCGGCCGTCGCCGACGCCAACGTCACGGCCACGAATCTGGCAACCGGCATAGAAACCGTTCGCAAGACCAGTCTTGCCGGCGTTTTTGTGATCCCCTTGCTCCCGCCGGGCGAGTATACCGTCGGCATCAAGGCCAACGGGTTTCAAAATCTGACCCAGGCGCACGTGATCGTGGAAGCTCTGGCCACGGTCGGCATGAATCCGAAGTTGCAGATCGGGTCGGCCAACCAGTCGATCACCGTCATCGATCAGCCGACCATCCTCAAAACGGACGACGTGGCTCTCGGATCGTCGATCGACAATCGCGTTTACGACGCCCTGCCTCTGGCGATGAACGGAGCGGCTCGCGATCCTTCGGCCTTCGCCGGCCTGGCGATCGGCGTCAGCACCTACAGCACGCAGGCGGCGGGTCCATCGACGGGTTCGTTCAACGGCGGGCAGACGTATCAGAACGAGGTGTACATCGAAGGCCTGCCTTTGACGAGCGCCGGCACGGAGAGCGACACCCGCAATCTGGCCTTCGGCGTCTCCGTCGAAGCCGTCGACCAGTTTCAGGTGGAGACCAACGGCGCCAAGGCGATGTACGAAGGACAAGGCGTCTCGAACTACGTGTTCAAGTCCGGAACGAATCAGTTTCACGGAGGCGTGTTCGAATATTTCCGCAACACCGATTTCGACGCCCGAGGCTTTTTCGCGCTGACCACGCCCATCGAGCATCAGAACGAATTCGGCGCCAGCATCGGCGGACCGATCAAGAAGAACAAGCTGTTCTTCTTCGGCAACTACGACGGGTACCGCTTCGTCTCGGCCACTCCTCCAGGGTTCCAGACCATCCCCACCGCCGCCGAACGCAACGGCGACTTCAGCGCCTTCCCGCAGTTGATTTACGATCCGACCAGCGCCACCGGAACGGCCCTGCGCACTCCCTTCCCGAACAATACGATTCCCACGAACCGCATTTCGAAGGTCGCGCAATCTTTCCAATCGTATCTTCCTCCGGCAACCAATGGCGCGATTACCAACAACTACCTCGCGACGCTGCCGAACACGGTCAACAACGACAGCACCACGGACAAGGTGGATTACAACCTAAGCGACAAGAACCGCGTCTACATTCTCTACAGTTATGGCAAATACGCGAACCCGATCGTCGGCAGCCTGACGCCGATCACAACGTCGACTCTTCCGGTGCCCTACACCGACGGCCGGGGGGTGATTGAATACGCGACGCTGGCTCAACTTCACGACAGCCACATCATCAGCGCAAACCTGGTGAACCAGTTCAGCATTGGCGTGAGCCGCCTGTTTATTCCCCTGACCAGCAACACCGCCAGCGGCGATTATCCGTCCAAAGCGGGCCTCAATGGACTGCCGCCGGGAATCGCCAGCACCGGTTTCCCGGACATCACTTTCAGCGGCAACAACGCGCCGGTGAGCTGGGACGGAACCAATTCCCACGCCTTTAACGAAGCGCAAAATACTTACGACGTGCAGGACAACATCCTGTGGACCAAGGGCAAGCACAACATCACGTTCGGCTTCCAATTCCAGGCGCTGGAGGATAACGAGAATACTCCGCTCACCGGCACGCAGGCCGGCTTCACGTTCAGCAATAACGAGACGGCGAATTTCAGTTCCGCCGGTGCGCTGGTCAGCACCACCGGCCTGGGTTACGCGGGATTCCTGCTCGGCGCAGTCGATTCGAGCGTGGTCACGCAAAACTCCGTCGCCGAAACCGGAGGCCGCTACAAGACCTACGCCGGTTATGTGCAGGACGATTACAAAGTCTCTTCACGGCTGACGCTGAATCTCGGCCTGCGCTGGAACATCTGGAGTCCGTTCACCGAAGTCAATAACGTGATGTCGTTCTTCAATCCGACGCTTGCCAATCCCCTCGCTGGAAATTTGCCGGGTGCGTTGCAATTTGCGGGCAGCGGCGTCGATAGCTGCCACTGTTCCACGCCAGTGCATCAGCATAATGTAAACCCCGGGCCTCGCCTGGGCGCCGCGTACCGCGTCGGCGATAAGACCGTCATTCGCGCCGGCTACAGCATCTTCTATTCGCACGCCGGCGGCGTCGGCGGACGCAACAACGGCCGCCAGGGACTGAGCCAGATCGGTTTCAACAACAGCGGCAGTTTATCGAGCGCCGTCACCGGACAGCCCGCCTATGTTTGGGACAACGGCTATCCCGGCAATCCCCTGAACCCTCCGTTCTTCAACCCGAGCTACGGAATCGGGTTCATCACCGCCGCGGCGGGAGCTTCTGTCGGCTCCGGCCCCACCACCGCGCAAACGGTGACCTATGGCGACCCCAATTACGGCGGCAAGGCTCCGTACTACGAAGACTGGAGCTTCAACATCCAGCATTCGTTCACGCCGAATCTGGTGTTGAGCGTCGCCTACAGCGCCAGCGCCGGCCACTGGCTGCCCGGAGCGGCCGTCGCCGGGCCGTATACGAACCAGATTCCCGTGCAATACCTGCCTCTGGGATCGCTGCTCACGCAAACCTTGAGTGCAACGACGCTCGCGCAAGCGCAGGCGATGTTCCCGAACATCGGCATTCCCTTTCCCAACTTCACCGGAACCATCGGGCAGGCTCTGAAGCCTTTCCCGCAATATAACGGTATTTCCGATCCCTGGCTCGATGTCGGCAACTCCACTTACAACGCGCTACAGGTCTCGCTCAACCACCGTTTCGCCGGAGGCCTGACCTTCATGGTGAATTACACCTTCAGCAAGGAACTGGACGATCTGGCCGGCGTGCGCGACCCCAACAAGGACTTTTTGGAAAAGGCGCCCGGCACCATCGATCACATCAACGTCGCCACCGCTACGTTCGTCTACGGATTGCCTTTCGGCGCGGGCCACAACTGGAACAGTTCGAACAAAGCGCTCTCTTACGCGATGAGCAACTGGCAATTTTCCGGAATTTTCACCTTCACCAACGGCGCTCCTCTGACCATCACCGGCACCTGCAACGGCGGAGGCATCATCGACGCGTCCTGCTACCCCAGCTACAACCCGAACTTCAGCGGCAGCGTGTGGCAGAACGGATCGATCGGCAGCGGCGGCGCCAATGTCGCGTCCACAGCGTATTTAAACAAAGCAGCGTTCGTCGACCCGGCGATTTATACGGTCGGAAACGTCGCGCGCTCGGCTCCGCTCAGCCTGTACGCCCCTCACAACGCCGATTTCGATCTAAGCGTCCGCCGCGAGTTCGCGATCCGCGAAAAAGTCCGCTTGGCGTTTCAGGCCGACGCGTTCAACCTGAATAACGCCGTCCATTTCGCCGCCCCGGGCCTGGGCATCGATTCCGCGAGCTTCGGAATTTTCTCCGCCATGTCGAATCAGCCCAGAAAACTCCAGTTCAGCGG
>Ga0182030_10013911_pt1 | contig 15954 bp, 9 predicted proteins | sample 812S3MmetaG_FD_121299 | JGI IMG/M metagenome (GOLD analysis project Ga0182030, IMG submission 121299) | Permafrost microbial communities from Stordalen Mire, Sweden - 812S3M metaG (Illumina Assembly) | ecosystem: Environmental > Terrestrial > Soil > Wetlands > Permafrost | place: Sweden...
GGACTCGGGCAAGCGGTGAAGGGCGGCAGGTCCGCCATCGAGGCGACTCGCGACGGTGGACCACCAAGCATCGAGCATCGGGCCAATTGTGTTGGGCGATCCGCGTCCGATCTGGGTCCGAACTTTCTCCACGGTCGGACGGTCGCCGGCCCGAAACAGCGTATCTGCCGCGTGGCTGACATCGCTCTGCGTGACGCCACGACGGCTGCCATAAGGTTTTAGAGCGTCGGACACCAGGACAGTGTAACAGAGGAGAAGGCGCACATATACTGTATAGAAACACACATCAAGGAGCACGATAAGGGTACTTATCCGACAGATATAGAAACGTGTATACTCGAATGAATGCCTAAATTACTGGGAAAATCGCTTGCGGCCTGGGTGCCACAGCTCGAGGTCGTTCCGCCGGCGGCCCTGGAGCCCCTGCGCATCTGGTGGCAGCGCGCGCGTCGCGTGTACCCGGACGCTACCCTCAAAGCTTGGCGCTGCGACTGGGCCGTTTACTGGGGGTTCTGTGAGCCCCGCGAGCTCGTGCCCCTGCCGGCCACGCCGGAAACTGTCGCCGCGTTTGTCCTGTACTGCAAGGAGGCCGGCAAGAAACCGGCAACCGTCAGTCGTTATCTATCAACCATAGCGCGATTTCATCGCGCCGCCCAGCTGTTCAATCCGTGTGCATCGGAAGCGGTGCAAATGGAATTGAAGGGGATGACGAACGAGGTGTCAACGCGCCAACGGCAGGCGCGAGGCCTCGGGATGGCGGAGATCCAGGCGTTTCTCAACTCCCCCGGTGAAAATTTCCAGACGCTGCGCGAGCGCGCCATGTTGTGCGTGGCGTATGACGCCATGACTCGGCGAAGCGAGTTGATCGCCATCGACGTCGAGGATCTGAAGTTCTTAGCCGACGGGACCGGACGGCTCCTCATCCGGCGCTCCAAGACCGACCAGGCGGGGGAGGGGCACGTCGCCTACTTATCGCGCCAAACCGTCCGACACCTGCATGCCTGGCTGAAGAAGGCCGGGATCAAAGACGGCCCGGTCTTTCGGCGAATCATTGGGCGAGGCACGGTCACGTACAACCGACAGGGAAAGGGGAGAATTGGAGGGCGGCTGAGTCCCGAGGCGGTCGCTCGTGCGTTCAAGGCGGTGGCCCGCTACATCAAACTTCCTGCGGACGATATTGAAAGCGTCAGCGGGCACTCCGTGCGCGTCGGGGCAACGCAGGATTTGCTGGCGCTGAATGTGGATCTGGCGTCGGTGATGCGCGAAGGGCGCTGGAAAACGGTCCGGATGCCGATGCGGTACGGCGAGCACGTCATGGCCGCTCAAGGTGGGATGGCCAGGGCGGCGAGGCAGCAGGGGAGGGAAGGAGAATGAGTCGGTGGTGCAGGAGTCTCACCGTCTCGTGCAGGTCCTGCGGACTTCTTTGGACTTGCCCGCCAAGTCCTCGATACATTGGATTACTGGCCGGCCAAGCGGCTATTCCGAGCAGCTACGCATAGGACGTATGACTAGGTACTCAAAGACAGAGCGGGTGGGGGTCAACGCGGTTGAGCGGATAGTCGTCGGCGACCTCGGCTGGATCTTCCGAGAACAGCCGATTCTCGACTTCGGCATCGATGCCCAAGTCGAACTGGCTGAAGACGGCAATCCGACCGGGAAGCTCATCGGCTTGCAAATCAAGACTGGGCCCGGGAACTTCCGCGAGACCTCAGGAGGGCTCATTTACTACGGCCAACCGGCCCATTTGGACTATTGGCTGGGCCATTCGCTTCCGGTGATCTTGGTAGCCCATCTGCCCGAGTCTGACGAAAGTTTCTGGGTTCACGTCACGGCGCAAGCCGTAACTCATACGAAGAATGCCTGGCGCATCGTCATTCCGAGCGCCAATAGGTTAGGCAGAGAAACGAAAGATGCGCTCACGTCGGTGTATGAAGGCACGCCGACTCAACAGCGACTCCGAAAGCTGTCTCTTGACCTGCCGCTCATGCGACATATCAAAAATGGCAACAAGGTCTCGGTTGAACTTGAGGATTGGATCAACAAATCGCTCGGCCGAACATCCGTTTCAGTCTTCATTGACGATGAGCAGGACGAAGAGCATTCCCAGAAGTGGACGACGTACTTCACTGGTTACGGCATGAAGGATCTAGCAGAGGCTTTTTTTCCGTGGGCGCAAGCGGGCATTGACGAAGATTTCTATGACATGCACGACGAATTGGGTGGGAGATTGGATGAACAGCTCAGCGCGGCGGCCGATGAAGACAACGATATCAGAGAGCCAGGTGAAGATCGCGAGGAGTTCGCAGTGCGTCCTTACGCGGAAAGTAGCGGTGAAATAGAGATGTACCGATTCAGGCTCGAACTGAACCATGTAGGGGAAGCGTTCTTGGTCGTGTCCGATTACATTGATGGCAGCGCCCGGACATGAAAGAACATGGATAGGCCATCGGCCAAACGCGTCGCTTTGATCGATAAACTGGGCTCAACAAAAATGGCGCGTAAAGCATGAATCGAACCCAACATGGCAAGCTCCTAAACACGTACTTCAGGAGCGTCTACAACAAGCTCGAAGCCGACGCGCTCCTATTCAATCGCCGGCTCCCGCACGAGGGGCTGAAAGGAAGCGAGAACGAGCAAGCGCTCGCCGCCGTCCTTCGTGACTTTCTACCAGAGCGCTATGGAGTTGAAGCAAACGTACTCGTGATCGATCGCGACGGACTCGTGAGCAGACAATGCGATATCGTCGTTTATGACAACTTGCAGTATCCAAAGTACTTTCGCAAAGTTTATCCAATCGAAAGCGTGCACGCGGTAATCGAAGTAAAAACGGAGCTTTCCAAGCAACAAGTGGATCTCGCTATGCAGAACGAAGCTGCGCTCCGGAAGTTGAAGTTCCAGCCCCTGCTTTCAAACTTCTGGAAGACGAAAACAGAGAAAGAGAAAATTCCCCATGCGCCCCCCGTGCATTGCATATTTGGTTACCGATCGTCGACCGAGGAGTTCGGGACGTTTTCAGGATGGTTCGCAGATTTGCCTACTCAGAGCGGAGGAGATGAGAGCTTCCCATATCACCCGGCCTTCAATCATTTCATCGGCTGTACATTGGACAAGGGGATCGTATTCTGCCGAGGCGACGGCCACATTCCTCGATGGCTCGCGATTGCCGAGACCACAAATGCGGAGCGAAACTTTTCGGCTTTGGCGGGCGGGAGTAAAGTCGAAGTAGACCCCGCGAAGTCACTGCTCTTTTTCCTGGAGACGCTCTGGACAATGCTTGAGCAATCCCCAAGGCACCCCGGATTCGACATTCGAAGTTACATGGACTATGAGCTGAGTACGTATATTTCGTTCACTCACGATGGCACGGTGGAGCGTACTTGAGGGCGCTTTGAGCCCCGGTGTCCAGGAACGCGATATGACAGGGAGCGCAACTGGGAAGGATGGTCGCGCCCCCAAAAGTGACTCCGTTAACCCCTGACGGCATGAAGCCGTCACCATCGATCTTTCTCGCGTTTTGTCCGGAAGAAATCTCTTTGGAAACTATGGACGGGGGTGGCGACTGAGTGGCGTAAAGTGCCATCAGGGAATCGTCTGGTCGGGGAAGTGGCAGCACATGTCAGATAGCAACTCGGAGTTTCGACAACAGCTGATTAATGACTACCATGGCGCGCTGATTCGACTTGCGACGCTGCGGGCGAACGGACTGCAATATCTACTGTTTGCATGGGTTGAGCTGTATCCGTTTGACATGAATATTCCGGATGGGTGGGTCTCGGGCGAGAAACCCTGGCCGGTGCCCCAAACGGAAGGGTGGAGCTGTGCCTTCAGCGCAAATAAAGTGACCGTCGCATACGCGCTCGATTGGTACGAGGCAGCAGCGGCCCAAGGAATCATCACCGTCCCAGCTACAAACGGACGCACCATCACGGTACAGGCAGCTCGGCTAGGGCCGGAGCCCGCGTATGGTGGGTTTTGTACGGGGGTCGATGCTCCCTTCGCGCTCCTGTGGCACGATGGCCCGCGCGTGCATCGCTACGTTGCTCTTTCCGCCAACGCTGAACCGGTTCGACGGCTTGGCATGAATCACGCAGCTCGTGAGTGGCTGAAATGCCATCTGGGGTTTGATCCATACGAACTCGATGAGTGGCTAGGCGGATTCGCGCTCCTGGCGCCAGATCCGCTCTGTTCAGCAGTGAGCGTGTTTGCCACGGCGCGAGCAAACGACGGGCGTGAAACGCTAATGGTTCATGTCGTCCCAAGGCGTAGTGCGGAGCACGGCATCGCCGATGTGTCCGACCTTTCGATTCATGTCGCGGAGCGACGGGTCGACGGATGGAGTAGCGTTCGTACGGTCCCACTTCGTTCCGGCACCTCCGTGAAGGTCGCTAATCCACAATGGTGCTACGAGATCGGCTATGCCCTGGTCTGCCCGAAAAGGGGTTTACTGCGGTTCTTCGAGCCCGGTCTGTGGATTGAGCAGGTCGGCGTCGGAATTCACGTGTCTAACACGACGCTTATGGTCGAGGTACCTGCCGGCGGGCGTAGGAAGCCGGCCAAGACCGTTGCGGTCATGCGCTTTCACAAGGGAATACAGGTTTCAGTTGGGAGCGCGCTCGACGATGCTGTGCGCAAGCGGCTCATCGCAGCGCGCCAACGCCGCAAGATGCGCGAGAAGCGTTCCAAAGCCCCGCAACGGCTTTTCGGGCGTCTGCGATCGGAAACGAGCGAAGATGAAATCCAAAGGAAGCGGCAGGAGGCGGAGAACTTTGTGGCTGGCCTGGTCAGTCGAGCGCAGCGGCGGGTGTTATTTGTGGATCCATTTTTTGGGGTGAGAGAGACGCGCCTTTTCGCACTACGCATATCTAACAGCAACGTTACGGTGCGCATTCTAACCGGCCAACGCGGATTGTTGGCGCCAGGGGAGTCCTCGCACGAGCGCTCACTTCTCGCGGCCGACTTGGCGCATTTGGCGAATATGGCGAAGCAAAAGCCGGTTGTCGTGCCGATCGTTCGAGTGATGTCGGGCGGCGAGACGCCGGATATTCACGATCGATATTTGGTGGTGGATGATGAGGTGTGGCACTGCGGGCCAAGCTTCAATGAACTTGGTGATCGGCTGGGGGTGATGGTTCGCCTGCCCGATCCTATAACGATCCGCCGGGCAATCAATGCGGTTTGGAGCCGATCGACGCTGCTCAAAGATGTTTCGTCCAGACCGCGGTGGTCGATGTCGGAGCGGCTTTCGGCGATCTGGGCAAAGGTGCGTGCCTGGGGCGCCTGGTCATGAGACCCAGGAACGAGATTCGTGAGGCTGCCCTCAATGATGCTCGCATGGCGCTCGCCCAAACAGCCGCCAAAGGGTCGATTCTTGAAGCATTCGTAGAATGGTGGGATCGCCCCAGTCATGACGAGAGCGAAGAGTCGGAAAGCGGCGCATCGCGCCCACCGACAGCGCGTTTGGCGGAGCGGCTTCGCACGCTCGGTCGGGACGACTTAGCGGCGTTCGCCCTCGGACCCTGGCCGAAACCAGGGCCAATTGACCCGAACGCTTACCAGTTTGCAATCTTACTCGGCGAATCGTTTGCTGACGTATTTGTTAATGCGCTTCTCGCAGGAACATGGCGAGCGACAAACTTTTTCTATGGGCTGAATCAGTTTGGAGCCTGGGATGCCTACGACCTAACACTTCGAGGCGTGCTCCGGACTAACATTCCAGGCCGCGATGCGGCGTTTGAGCGGCTGCGCCAGTCTGTCGAGCGCGCGAAGCTCTATCCAACCCACAGCATCCCTCATGACGAGCGGATGAGCGCGCAGGTGCACGAAAGGATCAGGCGGTATCGAGCGCTGCCTGATATCGACGAGGCCTGGCCGCAACCGTCCGATATCCCTATCTGGCCCGACTATTCGTTTCTGTGGGACGTTCTTCTCGATGTCCGGCCGGAGGAAACGTTGGCACTCATGGGGCAAATGCCGCATCCGCTCTTGATTCGAAGTTCCTTTGGGAACGAGCGGCTGGCAGAGCGACCCGATGAAATCGCGCGTCTTATTTCGGCTGCACCAATAGCATTCACTGGTTCCTCTTTTCATGCGAGCGGTGCCGTGGCGGTGTTGTTACTTGAACTTGCCTGGACTGCCATCGAAAGGACCGCCCATAACGCCGACGGATCAGTCCGGCTCGTTGAGATAGGCAGGCCAGAGTTGCTGGCGCCCGCGGCAGAGCGATGTCACGCCGTCACAGAGACGATCCTTAACGCTCTTTTCTTGCGACCTGACGCGGTGCCGCTGGCATGGGCGTGGCTCGAAAGAATGGTGTCGGACTTGAGATTGCAACGTGTGCCCGCGAATGCCACGGGCGAGAGGCTGAATCTCCCGGCGCTGTCGATCGTCAGCCTGGCAAAACGCCTTCACCTACGGGAGGACGATCAGGCTTGGATCAATGAGCGACCCGCACGCTGGAGGATCTACCGACTCTGTTCCGTCGTCGCGGTCGCAACATTTGAGCAAGCACCCGACCCGACTCGAACGGCTTCCATATTGGAATCGGCGCTCACCGACGGAGACCTTGACTATGCCCAAATCGACACTGCGATGGGAGACGACGGAGATGTCGTTGCGATGATTGGCGGGCAGGCGATAAGTACTTTTCAGAATCCGGCGGGTTGGTTTGCAGGTATCTGGCAAAAGCTTCGAAGGACTCGCGAGCGAAACTGGCGGGTTGGGGACAGCTCGAGGGAGCGCAACACCACAGGAGAACTGTGCGCGCTATGGGGCCTCGCGGCCTTGAAGTCTCAAGGGTCGACGCAGCGACAGATACTCTGGGCAAGCGTTGAGAAGGCGGTTCGAGATGCGTGGCAGACCGATACCTACGCGTACGCGCCCAACTGGTCGACCGTGCTCCTCCGACTCTTCAAAACCTTCGAACCCAGCTCGGGTGAGGGCGTCGCGACGGCAGAGCAGCAGCTCTCCCAGGCGCTTCTTCCATACATCGCGGCGGATCTTGGATTTCTAAGCCTCATCCTTGAGCTCAATGAGGGCGGGTGGTCGCTCGATGCGCTACGCAGCGCCGTGGCTCTGGCGGGATTCGATTTAAGAGCCCTTGTGACCGAACTTCTCGACATGAAGGAGCGCGTCTTTAAGTTGCCCCAGGCCAAGAACGATCGTCGGATACCGAGGATTCGTAAGTTGGCAGAGGCCCTCAGCACATTCAAATGCATCTATTGTCTTGAGGTGCGCGGTCGAGGGTCATACACCAAGGTCGAACACGTGCTGCCGCAATCCTTCGGGACCTTTGAACCGCAGAATTTCACTTTGCGCAACGTGGTTTGCGATGATTGCAACCAGTACTTTGGTAGCAATCTGGAATTTCACCTGGGGCGTGACACGTATGAGGGGCAACTCAGATTCACGCACGGTGTGAAGGATGCGAACGAATTCAAAACGTCAGGGCGGCAAAGTCGCATCGTCTTGAAATTGGCTGAGGGTCCCTTTGCGGGGTGTTTTGTGAACCGACGATTTTCGCGGGAGAAAGGTGAAATCGAGGTTACGCCGCTGCCGCAAGTCGGATTTCTTCTGGCCCCCACTGACCACTACGCGTACTTTCTCCTGGCGGACATACCCTCGCTCGCGGAGCTGCAGGAAAAAGGATTCAACGGAGAGCGCCCTCGTTCCATACGTGGCGTCGCGGTGGATCCGGAGGTGCTTACGCAGTTTCTCGGCGAGCGGGGTATACCATTTCGATTCGCTGATTTTGATCACTCGCCATCCGATCGTCCAGAGACCATCCTTTGTGAGCTCGAGGGGACGATTGATCAGGTGATTCGTCGAGCCATCGCCAAGATTGCCTTTAACTACTTGGCACGCTGGCAGGGCCCTGAGTTCCTGCACCGCCCGGAGTTCGACGTGGCTCGGCGGTATATTCGTCATGGTACCTTGCCAGACTACGAGATGATGCGTATTGATGAGGAGGCGATTCTTGATGGAGAGCCACTTGAAGGGCCGCGCGCCCTGGGTCACATCATCACGGTGGATTGGACAAATGTGCACTCAGTCTTGGCCCAGGTTGCCTTGTTTAACTGGTTGAGCTATCGAATCAGTTTGACCAAGGAGTTCCCAGATCCCAGGCCAGAGATTCGGCGCGGACATATTTTCGACGTCACGAGACGAAAAATTCACGAACTTGGTTCAAGACCGCTTCCGCTTCGAGATCCTTGACGGAGCGTGATCGCTTTTAGGGTGAGTCAGTGGGAGCTGTTGTCCGCGGGCAAGAATCCTCGGCGTCCTTGTACATTTCGCACCGGCAGTCCGGCTTTCAAAAATGGAGCACTGAATTCGTTAGAGGTTTCCGCGGTCAACTTGCCCCAACAACACAGAAATGCCGGTCTAACAAAAACAGTGAGATACCGCTGAGAAAATCGTCAAAACGGGGCTCTTGACATCGATTGCACGATGAGGACCTGGTCGAGGCGGCGTATACCTCGGGCAATTGTGCCAGGTCATTCCCAGTTTGCCTGCTGCTCCTGCTCTTCCAGTTCAACTGCCTGAATCTCTGACGCGACCTGTTCGGCAACTCGTACGGCCCATCGACGCACGGCAGGTTCCTTGTGGTCGGCGAGTTCGCTCAGCGGCTTCTTGAATAAATCAAAGTATGCGCTCCGTGAGCCCATCCACCCGAAAGTGTGGAGATTCCGGACGAGGGCGTTTTGCACATCAGCGCGGACGCCAAAGTCGTCTATCAGACGCCGTACAATCGGGTGCAGCGCCGGGTTATCCGCGGCGTTTCGCGTAGTCAGTATAGGCATAACGCCGGCCACAAAGGCCGGCGCAGACTCGGGGTATGCGTGGCACCACGCGAACAGCGTGCCCTCAGGGAGCTGGAGTAACGGCGGCGCGGGATTGGATCCTCCACCGAAGGAATCGCCCAGCAGCAGTTGGAACTGCCACGCGGTCTTTCGATCCGCGCAGATCGCTTGTCCGATCAACGGCCACACAATTTCTGGGAAGTCCCGAAGCAGCTCAGGAAGCATGGGCTTAATTGGGCTATCGCTCTCGAGGTCATCGCTCCTCGCCATGTCAACGATCCCGCGAGCCAACGCAAGAGCTGCGTGGCAGGCGTCAGTGTCGGCGCGCCCCTTGCGCAGCAGCCAGATGATCAATTCTTTGGCGGCGTGCCCCGCGAGGTCGCGGCGACGCAACGCGTGCGTCGCGAGACCGGTCGCGAGGAGCAACAATTGGGGTCGGAGATGCTCTAACCGAGCGGAATCATTGAACGCATACATGCCGAGCAGCTCGAGGCCGACCTCGTATGCCTCATCGGTCCCGTTCAGCAAGAAGTCAAATAACGGAGCGACCGACTCCGGCGCAAGTTTCGCGAGCCTGCCGCCGAACGTCCATTGCATTAGTCTGTGCGGCGCGATCGCATTGCTCCGTAACCCCACGCACACCAGTCGAATGTCGTCACTTGAGAAACCCATCTTCCAGCACACGAGAGGTAGGATCGGCGCGAAGTCTGTGGAGCGAAGCGCGGCGCGCTTCAGGCGTTCCACCATTGCGGGCGACTTGAGCGCAAGTCCTGCGATATATCCGGTGAGTAGCGCGGGATTGCGAGTCTTTGGCGCGCCCGCTCGGTAGGCGTTTAGGACTCGCCTACGCCACTCCGGCGGATTTGGTGATTCCGTCCCCAGGTACCATCCGAAGGATAGAGCCATTCTTTGTTCCCCGTCGCTCAATTGAGGCAGGAGGCCTGCGAGCATATCTGGCTGTTTCAGTAGATCCTGGACGAGACCTTTTACAGCGGACCCTTTCAGTGCCTCCTTTGTGTCAAAGTCCAGCTCCTGCTCGGACGGATAATCCCACGGCATGTTGGTCACCAGAAAACGAACGCGTCCGGCGAGATCATCCGGCGTCAATCGGCCGACCATTGTGCGGATCCGCTGTTCGACGCCCGGCTCGAATGCGGACGCGTCATATTGCAAGGCAGCGCTCAGACTCGATAGAGCCTCAGGCCAATTGGTCCCGCGGGTTCCGATCACCTCGGCGACGACGCGCTCCACCAGATCGACCAGTCCCCCACGTACGAGCGCGCGCAAGTAATGGCCGAGGCCATGTGCTGCCTGTTGCCCAATCGAGTCGGGCCGCTTCGCGGCGGCGGCCAATCGCTCAATGCAACCCGTCACGTACGCCCATGCATCTCCCCACGTTTTAGGAAGCCACGGTTCGAGTGCACGAGCAAGACCATGGCTTTCTGAGCCGACGATTCGGGAGACATGTTCCATCTTGATACCATTCAGCAGCGCCTGAACGATTAAACCGTCAGTCGTGGATTCCGCTTTGTTATTGTGTTCGTCCAAGAACGACAGGCGTGCTTGCCCGTCCGCCACGGTCGCACCGTTGAATACAGGAAAGAGTGCAGCAAACTGGCCTGTCGCATTGTTTCCTATGCGCTCGTTCTCCGCGGTCGCGAGTCGCAGCAGAAGCGTCGCTCCGTGTTCAAACGTGTCGGACCGAAAGGCAATCTTCTGTAGGGTCCACACGAGATGTCGTCGAGCGTCTCCGCCTATATTCCGCAATGTCTCGGTGCCCGCCCCACCGATCACGCGCAGCAGGAGCGAGCCGACCGCGCCAGCGTCAATCTCCGCGAGCGACGAAAGAACCTGCGAATTCCCCTCCAGGGACAACTGCTCAAGGCCATCCAACGGCCCACCCACACGGCAAACGTGGCTCGCCACGTCCTGGCCTACTTTCACAGTGTTTAGAAATGTCAGGTGTCGGGCCGCGCGATCGCGCAGGTGGGCTGGCGGAGACCCGGTAAGCACGGCGTCCCATTGATCGCGGTTCCACTCGCGCCACTGCCGTTCTGATAATGCCGCCGCGATGGGACGAGGTTGGAGGGTGGCTAAGCGGCCGCGCCGCTGCACGACGCCGCGGCGTCTCAGATCCTCGATGCAGGCTCTAAGCTCGCCGACGGTGACGTCCGGTCGAAACTGAGCAATGGCGGTGAGTTCAGCGTCGAGCGGCGTGTCGAAGCCAACTGACCCAAAGACGCTGAGGAGCATCGCGGCTCGTAGTGCCTTGTCTGGGAGCAACGGGCGACGGCCGAGGACGATCTTGTCGATCAGGGTATCGTTAGACACCGCTGCAAGTGGCAGGTCGGCGAGCCAGGACTCACCGACCAGAACGGCGAGTTGAGGGTACCCGTGGGAGAACCGAACAAGACGACGCAGGTCCTCACGCGGCAGATCGGGTGCGACCCGCTGCAGGATGGCCTCGATGACTGTGTCATCAGCGGCGTTGACGACCAGGTAGTTGCTCGGAACGGCGGGCGTTTTGGGAAGTTCATGATCGATCGTCACCAGTGATACGCGACTGCTGGCCCGCTTGATCATGGCTGCGAGATCTTCGTGCGTGTCCTCAGTGCAGCGATCGATGACCGCGATAGCGCGCGCACCGCTATCGACGAGCGCTTGAATCGCTCCCTTGGTGGCTGCAGAACCAATCTCTGACTCAACGGCATAAAGAACCAATGTACTAAGACCCGCCCCCGACAATTCCTCATCCGGTGTGGGTCCTAGCGCCTCGAGTACGAGACGCGACTTTCCGATCCCGGACAGGCCGAGAACGCGCGCCACGGACCGCGGAGCGTTAACGAGCTGCCGCAATTTCGTCGCGAACGGAGGAATCCGTGCGTCGGCGACGAGTGTGACGCGGTCATGCTCGTGTCGGCCGGCCCAATGGCTCCAGCTGTGCAGGGAGTTGGCTAGCCCTGGCTGTGTCTGCTCGAGAACCCATGTCGCCACCGATGGATGGGTATTCACCCACACGGCCATCTGGTCTGCGTCTCGAAACTGAATTTGGGTATCGCTGATCGCGATGCCGTGGGCGGTGATAACGACATTTATCGCGTCGCGGCGCTTCTTCAGTTGCAATTGAGAGTACGGCTGGTTGCAGAGCATTAGGTAGGTTCCGCCACTGGCCAACACCGCCGCGACGGCCGGTTCCAAGTCGCCAGCGGCCGTTCGAACGTCGGCCGCGGCCTTCGCGGGAGTGATGGGGCCCGCCTTGGTTTGTATTTGGCACAGCCGCGACGGAAGGAAGGAGGTTCTCTCTGGGCCACCGGTCCACTCAAGACGGCCATCTTCACCGCCATCGGGAACGGTGATCTTTGAGGCAACATGAAGCGCCTCGAGAGGTATCGCGCTGCCGAGCGCTTCGGCAACAAGTAATCGGCGGATGAGCGCTACAAATCTTCGCTCGCCCAGTGCGGCAACATGTGCGGCGGACACTTCAAAGGGTTTCAGATCTGCAGACTCAAGGGGTGCAGTCCGACGCCCCGTCAATTTAGTCAGGGCACCAGGGTCGCTTTCGAGAAGCCGCAGAAGGTTCGCGGCCGTGGCACTCGGCGAGATCACGCCGCTCTCGTATTTTTGGAAGGCTCTGACACCCCCGCCAAGCAGCTCGCCGGCTTCAGCTTGAGTGAGACCGAGGCTCTCTCGGATTCGCTTTACATCAGAAGCGCCCAGCGGTTGTTGTCTCAGCGATAATTCATGTTTCCTGGCCATGTTGTTATGATACACCATAATGGTGTATAAAAGAGAGGAGCGGCTTTATGGTCATCGATATTGAGGGAAGGTACGCCGATTTTTAGGACATTCGGTTCGCAGATTTTCATAAAACTAGTTACTGGCAGGTCCAGCATGTTCGTCCTTGCAGTGCATACCCTGTCGGCAATAGGTGCAAGATCAAATACTTACTGGCGCTTGGCGTGCAAGTAGGCGGAATCTCTACGGCACGCCTTTTTGGTTTACTGCACAGTAAATTTGGTTATTATTCGAACTGTTCGGTATAGTGCCGTTATTCAATGAGCAGTAAAGTTATACATGTTGCCACCGGTCGCCTCAGAACAGCAGATCATCCAGTCGTTACTTGAGGCCCTCAAGAAGTTGCCTGGCGTCCATGCTGAGTTGCTGACGCTTGAGGGACCCCCTACGACCACCGGCTACTGCCCAGACGCGGAAATCGCCTTACAGGCGGCGGGGCAGCATTTCACCCTGCGCGTGGAAGCTAAGCGTGTGTTGTTCCCCAGGGACGTGCGCGAAGTGCTTTGGCAGATCGGACCGCGGGACGGTGCCCCAGAGGATTCCGCTACGCTCCGGTTGATCGCCGCGGATTCGCTCTCGCCGGGTGCCAAGGAGCTGCTCAAGACCGAGCATGTCGGCTACTACGATCGCGGCGGGAGCCTCTTCCTGCCCGCTCCCGGGGCTTACATCTTCGTCGACAAGCCACCTACTAAGTCCATGGCGAAGGCGATCCGTTCGCTGTTCACCGGTCGCCGCGCGCAAGTTCTCCACGCGCTGCTTCTGCATCCCCGGGAGTGGCTGACCGGGAAGGACCTGGCCGAGAAGGCGCAAGTGTCGGCCGCCACGGTGTCGCAAGTGATGGCCGAGCTCGAGAGAATGGACCTCCTCAACCCGAATGGGCAGGGGACGCATAAGGGCCGGCAGCTACACGAACCCGGCCGTCTGCTCGACCAGTGGGCCGCGCATTTGGTCTTGCTCAAGCCCCCGGCTTTCCGTCGTTACTTCCTGCCGACGCTACGGGCAGAACAATTGCTTGATGGCGTGGCGCGCGCATTCGCCGATCACGACGTGATCTACGCGGTGAGCTTTGAAGCCGCTGCACAGTGTTACGCCCCGTTTCTGTCCAGTGTCTCGCAGGTGAAGTGCCGATCCCTAACGGGTGCAGCGCTCGACGCTGCGCTCGCAGCGCTCAACGCGCGGGTGGTGGAGGAGGGCGCGAACTTTTCCGTGATCGAGACCAAGTCCGCCGGCGATCTGTTGTTTCGAGAGCAGATCGGTGGCGCGTGGCTGGCGAGCCCGATCCAGGTATATCTCGATCTACTGCGAAGCGAAGGCCGTGCCAAGGAATTGGCGCAACACCTGCGCAAAGAACGGATTCCGTTCTGATGGCTAAACCGCAGAACATCGACGGATACAGCGCGCAGCACACCGCTGACTGCGAGCAGGTACTGGCAACCCTGCTGCGAGGGCTGGGCCCCTGGGGGAAATCCGTCTTCCTGGTGGGTGGGTTGACTCCGCGATACCTGATCCCTCAGCGGCCGCCGGCCGTGCCCCCGCATGCCGGCACCATGGATGTCGACGTTGTCATTGACCTGCAGATCCGCACCGATACCAAAGCCTACGAGTCACTCGAGGCGAACCTGAAACGGCTGGGCTTCGAGCGAGCCGAGACTGACGACGGGACCAAGGTGTCCTGGCGCTGGCAGACAAAGACGGAGCACGGCGCGAAATTGATCCTCGAATTCCTCGCGGATGATCCTGTCATCGGAGGAGGGCGGGTGCAGGCCTTGCCCACGAAGGGCAATATTTCGGCCTTGAACATTCCGCATTCCTCGATGGTGTTCGATCTGTACGAGGAAACAGAGATCCGCACAGAATTGCTCGATGCCAAAGGCATTGCCGCCATCACGGTCAAACACGCGGACATCGTGAGTTTCACGTGCCTGAAGGCCTTCGCCTATGAGGATCGGCACGAGCCCAAGGATGCGCACGACCTCGTGTACTGTGTCGCCAACAAAGCAGGGGGCATGGAGGCGGTGGTACAGGCGTTCCGCAAGCAGTTAGACGGCAAGCACGGCGCGACGATTAGATCGGCGCTTGAAATACTACGCCGGCGGTTTGTCGATGAGCCTCAAGTCGAGGGGTACCAGAAGGACGGACCCGTCGCCGTTGCACGATTCGAATTCGGTGACGCAACCGACCAACGTGAACAGCGAGTACTCCGTCAACGCGAAGCAAACGACACCATCGATCGTTTGTTGAAAGGAGCTGGATTCGATTCATGAAATTGACTGACGTCGCAATGCCCTTGCTCTCGATCCTGCACTGGCGGGGGCTTCGGCCTGTGACAACGGCTACCGAACCGGAGACCTGCGTGTGATGACCAACGAAGCGTTTTCGCGGGTCAAGATCGATGCGCAGCTCCGCGATCAGGGTTGGGCGGTCGAGAACCTCAATGCCATCCGCTACGAGTACGTGCTGCCGGATGGCACCAAGGCGGATTACGTGCTCAACGATCGGCATGGTCGCGCCATGGCGGTGCTCGAGGCGAAACGAACCTCCGTGAATCTCGCGGAGGGCGAAGCCCAGGCGGTCGGTTACGCCAAGCAGTTGAAGGTCCCATTCGTGTTTCTCGCCAATGGCGAGGAAGTTCGCGTCTGGGAGTGGGAGCGGGAAGCTTTTCCCCGGGTCGTCAAGACGATCTACCGGCAGGATGACCTCGAGCGGCGCATCGCGACCCTGACACTGCGGCGGGACCCCCGTACGATCCCGATCGACCATCGGATCGTGGAGCGGTCGTATCAACACGACTGCATCGATGCCCTTACCGAGGAGATCCACCGCGGTCGACGGAAGCTGTTGGTGGAAATGGCGACCGGAACGGGTAAGACACGGACAGCGGCGGCGCTCATTAAGCGGCTCTTTGAAGCGGCTACGGTCACGCGTGTGCTGTTTATCGTGGACCGAATCACGCTCGCGAATCAGACCGAGGACGTGTTCGCCGAGCACCTGCCGGACTATCCGACCTACGTGCTGCGCAGTGGCCGGCGCTTTCAGGACGAGAAGCGCATCACGATCACGACGCTGCAGAGCATGGTCAATATCTATCGGGACTACTCGGCCGGGTATTTTGATCTCGTGTTCTCCGACGAGTGTCATCGCAGTATTTACGGCAAGTGGCGGGGTGTGCTCGAGCATTTCGACGGCGTGCAGATCGGTCTCACGGCAACGCCCTGTGTCGCGAATGTGGATGACGACGCGCCCGATGAGGAAGACCAGGCCTTTGTGCGGGACACCTTGCGGTTCTTCGAGGTGGATCGGCCGACGTACTCCTACAAGCTCAAGGACGCGATCCGCGAGGGGTACCTGGTCCCGTACCAGA
>Ga0182030_10013912_pt1 | contig 15953 bp, 25 predicted proteins | sample 812S3MmetaG_FD_121299 | JGI IMG/M metagenome (GOLD analysis project Ga0182030, IMG submission 121299) | Permafrost microbial communities from Stordalen Mire, Sweden - 812S3M metaG (Illumina Assembly) | ecosystem: Environmental > Terrestrial > Soil > Wetlands > Permafrost | place: Sweden...
AAGTCAGGCCACCAACCTACGATTAGATAATTCATCAAACTAAGCGGTAACCCCGCCGCAATAGCATAATAAGTAAAAGTATATGACAGCACCATCAATTTACTCGAAGGCTTAACGCGGCTGAAGAAATACCGAAGGTATAAACCGGTGATTGGTCCTTTGTACCATTTGTAGAAGGGGTTGAAGACTAGCTCGTTGATTCCATAGGCGTATTTCTCCCATCGAGCTATTTCATCGAAGACGGTGAGGGAGACGCCTTCTTTGAACTCTTCCCCATGGTAGGATGCTAGACGCATGGCGAATCCTGCGATCGCGAGACGGATTGAGAGGTGGAAGTCTTCGGATACGTGAGTTTCGGACCAGACTTTCTGGACGCCATCTTCTTCAAATACGACGCTTTGGAGGGCTTTCCATCGGAGGAAGGCGTTATGGCCGACGAACTATGGACTGTTAGCTTGGTTTTGAGCAAAAGGGGCCCGCTTACAGATGGGCAGTCGCCGTGGCCGACGGTAAATGCAATGGCGGTGTAGACGAGATCTGTGAGGAAAGAAACTATTTCGGTCAGCCTGAAGGAGAGACTTTGAGATAATTACTTACTTCCTGTTTCGAAGATATTATGGGCGACTTTCAAAACGCCACTGGTATGTTGGACGATAGCTATATCTGGACATTCAATCATCTCTAGAGCTCCCATGTGCAGACATGTTTCGGGCTAAAACCCATGTTAGATCGACCTATGGGCTCTAGGCACCAGCACTTACCACACGAGTATCGCAGTCAATGAGCAAGATTATCTCTCCCAAACGGACGTTCCCGGCAGCGAGGGTCCTCCCTTCGTCTAAGGCAATGATGGTGTCCAATGCTTGTTGGTACAGTTCATTTTCTTGCTCAAGGGTGATATTTTCTGTACCCTCTTCTCGGGTTCCAATGAGACGTAAAAGCTCATCCTCTACTCTGTTGGAGAAGTCGAGACAGTAGTTCATATTACTAGCTTTCTTAAAACGACCACCACGAAAGAACCCATCCTGGCCATTTGGTGGACGCGAACACCAGCCAATGTAATTTTGCGCATAGTACTTTCTTCGTGCACTGTGGACCGTAAGCTTGGGTTTTTATTGAAGGTCAAAATGTATACCTGGCAACATCGGAATCTATAAGCTGCATGCCGTCATCGTTGATGAAGATCGATGCTGTTCCACCTACTTTCTCATAATATCTAATCGCCGCTCTCACACTCTTGATAGTTGGAACGATAACGCTGAAGTCATGTTAGTTTGTACTTCCAAACACGTGACAGTATTGAAATTGGGAAGTTACGTACTGACTGAGCCGCTCTGTGAAGACAGGGATTTGTATGGTAATATGAGGAAGATCAACCTTTCCAAATCTTGCAGGCTTCGGTGCAACCGCGGAATAAAATCGAGAATTGCCCAGATTGTCTCCGACAGGAAGAAATATTTGGAAGGCTGCAAATACGACGAGAAGAGCGGAGCAAAGTGCAAAGCCTGCAAAGATTGGAAGCACTGCCAGGTATGCTAGACGAATATAATTGCCATCATATTTGATCTCTGAAATGACCTGTCAAAGCTGAATTAGTATTTGGGTGTCTTGCCACTGTTTTTGAGGAGCTTACCTTGGAAATAACAATTCCTTCTACTGTGATCAAAATTACTAGAGCAAGTCCAACCATCAGAGAATGTGTGAGAATCATTGGCCGTTTGGCATGTCCTTGGTTGATTGCTTCGGGGTCCTCGATATCTTCCACACTGGGATCAACCTCAATTACTTCTGTGCAGATGGCATCTTCCTTGTTTTTACCCCTCCTTGGGAAATATGCAAGAGCAGGTGTTTCTGGTCTCGAGAATTGTATGGATGGTGATCTGGTACCTCGCGGTGTTTGCAAACTTGATGGAACCCCCTGCGAATTAGATCCTGAGAAATGAGAAAAGCTCGTGGCTGACGCTGGGATTGACATTGGCCGTGGTGAGCCAAAACTAGCGCCCCATATCTAACTATAATTAGCCAAAACCCAACAGCCGTTCTATACCAATGCTCACAGTCTCCATCAGCATTTGTTCAACATGAGAGCCATGCGAGACTAGGCCTTCCACATTGTTCGCCCATAGCAAGACCAGCTTTTCCTCCCTCACAAGACATGTGTACACCTGCTTGACCTCAGGGATCCGATCTCGAACGTCCCCCAGTGAGCCCACAACAGGTATCCTGGTCCCTCGCGGTTGAATGACGATTTCGGTCTGGTATGGTGATATCTGGTCGAACACAGCAGATGTAATATCCGAGGACATAGAAAAAGCAACCGGCATACCAAGATTACCAATCGCTATTTTCATTCGCTTTTCCATAGCAGCGGGCTCGAATGCATATTCGTTGTCTGGACGTCGAATCGCCACTCCCAGATTCGTAGGATTGACGCAGCATGAGGCATCGAGCCATGTTAAATCTTGGCATTGCTTGTATAGTTCTTGAGCGGCCTTAGTCGGTGTTAGCAAACTAAACAGCTCTATTGACAGAATGTTATACCGGAGTCGGGGTCTCATCCTGCGAAAACTGAACCATATTGAAGCGAGTGACTTCCTTTGGATAAGGGACTGAGCTCTCCCACCATGCCGGGTATCTTTACGAAGAAAACAAAGAGAAAAGAGCCGCCGAAGATTGGAAAGAGTAGGGAGCACCCAGTACGCTGGAGAAAATGGCCACAGTACCTGACGGTACGATCATCGATTTCTCTCTAAGTCCATTCAAGTTCTAGAAACTTTCGACACCCAGCGATCAGAAGGAAAGTTCTGACGCACTGTAATAATCCTAGCATAGGCGTGGCTGGTACCTTAACCCATGTAATGCTACCATCGCAGGGTTTCATTGCCTGGCATCTCTCTGCAGCCACCATATTTGCTGGCTCTGTTCGCGGAAAGATCTCGGACCCTCCACGGCACATGAGGCTGACGTGGAAAAGCGCCTAAATTGAGCCCATCTCCATATGGATACTGAGGAACGTGTCAGCTCCTTGGAACGCATGCAGCAGTGATCATCATGGAACCAAGATAAGAGATATTGCCTGGGTCATATCCACGGGTCTATAAGGCGTGGCTATTTTTGGATATAATGTTGTGCGTTGAAAGGCTGCAATACATGGGCAAGGTATAGAGGTACTCGAAAATCGGGAGGTGGGATGTCAGCTCTCGCCTAAAGTCGCCTCGTTTAGGGGGGGGGGGGGTAACAACGTCTCCTGTCACTAATGCAGGGCAAGGATAGGTGCATAAGCACAGCACAGGGAGTAAGACATGGCCCCCTAGCACGGAAAATATTCCCTAGCAAGGGAAATACTGTAAAAACCCTTGTACAGACGGCACGAACGCCACCTCCGCTCTCAAGTGGTTGCCACCCCGCTGTCATGTATGCATGCAAGTCCTCAAACCCTCAACGATTTTTTCAATAGTGCCGAGCATGCTGACTTGCTAACGTGGCCAAGCGGCTTATAGAGGGAAGTCCAATGTGGAACGTGATGCATGCAAATATTGCATTCGAGTTCATACCTCTCAAGCTTTGCATGCGGTCGAATTCAACAGCCACCTCGTATTGCGACATGAGAGTAGCATGTCCAGATACCCGGTCTAGCAGTTTAGGCAATGTATCCACTTGGTAACTCAGTGTTCGTGCTCATTCTTCTCAGAGCTCGTTCCTCCTGGACCCCTAAATTTGAGGTTCCAGGCTTGAAAATCCTGCCAAGATCAACGTCTTCAGCGGGCCTGATTGCCGAATGATCTACGATGTATATACTGTATCCGGCATATCCACTGTTGTTCAGGGGTAAGGAACTTAGCTCCCGAGCACCATGAACTCGGGCCCTAGTTTCCTTTTCGATCAAAGATGCCAACTCCCTGTCAACAACAGACAAGGTTCTTGCATTGCATATCTTGCACATCAATAATTGTTTCGATCTCTTCAGATCTTACTCTTCTGTTGAATGTTTGTGGCTACCGCCTCAACAATGTCACTGCATGTATCTTCAATCGAATTCGTTCTGTAGCGTATCGCTTTTCATTTCGGAGGTGTCTCCTTTCGTGTGCTTCAGCGCTACTTGTACTCAATGGCGTTCCCAAACGGCCCTCTAAGGTGTCAATATTGATCCGAATACTTACATCAAAGGAGGCTGATTCCAATTCAAGCTGGAGAAATTCCTCGTCTATCGTGGCCAGAACGGACATTACCCTGTCGAAATACCGACCAACTATTTTTGACATTGGCAACGGGGCCAAGTCCGTACCCTGCTTGGAATTTAGTTCCTGGGACGAAGCAGCCTTGCTAAGATACACCCCACCAGATCTCAACCGCGCCTTGCCCTTGCCTGCATTTTGAACCTACGATACATGCCTAAAGTCACTATTCAGTACTTTCTGCAGGGCAGATATGACCTCAAGAGCACCCAACCTTCCATTTGTGACGCCCGCGGGCCAGTCAATCCACGAAGTCATGAATCCGCCGAGGAGCATGATTGAAGTGGAATCTAGTGAGATGTCCAATATTTTGTTGAAGGAGCTCCTCTAACCGTGGAAATAACATAGGTACCCCATCAGTATCAAAATTCTCATCTGCAGATACCACCTCAATCGAAGAAGTACCACAACCTTTACAACGGAAGTTCAAAAGTGCAAGATTAGTTGGAGACTACGAGAAACCTTGGATGCAAGAGCGTCCCTACCGAAAGCGAGAAAGAGTTGACAAAGCCATACTTGGAGTCTGCGCTTTGGTGGGATTCATTATTGCTGGACTGCTGTGTTGGAATGAATGGAAGAAGCTGCCTGTTCACGATGTGAGGAATCTCAGTGTTACAAACCATGATTTCCAACTAATACATCTGCAGTATTGTATGATCCTGGACGACAATTTCGAAACAATAAATCAAGACACATGGTCACACGAAGTTGGAGTGGGCGGCTTTGGGTATGTCATTTGTCCATGTATCTCAGCGCCAGCTAACGATAAATAAGCTACCAGTCCTTTGACTGGACAACAGACGATCCTAAAAACTCATACACCTCCTCGGAAGGACTACACATCGTCCCCACCTTGACCACCGAAACAACAGACATTACTCCTGCTCAGATACTCAATGGATATGTCCTCAATCTCACCACTGACGGTACCTGCACCTCCCCAGTGGACATACAATGTTCCCGTGTCAGCAACTCCACAAATAGTACAATAATCAATCCTGTACGCTCAGCACGATTAACCACTGCTCAAAAGAAGAGCATAAAATACGGCCGAGTAGAAATCATTGCCAAAATGCCAAAAGGAGATTGGCTGTGGCCTTCAATCTGGTATTTCCCCCTCCCATAAACCCCAGCTCAAGCCTGACACTCCTAAAAGGATGTATCCCGAAAACGAAACCTACGGCCCCTGGCCCGCCTCCGGCGAAATCGACATCGCCCAAATCCGCGGTAACTCCTACCAAACCTACTCCGGAGGCCGCGACACGGTCACCTCAGCGATGCACTGGGGACCCCTCCCAAACCTCGATCAATCCGCCCGCACAACCGGCAAACTCACTCTTCGTCGCGAAGACCTCGCCGCCAATTTCCATACCTACGGACTCGAATGGTCCGCCACCCACTTCTTCACCTGGATTGACTCGCGCACCCACCGCACACTCACCACCGGTTTCGGGAAATCCTGGGGCGGTAATATGTACCAACGCGCTGGCTTCCCTGCCTTATGGGTCAGCGGCCAATTACCCCCAAATGTGTGGAGTGCGACGGGGTTGTATAATACGCCTTTTGATCAGCCGTATCATTTGATACTGAATGTGGCGGTTGGGTCTAATAATGGATTTTTCCCAGATTCGAAGGGAGGGAAGCCGTGGTTGGATGGGAAGGGTAGTGCAATGAGCGATTTTTGGAATGATAGTGCGACGTGGTTGCCTACGTGGGGGGAGGGCGACCAGAGGGGGATGACAGTGAAAAGTGTGAGGATGTGGCAGCAGGGAAAGTGTGGGACTTGAGATTGTTATTGGAAGTTTATGTGGAGTTGGGAGTTACATTGTAGAATGGTCAGCGGATTTACTCTTGGCAATATGTTATATTTTTGGAAAATACGATGTAGATCTCTCGATAGGTTTGTTAATTAATGACCCGTTAATGAATGCCCATAGTTCTCCCTAATCGTGAAAAATAAAAATAAAATAACCGGTCTTGTCGGCCCGGTAGCCCTATCATGATTGTAAATTACCTGCCATATTTTGGGTGTACAATCATTATATTGCAATTTTGAATCCGATGTCTTGGGCACAATTGTCGTGGTGCAAATCTATAAATGCGATGTTCTGGGCACAATCATTATATTGCTAATCTATGAATACCATGTCTCCCCCATTTTCCTCCCGTACCCCGCAACCATTAACTCCGGCTACCTACCAGGCTACCCCCTCCCCTAAAACAGCCCCAATGCAAGGGGCAACAAAAAATGGCAGCCCAACTGATTCGCCACCGGCACAATCATACTAAAATTATTAATCATCCACCCCTTCGACGCATAAACCCCACAATAAATGATTCCGCCCGTCAACACTGTTAATAGATTAGCATGGTCAAGATTCAGGAGAAGGTTTTGGAAGCTGAGGAGTGACATACCCAACACAATCCCATACATCCACTTGAAATCCCTAATAATCTTATCCATTCCGATGAAAAAACCTGTAGCTTCTAGTTCTTTGGCTGTGGAGTTCCATTCCATGGGTATACTGAAGAAGTGACAGAGAATGGCCTTTGAGAGATGGATGGAGATGCCGCCGAAGAAAACGATGAAGAGGGGCATCCATTTTATCGTTGTCCAAAGTCCTTGGAAGAAGTTTACTTTCCCTAGCCTGTGAAGCAAGATGTTGTATGCGATCGGCGAAATCCCATTAAATACGAGAAGCAGCAGGATCATGATGCGGAAAGAGTCTAGGTAGTAATGGTCTAGCTGGTCGGGTATCCAGCCTGTGAGACAGTAATTTATGACGGTGAAGGGGAGCGCGGCTGCCATGGCATAGTAAGTGAATACGTAGCCGAGGATTGTGAGTTTGGAGGAGGATTTTACGTTGGACCACAACAGGCGCCAGAGGATTGGGGTGAAGGGCCCTTTGTAAGGCCATTTGATGAAGGGGTGAAATAGGAGTTCGTTGCAGCCGTAGGTGTATTTTTCCCAGCGGGCGAGCTCGTCGAAGACGGTGAGGGAGACGCCTTCTTTGACTGAATGGACTATTAGCTGAAGGCTCATAATGAAGCAGAGAGCAGAACATACAGGCTCCATGGTGGTAAGAAGCGAGGCGGATGATGAACCCGGCGATTTGGAGGCGGAGCGCTTGGTCAAAGTCCTCGGAGACGTGGGAGTCGGACCAGAATTTTGCTGGGGAATCGGTTAGTGCAAATTTAACTGTGGAAGAGTGTTGTACTCACTAACTCCGTCCTCTTGAAATGCTACGCTTTGGATGGCTTTCCATCGTAGAAAGGCATTATGTCCGACAAACTAAACAATCAGTAAAGCATCCATTTGGATCGAGGGAATAAAACGTACACAAGCGAGATCTCCACTACCAACAGCATACTGAATCGAATTGTAGATCAAGTTCGTCAGGTAGGTGATTGCGTTCTCAAACAAGTTGTGAACCACCTGCATGACTCCCGAGGCATGCTGAATAATGGCGACATCTGAGCTTTCGATCATTTCCAGCGCGCCAAGTTGCAAACAATTCACGGGCTACACATCCATTAGCTTATGTCAATCAAACATATTTGTCGAAGTCGATAACTTACCACTCTAGTATCACAATCCACCAAAAGTATAAATTCACCAAGCCTCACGTTACCGGCAGCCCATGTTCTGCCCTCATCAGACGCAATAATCGTCTCCATCGCCACAGAATAAAGTTCATTCTCCTTTTCCACCGTAATCTCCTCTTCCGGATGCTGAATCTCATATTCCGCAATCAGTCTCAACAGCTCATCTTCCACTCTAATAGAAAAATCGAGACAATAATTCATATTAGACGCTTTTTTGAACTGCCCTTTGCGGTGAAACCCGTCTTTGCTGTGGGGAGGGCGGGCACACCATCCTACTTCGTTGGCTGCGTAGTATTTTTGACGTGCTCTGGTTTAATGGTTAGGGTCGGTATTGGTTTGAATGAGGGGTAGTTTGGGGGAGTGTACTGGGCTAATTCTTCAGACACGACTTGCATCCCGTCTTCATTGACGAATATGGATGCCGTTCCGCCGACACTTTCGTAGTGTCTGATTGCAGCTCTGAGACTCGTGATTGTGGGCACAATGACACTTTCTACCTATTAGCTCATCCCATGAACTATGATTTGGTTCAACGTACCCAGTCAACCCCTCCTTATACACAGGCATCTGAATCGTGATATGCGGATATTCAACATTAGGGTGCCGAGCAACGCTCGGAGCGATTGCACTGTGGTATCTGGTGTTCCCGCCAATATCACCTACAGGTCCGAAAAGTTGGAATATACATGCTACCATGGTGGTCGCGAAAAACAGGGCAAAGGTGGAGGAGAGCGGGATGAGGAGGAGCCAGGCAAGACGGATGTAATTTCCGTCGATGCAGATTTCTCCGATTAGCTTTTATGGTTAGTATTTGAGGATTGTAGAGAATGGGAGGTTCTCACCTGAGAAACACCGCCCATCTGGATGGTGGTGAGTGCTAGCATTCCAAGTCCAACCATAAATGAATGGGTCAGAACCACTGGTCATAGTTAGGAGATCATTTTAAGGGGCTTTGAAAGGAGAAGACTTACTAGGCCTATGCGTAGGCCCCGCTGTAGCAGACTCGGGATCGTAAACTGTCATGTCTTCCACATTTATTGACGCGACTTCTTCTTTAATATCATTTTTCTCATTGTATGTGGTGACAACTTGATGATCGCCATGGTAAGAACTTCGGCGAGTGGGAGGAGTTGAGTATTGTCCCACAGGTGTAACATTCATCATCGAATTTCTTCCGCTCATAGGATTACTGGAGGTTTGGCCCCAAATCTACCTTCATCAGCTAAGCCAAGATTCCCAGAGCGAAACTTACGGTCTCTAAGAGTAGCTTCTCCAATTCTGCTCCATGTGGCAAGATATTCTCAACTGAATTTGACCAAACTAGAACCAACCTTTCCTTCCTCACGATACAAGAAGCACCCCTCATTTTCTTGGTGCTTGCTAAATAAATCACATCCTCCATTGATTCTACAATCGGGATTTTGATCCCTTGTGGCTGCACTAAGATCTCAGTCTGGTATGGAGACATATGGCGAAAGAGCGTAGAGGTAATTTCTGATGACATGGTAAATGCAATGGCAATGTCGAGGAGGCTCATTGCTTCGAGGACCGTCGGATGGAGCGTAGGAGGATGAATTGAGTGCTGGTCGTCCACCAACTTGATCATTACCCCTAGCATTGAGGGATCTGTACATTCTATGCGGTTCATCCATCCTGAACTTTCACATTGTTTGTGCATGTAACGGACCATCTGTTGCCTCTGTTAGTGCTCCTCGACTTTGCTGGTTGAAGCAATATACTCACCAGGTCATACGTCTTCTTGTCTGTGGCCATCTTATCTGCTATCTTGATGACTTTTCTGCAACGGCTGGTATAAACGCTCTTTCTGATGAGGTCCAGCTTAGACTTCAACGTTTGGTACTTTCACAAAATTTGTGAAGGGGGGGTAGCTATGCCTGAACAAAATGGCAGGGTATAGCTGCAGACCCTGGTGCTCAAGATAGGGTACCAGATTTGAGCCTAGGATCTGAAAACTATGCTGGGGTTGAGTTCAGGGTACAGAAAAACATACAGGGTGAAGCTGCAGACCCCAGGCAAGCGAGCTGAAGATAAATATGAGGTTACATCCCGTGCTCTTACGAGATCAGCCCATTATTCCGAAACGATTACCTTTGACTGAATAGGACGGCATGCGTTTTGGTGAGGGCTAGCTGAAGTTCTGAATACGGGATTGTCAAATCGAGAGGCGGATTGAATCCACAGAGAGGCGTCTGGAGCGGTCGATAGATGAACTTATTGTGCTTGGCACTATGGAGATCCAGGCGGCATCCTAGGACTTACTTTGTTGATCCGATAAAGAATTGTTACCTTACTGCATTGCTTGAGTTTGTTGTAGCCTCTCCGAGTCTATGAGTAACCTTCCGCCTTTTTCTTTTGTGAAGCCGTGTAAAGCCGTGTTCGGCCCGGCGAGGGTAGACAAAAGTTTGTGCCTAAGGACACGGTATTGGGGCACCGCGCGCGAACACATAGGTACCATGTCATTCCTCATGCTGACTGTCGTCCTCAATATCAGCGGTTAGATTGTGAGACATTGAGGCCAGCGCTCACCAACCTTAAATTAACCTCGCTATATTTTCCACACCCACCTTCCCACAGTAGGTAGTACAGGGGTCGCTGCCTAAAACCGCCATCAGCAGCCACCAACTCCACCCCTGAAACTCGAGCTCGTGTCCCCTGCCGATTAGTGCAGATCCCTGAACCTACCCCTGGCGAACGTTTTTACCTTGGCAGGGTTCGTATGCACAGTTCCGGAGGTCAAAATGATTCCCCATCCCACCTTCTTATCGTGTCGAAAATGGCACAAAACAGCCCAAAACGTGTCTGTCCAGCCGCAAAATAAAAGCCTTCGAGCGCCTCATAGTAACGCTGCGGAAATTGAGAACGATGACATGTACACGACGCTATGTCGTACTAAATTTCCGCTGCCGCATGAGCTAACTTGCAGCTACTGACCGTTAGAAGTCAACCATTATGCGAAGAATAATAGCACCCGCTAAGTTCCCCCCACTTGGTTGATAGAGCAATCTTCTTCTTATCCGTATCAACACCACCAAAGCGATACTTCTCCAACAGATATTTAATGTGCTGGCAACATACAGATTCAGCCTCCCCATCCTTGTCAATTGTGCAATACTAGGATAATTATTCAAAGACCGAATGTAACGTGACCCTTGTCTTCGCATGCAGAAACGAGGTCGATGCAGAACCTTGATTCTGCAGCCTCAATGCATCTTCATTAAATTTCGATAGTTCCGTCCATTTACATTCGGGGAGGATGAACCGCTGTGCCGTTATTGTGCGTCTTGGCATTTGCACATGCTGACAGCTTCAGACATGGGTAGCTTGTGAAGATTGCAATCCAGAACAACCAGTTCGGAAATATTGTGGCGAGGCTGGGCAATTGTCTTAGCCTCGTCGATAACAATATTCCTTTATTGAGAACATGTTCATGACTTCATGTCTGCTGTGGATAGGTTTCAATTGATGTTGAATTCAATACCGTCTCGACTTAGCTCACGATTTAGCAGGGCGTCTACCGCAGGAATTCCAAACTTTCTCGGACCAAGGGAGCAGTCTCACAGGTGACTGCAAGAAGAACGAGCTACGGCGCCTTTGCTGAGAAGGGATTCTTGACTCAAAGCCTTTCAATTTCTGTGGACCTCGATCCTGCCACCATACATTTTCCTCACGGCCGACTACCGCAGACTCTGAGACTGCCAGCACCTCACAAATTCCCACCACCCGCGCAGGTAGTATTGGTGAGGCTTCTTGACTTCAATCATCTCTCAAAATCTCGAGATCGAGGTCAGGTCAAGGGCAATGGCAGACTTCGTGAACCCATTTAAGACGCCAGTCCATTCGGTACTCGCGGCCTCTTCAAGAGGCTCAATTGCAGATTCACGAACCACTCCAAGCAGTACGTCTTCGTACCTATACCCCTGAATATATTCTGACAGTGTTCTAGGCCAACAACCAGTCAGGCAAAGAAGGTTGAAGAGTGCGAGACTTCAAGGAGAGTCAGTGAACTTCTCCCCAACTTCAAAATCACAAGCTGACTTAGTATGGCAGATATGAGAAGCCATGGTTGAAGACTTCGGTATATAAGGCACGTGAGAGGTGGGACAAAGTGATCCTTTGGACCTGCATCCTCATTGGATTTTCAATAGGATGCTTACTGTGCTATCTCGCGTGGAAGAATGTTCCCAGACATGAGGTGAGTCGATATAGTCTCCAGTCCTTCATGGTGGGTATCTTATGACTGATCCTGGCAGTACTGTTTAATAATGGATGATAACTTCCAGAACTTGGATAACTGGAATCATGAAATCCAAGTGGGAGGTTTTGGGTAAGGCTTCTTGTCCCGCATAAAAAGATACTAATGCTCAGGATCAAAACAGGACCGGCTCATTCGACTGGACGACCGATGATCCCCTCAACTCTTATGTTCAGAATAACGAATTACATATCGTGCCAACTTTGACACTTGACACCACCAACATCACCGTTGATCAACTCCTCAACGGCTACACTGTCAACCTCACAACTGCGGGAATTTGTACCAGCACCGACGTAACTCAATGCGCAGTCACCAGCAACAAGACCTCCGGGACAATCATCAACCCCGTTCGCTCCGCCCGTCTCACCACCCAAGCCAAGAAGACCATAAAATACGGCCGCATAGAAGTCACGGCCAAACTCCCCATCGGCGACTGGCTCTGGCCAGCCATCTGGTTGATGCCAGAAGACAGCATCTACGGCCCCTGGCCCAAAAGCGGCGAAATTGACATTATGGAAAGCCGTGGCAACGACCCAAAGACGTACGATGGCGGTCGTGATACGAGTAGTTCGGCGCTACATTGGGGGTTGGATTTTGGTACTGATCGGTTCCTGCAAACGACTAATAAGCGGTTTATAAGACGATCTGATTATAGCAAGGCGTTTCATACTTTCGGCATGGAATGGAGTGAGAATTATTTATATACTTACGTTGATAATCGATTGTTGCAGACGCTGTCGGTGGGATTTGGGAAGGAGAACATGTGGGCGAGATCTGGATTGGCGAAGAAGTTTGCGTGAGTTTCATAATTCGAGAAGCCTTTGGTGAAGAAAGACCTGACCATGGGTACAGGAATGATGATCCTTGGTCCCAGACTGGACGGTACAACACACCATTCGACCAGCCTTTCTACCTCATTCTCAACGTCGCTGTTGGCGGGACAGGTGGATACTTCACGTAATCCCCCTCTTTCATCACCCTTGCCCGTTCTTCATCGGAGCATATATCGACTCATTCATCATAATGCCCTCCCAAGCTGACTTTCATCACAGTGACTCCTATGGAGGCAAACCTTGGGTCGACTGGGGTTCTGCAAGAGCGGCGCGCGATTTCTGGACGGGACAAGCATCCTGGTTACCGACTTGGGGCGAAGGTGATAAGCGTGGAATGACAGTGAAGAGCGTCAAGATGTGGCAGCAAGGCGCATGTCGATGATTTTTGATGACGCTTTTTCATGATGGAAGGTTCGGCGTTGCGGGGACGGGAGTGGCGAAATGATTATTTGCTCTGGCAAGCGAGTCCACTGTATGTCTAGAATACAAGTCTGCTACTTGTAGCTCATAATGTTTTATGTCTTTTTGATCGCATAAATAACATTATGGGTCAAGCTTTTGTGATTTTTACAGTGCCTATTACTGCCTAGATGTCCATGCAACTCGAGACCAGGCACGAATTATTAACATCAACATCACGTGATAGCTCGCGAGGTCGGGTGTCTTCCTCGAATGGTTCGCAATTACAACCCAGCACTTGATCTTCTTCAGTGTATAATTTGTCGAAGAGAATATCCCACATGACCTTTTCCTGTCTGATGACGAGTTTATAAGGCTACATATATTGCTAATGTAGCCCCAGCTGTAAATTTTCTAGGGAACAACCGCTGATAATTAGTGCCCTCGTTTTACTGGCTACTGTCACTTCAATGAAAAGCACCTGCCAGCACTACATAGCTTTCTTATGTTTGATTCGAAAGTTTCTTCAAGAAGCTAAGGTCATCTTGGCATAAAGTCAATTGCTAAATCTGGCTTTAGACGACGAAGTTATTGCTCAGGCAATACCTGGCTCCGAACCGTTGTTAAGTAGTATAATAAATATTGGCGATCAAGGCAACAGAAAGTATGGTGGTATGAGACAATTAAAATGACGGATATTCAATTAGTTTAATGACTTGAAGTTTATACTTGTGCACCACACAATCGCCTATGAAGCGATTTTTTAATCAATTGATGATTTGGACGCTACGAGTATTTCAGAGTCACATTATTACCAACGCACCGCAATTATCTCTACCTGCCAAAATGTAAACTTATTTATCTCCCAGTATATGCACTTCGCCCCATAATATTCCCCTGTGGTGAGTATCGTGCAACAACATATGTCCCTCCTTTTGGAAACCATCCCTTTTCTCTCCGGCACCTAAACACCGCTATCCCAACTTTTGTCGTTTGAGGCCATATAATCTACTCGGTATCAGACTTTTATATTTTCCCCACCTTTCTAGAATTCAAACTCTCCCAACACTCACCTGAGTATAATGCCCTACTATCCCCTGCTCCCTGCCAATGTCCTCCCCATTGTAATCCTTCTTCTCCTCAATCCAAGCGCGACACGCATCCTCCATTGTCATTTGTTCAGAATGCCAGTATAAATTCTCTCCTTGACCCTGACGCGCATGATCCGGAGAGTGTTGGAATCGGCCTGTAGATGCGAGTTGCATTGCGTAGGTGTAGGCAGAAGAAGCGAGGTGCGGACACCATTCAAGTTGGGGACGATGGGGGCCCGGGGCTTGGGCACGCGCTGGGAGTGGAATGGGATGTTAGAAGATGGGATTTTGTTCCAAAATTGGGGGAGATGATGGTTTAAGAAAAGGGAGGGGAAATGCAGCAGGCTCGAGGTGGTGGGGGAGTCGTGGGTTAGGATGGCGGTGATGGATGAGAGGGAGGAGGCGATGGGGAAGAGAAGGGTTAAGGGGAAGATAAAGAGGTGATTTTTAGGAAAAACTGGGGAAATTCACCTTTATTGTGGAGTCGCAGAGCGGTTCTCGCTTCGGAGTCCATGATGGTGATGTTGCTTTCTTGTTGCTGTGGGTTCTGGCGTTGACAAGGAAGAAAATATTAGGAGTTAGAGAGACATTTGGGCACAATACTCTCTTTATGAGGTGGGTAAGTGAGCGAATGAAGGATGGGCTATGACTGATTTCAGGATGTTGTGACTAATGGGTCACTGTGTGGATGATATCAAACTTTGAGCCGCAAGGAGAGAAGAATTAGATACAACTCATTCAAACCATAGGATTGAGTCATAACAACCTTAAGTATTCTCAAGAATATTCCTGTAGAATTAGTTCTTGCGTGTATGTTGTTCAGCTCGAGAGGAGAAAGTCGGCCTTCTGCAAATGCATTTCTTAGTCACGTGACCAGGGGACTGTGGTAGGTCTGCTTCCAAAAAACAATATAAGCAGGGGGATGGAGCATCCCATCTCACCTTCGATGTCTAAGGTAAGGTATCTATAGACAATACGCTAGCGCGATCCTTGGCTACTGCGTACCTTAGTCCTTGGCTCATTCTAGGCCCAAAGAAAAGGCAATTAAGAATGGCGACATTATGTTACTTAATTAGTCAACCAAAACTCTTTATTTTAATATTTGAAACATTTGATTGGTTAAAATTCGACCAATCAGATTGCTTCGTTGAAAACCACCAAAATATTTTACCTTGCTAATTAGAAATCTTCTTATTCGTTCCTGATATCGAAGGTAAATGAACCATCTCAATCAATTAATGGGAACGATGAAGGTCATTATGGAGATTTCAGTCAGTCAAAATAGCGATATTTTTTGCCGAGCGAATTTGGAGGTTTAAAGAGAGTGTATTCCTAAACGGGAAAATAGGGGGGTTGTTTGAGACATATTCGGATCAGTTAGTGGATACTGGCCAAACCCACTTCTCGCATTCAGAGGTTTAAAATGTTTTGACTAGTATCCGTTCAATCTGTCCAATGATTGAGAAGCAATAAATAAGCATATCCTGTGAGACCGCTTTACATGCCGTGCAAG
>Ga0182030_10013913_pt1 | contig 15953 bp, 17 predicted proteins | sample 812S3MmetaG_FD_121299 | JGI IMG/M metagenome (GOLD analysis project Ga0182030, IMG submission 121299) | Permafrost microbial communities from Stordalen Mire, Sweden - 812S3M metaG (Illumina Assembly) | ecosystem: Environmental > Terrestrial > Soil > Wetlands > Permafrost | place: Sweden...
GGAGGTCGCCGGCTTCGTTTCCGAGAAACTCTCCACCCTGCCCGGCGTCCTCTCCACGGCCACCCACTTCAATCTCAAGACCTACAAGGTTCAGGGCGTTTTGCGCGAAGCCGTCACCAACGAAGAACGCCTCAAGGTCAGCCCGTAAAGAAAACGCGCTCGTGCCCAAGCGTTCCGCCAAGCCCATGCACCTTCCCCTCTCCTCTGTTCAATCGTCTCCCGGCTTTATCGCGGACCACGTGCGCGACATTCCGCGCTCCGGCATCCGCGATTTCTTCGAGATCGTCCAGTCGATGCAAGGCGTCATCTCGCTCGGCATCGGTGAACCCGATTTCGTCACGCCCTGGCACATCCGCGAGGCGGCCATCTACGCGCTCGAGCGGGGCAAGACCGGCTACACCTCCAATCTCGGCCTGCTGCGGCTGCGCGAAGCCATCGCGGAATATGTCTCCAGCGATTATCATCTTCAATATGACCCGGCGACCGAAGTGCTCGTCACGGTCGGCGTTTCCGAGGCGCTCGACCTCGCCCTGCGCGCCGTGCTCAATCCGGGCGACGAGGTGCTTTATCACGAGCCGTGCTACGTCTCCTACAGCCCGAGCATCGCGCTCTCGCATGGACGCGCCGTCGCCGTCGCCACGCGCGAGGAGGACGAGTTCAAGCTGCGCCCCGCCGCGATCCGGGCCGCGATCACGCCCAAATCGAAGGCGCTGCTCCTGAATTTTCCCACCAACCCGACCGGCGCGGTACTGACCGCCCCGGAGCTGGAGGAGATCGCCGCGATTTGCCGCGAGCACAACCTGCTCGTCATCACCGACGAGATTTACTCGGAGCTTTCCTACGCGGAGGCGCACACCTCCATCGCGTCGCTGCCGGACATGCGAGGGCGGACGATTTTCCTGCACGGCTTCTCGAAGGCTTTCGCCATGACCGGCTTTCGCGTCGGCTACGCCTGCGCGCCCGCGCCGCTGATCGACGCCATGATGCGCATCCACCAGTACGGCATTCTGTGCGCGCCCATCGTCAGCCAGGAGGCGGCGCTCGAAGCATTGCGCCACGGACGCGCCGACATGCTCGACATGCGCGAGCAATACCGCCTGCGCCGCAATTTCCTCGTGCACTCGTTCCGCGCTATGGGCCTGCCCTGCTTCGAGCCGCGCGGCGCGTTCTATCTCTTTCCCAGCATCAAGACAACGGGAAAATCGTCGCACGACTTCGCCTTCGGCCTGCTCAAGGAGCAACAGGTCGCCGTCGTGCCCGGCACCGCGTTCGGGCCAAGCGGCGAGGGCTACGTCCGGTGCAGCTACGCCACGGGCATGGACCAGTTGCAGATCGCCGCGGAACGGATCGCGGAGTTTGTCGGGAAGACTTGAGCCTGCAACCGTGACGGCTTGAATCGAGTCGTTGATTCGCGTAGGTTTCTCCCATGAGCGTGAACGAAATCCTTGAGGAACTTGATCATCTCTCACCCGACGAACTGAAGGTTATTCAGGGAAAAATTGATTTGCTTCACGAAAATATCGAAATCACTCCTGAAATGCTCGAAGCAATTGAGGAGGGGCGTCGCTCGTTGCGCGAAGAGGGAGGAATTCCCATCGAACAGGTGAGAAAAGAAATGGCTAAATGGAATTTCCAGTCTCCCTGACATTTCCTGAGCCAAAGATGAGGCTTGACCCGCCTTGCGCGCCCGGTAGGCTTTCCAACTCCACTCAACCTTTTTAATCCCATGCGCGAACAAGTTATTTTGGAATGCACCGAGGCGGCCAAGGAAGGCAAGTCGGCCTCCCGTTATTTCACCACCAAGAACAAGAAGCTGCAGCAGGAGCGCATCGAGCGGCTCAAGTACAATCCTTCCCTGCGCCGCCGCACGGTGCATAAAGAGCGGAAGTAGTTCGTTTTTGGACTGGTTGGGTGGCCCGGACAACTTGTTGTCCGGGTGGCCGGAGGCCACAGGAGGTGACCCCAGGTCCCTCTCAAACCATGGCTGAGTGAAAGCCTTCTCGTGACCTCCTGCGCGCTGCGCGCGCCCGGACAACAAGTTGTCCGGGCCACCCGAAATGCCGCGTCACGGCGTCAACTGCCGGTAGGTCTTTCCCTTCGGATCAAAATCAGCGGGGATGAAATTGGGAATGGAGCCGTCTTCATCCGCCCTTATCCATCGGGCGCTGGTGTCTTTGTTCGAGACAGCTATGCCATTGCGCGGGCTGTCAGGCGTCCCGTTCCACCATTGCGACCATGTTCTTTTTACAGCCGGCTCAGGTTTGCCAACAGGAACGGCCTTGGCACCCGCCTGATAATTAATTTTGAACCCCGTCAGGAAAACAACCGGCAGATCATCGGGGCTGGAGGAGTCGACGCAGCAGGTGACATCGAAACACACATTTTCAGCATTCAAATGGTCATTTTGCGGTCTTACCTTGCCGGAAATTCCAAAGTATCCGAGATAAAATAGCTCGGGGTCTGTGACATATTTCTGATCGATCAGCTGCTGAAAAATTTCCGTCGACGTTTTGCCTTCGGGGTAGTGCCCGCCATGATCAATTGAGTATTGATGGAGGCACAATCCAATTTGTCTGGACATCCCCATCGCCGCGCTGGGCGTTGCCATGACATGTCCTCCTCCATACGGTCCTGTAACTGGCCCCAGCCAAATACCCGCGAGAACCATGAGGAAAACAACGATGTAAATGAAATTAAGGATGGGCCGCATCACACTCTTGGGTGCCTGCTCTTTTTCCATAATCTACATTACGCCGATTTCGTCTTGAAGCACCACGCCACGGCATAGGTCGTGATCGTCCCGAACATGACGCGCCAGGGGAATTCGAGCGGGACGAGGCCGTCGGGCGGCTGGACGTAGCCGTCGGCGAATTTCAGCAGGTTCCATTGGGCGAGGCGGACGATGAGCGGGCTGATATTGTAGCTGTGGCCGCGCACGAGGTTGATCAATTCCCACGGCAGATTGCTGATCCAGGGCAGGAGCCCGCAGAAGGTGAGTACGGCCACGAATCCGGCCAGCATCGCGAGAAGATTTCCCCGCTCGGTTCCCCGGTTTTTCGTGGTCATGCCCAGGAGAAAAATGCCGAGCAGGCAGCCATAGGTATAACCGAAAATCCCGAGCACGATGGGGATGATCCGCGCGTGCGGCGAATAGACGACCACCGCCGCCGTGATCGTGCCGACCGCCGCGAGGAGCAACGCGAAGACGACCGTGCTCCAGCGCACCGCGCGGACGATGTGATGCTGGTCGGCTCCCCTCCCCCAATAAGGCGCCCAGAAATCCTGGGTGAAGCTCGTCGCGAGCGCGTTGAGCGCGGTGCTGAGCGAGCCCATCGCCGTGGCCAGCACGCCCGCGATGAGCAGGCCGCGCGCGCCGGGCGGCAGCGAGTGGAGAATGTAGTAGGCGAAAACCTCGGGATTTTTCGCCGGCAGGTTCGGATCGTGATGCAACTGATAGAACACGGCCAGCAGGATGCCGATGAAGAGAAAGCCGAGGGCGACCGGAATGTCGACCACGCCCGAGAGCACCAGCGCCAGACGGCTCTTGTGATAATTCTTCGCCGTCAACATCCGCTGCACCATGTCCTGGTCGGTCCCGTGCGTGGCCATCGTGGTGAAGACGGAGCCGAGCAAGGCGGCCCAGATCGTGTATTCGCTGCCGAGGATCCCGTAAACGTTGGCCATGACGCCCTGGGCGTGAATCCCATTATCGTAGAATTTCAGGTCGTCGGGCCGGGTGAGAACCGCGTGCGCGCCCGCCCATCCGCCCACGCCGATCCAGAGCGAAACGAGCGCGTAGATCACCGAACCGCCCATCACCGTCGCCTGGATGACATCGGTCCAGACCACGGCGCGAATGCCGCCCGCCGCGGTGTAGACGGTGGTCAGGGCGGTCACGAGCAGGACGGCCCCGCCGTAAATCCAGACCCGTTGCTCGTCCGTGGCCGCGACGCCATGGACCATTTCGTAGCCGAGCACGACGACCACGGCGGCGACGTAGAGCCGCGTGCCGCTGGCCAGGAGCCGCGTGACGAGGAAGACGGCGCTGGCGGCGTTGCGCGTCGCGACCCCGAAGCGAATCTGGAGAAATTCGTAAATCGAGACGACGTTGCTGTCGTAAAAGGGACGGATGAAGAGATAGGCCACGATGACGCGGGCGATGACCGTTCCGATGGCGAGTTGCGCGTAGGTGAAGTTGCGCAGGCTGTAACCTTCGCCCGGCGTGCCGAGAAAGGTCGCCGCGCTCAACTCCGCCGCGACGATCGAGGCGAGCACGGCCCACCAGGGCAACTGGCGGCTGCCGACGCTGAATTCGCGCATGTTGTCGCCGCGATGCCGCGCCGAGGCGAGCCCCACGCCGATGACGAGGGCGAAATAGGCCAGAATGGCGAGTGCGTCCCAGAAATACGGCATCGCCAACCTTAATAAACGGTAATCCGCCGGGCGCAAAAGGAATTCCAGTTTTTTTCGCGCCGTCTAGTATGATAGGCGAATGTCGATCAGCGCGCGCAGCCCCTACGAGGACCCGGAGTCCTCGACCGCCAAATGGGTGCTCATCTTTATCCTGCTCTCGCTTCTCGCGCATGCCATCATCATCGCGGCGATCATCCTGATCACCGTTTTCATGCCGGTTCCGAAAATGGTCCTGCCCGAGCCGGCCAGCCCGACCGTAAGCCTCTCGCTCCTGCCGCCCGCGTCGGCGACGCCGAAAAAGCCGCTCTTCATCCCCACGACTCCCGATGCGAATGCCCCGCATAAAGTGCAGCCGGTCGAGTCCGCGAACGATACCGAACTGAAGAGCAAGAGCAAAACCGCGCGCGCGCCCGAATCGATCCTGCCGGATGTCACCGGCAGGGAACACGCGCCGAATCTCAACGAATCGCCCAACATCCCGGCTCCGCAAAAGCAGGAGGTCTCCTCGACCCCGCCCACGCCTAAAGTTGCCAAGCCGCAAAAACCGACTCCGCCCCAGCCAGCGCCGAAGCCGACTCCGCCCACTCCCCCAAAAAAGGCGCCGCCACAAGTTGACGCCAACGGCTTCCCCGTCCTGCCGCCGATCAACGCTCCGACCCTGGCTCCGCAGAATGAGGCGGCGCAACCGCTCGCACCCGCCGCGGCGGAACGGCAAGAGGCCGCCAGCGTCCATGGGGCGCTGGGCCGGCAGGGCGACAACTCACCCGCCGCCATGGCGACCGTATTGGGCAAGTACAAGCAAAAAGTCTATCGCGCGGTTGGTGGGCGCTGGTACCCGAAGGTCAACAAGGCGTTTCAAGTTCTTGGCGTGGGCGTGGTCCATATCCAATTCACCATCTATAAGGATGGCACCGTCGAAACCAAGGTGCTCGACGCGGGAGACAGCAGCATGCAGACGCTTCTCTCCATCAGCATCAATTCGATTCGGGAGGCGGCTCCCTACGATAAATTTGATGACTATCCCGGCTTGCGCGAAGAGTTGATCAAAGAGCAGGGCGGCGACGGCAGCAGCTACACGGACGATTTCACGTTCAGTATCTACGGCCATTGAAAGTGGCATCGGGGCGGTGCGGAAGGCCCGCCGTAAAGCGGTGGCGGGCCACGCTCTTACGAGCGCGGCCCGATTTAATACTGTGACCGTGGGCAATCGAAACAAGGTGGTGGTGTTCAATGTGTGCGGCAATGACTTCCGCCTCATCGCGGCCATCCATTACAACCGGGGAATCGTTTTACACGCTGCGTTTTCCGACTCATGCCGAATACAGCAAAGACAAATGGAAAAAGGAATGATGAAGACCAACTTCACCTTCAAGGACCTGCCCAAGAATTACCAAGGGCTGCTTGCTCTCCACATGCTGCGTCCGATCCACGACAAGGCCGATTACAGTAACGCGCTGGCAATTCTCGACGCGATGGCTGGTCACACCTTGAACCCGGATCAGGACGACTATTTCGAGACGCTCTGCCTGTTGGTGGAGGCTTACGAGTCTTCTCACCTTCCGGGGTTGCCTGCCAAAAGGGGATTGCCTCTCCTCAAACACTTGGTCGAAGAAAACAGCATTTCCGGTGCAGACTTATCCCGCCTATTAGGAACCGACCGCAGCCTCGGCGTGAGAATTTTGAACGGGGAAAGAAATCTGACCATAGACCACGCCAAAAAGCTGGCTTCACGATTTCATGTTCCCATGGAGATATTTTTTGCTTGAAGCCCTGTGACGTGACGCCGTTAGTGCGCGACTACGCCAGACTGGTGGCGGGATAGTGCGCGACTACGACGAAAAACACCCCAACTGGGCCCAAAATTAGGCCCATCTGGAGGTTTTTAGCGAAATTCCAAAGCGTAACAGCCACGTCCACAATGACTTGACTGGCTGGCTCCGGAGGTAGGGCTCGGCCTATCTACCGGGGTTTGAAAGCCCCATTTAAGAGCGGATTCAGAGGTAATGCAAGCCTATCGGCGACTATTTTTGAGTATCGGAAACAGGTCGTTACTTGACACCTGACTTGACAGCTACTTGACACCTCAACGGTTCAAAAACCGGTCTCGATCAGGCCATTATTTGGTTGATTATCATCCATGTCATGGTGGATTATAGACCTTGGCCATGGCGACGTTCAGGCAGGGCTGTTCGGTGGCCTGATTCTTGGCCATCAACAAGCGCGTTGCCTCCCGTTGATCCGAGGTGGCCAGACTGATGGATTGTCCCGTCTTGCGATCTTTGGCGTAAAAATTTCCGCCGTTCCGTTGATATATCCGATACCGCTCGCGCATGGTTAGGTCTCCATGCTTCCGAGGCTAGAACGCCTTGACCCTCTCCCGTTAGGGAGCTTTCGGAGAGTTAGTCCGAATTATCGCGAGTTGGCCCAAGCCAACCCGATTGGTGTCAATTCTGGTGTCAAATGACACCAAAAGACCCCACCTTTCACCGCAAATCCATGAACCTCAACGGTTCAAAAAAAGCGGACAGGGTGGGAGTCGAACCCACGGTACCTTTAGAGGGTACGCTCGATTTCGAGTCGAGTGCCTTAAACCACTCAGCCACCTGTCCTATTATTGACTATCAAGCACTTGCGTGATTTTGGCTTGGCTTAGCTCAGATTTGATACGCTCGTTTTCTACAGTTACATTATCGACGCACGCAAAGCCGACCTTCCAAATCTGCATCGTCTCCCAAAACGTAGATATTACGCGAGGATTTTCGTTGGAGGCAAGGAAATCTGGAAAAGTCTTAAGACACGCCCCAGCGTCTCCTCGCCCCGCCATTTTCCTTGCTTTCTACCAACCTGCGGTTGAGTCTCACGACCAAGCCACGTTACTTCTCCTTTTTCGTCTGAACTTTGCAGTTCGACTTATATCAATCTATGAAGCGCGCTTACCCAAGTTCACTTATTGGAGTTTTGGCTGTCGGTCTGATCCTGGCCGGATGTGCCAAAAAGGAGGAACCGGTCGCGCCGATCCCCCCCGTCGTTCTGGTGACCAAGGCCGAACAGTCTGACATTCCGATCTTCAGCGAAGCGATTGCGACGCTGGAGGGCTCGACCAATTCGCAGATTTACGCGCAAGTCTCCGGGTAACCGCCAGGTTCAGACCTCGACCGGGGCGATCAGTGTTTACGCCTTGTTTCCGAATCCCGACAACGTGTTGCGTCCCGGCATGTATGCCAAGGTACGCGCCGTGACCCAGCGTATTTCCAATGCCGTGCTCATCCCGCAACGGTGCGTGAATGAAATGCAGGGCATCGACCAGGTCGTGGTCATCAAACCCGACAACACCGCCGAGATTCGCAACGTGACCACCGGAAACCGCGTCGGGCCGCTCTAGATCATCACCGACGGCTTGAAGGCGGGTGAACAGGTGGTGGTCGAGGGCATCCAGAAATGCCAGCCCGGATCGCCCGTCACGCCCCAGCCTTACGTGTCCGACACGCCGCCTCCGTCCACGAACTCCGCTCCCGCCCCGCCGTCCAAACCGTAAGCGCGCATGGCCTCGTTTTTCATCAACCGGCCCATCGTGGCCATCGTCATCGCCATCGTCACCGTCATCATCGGCTTGGTGTCGATGATGGAACTGCCCATCGCGCAGTTCCCGAACATCGTTCCCCCGGAAGTCCAGGTGAAATCGACTTACGTCGGCGCCGACGCGCTCACGGTCGAGCAATCGGTGGCCACGCCCATCGAGCAGCAGATGAGCGGCGTCGACAACATGAATTACATGTATTCGGTCAACGCCAACAACGGCCAGTCGTGCCTGACCGTGAATTTCGACGTCAAGACCGACCCGAACACCGACCAGATCCTGGCGCAGATGCGTTCCTCGCAGGCCGCGTCTCAGTTGCCTTCGCAAGTGAGCGACTACGGCATCACGGTGCAAAAATCGACCTCGGCGCCTCTGATGCTCTTTGCCCTCTACTCGCCGAACGGCAGCTACGACAACATCTTCCTGGCGAACTACGCCTACATCAACCTCAACGACGCCTTGACCCGCGTGCCCGGCATCGCCAGCGTGACCATCTTCGGCGCGGGCCAATATGCGATGCGCCTCTGGGTCAACCCCGACGTGCTGGCCAAGCGCAACATCACCGTTCCCGAAATCATCCAGGCCGTCCAGAAGCAGAACAACGTCAACCCGGCCGGCCAGATCGGCGCGGAGCCCGTTCCCAAAGGGCAGGAGTTCACCTACACGGTGCGCGCCCAGGGCCGGCTTTCGACGGAGAATGACTTCGGCAACATCATCATTCGCGCCAACGCGGATGGCTCCGTGGTCCGAGTCAAGGATGTGGCGCGGGTCGAACTCGGCGCACAGACCTATAACATGATCGGTCGTTTTCAGGGCAAGCCTGCGGCGATTATCGCGCTTTACCAGCTTCCCGGCTCCAACGCGCTGCTGGCGGCCAGTGGGGCCAGGAAGCTGATGGCCAATTTGAGCAAGCGGTTCCCGCCCGATATGAAATGCGACATCGCGCTCGACACCACGCTGGCGGTGACCGCGGGCATGCACGACATCGAGAAGACGCTGATCGAAGCGTTGATCCTCGTTGTCCTGGTCGTTTATATCTTCCTCCAAGGCTGGCGCGCGACGCTCATCCCGCTCATCGCCGTGCCCGTCTCGCTTATCGGCACGTTCGCATTCTTCCCGATGTTCGGCTTTTCGATCAACACGCTCTCGCTCTTCGGCCTCGTGCTGGCCATCGGCCTGGTGGTCGATGACGCCATCATCGTGGTCGAGGCGGTTGAGCACCACATCGAGAAGGGACTCTCCCCCAAGGACGCCGCGCTCAAGGCGATGCACGAAGTCTCCGGCCCCGTCATCGCCACTTCACTGATTCTCTCAGCGGTCTTCGTCCCGACCATCTTCATTCCCGGCATCACGGGCCGCCTCTATCAGCAGTTCGCGGTAACGATTGCGATCTCGGTGTTGATCTCAACCTTCAACGCCCTGACGCTCAGCCCCGCCCTCTCCGCGCTGCTGCTGCGTCCGCGCGTCGAAAGCCGCGGTCCGCTCGGCTGGTTCTTCCGCTGGTTCAATCGCGTTTTCGGCTCGGCCACGACCGTCTACGTCAATATTTGCTCCGTCCTTATCCGCAAGATGGCCATCGCGGCGATCATCCTGATCGTGGCCGTGGCCGGCATCTGGTGGAGCAACAACCAACTGGCTCCCGGCTTCATCAACCAGGAAGACCAGGGCTACGCCTATGCCGTCGTCGTGCTGCCGCCCGCCGCCTCGCTCCAGCGCACGGACGAAGTTTGTAAAAAGGTCGAAGACCTGGTGGGGAAAGTCCCCGGTGTCGCCAGCTGCACCACCGTTGTCGGCTACAATTTGATCAGCGCGGTGCAAAACACCTACAGCGGCTTTTTCTTCATCACGCTCAAGCCGTGGGACGAACGCTACGCCATGACTCATATCAAGGCTGAAAATGCGAGAGCCATTTTCGCCAACATCAACCAGCAGCTTCGGACGCTTCCGGAATGCGCCGGCTTTGCCTTTCCACCGCCGCCCATTCCCGGCATCGGCACCGCCGGCGGCGTGACCTTCGTTCTCCAGGACCGTACGGGCAAAGACGTCCAGTTCCTCTAGGACAATATGGAAAAGTTCATCGCCGCGGCCAAGCTGCGGCCCGAAATCGCCTCGGTGCAAAGCCCCTTCAATGCCGACGTTCCCCAAAGGTACGTGAACGTGGACAAGGACCGCGTGCTCAAGCAGGGCGTGGAACTCTCCAGCGTTTACCAGACCATCCAGACTTTCATGGGCGGCGCGTTCATCAACTATTTCAATCGCTTCGGGCGCCAGTGGCAGGTCTATGTGCAGGCCGAGGGAGCGTTCCGTGCCGAGGGCAAGGATCTCGCCCAATTTTACGTGCGCAATACGACGACCGGCGAGGCCGTTCCGCTTGGCAGTCTCACCAGCATTCAGGACACGTCCGGTCCCGAATTTATGCAACGCTTCAACCTCTACCGCTCGGCCCAGATCAATGCCTTTGCCGCGAGTGGCTATAGCGACAGCCAGGTCATGAAAGCGCTGGAGGAAGTCTTCAAAGAAACGATGCCGCCGGAAATGGGCTTCGCCTACATGGGCATGTCGTACCAGGAACAGCAGGCGGCCCAGGGCGTCCCGCCGTCGGCAATCTTCGCGTTGTCGCTCCTGTTCGTCTTTCTCATTCTCGCGGCGCTCTATGAAAGCTGGTCTCTGCCGTTCAGCGTGCTGCTCAGCCTGCCCGTCGCCGTCCTCGGCGCGTTTCTGGCCCTCTGGACGCGCGCACTCGAAAATAACGCCTATGCCCAAATCGGCCTCATCATGCTGATCGGTCTGGCGGCCAAGAACGCGATTCTCATCGTCGAGTTTTCCCGCGCCGAACACCTGAACGGCAAGCCCCTGCTGGAGGCCTCGCTGGAAGGGGCCCGTCTCCGCCTGCGCCCGATTTTGATGACCTCCTTTGCGTTTATTTTCGGTTGCGTGCCGCTCCTGATCGCACTCGGCGCGGGGGCGATGTCGCGGCGGATTCTCGGCACGACCGTCGTCGGCGGCATGTTGTTCGCCTCCTTCATCGCGATCTTCCTGGTGCCGGTCAGCTTCTATGCCATGGAAAGCCTGATGAAAAAGAAGGCTCCCGAGCCCATCGAGCCGCCCGCGTCCGATTAGAAAAACCTTAATGTCCTTCAGAATACAGCATCCCCGCCGCAATCGAGTCGTCTTCCTCCTCAGTAACATATCACCCCGCCGGTACCACCTATGAAAACTCCACTCCTCCTCAAAATAACTCATCAAATGTTCTATAGCATCGGCTTGTTCATGCTGTTTTGGGGAACCTCCGGCTTGGGCCGCGCCGACAGCGTCAAGATGAACATGCCGCCGGGAAACTACGCCACTGAAATAGGCACACGTTCGTTGGCCGACCCCTCCGGCGCCACGCATACGCGGCAAAAGGTTAAAAACCAAGTGGTCGTCGCCATCTTTTCCGCCCCCAACATGAGTCAGGGCGGTCGCCAGGAAAAATGGTCCGAGCTTCTCGCCAATCAGGCCGATACCAAGGTCTCGGACAAAGTGGCCCTGATTCTCGTCGAGGACATGTCCCAGGCGGGGATGTTCAAGGGCATGGCGCTCGACAGCATGAAAAAGCAGTTCACGCCCACCTCCCGCCCCTTCCTGATCCTCGATGAAGACGGTTCCGGCTTGAAACGGTTTGGCGTGCCCAGGAACAAAACCCAAATCCTCATCTACGACAAGAAGGGCAAGTTGCGTGACGTGGAAACGGACCTTGACGATCAGGCTACGACGATCAACCGGATTAAGGCGATCACCGCCAGACTTCTCAAGGAGTAATCGTTGGCAATTCAGGTCGGCCTAGAACTCATTTCAAAAGTAGCCATGGGTCGTGTCTACTTTTGAAATGAGTTCTAGCGATTACGACTCCTGCGGCGGCGTATCTACCGCTGATGCGCGGGCCCGGATCGAAGTTCTTGAATCCTGCCGGTCTCAGTCCAACCTTTAAGGACCATGCCGGTTCAGAAAACTTCGGAAGACTTTCCCGCGGGAAATGCGTGGCCGTTCGGGGCCACGTGGATCGGGCCGGAGAAAGCTTTCAACTTCGCGCTCTTTTCGAGATATGCGACGCGCGTGACCCTGCTCTGCTATCGCCGGGAGGACGTCGTCACGCCCTCGTTCACCTTTGAGCTCCAACATCCGGCGCATAAAACCGCCCACATCTGGCACTGCCGCATTCCGGTGGCCGCGTTAAACGGAGCCACCCTTTACGCCTACCGGATCGACGGTCCGCACGACCCGGAGCAGGGCCATCGCTTTGACCCCCAAAAAATCCTGCTCGATCCCTACGCGCCGGAGGTCTTTTTCCCGCCCGGCTTCAGCCGCCGCGCCTGCGAAGCGCCGGGGCCCACCGACGGGGTGGCTCCGCTCGGAGTCCTGCTCATGCCGCACCAGGCGCGCACCTTGGGCGACATGACGGCGCTGCCTCATGCGCCCGACCCCATCGTCTACGAGTTGCACGTCAAAGGTTTCACCGCCAACCCCAACTCGGGCGTCACGCCGTCCCGGCGCGGGACCTTCGCGGGCCTGATCGAAAAGATTCCCTATCTCCAGGAACTCGGCATCACCGTCGTCGAGTTGCTGCCGGTGCATCAATTCGACCCTCAGGAGGGCAATTACTGGGGTTACATGACCTTGAATTTTTTCTCCCCGCACCGGCAATACGCTTCGGGCGACGCCTTCGACGAATTTCGGGAAATGGTCCGGGCATTTCACGCCGCCGGGATCGAAGTCTGGCTCGACGTCGTCTACAACCACACCAGCGAGGGCGACGAACACGGGCCCACCTACAGTTTTCGCGGCATTGATAATAAAAGCTATTACCTGCTCGCCGACGATCACCGGCATTACGTCAATGATACCGGGTGCGGCAACACGCTCCGCACCGGCCACCCCGCGGGACGGGCGCTCGTGCTGGAAAGCCTCCGCTTTTGGGCGCGCAAAATGGGCGTCGACGGCTTTCGCTTTGATTTGGCCTCCATTTTTTCCCGCTCCGGCAACGGGACGATGGTCACAGTCGATGCCCCCCTCATCGTGGAAATCAGCTACCTTGCGCGCGTGCTCGACGTGCGACTCGTCGCCGAAGCCTGGGACATCGGCAGCTATCAACTGGGCCGCGCCTTCCCCGGCTTGGATTGGACGCAATGGAACGGGCAATTTCGCGACGACATCCGCGCGTTCGTCAAGGGCGACGCCGGCAAGGTGGGCGCCGCGATGCAGCGGCTTTATGGCAGCAACGATCTCTTCCCCGACAAACTCTACCAGACCTATCGCCCGCACCAGAGTATCAACTTCATCACCGCCCACGACGGGTTCTGTTTGCACGACCTCGTCGCCTACAATCACAAGCACAACGAAGCCAACGGACATGGGAATACGGACGGGTGCGATGATAATCTGAGCTGGAACTGCGGGCATGAGGGCGAACGGGACGCTCCCGCCGGCGTCCTCGCCTTGCGCCAGAAACAGGCCAGGAACTTCTGCGCGCTGCTCCTGCTCGCCCAGGGGACGCCCATGATCCTCGCCGGGGACGAATTTTTGCATACGCAACACGGCAATAATAATCCCTATAATCAGGACAACCCGACGACCTGGCTCGACTGGGACCGGCTCGGACAGAACCGCGAATTCTTCCGCTTTTTCAAGCTCATGATCGCGTTCCGCAAGGCGCACCCCTCCATCGGACGTCCCATCTATTGGCGCGACGACGTCTCCTGGTATGGGCCCGCCGGTCCCGTCGATCTCGGACCCGAGTCCCATGGCTTTGCCTACTGCCTCCATGGCGCTTCCCTCGGGGACGACGACCTCTACGTCATGGTCAACGCCCACTGGGAGGAGCACGTCTTCGAAGTCCAGGAAGACCATCCGCGGAACTGGTTGCGCGTCGCCGACACATCGCTAAGTAGCCCGAACGACTTCTCCGAACCAGGCTCCGAGCCTCCGCTGGCAAGTCCGAGCTATCTCGTTGCGGCCCGTTCCATCGTGATTCTTAAGGGCATCGCCCTCCCCGCGCCGACGATGGACAAATCCACAACTCAACCCTAAAGTAGAGCCGGCCTCCGGCCGACTCCTCTTCCGTTTCAATCCTTAACCCCAAAATAAAATCTATGGCTCAAGCAATCATGGACCCCGAAGAGGTCCGGCGTTTTGCGTCGGAGCTGAAGCGTTTCAACGACGATGTCCAGATGAAGGCGTCATCGCTCCAAGCCCGGTTCTCCGCGCTGGGGACGACCTGGCAGGATCAGGACCACGAAAAGTTTGCCGAGGAGTTCATCACCACCATGAAAGTCCTCAGGAAGTTCATGGAAATTTCAGAGAAACATACGCCCTACCTGCTCAGAAAAGCGCAGCGTATCGAACAATACCTGGACCAGCGGTAGCGTATGGCGAATCAAGCAAGAGTCACCTCGACCGACGCGCTCGAATCCTTCCGGGCCAGTCTGATCGTTTTCCTGGCCAAAGCGCGCCGCTCCGTCGACGATGTGGGCGACGAGGTGCGCCGGACGCGCCAATGGCTCCAACACGATCAACGACTCCTTTGGGAGGGCGAACTGCGCCGCCGGACCAAGGCGCTGGAGCAGGCGCAGGCGGAATTGGCGAGCGCCCGGCTAAGCAAAAACCAGGAGTCGGCCTTGATGGCCCGGCAGATGGCCGTGAACAAGACGAAACGCGCGGTCGGCGAGGCCGAGGACAAAATCCGGAAAGTGAAAACGTGGAACCAAAATTTCGACCATTGCGCCGACCCGGTCGTCAAAAGACTTGAGAGCCTTCGCCAGGTGCTCGACCAGGACATGCCAAAAGCGATCTCCTACCTGTCCAGCGTACAGAAAACGCTCGAAGCCTACGCCGATACGCAGGCTCCCGCGACCGGAACCGAACCCGCCGCGGCGTCCCCGGCTGAAACGGAGCCCGCCGCGACAACCCCGGCTGAAACCGGACACCAGCCATGAGCACCAAAGGCAGCGGCTCCAATCTGGCCCAGGCCGTCAAGGACCTGTCCAACGCCTGGCAACAAACCAAATCGCACTGGCACGATGTCAAAAGCCAGGAATTCGAGCGGAACTACATCGAGGTCCTGCCCGGTTATGTGACGCAGGCGATGACGGTGATCGAAGAACTCGACCTGCTGCTCAACAAGATCAGGAGCGACTGTGAATAGCGGCCTCGATCTGCGAGTCAACCGGAGCCTCGAACTCCTCGGAAGCCTGAAACAGACGGCTGCGAAATTCGCGAAGAGAGAGGAGCAGCTCTCCCGCGATCTCACCAGCCGCCGTTACACCGCGAATCGGACGAGCCAGAACGCCATCGAAAAAACGGAATCGGGTTACTCCGCGAAAATCGCCCAGACGGAAGAGTACTTCCGGGTGGAGGCCCAACGCATCACCTCGATTTATGAAGGCCGCCGCGCCCGCGTTCAGCGGGTCCGCGCCACGAGCCTCCGGAATCTCCCGGCGCGCGCCCAGGAAGTGAAGGGGAGATGGCTCGGCGATCTCCAAATGAAAAATTACAACGCGCAGCGCAAGCTGCCCCTGGACCTGGCCGCCGCCGATGCCGATTACACCGGCTTTACCGAAAAACTGGAGGCCTACGGGACAACCCTTCTCGGCCTCGAACACCGCGCCCGGGGTTATTTCCGCGGCTATTGGACGCTTCGGCGCATGCTTCGCCGCAAGCGCGACGCCGAATTGGCCGCGGATGCCGCCCTAAGCGACCACCTCGAGGAAATTCACGGGCATCTCGGGACGGCGGAAGAAAAACTCCGCGAGTTCCACCGGTTCCCGCTGCCGCGCTTTTTCAGTTACGCGCCTCTTCCCCTGCTCTTCCTGCTTATCTTCGGCGGGGCGGCGGCGCTCGCGTACTTTGGATTCACTCCCACCGTGGTGGCGGGAGACAATGGCATCACGAGCGCGGGCACGGCATTTGCCTGGCAAATGAGATTCAA
>Ga0182030_10013914_pt1 | contig 15951 bp, 14 predicted proteins | sample 812S3MmetaG_FD_121299 | JGI IMG/M metagenome (GOLD analysis project Ga0182030, IMG submission 121299) | Permafrost microbial communities from Stordalen Mire, Sweden - 812S3M metaG (Illumina Assembly) | ecosystem: Environmental > Terrestrial > Soil > Wetlands > Permafrost | place: Sweden...
CAAAGGGGGGGTGGGGGGGGTCGGGAAACGGGGGCACGGAGGGGGGCGGGGGGGGTTGGGCGTTTTTGGGTGTTGTTGGGGGGGGGGGGGGGGGGGGTTTCCGGGGGGGGGGGGGGGGGGGATTGGGGGGGGGGGGGGGTGGGGGTTTTTCGGGGGGGGGGGGTTTTTCGGGCGGTGGCGGGTCGTTTGGCGGGGGAGGCGCGGGCGGGAGCTGGTAACCATGGAACCAAAAGATTTTCACAATCAGATCGATCAGCCGCGGCTGCTCGCGGCGCTGGCGGACGCGGAGCGGGAGAGCGCGGGGAAGATTTATGTCTATGTCTCGCACCGGCCCATCACGGACGCCCTTGCGCAGGCGCAGAAGCGGTTCACGAAGCTGGGCCTGCATCATCCGCACGATCATCGCGCCTCGGCGCTTATCTATGTCGCGCCGCTTACGCATAAGTTTGCCATCGTGGGCAACCGCGCCATTCATGAGCGGTGCGGCGATGTTTTCTGGAAGCAATTGGCGGACAAGCTCTCGGTGGATCTGAAGGCCGGCGACATTACGGCTGCCCTGCTGAACACGGTCGCATCGCTGAAGGCGGCGCTGGTGGAGCATTTCCCGGTAGCGTCGGCTTGACCAGCTTGAAGCTGGACACATAAAAGAGACCTGAGACGGGTCGCTGCTTGAGTTCCCGGGCTGTATGCGGGCATCATGGGCTTCCATGAATTTCCCTCCGCTCTCCGCATCCATTCAGCCTTTTGTTGACCGGCAGGAAATTCCCGGGGCCGTTATGTTCGTGGCGGACAGGCAGGGGATGCTTGCCGTCGAAGGAGTCGGCTGGGCCGATACGAATGCGCGCAAGCCGATGATGCCGGGGAGCCTTTTCTGGGTCGCATCGCAGAACAAGCCCGTCACGGCAGCGGCCGTCATGATGCTCGTGGACGAGGGGAAATTGAGCCTCGAGGATCCCATCGAGAAATATCTTCCTGAGTTTGCCGGGCAGATGGTTCCCGTCAAAAAAGAGGGGGACGAAGTGGTGCTGCGCAAGCCGGCGCGCTCGATAACCGTCAAGGACCTGCTCACCCATACGAGCGGCCTGCCATTCAGCACCCTGGTCGAGCAACCGAGCCTCGATCTGCTCCCGCTTGCCACTGCCGTCCGCAGCTATGCCATGTGCCCGCTGGAGTACGAGCCCGGGACCAGCATTCTCTACAGCAATGCGGGCTTCAACACGGCGGGACGCATCATCGAGGTCATTACGGGCCAGTCGTACGAGCGCTTTCTGGACGAACGCCTTTTCCGGCCGCTGGGGATGTACGATACCACCTTCTGGCCCGACGCTGAGCAAGTGGGGCACCTGGCCGAGGCTTATCAGGTGGACGCGAAAGACGGACGGCTTGCGAATATCCGAATCGACCAGCTCTACTATCCGCTCAGCGATAGGTCGAAGCGGCACCCCTTTCCCGGCGGCGGGCTCTTCTCCACGGCGAGCGACCTGGCGATTTTTTACCGGATGATGCTCAATGGCGGCCTGCTGGAGGGACGCACGTACCTCACGGCGGCTTCCGTGCGGGAGATGACGCGGCGGCATACTCCGGAGAGCTGGGAGCGGTCGCAGGGCATTGGTTTCATGGCCGAGGGCGAAACCTTCAGCCACGGCGGGGCCCATGGCACGCATACAAAGGCTCATTTGCCCAGCGGGCTCATTCTTGGCTGGCTTATACAACTGGCGGCACCCCCCGGCGCCGATGGCGTCCAGGCCCGGGAGGCCTTTGAGAAGGTTGCGATGGAAAGATTCGGCCCGGGCGGACCGATGCGGCGGTGAAACGCGGCGGCGCGATTATGCGGTTTGTCATTCCTTGCGCAATTTCTGTTATTGGGTATGCTTTCCAAGTATGAATGTTTCGCTGGGAACCAAATGGGACCAATTTGTAGAAGGTAAAGTCCAGAGCGGGGACTTTCAGACTGCGAGCGAGGTCATTCGCGAGGGATTGCGGTTGCTCGAAAAGGAGGAGCTATTGAAGAAGCTCTCGGTAAGGTCCTTAGCGGAACTGGAAACCCGGCTCATGGAGGCCGCCGAGTCCCTGGATGCCGGCAGGGGGGTGGAGAGCGAGGCGGTATTTGGGCGGCTGCGCCAGCGGAGCAAGGCTCGGCGCCAGAATGGGTAAGTTGATATTTTCGGAGGACAAACCTTCCAGGAGGAATACCTGGAGTTCCTGCGCCGTGGCGGGGTGGAATACAACGAGCGCTATCTTTGGTGAAATCTCTGCCGCCCCTGCCGGGGCGTGGCCGGTTGGGCATCTTATTCCGGGGGTTCCGCTGCGCTCCACCCCCGGCTAATTTCTGGCCAGCCCTCCGGGCTTCATAAATCCACTGAAAACAGCGAAGAGCCCCTTTTTGCTATGCTTTGCGTGCGGTCGAATTAAACTCCCGCACCCGTCGCATAGCATGACTTCCGCCCAAATTCGCCAGTCGTTTCTCGATTTCTTCCGCGAGAAACAGCATACCCTCGTGCCCTCGTCCAGCCTGCTGCCGGACTCGCCCAACCTGCTGTTTACCAACGCCGGGATGAATCAATTTGTCCCGATCTTCCTGGGGAAAAAGCTGCCCGATGTCAGCAAATGGGCCGGGGCCGTGCCGGCCCTGGATAGCCGGGCGGCGGATACGCAGAAGTGCATCCGGGCGGGCGGGAAGCACAACGACCTTGAGGATGTCGGGCTGGACACCTACCACCACACTTTTTTCGAGATGCTGGGGAACTGGTCGTTTGGCGATTACTTCAAAAAGGAAGCCATCCAGTGGGCCTGGGAACTGGTTGTCGGGAGGTGGCATTTTCCGGCCGAGCGGCTCTACGCGACGGTCTACAGCCCGAGCGCCGGCAATCCCAGCGAGTTTGACCACACGGCATGGGACCAGTGGGCGGGTCTTTTCCGGGGGGCCGGGCTGGACCCCAAGGTCCACATCGTCAATGGGAACAAGAAGGACAACTTCTGGATGATGGGCGATACCGGGCCATGCGGGCCGTGCTCGGAGCTGCATGTCGATCTGACGCCCGCCGGCGATACGGCGGGCCGGCTCGTCAACCAGGGCAGCCCCGCGTGCATCGAAATCTGGAACCTCGTTTTCATCCAGTTCAACGCGAATCCGGACGGGACTTTCAGCCCGTTGCCGGCACGGCATGTCGATACCGGGATGGGTTTCGAGCGGGTGAGCTCCATCCTGCAATGCACGAAGGGGTTCACCGATTTTACCGGGATCATTTCGAATTATGAGACGGATATTTTTCGGCCGATCTTTGACGAGATCGAGCGGTTGAGTGGGAAGAAATACACGTCCACGCTGCCTGCGCCCGGCTCGACGGGCGCCAGCGAAGAGGAGAAAATCGACGTCGCGTTCCGGGTCATCGCCGATCACATCCGCACGCTGAGCTTTGCCATCGCCGATGGGATTCAGCCGGGGAACAATGACCGGCAATACGTGCTGCGCCGCATCCTCCGGCGGGCCGTCCGCTATGGGCGGGCGCTTGGGCTGACGGAGCCGTTTTTCAACAAGCTGGTCGCGGTGCTCGCACGGACGATGGGCGACGTTTTTCCCGAAGTGCGGAGCAGGCAAAGGCAGGTCGAGGAAGTCATCAAGCGCGAGGAAGAGGCGTTCAATAAGACGCTGGACAAGGGGATCGCGCTCTTCGAAGCCGAGGTGGGTCAGGCAGCGGGAGGCGCCATTTCCGGGAAGTTCGCTTTCCGGCTTTATGATGAGCAGGGCTTCCCGCTGGACCTTACCGAATTGATGGCGCGCGAACGCGGCCTGACGGTCGATGTCGCCGAATTCGAGGTGCTCATGGAGGAGCAGCGCGACCGGGCGCGGAAGGCGCAGAAGAAGGAAGTCATCACGATATCCGACGAAAGCCTCGAATTGGATGGGACCGAGTTTATCGGCTACGACTTCCTCGAAACCGAGGCGGGCGTGAAGCTTGTCTCGCCGGGGAAGAATCCTGGCGAACTGAACATCATCCTCGACCGGACCGTGCTCTATGGGGAGATGGGTGGGCAGGTTGGCGATAGCGGGCTGCTCCACGTCCCCGGGCATGACCGCTCGGAATCCGGGCGGCTGGAGATTCTCGATACGCAGAAAAAAGGGGCGCTGTTTATCCACCGGGCGCGCGTCACCGAAGGACGTGCCCCGGAGCCGGGCGAGGCCGTGCGCGTATCCGTGCAGGCCGATCGACGGCAGGCGATCCAGCGGCACCATACCGTTACGCATTTGCTGCACTGGGCGCTGCATGAGGTCACCAGCCCGGATGCGACGCAGAAGGGGTCTTTTGTTGGACCGGAAAAGCTTACGTTCGATTTCAACAGCCCCGCGCTCACGCCGCGGCAGGTGCGCGATATCGAGCGGCTCGTGAACGAGAAGATCATCGAGAACGCGCCCGTGGCCTGGACCGAGGTCCCATTCGCCGAGATCAAAGGGCGGCCCGATATCATGCAGTTCTTCGGCGACAAATACGGGGATGTTGTCCGGGTCGTCCAGATCGGCGGGCTGCCGGGGTCTTTGAACGGCTACTCCATGGAGCTGTGCGCGGGAACCCATACGCGGGGGACTGGCGAGATCGGGCTATTCCGCATCGTGTCCGAAGGGGCAGTCGCGGCCGGAGTCCGGCGTTTCGAAGCGCTCGCCGGGCTCGCCGCCTATGATGCCGCCACCGCGGACGCCGAGCGTCTCAAAACGCTGGCTGGGAAGCTGAACGCACCGCTGGCGGAAATCGAAAAGAAACTCGATGCCCTGCTAACCCAGCAAAAGCAGGTCGAAAAACAGCTCAAAGCGGCCCAGCAATCGCAGGCGGCCGGGCTCGCAAAGGATTTGCTCGGCAAGGCCCGCGCCATCAACGGCACGCCGGCCATCATCGAGGACCTCGGGGCGGTTTCCGGCGATCAGCTCCAGAGCATCGCGGATTCGTTGAAGGGCCAATTCGCGGGGGTCATCGTCCTGGCTGGCGCGCTCGAAGGGCAGGTGGCGCTGCTGGCATCGGTGCCGCAAGACCTGACCGGCAAATTCCAGGCCGGAAAAATCATCCAGCAAATCGCCCCCATCGTCGGCGGGAAGGGCGGCGGGCGGCCTGATAATGCACGCGGGGCGGGAAGGGATGTCGAGAAGCTGCCGGCGGCTCTCGACGCGGCGCTAAAGCTTCTGGGCGCCTGAACCGGTCCGGAAAACCTTAAACGCGCTGGGGCAGAGGTGCTGGACCTCGCAGGCGTCGCAATCGGGCTTGCGGGCGATGCAGCGGCGGCGGCCGTGCCAGATGAGCCAATGCGAAAACAGGGTCCACTTATCCCGGGGGATCAGCTTTATGAGGTCGTCCTCGATCTTCCCCGGCTCGACATGTTTCGTAAGTCCCAGGCGCAGGGTGAGGCGCTGCACGTGGGTATCCACCACCACGCCTTCATTCATATCGAACGCGTTGCCCAGCACCACGTTCGCCGTCTTGCGACCGACGCCTCGCAGGGCGGTGAGGGCTTCCATTGTGCGGGGGACCTTGCCGCCGTGCTTTGCCACCAGGTCGGCGGCCATAAGGCGGAGGCTCTTCGCTTTTGACCGGAAGAAGCCTGTTGATTGAATTTCCTTCTCCAGCGCTTCCTGCGGCGCCTCGGCATACGCTTTCGCGGTCCGGTATTTTTTGAAGAGGGCGGGCGTCACCATGTTTACCCGCTTGTCCGTGCATTGGGCCGAGAGAATCGTCGCCACCAGCAATTCCAGCGGATTCGAGAAAACCAGCTCGCAGTGGGCGTCGGGATAGAGCTTCCCGAACGCCTCGATGAGCGCCTCCGCGCGTTCCTGCCGCGTCATTTGCCCGGAGGCAGGACGTTGAGCCGATCCTGAGCTTGTTTCACGTACTGGCTGTTAGGATATTTGGTTACAATGGCCCGGTAAGCATTCACGGCCTTCCGGAGTTGGTCCGACCTCTTCGGCGTGCTTGATTCATTCAACATCGCGGACTGCTTTTCGAGCAACTGGGCACCCTTCCACAACGCCTCCGGCGCCACCTCGGCCACACCGCTGTAGTAATCCGACGTCTTCAGGTAGGAATCGATTGCGGCGTCCATGTTACCCTTCTTAACCTGGAGGTCCCCGATCAGCAGAAAGGCGTGGGCCCGGAGGGTTGCAGGGACATTTCGGTTGCCCACGATTCCGGTAAGCAGTTTCAATGCGTCATCGAGTTTGTTGTCCGCCATCAGCGCCTTGGCGATGCCGTAATTTGCCTCGACGACCTTCGGAGACCATGGGTAGGTCGTCTTGAGTTGGTTGAATAGCTTTGCCGCATCGGCGGTCTTGCCTTCCTTTGCCAGCGCGCTGCCCATGCCGAAGAGGGCCGTGGCCTGCGCCTCCTGGATGGCAGGCTGGGCCTGGTTTGGCTGCACGCCGGGTGGGGTCGGGAAGTCGTTCCCTATCTTCTTGTAGACCTTGTAGGCGTCCTCGGCCTTCCCCTGGTCGATCAATGCCTGCCCGTACAGGTCGAGGTCCGCCGGAGCGTAAACCAGCGAGGGATTATACGCCTCCGCCATCTGGGTGAGGGCCTTCGCGGGGTCCTTCTCGTAAGTAAAGGTCGCGAGGGTGAAGAGGATTTGGCTCTTTACCGAGGGGTTGGAGGCGCACTTACCGGCCAGAGCATGGAAGTATTTGTCGACGTCGTCCGGCTTCACCTGTTGAGCCGCGAGCAGCATCTGCTGATCGGCCAGGAGGGTCTTCAAAGTCAAGCCGACCTGCTCGGAGTCGGGAAACTGGTGCAGCAGCTTCTCCCCCGCCGCGATGCTGCTTGCGATTCCCTTGCTCCAATCCTTGCGCTGCGCCTCGTTGAGCGCCAGGTACCGCCCCTGCGCATCGGCCTGTTTCCGCCAAAGCTCGGCGGTGCGATAGAGGGCCGTTGCCGCCATGGGATTATCGGCATGTTGCGCCGCCATCTCCGTGTAAGTGGCAATCGCGGCGGGAATCTTCCCTTTGCTTACCTGGGTCTGGCCGATGGTATCGTAGGCGAAGAAGAGGTTCTTGTTATCCGGGTAGTCCTTGATGAATTGCTGCAAGAGCTTCACCATATCGTCGATTTTCTGCTGCCCAGCCAGGATCGATGCCTGCGCAAAATAAGCCTGCGGCGCGAAGTCCGTCTTGGGAAATTTTACGACGAGACCCTTGTAAGTGGCCATCGCGGCGGCAGTATCGCCGATTGCGGCCTGGACCTGTCCAATCGTGAGAGTCGCCTGCGGGGTGTAGGTTCCGTCGGGATACTTCTTCACGAAGGCCTGCAACAGGGGCAGCGCCTGCTTTGGATCCACGGAGACCTCGAGACCCGCCGCGTAAAAGGCGCTCTGCTCCGCCTGCGGCGTGCCGTCATAAGCAGTTGCGACCTTCTGGAATTGCTTGATCGCATCGGGCAGCCGGTTGGTTGACTGGTAAATATTCGCGATGCCCAATTCCGCCTGGGCGGCCTGATCCTTGGGCGGTTTGGTGGCGAGAAACTTCTGGTAAGAAGCGAGCGCCTCCGGATACCGCTTGAGGCCGATGAGAGCGCCCGCATCCAGACCGAGGGCTTGATTAACCAGAGGGCTCCTGGGGTAGAGCGAGACCTCCTGCTTGAAGTAGGAGATCGCCTTGTCCGGCTGATTAATTTTCGGGTCCAGGAACATCCCGCCGATTGCCACGGGCAGATTCTCGCCGAGGGGGTCGGCCTTGTATTTCGACTGAAAGTCATTATAGGCGTCCACGGCCTTGTCCGTGAGCTTCTGGGAGGCGTAAGTCAGCACCAGGTAATAATCGATTTGCTTCTTCTGCGCTACGTCCTCGGCAAATGCCTGGAGGTATCTTAGAAGCACCCGGGCCTCGTCGTTGCGTCCCAGCATGAAGTAACTGGCGGCGATCCGGAGTTGGGCGTTCATCGTCTGGTCGGGCGCGTTCTTAAGGGCATCGAGCTTGGCATTCTCGCGATCCTGGAGCCGTTGGATCGCCGCCACTTCTCCCGGGTTCCTGCTGAGGGTCGCCTGCTGGCGCCGGTGGAGCAGCTCCGCGACCCGGGCCTCCTGGGCCTGGACCATCAGGTCTTTGGGGAGCACGGCCCGGTAGGCATCGATGGCATGGGAGAGGTCGCTTTTGCGCTTGTCGCCGTCCCTGGCATTGGCACGGTTGAAGAGCACCTCGCCGATTTGGAACTGGGAGTCGTTGGCCAGGGCCACGTCTTTACGGCTAACAATGATGTCGGCGAGATATTTGATCGCCTCGTCAAATTTTGCCATCGCCACCGCCGCGTCGCCATGGTCGCGCAGGATGCCGCTCGCCTGGGCCGTCAGGGCGACGGCGAGCAGGTCCTTGCTGTCCAGGATCGATTCGCTGTTCGGGAACCGCTTTAGATTGGTCTCCAGGCCGGCCACCGCCTCCGCGTAATCATCGTTATGGAACGCCGCAACGGCCCGCCCATAAATAGTCGTCTCCACCTCCGCGCTATTCGGATGCTTCTGGAGAAAAGCGTCGAATTGCGCGATTGCTGCCTGGTAGGCCGCCTTCCGCTTCGGATCCGTGGGCGCCATCTTCCCCGCCTGGGCTGCCAGGATCTGCGGGATCAGGGCATCGCCGGCCGCTTTGATCTCCTCGGTCGCGGGGGGCACGATGATGCGCTTGAGCGTAGCCATCGCCTGCGGGTAGTTGCCCTCCACATACTGGATGTAACCCAGCCGGAACAACGCCTCCGGCACCGCCCCGGAGTTCGGATACTTCAAGAGAAGCGACCCGTAGGCCGCCTCCGCGTCCTTGAGCTTCCCATTGTTGAGAAGGTCCAGCGCCTGGGCCGCGAGATCGTCCGACGCCTGGCCGATGCCCCCAGCGGGAGGCGGAGGCGGAGGCGTACGCGCGGGAGGGGCAGCTCCCAGCGAGAGGTGATTGAGAGCGGCGGCGCCAACCGCATAGCGAAGGAGGTTTTTCCAGTTGATGAACCGATTTCTCATGGGAGGGAAGGGGGCGAAGTTACAGAACCGTGGGATTGCTTGCCACTGCATTTTACAGTTCGGTAGGGGATAAATGCGATTTTCGCGATCAACGCTCCACTCACTGGCCCTCGCGGGGTGCCTTGCTGGTATTCTTGGGGGTTGCCACAAGCAAAAGCCGCCCCCTTCCATCGACGGCTTGTCCGCCGCGCTGGAACGCTCCGCGGAGCAAACGCTGGGGGCGCCGTCGCTGGCCAACGAGCAGATCGACCTGGCGGCCAAGCCGGGGCAGATCGATGCCCAGGCGGCCGAGGTGCTCCAGGCCGCGTCCGCGGCGGGAGGCGTGGGCATCCGCTCGCTCAATGCCCAGGGGCAGGTCTCGATCATCGCCACGATCCCCGAGAACAACCTGGACGCATTCAAGGCCAGGCTCCGCCACGCAAAGGCGCCGCTGGAAAAGCCTTCGTCTTCCACGCGTCTGATCGAGATTCTCATAGAAAACGCCACCCCCACCCCATCCCCCCCGTGATCGTACTCAGCTTCGCGCTCCCTGAGGAGAGCAAGGGCGTTGTCCGGCACATCGCCGGCGCGACGCGCTCCGGACCCGCGACGCTGCCCGTCATCGTCGGCACGCTCGCCGGGCGGCAGGTTGTCGTCATCCACACCGGCATGGGGATGGATTCGGCCGCCGGGCGCGTTGAGAGCCTTCTCGACGGTCATACTCCCTCCCTATGGATTGCGGCCGGTTTCGGCGGCGCTCTCTCGCCGGACTTGAAGATTGGGGACATCGTCGCCGCCGGGAATTTCTCCGATCCCGGCCTGCTTGCAGCCATCGCCGACATAACCGTCTTCCCGGCACGGACCGGCTCGCTCGTTACCGTCAAAGAGGTTATCGAGACCGCCCAGGCGAAGAAAGACCTCGGCCGGCACACCGGCGCCATCGTTGTGGACATGGAGACGGCCGCCGTTCACAGGCTTTGTACCGCGCGCGGCATCCCGATGCTCGCCCTCCGGGCCGTCAGCGACACCGCCTGCCAGGACGTGCCGGTTCCGGCCGCCGTCTGGTTCGACACGCAGCGGCAGCGTCCCCGCCCGCTCGCACTGGTCCTGTACCTCGCCACTCATCCCGGCCGGATCGGTCCCTTCGCCCGTTTCGTCCGTGGCGTCAAACTGGCCGGGGCCAGTCTAGCCACCTTTTTGCTCGCCGCCCTCCCGGCCCTCCCCGAAAAGTAGGCTCCCGTTCCGATTTTTACCTTTTAACATTTCACCTCTCACTTCTTCCCTGGTTCCCATGCGCATCCTCTCCGGCATCAAGCCCACGGGCGTCCCCCACATCGGCAATTACTTCGGCATGATGCGTCCGGCCATCGACTGGCAGGACCGTGGCGAGGCCTTCTACTTCATCGCCGATTACCACGCCCTGACCACCCTTCACGACGCCGCGCTCCTGCGGAAATACTCCCGTAGCGTCGCCCTGGACTTCCTGGCTTGCGGGCTCGATCCCGAGAAAGCGACGCTCTTCCGGCAGTCCGACGTTCACGGCATCGGGCAGCTCACCTGGATACTGGGGACGCTGACCCCCATGCCGATGCTGGAAAACGCGCATGCCTACAAGGCCGCCGTCGAGCGCAACGATGGGGACGCGGTGAACCTGGGCCTCTTTGCCTACCCCGTTCTCATGGCCATCGATATCCTCATCTACCAGAGCAATATCGTCCCGGTAGGGCGCGACCAGAAGCAGCACGTCGAGATGACCCGCGACCTGGCGCTCAAGTTCAATCGCACGTTTGGGGAAACCTTTACCATCCCGGAGCCGAGCATCCTCCCCGGGGTCGAAACCATCCGCGGGCTCGACGGGCAGAAGATGAGCAAGAGCTACAACAACACCATAGAGCTGTTCGCGGAAGAAAAGGCGCTCCGCAAGAAAGTGATGAGCATCGTGACCGATTCGACCCCCGTCGAAGCGCCCAAAGACCCGGCCAATTCGGCGATCGTGGACCTGTATAAGCTATTTGCATCGGCTAACGACGTTAGCGAGATGGAGCGACGCTTCCTAGCCGGAGGGACAGGGTACGGAGAGTTCAAAAAGGAGCTGTTCGAAGCGATATGGAGTTATTTCGAGCCGATGCGGCGGCGACGGCAGGACCTCGAAGGGGACATGGGTTACGTGGACAGCGTGCTGGCCGCCGGCGCGCAGCGGGCAAACGCGCTTGCGGGGGAAACGGTGCGTAAAGTGCGGCAGGCCATAGGGTTGCAGTAAGAACCGCAAAACAGCCCGCTGGAAAAAAATAAAGGCCAATCGAACAGCGGGAACCGAAATTTGTTTACGCAGGGTGAACTGTTTAAAATTTTTACTTAGATTTAACCTTGAAACTGGCCTGAGTCGGGTTCTATTTCAAGGTGGTATCAGAGAGAATCCTGATGGCATAGTAGTAGAAAGACTGTAGTTTATGATCAATTCGAATCCAGGAGAGAGAACGGGCATGGATCCGCTTGCGTCGGAGAAAGTTGTGATCGACCGGAAGATATTCTTCCTCGATCTCAAGGAGAACCAGCGTGGACGGTTTCTAAAGATTACCGAAGATGTGGGCGGACGGCGTGACACGATCATGCTTCCGGCCGAGGCTTTTCGTGATTTTGCCGCAGCGTTTGCGCGTTTGGTTGAACTCGAGCGCACACTCCCGCAGCAGACCGAGGAGTAGTTTTCCCGGCATCTTAGCAGCGACCGCGGCGGCGCGGCCCAAAGAGGTCTCAATGCCGCGGTCGCGCTTTTCTTTTCCAGAATCCCCCCCCTCCCGGGCTTTCCGGATCGCCATCGCCCCCTGTCCGGGTGTCCTACTTCTTCAAATCCGCGAAGAAAAGCCGTCCGGCGGTCGTGTTCACGACGCTGGAAACGTGAATCATCACCGTCTGACCCATGTGGGGCCGCCCGTGGTTGACCACAACCATTGTCCCATCGGGTAAATACCCTACGGCCTGGTGGGGCTCCTTGCCCTCCTTCACCAGCGTGAGTTCCAGCTCGTCGCCGGAGGCCAATTGAGGCCGCAGCGCCTCCGCGAGCTCCGTGAGGCTGAGGGTGATCACGTTTTGCAGCCGGGCGATCTTGCAGAGATTCGAGTCGTTGGTCAGCAAGCGCGCACCGAGCAATTGAGCCAGTTGGACCAGCTTCGCATCGACCTTCGTCTCACCGTCCAGAGTGCTCTCATGCACGGAGACGCTGGCGGGGTCTTGCTTGCGCAGGTCCTCCAGCAGACTGAGCGCCCGGCGCCCGCGCTCGCGCCGCAGGGCATCCCCGGAGTCCGCGAGCATTTGAACCTCATCCAGAACGAATCGCGGCACGATGAGGGATGTGCCGATGAAACCGGTCTTCCGCAGCCGCTCCAGGCGTCCATCGATCAGGATATTGCTGTCCACGATGAGCGGGATGTCCTGTACCGCGCTCTGGCGGAACCGCACGTAGGGGATAATGAGCGAGAATTCGTCCCGCCCGCTCCGAATGGCGAGCATCATGCCGAGGTATCCGAAGGTGCTGTAAACAATGAGGCCCACGATCCATTGCATATCCTCGCTGGCGTTGCGCAGGATGTCGGACGCCAGGAGCAGCCAGGAAAAGAACAAGCCGAGGAGCAGTCCGAAGGTTGCCGATGAGAATGTGCGGAGCGTGACCCCTTTGAGGAGCCGGTCGGCCAGGATCACGACCAGGCCGAAGACCAGCCCCGCGCCGGCCCCGATGCGCAAAGAGCCGAATAAATCGGGCCCGATGGAAACGCCGACGAAGCCGGCGAAAATCACAAAAAGCGTTCGCAGGAGATTGACCGTCCGGAGAGTAGTAACGTTCTTTTTCAAAACTGCCGTCCCAGCCGGGTCGCCGGCGCCGGGGACGCAGCCGCGGCCGGCGTGGTCCCCTTATTCTTGTAAAACAGGACGCCGCGCTCACGCAGGTTTGCAACGAGGGCCTTGAGGTTCTCGGAAATCTGGCGGTCGTTCAGCAGCGTGGCAACCGGGCCATCGCCGGTTTGCGCCTTAGCCAGGAGCGACCTGACGGAGTCCAGCGTCTTTTCGGCATCGGTGATCGCGGTACGCACATCGGCGGCGGCGGCATTGACCGTGCCCAAAGTTACCTTGGCGGAATCGATGGCTCCCTTTGCATTTTGCACCACCGTATCCGCATCCCGTGACACCGCGTCGAAGTGCTCGCTCGCCCCTTTCAGGTTGCTGAAAGTGGCCGTGATGTTCTGCTGGTTTTCCGTGCTTAGGATGCCCGTGTTGACCTTGTCGGTCACCTCCGTGAGCTTCTTGATTTCCGCGGTCAACTGATCGAAAACCTGCTCACCCTTGGGGCCTTGCAGCGCGCCAAGCAGCCCCCCCGTGGGCGAGCCCGCGACCGTCTCGCCCGGCGCCAGCACCTGCTTGGGGTCCGAAGCGTCGAACGTCTCCGCATTGAAGTCCGCCTTGGGGGAGATATCGACAAACTTGTCCCCCAGCAGACCCGAGCTGCCCACGACAAAAGTGGCGTCGCGAGGGATTTTGACGTCGGAGAGGATTTTTAACGGGAGCGTCACTCCGCTGCCGCCCGGGGTGATCACCGGCTTCTCGGCGACGTACCCGATGCGCGCCCCGGCCAGTTGGACATCGGAGTTCTTGATCAACCCGTCCGCGCTGGGAAAGGTCACCGTCAGGGCGTAATATTGCTGGAAAAGACCCTGGCCGAGGCGTCCGAACTTGAAGGCCATGCCGGCGATGAAAACCAGGCCGATCAGGACGAAGACGCCCGCCTTCAGCTCCAGCGCGCTCTCTCGATTGGAATTATTGCCGTTCATGACGTGAATTTTTATGTCCGGTGATAGGGGAAAGGCACTCGCGCGTTCCCGAGGTTTTTCAATCTTCGCTGTCTTCGGTGGCAAGGTCCCGGGACCGGCCTTCGATGAAATCGTGGATGAGCGGATCGGTGGAGTTTCTCAATTCTTGCGGGGTACCTTTGAAATACACCCTGCCATCGTAGAGGTAAGCCACCTGATCGGCCACGTGAAAGGCGCTCTTCATGTCATGAGTGACCACGATGGAAGTAATCCCCAGGCGCTTTTGCAAGCGGCGAATGAGCCGGTTGATCGAGTCTGCCACGATGGGGTCCAGGCCGGTGGTCGGCTCATCGTAGAGGATGCAGCGCGGCTCCGTCACAATGGCGCGGGCCAGGCCCACGCGCTTGCGCATTCCGCCGCTCAGCTTCTCCGGCATCTTTTTTTCCTCGCCGGCGAGGTCCACCGTCTCGAGGGCGGCCATCACCTTCGCGTCAATGAGGCGTTGATCCTTGAGCCCGGACTCCCGCAGGGGGAAAGCGATGTTTTCCTCCACTGTCATCGAGTCGAACAAAGCCGCGCTCTGGAAGAGGACCGCGATTTTCTTGCGCACCCGGGAGAGCTGCCGCTCGGTGAGGGCCACGATGCTTTCCCCGTCGACGAGGACGTCCCCCCGGTCGGGCTTCATCAGGCCGATGATGTGCTTAAGGAGCACGCTCTTGCCTCCGCCGCTGCGGCCGACGATCACAAGGGTTTCCCCCGTGGGCACATCCAAGTCGAAGCCCTTAAGCACCTCTTGCTGCCCCAGTTGCTTCCAGAGGTCGCGGATCGAGATGAGAGGGGGCGATGCCGGGCGAATGGCCGGCGCGTTCTCCGGGATGGGAATCGTAATCATACGCCGGCCGGGAAAATGGCGTTCAGGATCAGGGAGAGGAAAAAATTGATCACCAGGATCGAGAGGGAACCGATGACCACCGCCTCCGTGGGAGCGCGCCCGACGCCTACCGCCCCTTCCTTCGCGTTGAGACCCTGGTGGCAGGAGACCAGAACGATAATGAGGGAAAAGACGACCCCTTTGGTCAGCGCCATCTTGATGTCGCGGGAGCCGGTGAAACTGAGCATGTAATTCAGGTAATACGCGCCCTGGATATCGAGCAGCACGACGCCCACGAAATACCCCGCCACGATCCCCAGGGCCACGCATTCGGCCACCAGCAGAGGCATGGAAATCATCATCGCCAGCAGTCGCGGGACCACCAGGTAATCGACCGGGTAAACGCCCAGCGCCCGCAACGCGTCGATCTGCTCCGTGACCTTCATGGTGCCGATCTCCGCGGACATGGCCGCGCCCACGCGTCCGGCCAGCATCAGGCCCGTCAGGACCGGCCCCAGCTCCCGGAACATCGACACCGAGACCACCGCGCCCACCGCGGAGTCCATCCCCAGGCGGTGAAATTGAAAATAGGTTTGCGCCGCGAACACGGCACCCGTGAAGCCCCCCGTCACCACTACCACCAGTTGCGAGCGGAAGCCGACCTCCAGCAATTGCCCCATGAAGAGCTTCCAGCGGATGGGCGCGGTGAAAATCGAGCGGAAACAATCCACCGCCAGCAGGAGGAGTTGCCCCAGGTAGGCACAAAAACTGAGAACATTCTGGCCTATCAGCCGTATGAAAAGCGTCATCGCGAACCGCTAATTAAGCGCAGGCTCTCCCGGGCGCAAGCCGGGCGGTGTATCCCGCGGCAATTCCTGCCGGATTCTTCCCGGAAAAGCACGGCCCCACGCCGCGGGCTCGGGAACCGCTGATTAATGGGGGCGGCCTTTGTTGCACTCAAAAGGGGCTGTCTCGCCGACCCGCCAGCCGCCGCCATTCCCTTCCTCCTCCTCGGTGGGCAAGGCGGCTTCGAAAGCGCATCCCCTCATGGGGCTGTAACTGAGAAGCCAACGCAGTCCCCGGCCCCTTTTCAGTGCAACCCAAGGGCTGCAAGGGATTGGGCCGTCTTTCCGGGCTCCTCGCTGTTTTCAGTGGATAGGTGGGCGCGTATTCCGAGGCCCGGAGGGCCTGCCAGAAATTAGCCGGGGGTGAAGCGCAGCGGAACCCCCGGTTGTGCGCGCCCGCAGGTACGCCCCGGCGGGGGCGGCAGAGATTCCCGCCGTCCATTCAATATTTGAATTCTCGCCCGGTGCGGATGTTGGACAATCAAGGCCA
>Ga0182030_10013915_pt1 | contig 15950 bp, 13 predicted proteins | sample 812S3MmetaG_FD_121299 | JGI IMG/M metagenome (GOLD analysis project Ga0182030, IMG submission 121299) | Permafrost microbial communities from Stordalen Mire, Sweden - 812S3M metaG (Illumina Assembly) | ecosystem: Environmental > Terrestrial > Soil > Wetlands > Permafrost | place: Sweden...
CATCCGATCGGCGCTACCGGAGCACGCATCGTGACCACGCTCGTCCACGCGTTGAAGGCGAGAGGCAAGAAGCGCGGCATCGCGAGCCTATGCATCGGTGGCGGCGAGGCGACGGCGATCGCGATCGAGATCGTCTAGGGCGGCTCGGTCGGGAAGCCGGAAGACCACTCCGCGCGGGCAATTGCGGCGATGCAGCAATCCAGGTGTTTAGTTGGGGCGGGCGTCCTTGCCCAACCATGCCCAGTCCATTGGCCATCCTTAGTTAGCAGCGTCCTTGGCCTGCAACCATGGTGTCCCCACAGGGATAAGCGACGGCGGTGCGAGAATCCCCTCATGGTCTGTCCACCAGGTGGATTTATCGTTCCGGATCGCGGTTTATGGTCTACTACGCCGCCATTTTCCCAGCGAAAGGCCCTCTAGAGGTGCGAGCGCGATGAGCGAGAACCAACGTGACGTCATGGAGTACGAGGTAGCGATTGTCGGCGGCGGCCCCGCCGGGCTTGCGTGCGCCATCCGGCTGAAGCAGCTCAAGCCCGATTTGAGCGTTTGCGTGCTCGAGAAGGCGGCGAGCCTCGGCGCCCACTCCTTGTCCGGCGCGGTTCTCGAGCCCGGCCCGCTCGATGAGTTGCTGCCGGAATGGCGCGCGCACGCGCCTGCGATCTGCGTCCCCGCCGCACGCGATGAGTTTCTGTTCATGACCCGGCGCAAGCGCTACAAGCTGCCCGTCACGCCCCCGCAGATGAACAATCACGGAAACTTCATCGTCTCGCTCGGACAGCTGGTGCCGATCTTGGGCAGAGAGGCGGAGAAGCTCGGGGTCGACGTATTCGCCGGCTTCGCGGCCGCCGAGGCCTTGTTCGATGAGACCGGCAGCGTAAAGGGTGCGCGCATCGGCGACATGGGCGTCGAGAGGAACGGTCAGCCGGGACCGAACTTTGCATTAGGACCGGAGATTCATGCCAAAGTCACCATGTTCTGCGAGGGCTGCCGCGGCAGCACTTCGAAGCAGCTCATCCGGCGTTTCAAGCTCGACGCCGGCAAGTCGCCGCAGACCTACGGGCTGGGGTTCAAGGAATTGTGGCAATTGCCGCCCGGGCGCGTTCAGCCGGGACTCATTCAACACACGATCGGATGGCCGCTCGACAGCCGCACCTACGGCGGCAGTTTCCTCTATCATCTGAACAACGATCGCGTTTACGTCGGTTTCGTAGTCGGCCTGGACTACGAGGACCCGCGATTCAAGCCGTTCGAGGCGTTCCAGCAATACAAGAATCATCCTTCGATCAAATCGCTCCTCGTGGGCGGAGAGATCATCGCCGGGGGTGCGCGTACCGTGATCGAGGGCGGCTACCAGTCGATGCCGAAGCTCGAGATGCCCGGAGCCATGCTGGTCGGCGATGCCGGCGGTACGCTCAACACGCCGAAGATCAAAGGCATTCACCAGGCGATCCGCTCGGGAATGACGGCCGCGGCCCACTACGTCGAGAAGGGCACGAGCGAGGGCTTCGATCGGCGCTGGCGCGAGTCGGCGGGCGGACGTGAGCTCTACAAGGTACGCAATATCCGGCCGGGATTTCGCCGCGGGCTCTGGTGGGGGCTTGCCAACGCGGGACTCGAGACCATCACCTTCGGCAAGCTCCCCTGGACGCTCGCCAATCACGCGGACGACAAGGCGCTCGAGCGCCTGGACGAATACACCTCGCCCGATCGAGGCTGGGGCGAGCGTGAGCTGCCCCCGCGCGACCGGGCAGCGTTTGTATTCTTCGCCTCGACCACGCATGACGAGGACCAACCGGTGCATCTTAAAGTCGCCGACCTATCGCTCTGCGCCACGCGTTGTACGCAGGAGTTCGGCAACCCGTGCACGAACTTCTGCCCTGCGAGCGTCTACGAAATGATCTCGGACGGTGCCGGCGGCACGAAGCTGCAGATCAACGCCTCCAATTGCGTCCACTGCAAGGCCTGTGACATCAAAGAACCCTACACCGACCAGATCACCTGGGTTACGCCCGAGGGTGGTTCGGGCCCGAACTACCAGAGCCTTTAGCGTCGTTTTGCGCGGCAAGGCGAAGACCGTCCGAGCGCGCTTGCGATCAGAGGTGGACGCCGGCCGGCTCGAGCCGGATCCGCAGCAAGACGCGGCCGCCGCGCGCCTCGACGCCTTGGTCGCGAGCCTCGAGCGCCGTTCGCAGCACTTGTCCGAGAGGCTGCGCGCGCTGCTGCCTTGGCTCGCCGCGAGCGCTCTGTCCGACGCGCCGCAGGGCGTGTACCTCTGGGGCGGTGTCGGCCGCGGCAAGACGCTGCTCATGGACGCGTGCTTCGTCTCGCTCGGCGGCGTGCGGCGCGAGCGCAGCCATTTCTATCGCTTCATGCGCGGCGTGCACGCGCAGCTGGGCAGCATCAAGGATCGGGAGCAACCGCTCGAGCTCGTGGCCGAGCGCATCGCGAGACAAGCACGTGTGTTGTGCCTCGATGAGTTCTTCGTCGCCGACATCGCCGACGCGATGATACTCGCGGCACTTCTGGAGGGACTGTTCCGTCGCGGCGTGACCTTGATCGCGACCTCCAACGTGCCGCCGCACGAGCTTTACAAGGATGGGTTGCAGCGCCAGCGTTTCCTCCCCGCCATCGCACTCATCCAGTCCCGCATGGATGTCGTGCATTTGGACGGGGGCAGAGATTACCGCTTGCGCCAGCTCGAGCGAGCACCCACCTACCTCGACTCGGGGCGCGAGGGGACGTCGCGCGATCTCAATCAGCGGTTCGCGGCACTCGCCGGCGGGATGGCGAGCGCGCCCGTAACGCTCAAGATCGAGGGCCGGCCGCTGCGCGCCGTCGCGGTGGGAGCCGACATAGCCTGGTTCGAGTTCCGCGAACTCTGCGAAGGCCCCCGCAGTCAGAACGACTACATCGAGCTCGCGCGGCTCTACGGCACCCTGTTGATCGCGAATATACCGAACTTCACACCGCAGGATGAGGATGCGGCGCGGCGCTTCATCATGCTGATCGACGAGCTCTACGACCGCGGCGTGAAAATCATCGTCTCCGCCGCGGCGCCGCCCGCCTTGCTCTACCGGGGCGAGCGCTTGACATTGGAATTCCAACGTGCCGCCAGCCGCCTTGTCGAGATGCAGACGCAGCAATATCTCGCCGGTCGACATCGTGCTTGAAGCGCCGCCCTGGCATAATTCGCGGATGCCGACGGTGGTCGAATTCAAAATAGAATACAGACAGACACTCGATCCGAACGGTGGCATCGTTGCACCGCTACCGCCGTTCGCCGCGGACGCCGAAGAAGTCCTGCACATGTATAGGGCGATGACGCACCAGCGGCTGTTCGACGCCAAAGCCGTAAATCTCCAGCGCACCGGACAGCTCGGCACCTACGCCTCCTCGCTCGGACACGAAGCGACGCACATCGGCGTCGCGGCGGCGATGCTCCCTGAGGACGTGCTGGCGCCCGTCTATCGCGAGATCGGGACGCAGCTTTGGCGCGGCGTGAGCATGCTCGAGATTTTGACCTACTGGGGCGGGGACGAACGCGGCAACGACTTTGCAGGGCCGCGCGCCGACTTCGCATGGTGCGTGCCGATCGCGACCCAGACCCTGTACGCGGCCGGCGCGGCGATGGCGTTCAAGGTCCGCAAGGAGCCGCGCTGCGCGCTCGCGTATATCGGCGATGGGGGCACTTCGGAGGGCGCGTTCTACGAGGCGATCAACGTGGCCGGTGCGCGCGCGTTGCCGGTGGTGTTCGTGATCGTGAACAACGGGTGGGCGATCTCGGTTCCGGTATCGGAACAGACCGCCACCCGCACGCTCGCGCAGAAGGCCGTGGCCGCCGGCATACCCGGCGTGCAGGTGGACGGCAACGACGTGTTCGCCGTGCGCGCCACGGTGGCCGAGGCGCTCGCCGCCGCGCGCGGCGGCGCCGGCCCCACGCTCATCGAGGCGCTCACCTACCGCCTGAGCGATCACACCACCGCCGACGACGCCGCCCGATATCGAGGCGCGGGGGAGGTCGAGCAGGCGTGGACGCTCGAGCCGCTGCTGCGATTGCGCCAATATCTCCACAACTCGGGCGCCTGGACGCAGGCACAGGAGCAAGCGCTCCACGCCGACTGCGCGCGTGCGATCGACGTGGCGGTGGGGGAATACTTGAAGCGCCCCAAGCCCTCGACGGACGCGATGTTCGAGCATTTGTTCGCCGCGATGCCGTCGCATCTGCGCGAGCAGCGCGCGACGGCGCGAAAATACGGCGGGAAGCCCGGCAGTCATTGAGTTGGCAAAGATAACCATGGTCGAGGCCATCGCAATGGCGCATGGCTGGGAAATGCAGCATGACGAGAGCGTGGTCGTGCTGGGTCAGGATGTCGGCGTCAACGGCGGTGTGTTCCGCGCGACCGCGGGGCTGCAGGAGCGCTTCGGCAAGGACCGAGTGCAGGACACGCCGCTCGCCGAGGCAACCATCGCCGGCATGGCGGTCGGCATGGCGACTCACGGGTTGAAGCCGGTCGCGGAAATTCAATTCATGGGATTCATCTATCCGGCGCTCGACCAGATCGTGAACCATATGTCGCGCATGCGATATCGCACTCGGGGACGCCTCTCTTGCCCGGTCGTCATCCGCACGCCGCACGGCGGCGGCATCCATGCGCCCGAGCACCACTCGGAGAGCACGGAGACTCTCTTGTGTCACATCCCCGGCATCCGCGTCGTCTGCCCGTCCTCGCCCGCGCGCGCCTACGGCTTGCTGCTCGCGGCCATCCGCGATCCCGATCCGGTGATGTTCCTCGAGCCGGCGCGCCTTTATCGGTCGCTCCGCCAGGAAGTGGCCGATGACGGGCGCGCGCTGCCGCTCGACCGTTGCTTCCTGCTGCGCGAGGGCGGCGACGTGACGCTGGTCACCTGGGGCGCCATGACCGTCGAGACGCTGCGCGCGGCGAGTGAGCTCGCGGGCGCTGGGATCGCGGCGGAGGTGATCGATCTCGCGACCTTGAGCCCGATCGACACCGAGACCATTCTTGCCTCCGTCGCCAAGACCGGCCGCCTCGTCATCGTGCACGAGGCGGCGCGCAACGTCGGGCTGGGAGCCGAGATCGCCGCCGTCGTCGCCGAGCACGGGCTTTACGATCTCAAAGCCCCCATACAGCGGGTCACGGGATTCGATACCGTGATGCCGCTCTTCAAGCTCGAGCACGACTACATTCCCGGCGTCGAACGGATCGTCGACGCGGTGCGCCTCACGTTGGCCAACTAGAGAATCGCATGAGCACATTCAGGCTTCCGGATCTGGGCGAAGGACTGGCCGAAGCCGAGATCCTCGCATGGCACGTGCAACCCGGCGATCAGGTGTTGGTCGATCAACCCATGGTTTCGGTCGAGACGGAGAAATCGGTGGTCGAGGTGCCGGTGCCCTACACCGGTACGGTGACGGCGCTGCACGGCGCGGTCGGCGATATCATCGCGACCGGCGCGCCGCTCATCGATTTCGATTCGGGCACCGTGGTGGGCAGTATGCCGACGGCGGCCCTGGACCTGGTCGAGCCCGCCCTGGAGATCGACGCGGCGCCGCGCGGCAACGGCGAGAACCGCAACCGCGCGATACCGGCCGCGCGCGCCCTGGCGCGGCACCTCGGGCTAGATCTCGGCGCGGTCCAGGGCACCGGCACGGGCGGTGTGGTCACACTCGACGATGTGCTGGCGGCCGCCGAGATCGGCGCTAAGACGAGGCACGGGCTCGAGGGCGAAAGGCCCGCGCTCGGTATTCCCGCCGGCGCAACCTTGGAGCCGTTGCGCGGGCCGCGCCGCGCCATGGCCCGCTCAATGACTCTTTCGCACGCGGAGGTGCCGCTGTCGAACGTATGCGACGACGCCGACCTGCACGCCTGGCGTACGCGTGGCGATTACATGTTGCGCCTGATGCGCGCGCTCATCAACGCCTGGCGCGCCGAGCCCGCGCTGAACGCCTGGTACGACCCAGCATCCGACTCGCGCATCTTGCTCGGCCACATCGATCTCGCAATCGCCGTCGATACGCCGCAAGGACTGCTCGTTCCGGTGGTGCGCAACATTCAAGACATGTCGGCCGGGCGGCTGCGCGCGGCCGTCGCCGAGCGCAAGGCGGCCGCTCATGAGCGCACGCTCGCCCCGGAGGACTTCCGCGGCTTCACGCTGATGTTGTCGAATTTCGGCACCCTCGCCGGACGCTACGGCGTGCCGTTGGTGGTGCCGCCGGCGGTCGCCATCCTGGGCGCAGGCAAGGTGCGCGAGGACGCGGTCGCCGCCGGCGGCGCCGTCGTGATTCATCGCCGCATGCCGTTATCCTTGAGTTTCGATCACCGCTGCATCACCGGTGGCGAGGCGTGCCGGTTTCTGGCGGCCGTCATCACCGATCTCGAATACCCGGACTGAGGCGCAGAGGACACGACCATGCATCAGACCACCACCGATCAGTACCGAAAGATCGTGGCCAGCGTGGTCGCCGCCGCCGGGCGGCTGCCGAGATCCCAGCGCGGCGCCGATCACAAGCGTTTCTTGGAAGCGTACTATGCCAACGTCGACGTCGAGGACATCGCAGCTCGCGATCCGGCGGCGCTCGCGGGGGCGGCGCTGTCGCACTTGAAGTTCGCCCACCGCCGCCGCGGACGCGCCCTGATACGCGTGTTCAACCCGACCGTGCGCGAAAACGGCTACTCCTCCCCGCATACCGTCATCGAGATAGTGAACGACGACATGCCGTTTCTCGTCGACTCGATCGGGCTTGCGCTCGCGCACCGCTCGCTCACCATGCATTTCCTCGCGCACCCGGTATTCGCCGTGGCGCGCGACGCCGCCGGCGTACTGCGCAGCATCGAGGAGCGCGCCGGGGCCGTCGAACGGCGCCAGCGTCTCGAGTCGTTTCAGCACGTCGAGATCGATCGCGTCGTGGATCCCGCGGTGCTCCTATCGTTGTGTGCGGACATCGAGCGCAGCATGCGCGATGTGCGCGTGGCGTTCGCCGACTGGGCCAAGATGCGTGCGGCCGCGCGGCAGACCTCCGACGACCTCAGCTCCGTGAGCTCGCGCTTCGACGCGCGCGATGTGAGCGAAGCCCAGGCGCTGCTCTCCTGGATGGAGGACCGACATTTCACTTTCCTCGGCTTCAAAGAGTACCGTCTGCGCAGCCGTCGGGGCCAGGACGCGCTCGATGCGGTGGAGGAGACCGGTCTCGGGCTGCTGCGCGCCGGCCACAAACGCCCGCCGAGTACCAGCCGCACCTTGGCGAGCGATATCCGCCGCCAGAGCCGCTCCGGCGATCTGGTGCTGGTCACCAAGGCGAATCTGCAGTCCTCGGTACATCGCGCCGGCTATCTCGACTACGTCGGCGTGAAGAACTTCGACGCCGAGGGCCGGCTGATCGGGGAGCGGCGCTTTCTGGGACTATGGACCTCGTCGGCCTATAACTCGACGCCCCGCGAGATTCCGCTGGTGCGCCACAAGGTGGCCCAGGTGGCGCAGCACTTCGCGCTTGCCCCCGACAGCCATGACGGCAAGGCGCTGCAGCACATCCTGGAGTCTTTCCCGCGGGACGAGTTGTTTCAGGCGAGCGTGTCGGATCTGATCCGCCTGGTAACCGGAATCTTCGGACTGCAGGAGCGGCCGCGCGTACGGCTACTGTTGCGCCACGACCAGTTCCGGCGCTTCTATTCGTGCCTGATTTTCGTGCCGCGCGAGAAATACAACACCCAGGTGCGCCAGCGCATCGAGCGCGTCATCGCCGAAGCAACGTCCGCGATCGGCATGGAGTCCCAGGTGCAGATTGCCGAGTCGAACCTCGCCCGCATTCACATCGTCGCGCGCACCCAGCCGAGCGAAGATGAGCGGATCGAGGGCGTCGCGCTCGAGCGCAAGGTGGCGCTCGCCGTTCGCTCCTGGTCGGACGACTTCAAGACGGCGCTGCTCGCGCGCTTCGACGAGGCCTACGCGCTGCACCTCTTCGCGACTTACGCCCAGGCGTTTCCCGCCGCCTACACCGAGGATTTTAGCGGCGATGCCGCGGCGCTCGACGTCACCTTCCTGGAAGCCGCGGAAGAGCAGCCGGAGCGCCTGCACCTCGACATCTATAGACCGGAACCGCGGCGCAAGGACCAGCTTTTTCTGAAGATTTTCCGCAACCTAAAGGACGCGATCCCGATCTCGGATCTCCTGCCGATGCTCGAGAACATGGGCCTCAAGGTGATCGCCGAGCGGCCGTACGGGCTCGAGTTCAGCGGCGGGCGCCGCGCCTGGATCCAGGACCTCGAGCTCCTCATCCAGGGCACCGCGGTCGCGAAGTTCGACGAGCTCTCCGCAGAGATCAAGAGCGCGTTCACGGCCGCGTGGACCGGCCGCATGGACAGCGACACCTTCAATCAATTGACGCTCACCGCGGGCGTGCCCTGGCGCCTCGTGGTGGTGCTGCGGGCCTACTGCCGCTACCTGCTGCAAACCGGCCTTCCGTTCAGTCAGGGCTACATCGCCCAGGTGCTGGTCAAGAATCCCGCGATCGCGCGCGGCCTCACCGATTTGTTCATTGCGCGCTTCGACCCCGACATCTCCGACTCCGCCCGGCGCAGCGCCCTCAGACGGCTCGATCTCAAGATAGGCAGCATGCTCGAGGAAGTCACGCTCTCGGACGAGGATCGGATCCTGCGCGCCCTGTGGAATGCGCTGTCGGTCACCGTGCGCACCAATGCCTATCAGCTCGCGGACTCCGGTCAATTCAAGGACTACTTGTCCTTCAAGATCGAGAGTCAAAAAATGCGCGAGCTGCCGCTGCCGAAACCCATGTTCGAGGTGTTCGTGTTTTCGACTCGCATGGAAGGCGTGCACCTGCGCATGGGCTTCGTCGCGCGCGGCGGCATCCGCTGGTCGGACCGCCGCGAGGACTTCCGCACCGAGGTGCTCGGTCTGATGAAGGCCCAGCAGGTGAAGAACACGGTGATCGTGCCGGTCGGCGCCAAGGGCGGGTTCGTGGTGCGGCGCAATTTGACGGGCGACCGCGACACCCAGCTCGCCGAGGTAATCGCCTGTTACCAGACTCTCATCCGCGGCATGCTCGACCTCACCGACAACATCGTCGAGGACAAGATAGTGCCGCCGAAGCGCGTGGTGCGGCATGACGGCGATGACGCGTATCTCGTGGTGGCGGCGGACAAGGGCACCGCGACTTTCTCCGACATCGCCAACGCGATCTCCGAGGAGTACGGTTTCTGGCTCGGCGACGCTTTCGCTTCCGGCGGATCCGCCGGATACGACCACAAGAAGATGGCGATTACCGCGCGCGGCGCATGGGAATGCGTCAAACGCCATTTTCGCGAGATCGGCGTGAACATCCAGAGCCAGGAATTCACGGTCGCCGGCATCGGCGATATGGCGGGCGACGTCTTCGGCAACGGCATGCTGCAATCGCCGCACATCCGGCTGATCGCGGCGTTCAACCATCAGCACATTTTCCTTGACCCGGACCCGTCGGCGGCGCGCTCGTTCAAGGAGCGTCAACGGCTGTTCCGCCTGCCGCGCTCGTCGTGGGAGGACTACTCGAAGTCGGCGATCTCCAAGGGGGGCGCGGTGTACTCGCGCAGCGCCAAGAGCCTGACGTTGTCGCGCGAAGTCCAGACGTTGCTCGAATTGCCCGCGCAGGCAACGCCCAACGAGGTGATCAAGGCGATCCTGAAGGCGCACGTCGACCTTTTGTGGAATGGCGGCATCGGCACCTACGTCAAAGCGAGCACCGAGTCGCACAGCGACGTCGGCGACCGCAGCAACGATGCAGTGCGCATCGACGCCACGGAGCTGCATTGCAAGGTCGTCGGGGAGGGCGGGAACCTCGGCCTGTCCCAGCTCGGCCGCATCGAGTTCGCGCGCCGCGGCGGGCGCCTGAATACCGACTTCATCGACAATTCGGCGGGCGTCAACTGCTCCGACGTCGAGGTCAACATCAAGATACTCCTGAACGGCGCGATGCGCGCCAAGGAAATCACGCGTGCGGCGCGCGACCGCTTGCTCAAGCAGATGACGGACGAAGTGGCGGCGCTCGTCCTGCGCAACAACTACCTGCAGGGTCAGGCGATCAGTAAGGGCGAGTTCCAGTCGAGATCTCGGCTTGCCGAGAGCGCCTCGGTGATACGAGCGCTCGAGCGCTCGGGCGATCTCAATCGCGCATTGGAGTTCCTGCCGTCGGAGGAAGAGATAGCCGAGCGGCGTAAGGCAGGCGAAGGCCTCACCCGTCCGGAGCTCGCGATAGTGCTCGCCTACGGCAAGATCTGGCTCTACAAGGCGCTGATCAATTCCAATGTGCCGGAAGATCCATACCTGTCCGGTGAATTGATCCGCTACTTTCCGACGCCGCTGCGCCAGCGCTTCGCCGTGCGCCTGAAGCGCCACCGACTGCGCCGGGAGATCATCGCCACGGCGATCACCAACAGCCTCATCAATCGCGCCGGTCCCGTGTTCCCCGTGCGCGCCCAGGACGACACCGGCGCAGACCCGGCCGCCATTGCCCGTGCCTACACCATCGCGCGGGAGGTATTCGCGGCGCGCGACATCTGGGCACAGATCGAAGGGCTCGATAACCGCATCCCGGCCGTCGTTCAGTATACCGCCATGTTCCAGACCACGCGGCTGCTGCGCCATGCGAGCTATTGGATGATCGAGAATATGCGCGGGAATCTCGCCATCGAGCGGGCCGTGCGGCGCTACGCCGGTCCCGTGAGCGAGCTCTGGCGCGAGCTTGACGGGGTACTCTCCGCCACGGCGCGCGCACGGCTCGGCGCGCAGCGCTCGCAGCTGATCGAGCTCAAGGTACCCGAACAACTCGCGACTCGGATCGCGGGCGTGGACACGATGCATTGCGCGCTCGACATAGTGGAGGCGGCGATGGCGGCGCGCGTCAAGATCGGATACGCCGCCAGGGCGTATTTCGACGTGGGCGAGCGCATCGGCCTCACCTGGATCAAGGACCAGATCGAGAACCTCGTGGTCGAGGGGCAATGGCAAGCGGCGGCGCGCCGCACCGTTCGGGACGATCTCTTTGCCCTGCACCGCAAGATTACCGGCGCGGCGCTCGCGTGCAGGGGCCGCGACGCCGTCGCGCGCGTCGAACTGTGGAGTCGTCGTCACGCGGCCTCCCTCGACGCGCTGAAGCGGATCATCGTCGATCTGCGCACCGGCTCGCCGCCCGATTTCGCCACGCTTTCGGTCGCGCTGCAGGCCGTGCGGCGCCTTGCGCAAGAATGAGCGAGCCGAGCAGCAACCGGCCGGACGCGGATTACGGTGCCGGCTACCTGCAGCGCCGCCTCGACAGCGACTTCCCGCTCGCACGGCATATGGGCGTGAGGGCGGAAACCGCCGACGATCGCAGCGTCGTGCTGTGCGCACCCCTTGCCCCGAACGCCAATTACAAGGGCAGCGCTTTCGGCGGCAGCCTGTTCTCGCTCGCGGTGCTCGCCGGCTGGGCGTGGGCAACGCGCTATCTCGCGGTGCGCCAAGTCGACGCCGATGTGGTGATCCAGGAGTCGACGATCCGCTATCTGGCGCCGGCGAGGGGCGAGCTGCGCGCGGTCCTCGAGGCACCTGCAGCCGCCCAGAAGTTTCGCAACATGCTCGAGCGCGCGGGCCGCGGGCGCATCCGCTTGCATATCGGCGTGTTCGACGGTAAGACGCTCGCAACCCAATTCGACGGCCTGTACGTCGCACTGATTCGCTCTAGGAGGACACCGTGTCCGGAAGATTGATCCTGGTTCGTCACGGCCAAAGCACTTGGAATGTCGAGAATCTGTTCACCGGCTGGCACGACGTGGACCTGAGCGAGCTCGGCCGGCAGGAGGCGGTGCTCGCGGGACGCGAGCTTCAACGGGCGGGTCTCGATCCGCAGGTCGCATTCACCTCGGTCCTGAAGCGCGCGATCCGCACGCTGTGGCTGATACTCGATACCACGGAGCGCATGTGGCTGCCGGTCGAGCGCAGCTGGCGTTTGAACGAGCGCCATTACGGCGCGCTCGAGGGTCTCAATAAAGCGCAGACCGTCGAAAAGCACGGCGAGGCGCAGGTCAAGATCTGGCGCCGAAGCTACGACGTGCCGCCGCCGCCGCTCGGCCTGGACGATCCCCGTCATCCCCGCTTCGACCGGCGCTATGCGGACCTCGATCCGAAGCTGTTGCCGGCCGCCGAGTCGCTCAAGGACACGCTCGCACGCGTGCTGCCCTTCTGGGAGACGCGCATCGTCTCCGAGCTTCGCGCCGAGAAGGATGTGCTGGTGGTCGCGCACGGCAATTCGTTGCGTGCGCTGGTGAAGATGCTCGACTTGATGTCCGAGAGCGATATCGTCGAATTCAACATCCCGACCGGGATTCCGATGCTCTACGAGCTCGACGCACAGATACAGCCCGTGAGCCGCCGATTTCTCGGCGACCCCGCGGCTATCGCCGCCGCACAAGACGCGGTTCGCCGCCAGACGGAGAAGAAGTAAGGCTCGCGCGAAGCCCGGGAGGGCTGATCAAGTGTCCGGTGCGATCGTGACTTTGAGCCCGCCGAGCGCCTCGGTGAAGTCCACCTGGCAGGACAGGCGCGAGGTCGCTTCGTTGAAATCGGACAGCTCCCTGAGCAGTTCGAGCTCGTCGCTCTGCGGCTTGGGCAGTCGCGAGACCCAGGCTTCGTCCACGTAGATATGGCAAGTCGCGCAAGAACACAGACCGCCGCAGATCGCCGCGACGCCGTAGTCGAGCTCGCGCAGGATCTCCATGACCTTGAGACCGGGCTTGCCCTCGATCTCATGCTCTTTTCCGTCTCGATCCACCACCACCATCTGCGCCATCAATCTCTCCGCCGCCGTCAAAGCTCGCTAGTGTGCCGGAAGTTGCCGGGCTCGACTACCACGCTCGCAGATTTCACGCGCTCGCCCGAAGGCGCTCGATCAGAGCCCCTGCGCGGGCAGCCACGCCCGGCCCCTCGGCGGCGCCCCGCGCGGCGAAAAGCTCGCTCCACAACACGCACACATAGTCGTAGATCCATGCGAGATGGTCGAGCCGCTCGGCGTCCTCGTCGCGAGGCCTTCGGCCCATGTAGCTCGCGAGCAAGAGGTGCCGGGCCTCCGCGGTGAGATCGTTGTTGCAGCTCCACCCGGCGAGGTCCCAGAGGGGTTCCGACACATGCGCGTATTCCCAATCGAGTAGCGTCGGACCGCCCTCGCCCGCAACCAGGTTCGCGACATGCAGATCGCTGTGGCACAACACGGCCGGAGCGCTCGGCAGCGCAGCAAGCGCTGCGGTGCGCGTGGCAAGAGCCTCTTCGAGCTCGGGCCACGGCCGAACGCCCGTGCCCGCCGCGGCGGTATTCACCGCGGCGGTATTCACCGTGACCCCATCCCGGCGCTCCAACGCCGCGCGATAGTAGGCTATCCAGCTCGCAGGGCTCATGCGGCGCGGGGACTCCGGGATGGTCAGGCCGTGGATGCGTCGAACGAGGAGCGCGACCGCCCGGATATTGGCGGGCTCCCGCACCTGACTCCGCGTCCAGGTAGGACCGTCCACCCAGCGCGCCACCAGAACGCCCTCTAGCGGCTCGCAGCGCTCGATGAGAGGAGCGATGCCCGCCGCCGCGGCCCGCGCCAGCACGCGACACTCCCAGACGCGATCGAGTCCCAGATCTTCGCCGTGCGGGGCGGGGATGCGCAGAGAATAGTGCCGCCCGGCGCGCACCACGCGGTAGCTCTCGTTCACCAGTCCCGATCCCAGACGCTCGATCGACAACGCCCCCGCACCCGGCACATAGGTACACGCGATGGTTTCGAGGTCGCGACGCTTGAGGTCGCTACGCGGCATGTGCCGCGGGCAAGCTGCGGCGCCATTCGCGCATGCCGATCACGATCAGCACGAGGTACAGCGCGAACAGCAGCATCGTGAGGTACAGTCGCCGTGTGAAATACAGGTACAGGCTCGCCGAGTCGATCAGGAGCCACCAATGCCAGTTCTCGTACACCTTGCGCGCGACCAGGAAGGTCGCGAAAACGCTCGCCCAGGTCACCATCGAATCGACGAAGGGCCACGCGGCGGGCGTGAAGCGCCGCAGGAAATACCAACTGACCAGGGACAGGCCTACGACGATCGAGAAGGCCAGCGCATTGCGCTTGCCGGACCAGCGCGACACGCCGAGTCCCGTTCCCTGCCTTCCCCGCCACTCCCAGAATCCGTACACCGCCATGGCCGCATAGAACGCGTTCAGGACCGATTCCATGTACAGGCGCGCACCGAACAACACCCAGACGTACAGGCACGAGCTCAGGAACGCGGCGGCCCAGCAGCTGATCGATTGTCGGATAGCAAGCAGTAAGTAGGCAATCGCCAGCGCGACGGCCAGCATCTCGACCCAGCTCGTGGTGCGCCAGAGGCCCCCGAGCTCGGCCGCCAGCAGATCGATCACGGCGGGCCCAGGCCCGGCAGTACTTTCATCACGAAGATCGATTGCGGCGCCGCTGTCGCCGAGCGCTCCATCTCGGCGGCGAGGATGCTCATCACCCGATCGAGCGGTCCCCACACCTGGGTGCTCAGTGTGTTGGTGGCGACCTCGAGCTCGGGGTAAGTGTTCAGCCGGTCGATGAAGGCCTGAATCAACGGACGATAGTCGCCCGTGAGCGGGTACATGCTAATTTCGACAGCGCATCGCATCGGAATGACCACCTGCTCCCTACGCCGGTATTAACCGGGTCAGGTTCAACGGGTTCGCAGGCGCACTCGCGGCGCCTCGCATCTCAGGTCCAAAGGGACCACCCCAAGGCTCGCCAGAAGTGTAGCCTGGCGCGAAGATGCGTGCAAAACTCTGCGCATCGGCCGCGCAGACGGCATGACTTTTGGGAGAATCACTTGCGCATTTTTCAGGTGGATGCGTTCACGCGGACACGCTTCACCGGCAATCCGGCTACCGTCATTCTCGATGCGGATGGACAGAGCGATGCCGCCCTGTCGGCCATCGCTCGCGAGTTCTCGCATGCCGAGACCGCCTTCGTGTCGGCCGCCACCGGGTCGGATCACGACATGCGCTTGCGATTCTTCAACGCACGCAAGGAGGCGCCGTTCGTCGGGCACGCCACCCTCGCCGCGCACGCGGTACTGCTCGCGCTCGGGCGGCGCTCGCTCGGGCTGGTGCGTCAGGCTTGCGGAACCGGCATCGTCGAGGTGCGCGCCCAGGAGACCGGGCACGGCGCGGAACGCTCGACCGTGATCGAGTTTCGACAAACCGTTTCCGAGCTGGACAATCCCCTGCCGTTCAAGACGACATTGCGCGTGGCGGAGGCGCTGAAGCTCCCTGCGACCTCGCTCCACGAGATCATGCCGGCGCGCATCGCCCGCAAGGGCAGCACGCGGCTCCTGGTGCCGATCGGCGATCCCCGCGCGCTCGATGCGCTCGCGCCGAATTTCGACACCCTGGTCGCGCTCGGCAACGAACTCGGCGCGGATGGGTTCTTCGTGTTCGCGGTCGGCCGCGGCTCGAGTCCGGACGACCTCACGACCGAATCGCGCATGTTCTGTCCTGCGCTCGGTATCCCCGAGGATCCCGCGAGCGGCAACGCGCACGCCATGCTCGCCTCCTATCTGTTCGAGCTCGGCCAGTTCGGAAAGCACGCCACGGGTTTTGTCGGGCTCCAGGGCCGGCATATGCAGCGGCCCTCGCAGATCAGCGTGAGGCTCGAGTTGGAGGAAGGCACTCTCGCCGCGGCGCATATCGGCGGCACTGCGGTGATCGTGAGCGAGGGTACGCTGGCGCCCGGGAGCGCGCCGGGGTAGTTCTTCCTGGGAACTTTGCCGGAGCCGCTGCTAGCCGGACTTCGCGGATTCGAGGCTTCGGCGACGCTAAGTGATTGATGCCGTTAGGGTCGGCCCCCGAAGGTCTGCACTACAGGAGGCTTGCTGGGGTTGCTTGAGCTGAGCTTATTTTGG
>Ga0182030_10013916_pt1 | contig 15949 bp, 16 predicted proteins | sample 812S3MmetaG_FD_121299 | JGI IMG/M metagenome (GOLD analysis project Ga0182030, IMG submission 121299) | Permafrost microbial communities from Stordalen Mire, Sweden - 812S3M metaG (Illumina Assembly) | ecosystem: Environmental > Terrestrial > Soil > Wetlands > Permafrost | place: Sweden...
AGACGGGCATCCGTTTTCCAAAATGTTTTGACCTTGCTTGTGCGCTCACATTGCATAATTATGTTTCACTTCTTTGAAACGACTTGCGAGCATTGATCCGGCGGTCATGAGTGATACTTGACGTAACAGGATTATCCTTGAAAACAGAAACTGTGAATCGATTGCAGCCAGCGTTTTGGCGCAAGAAGCCATTCATCTTTACGATGATCGCCTTGATCATCCTGATGGTTGGCGTTGTTGACTTTCTGACCGGGTTTGAGATTTCTTTTTCGGTGTTCTATCTGTTGGCGATCGGCCTGGCAGCGTGGTTTGCGGGACGTGGCTTTGCCATTTCTTTGTCCGTGTTGAGTGTTCTCATTTGGTTGACGGGTGATTATATCGCAGGCGCTCATTACTCGAATGGCTTTGTGCCTGTCTGGAATGCAGCTATTTCGCTGGCATCCTACCTGATTGTCGTCTGGCTGTTGCGAAGTTTGCGCTCTCTGTATGACGAATTGGAGACTCGTGTGAAGCAACGCACATCCGCGTTGGCGGCGGAAATTGCCGAACGGGCGCGACTCGAAAATGAACTCCTCAATGTCGGCGAGCGCGAACGCCAGCGGCTCGGACACGACCTGCACGACAGTCTGGGACAACAATTGACCGCGATAGCCCTGGCGGGCCGGGTGTTGCAGGAAAAACTGGTTTCCATATCGCTTCCGGCGACGGTTGAAGCCGACAAGCTGGTGCAGCTTGTGGAACAGGCGGTGGACCTGACCCGAAAACTGTCACGGGGTATCGCCCCGGTAGAGCTGACCGGCGAGGGACTCATGGATTCCTTGCGCGAGTTGACGGCCAACACCGAGCGACTGTCAAAAATTAACTGTGATTTTTTTTGCGAAAAACCAGTGATTGTCACTAGTTCCTCAGTCGCAGTGCACTTGTTTCGTATTGCACAAGAGGCTGTGAACAATGCCATCAAACATGCAAAACCAACACAAATCACCATCCACCTTTCCAGCAATAACGGCGGGATCGAACTGGTGGTTGAAGATAACGGTGCGGGAATTCCCATACCATTGTCCAAAGACAAGGGAATGGGGTTGCAAATCATGAAGCATCGTGCCGACATGATCGGCGCATCATTTGCCGTGCAGCGCCTGGCCAGTGAAGGAACCTCGATCACCTGTACATTGCAAGGATCGTTATGAAAACTCAAAAGGCGACCGTGTTTATTGTGGACGACCATCCCTTGGTGCGTGAATGGATGACCTCCTTGATCCGGCAGCAACCCGACATGACGGTTTGTGGTGAAGCCGACACCGTGGAACAGGCATTGCAAATGATCTCGAACGCCGAGCCAGACGTGGCTGTTGTGGACCTCGCACTAAAGGATGGCTTCGGGTTGGAATTAATCAAAGACCTTAAGCAAACCTGCCCCAAGGTGGCCGTTGTTGTGCTCTCTATGCATGATGAAATGCTCTACGCCGAGCGGACTTTTCGGGCCGGAGCCCGCGGCTATGTCATGAAACGGGAGTCATCGACACGAATCATCGAGGCGATTCGCGTGGTGCTGAATGGCCGGCGATACATGAGTGAGCAAGTAGCCGTTGCCATGGCGGATAAATTGGCAGATGGACAACAAGCCAATGTTTCTCCCATGAGTTTGTTGAGCGATCGCGAACTGGCGGTATTTGACCTTTTGGGACAGGGAAAGGAATCCCGCCATATTGCCGAGTCGCTCCACATCAGCATCAAGACGGTGCAGGCGTTTTGCGCGCGGATCAAAGGCAAGCTAAAGCTTGAAACCGAACGCGAATTGCTTCGTGAAGCCGTTCGCTGGCTGGAAAGCAAGCACGTCGATTAAGCGGCTTGGCGTTGTTCTGTTGTAGGATGCCGTCCTACACCATATTTAGGTTAAGCATGTGATCACATTTAGGCCGCGCCTACTGGAAACTTCCTCTCGAAAAGCTACCATGCTCCCATGCATACACAACGCATGGCTATTTTTAAATGGTTGCGCATCGCCATTACCTTTTTCGGTCTTGTTTCCTGCGCCCGCGCCGACACGAATACGGCCATGGCCACAACCAGGATTTCCTTGCAAGACGCGAAAAATCTTGCCTTTCTGCACAACTGGGATTTGCTTGCCGCGTGCAGCGGCGTCGCAATGGCCGACGCACAACGGATCGTCACCGAGGAGTTTCCCAACCCGACATTCGGATTTTCCACCGCCAAGATCAACACCGCCAACCGGGGCAACGGCACACCGTCCGGCAATGATGTTTGGGACCGGAGCTACGACAATATATTTGCAGTCAACCAACTGCTCGAGATCGGCAAGCGCGGTCCGCGCCAGGATGCGGCCAAGGCCGGCTTGACGGCCGCACGCGCCAGTTTTGCGGATGCGCGCCGCACGCTCGACGCCGGGATGACCAAGGCCTATGTGGCCGCGGTGCTGGCCGAGGCCAACGCAAAAGTTTTGGACGAGTCGTCTGGTTATCTTCGCAAAGAGGCCGAGATCGCCCAGATTCAGTTCAATGCCGGTGACAAATCGCAGTCCGATCTCGACCGGATCGAACTGGCGGCGCAACAGGACGAACTCAACGCCCTGAGCGCCAAGGCGGCGGCCATCCAGCAACGGATCGCCGTGCAAATGCTGCTTGGCGAACGTCATCCCACGGGTGAATGGATCGCCAACGACACGGTGGAAGACTTGGCGAACCTACTGCCCGAACCGAAGGCAAAAGAAAATGCCAAGCGTCCGGATTTGATCGCGGCGGAAGCTACCTTGAGCCAGTCGGATGCCAATCTCCGTCTGCAAAAGGCAATGCGCATTCCCGACCCCACGCTGTCCTTGCAGTACGAGCACAATCCTCCTGACATGCCTAATACCGTTGGCATCGGCATCACGATTCCGCTGCCTTTTTGGAACCAGAATGGTGGCGCGATTCAGGCTGCCAAGGAAGCTCGCGATCAGGCGGAACGCAGCGTGGAACAAACCAAGGCGCAAATTGATTTTGACATCGCCACGGCGCGTGCCGCCTACGATGAGGCGTTGACACGCTGGCGGTATTATCGGGACAAGCTTCGGCCCAAATCGGCCACGGTTCGCCAAACCGTTTTTCTGGCATACGAAAAGGGCGGCGCATCGCTGGTAGATTTGCTGGAAGCGCAGCGTGACGACAATACCATTCGTCTGGCTGCGGCGCAAGCCGCCGCAGATACCGCGACCGCGTCCGCCGCACTTTATTCCGCGTTGAACAAAATTTCCTGTGAAATGGAGGACTTGTAAAAATGAAAACATCTGCCATCCTGTTGACAATGCTGTCACTGGCGCTCGCCGGTTGTCGCGACAAGGTACAAGAACCCAACGATCCGGCCGCACCCAAGGTTGCTGGTGAAAGCGTCCTTTTTGTCGAGAAAGCCCCGCAATTATCCTATCTGTCGCTTGAAACCGCCGCGCCGAGCGAACGGGAAGAAATCAACTTCTGCGGCAGGGTTGCATGGGACGAGGACCATACCGCCCGTGTCTATTCGCCCGTCGCCGGTCGTGTGGTTGGCGTCAAGGCAGACCTTGGCCGGACGGTTTCTTCTGGTGATGTGCTCGCATTGCTGGCATCGCCGGATTATGGACAAGTGCAGTCCGACGCAAAGAAGGCCGCCAGCGACTTGGCTCTGGCGGATCGCACGTTAAGCCGGGAACGCGAATTGTTCGCACATGGTGCCGCCGCGCAAAAAGATGTCGAGGCGGCGCAAGCCGACTATGACAAGGCGGTCTCGGAACGCCAGCGTGCCGAGGCGCAATTGGCGGCGTTGGGAAACGCCGGACCCAATACGGGCGATGGCGTGTATTCATTGCAATGTCCAGTGGCGGGCGTGGTGGCGGAAAAAAACATCGTGTCGGGGCAGCAAGTCCGTTCCGACGCGCAATTGGCGGGCGCTCCGCAATTTTTTGCGCCACTTTTTGTTGTCAGCGATCCGGGCAAACTCTGGCTTTTTCTCGACGTGACGGACATGGATGCGCCACGCCTCAAGCCCGGCCAGGAAATCCATGTGCATAGCAAGGCGTATCCGGACCATGTGTTTTCCGGGCATCTTGAGAAAATAGGCGACGCGCTCGATCCATCCACCCGAACCATCAAGGCGCGTGCCACGCTGGCCAATCCGGATCATTTGTTAAAGGCAGAGATGTATGTCACGGCCGAGATTGTCTCGGATGGTGCCAAGGGCGTGGCGGTTTCGGCCAAGGCCATGTTTTTGAAAAACAACCAATATTATTGTTTTGTCGAAAGCGCACCAGGGCGGTTTGAACGGCGGGCGATCACCCTGGGCATCCAGAATGGCTCCCGGATCACGATCATTACCGGCGTTGATGCGGGCCAGCAGGTGGTAACGGAAGGCTGCCTGCTCCTGCAAAACATTCTGGAAAACGGGGCCAATTCATGATCAGTACGCTCACGACCTACGCGCTGCGGCACCGCCCGATTGTGCTGGCGCTTCTCATTTTGTTTGTCATCGCAGGTGTGGCTGCGTTTCACCGCCTGCCGGTCGAGGCGTATCCCGACGTGACCAATGTCTCGGTGCAAATCATCACACTGTTTCCCGGACACGCCGCCGAGGAAGTCGAACGACTGGTGACGATTCCCATTGAGAATGAAATGAACGGCATTCCGAAACGCGCTTCGATCCGGTCGTGGTCGCTTTTCGGATTGTCGCAAGTGACCATCACGTTCGAGGATGACGCGGACAATCAATTCGTGCGCACACAGGCGGCGCAGCATCTGGCCAACGTTACGCTGCCGACGGGCGCGCAGGCCAGTCTTTCGCCGGACGCCACACCCGTCGGCGAAATCTTCCGCTACACGCTGGAAACGCCCAAGGGGTTTCCGGCAACCGAGGTGAAGGCGCTGGAGGACTGGGTGGTCGAACGACAGTTCCGCACGGTGCCCGGCATCGTGGACGTGAATGGCTTCGGCGGCCAAGTCAAACAATACCAAGTGCTGATTGATCCGGCTAAACTCAAATCATACAATCTCACGCTTCCACAGGTTTTTACCGCACTGGCCAATGGCAACCGTAACGCCGGCGGTTCGTACATTGAGCATGGCTCGGAACTGTACATCATTCGCGGTCTTGGGTATATCCAGACGCTTGACGACATCCGCAATATTGCCGTGGACGTTCGCAACGGCACGCCGATCAAGATTGTGGACCTGGGCACCGTGCAAATCGGCTGCCAATTGCGTTTGGGTCGCGTGGGCAAGATCACCCGGGGACAATCGGACGAGGACGACGTGTCCGAGGGCATCATCATTTTGCGCCGTGGCGAAAACGCGCTCGAAGTGCTCAAGCATGTCCGCGAGAAAGCCCGGGAGATCAACGAGCATTACCTGCCGGCGGGCGTTCATTTGGTCACGTATTATGACCGCACCGACCTGATTGACCGCACGTTGCACACGGTACGTAAAAACATGGCCGAGGGCATCGGGCTGGTGCTGCTGGTGCTGATCCTTTTTCTCGGCTTAGGCAATTACCGGTCGGCGCTGGTGGTCGCCGCCGTGGTGCCGCTGTCGCTGCTGGGCGCATTTCTGCTGCTCGATTTGCGCAACATTCCCGCCAATCTGATTTCCATGGGCGCGATTGACTTCGGCATTATTGTGGACTCGGCGGTCGTGGTCGTGGAAAACCTGATCCGGTTGCTGGAGGAGAAAAAGGAGCGTTTCGCCGCGTTGTCGGCCACGATTGTCGAAGCCGTCTCACAAATGGGCAAACCCATCCTGTTTTCAAAGGCGATTCTGCTGACAGCCTTTATTCCGCTGTACACCTTGCAACGGGTCGAAGGCAAGATCTTCCGGCCCATGGCGTTGACGCTGACTTTCGCCTTGGTGGTCGGCACCATTCTGGCGCTCACCGTGGTGCCGGTGCTGGCCAGTTTTGCTGTCCGCCAGCGCATCGCAAGCCACGTGTCGTCGATCGTCCGCTGGTTGCACCAGACATATCAGCCGCTTTTGACAAGTGCGTTGAAGTTTCGCAATTTCTGGCTGTGTGGCGCACTGGTCATGCTGGCAATCGCAGGGATTGTCGCGACACAACTCGGATCGGAATTTCTACCGAAACTGGACGAGGGCACGCTGTGGGTACGCGCTTTTTATCCGCCCACCATCGCGCCGAGCGAGGCGGCCAAGCGGACGCGGGAAGTCCGCACCATCCTGATGTCATTCCCGGAAGTCAAAACCGTGGTCAGCCAGCTGGGCCGTCCGGATGACGGAACCGACATCAATGGATTCGACATCGCCGAATTTAACGTGGAGTTGATTCCCCGTGACCAATGGAAAACGGAAAAGACCCGTGACGCCCTGGACAAGGCCTTGAACGCAAAGCTCTCGGAGATACCCGGCGTGGAGTTCCAATTCAGTCAGTACATCGAGGACAACGTCAACGAAGCGGTGTCCGGCGTGAAGGCGGAGTTGAGCATCAAAGTTTATGGCGAAAATCCAGAAAAGTTACAGGCGCTGTCCGACCAGATCGCCGACATCTTGAAAAAAATCCGGGGGGCCGATGACGTGGGCGCGGAGGAATTGCTCGGCCAACCACAGGTGCAAATCACCGTGGACCGCAAGGCGATTGCGCGCGTGGGTCTCTCCGTATCCGACGTGCAGCAAGTGGTCGAGACGGCGCTGGGCGGATCAACCGCCACGCAGGTTTTGGAAGGCGAGCGCACGTTTGACCTGGTGGTCAAACTGGCACCGGCATCCGTGTCGGATTTGGAAGCCATCCGGCAGATTCCCGTGTTTGGCTCCAATGGCGAGCGTCTGAGTCTCGGCGCGCTGGCAGCCGTGGAAGTCCGGCAGGGCTTTGCGCGGGTTGGACGCGAGGAGAACGCCCGCCGCACAGCCGTGAAATTTTCGGCGCGCGGCCGTGACCTCGGCTCACTTATCGCCGAAGCCCAGCAAAAGGTTGGCGCACAGGTGAAGTTGCCGCCCGGTTACCGGCTGGAGTGGACCGGCTCGTTTGAAAACCAGCAGCGCGCCGTCAAGCGCTTGCAGGTGATCGTCCCGATCACCCTGATCGCCATTTTCTTCCTGTTGTTCACCGCGTTCGACTCCGGCAAGTTGGCGACGTTGATCCTGCTGAACGTTCCGTTTGCCGCCGTGGGCGGAATCTTCGCACTGCCGTTCGCCGGGCTGAATCTTTCTGTCAGCGCGCTGGTGGGCTTCATGGCATTGTTCGGCATTTCCGTCCAGAACGGCGTTATCCTGGTAGAACGCATCCGCGAATTGAGACGCATGGGGCAGAACATGCCATCTGCCATCATCCAAGGCGCGTTGTCGCGTGTGCGTCCCGTGGTGATGACGGCGCTTATGGCCGCGTTGGGCCTGCTGCCGGCCGCGCTTTCTCACGAGGTTGGCAGTGAAACGGCGCGTCCGTTTGCCGTGGTGATCATCGGAGGACTGGTAACGGCGACACTGCTGACGTTGTTCATCTTGCCGATCTGCTATCCATGGTTCGAAACCGAACAGGAGAAATACTGACATGAAGTATCTGCTCGCCTTCATCGCCCCGGATTTGCGCAGCCACGTCGTGGATGCGCTGGTTTCCGCGCATGTGCCGGGCATGACCATTTCCGACGCGCACGGATTCGGCCACGACCATGACGCCACGCATCCTGAATACAATGTTCTCGACAGTTTTGAAATGTCAAAAAAACTCCGCATTGAAATCTTCTGCCACGACCAGGATGTGGAGAAACTTCTTCAGGCCATCTACGCCTCTGCCCATACCGGCCATCGCGGCGACGGAAAAGTCTTTGTCATGGATGTGTCCGACGCCCTGCGGCTAAAAAACGGCGAGCACGGTGCATCGGCCATTGGCCCGCCGTGATCCTCCGAAACCCGCTTTTGCTGCCACACCTTTGTGTGCGACGGCTTAATTTCAATCATGGTATACGGGCACAATTCATCTTCAAGCCAGCGCCGCTTCGCGGCGCCCGGGCGAACCTAAAGGCTCATCCCGGGCGCGCGCGAAGCCAGCCCCTTTCTTGTTCCCCGTCCCGATAATTATCGGTTCGCAGGGCCCAACGATCCGTGAGGCTCCACCATGCCCGGCTTGTGTGCCAGCCGACGTGATTCACGATGAATCTCCGCCAGGCCGACACGCTGCACCGAGTTAGCCACCATCAGATGACATTGAGCCGACCCGAACTTGGCCGACTCATACGCATTCGCACCTACCAAGTCCTCAAAGCCCTCATGCGAGGTTACACATTTGAGGATGTATCCCGGCCCGTTGAGTTGCCGGTCAAACATGCGTACACGAGCAATCCCGCCGCCGATCCTTTCCCACTGGGTTTTGATCTGCATGCAGGTCCGTTCGTCACACGCATAGGAGGGGATGCCGCCAATGAGCGCATGAAAATGGAGCCTCCCTGTTAGCTCGCCGGGTTCCTGCCTGAGCGCCCACAGGAGGTCCGGAAAGTACACTCGATGCCACTTGCAAAGATTACGGCACAAGGCAAACCACATGCACAGGCGTACCCGCTCGGGCAACCGTGATTGCTTGAACGTAAACGACCCAAAGAACTGCCAGTTCTTTACGGTCTGAAGGACATGAATGTCAGGTGACTCCATGACTCGTTACACCTTCTTGGCCGGAATGATCACGCCCTTGAGGCGCAACCGGTTTCCGAAGCCAACCTCGAAGTTGTTGATGCCGATATCCAGCACCGAGTCAACCACTGGGACTTTTGCGTCTTCCGGCAGGTTGAAATCCACGGTGCTGTCAAACCGGTAGTCTGACTCCGGCGACACATCCGCCAGGACCAGAACGGTCTGGCTGCGTTCGCCGCCATGTTTTTTGTCGGGCCACTTGTCCACGCGAACCCGACTGACTCTTGCCTTGATTATCATTGTTTTGGTCTCCAACTTTGGGGACATACGGTGTCCCCGGTCCGCCAGCAAGTCCCGTCGCCGTTGCACTTGCACCGTGACGAACTCACTGAAATTGTGCTATTCGATTTGTCTGGCGCGGACTCTCCGGGAATGCGGCCACACCCCGGCCCCCCTTGCGGCTGGACTGGGAACACCCCAGCCCCCGCAGTTGGTAGTGCCCTCTTTCCACTTGTCGTGATGCACGCGGCCCCATACGAATCAAGAACTGGGGACTCGTCATAATTGACTGTTGGCGGGATATAATTGCCGCCAATAGATTCGATACGAAACCGGGTAATGGCAGCGTCCAAATCGGAAAGTTTGAACAAAATGCAGCGCTTGCCCATCCGGCAAAATGGAATCACGCGCCGATGCTGCCAGTCGCGCAATGTGCGAAGGGAGATACTCAAATAACGCGCAGCGTCCGAGGGGCGGAAGTATCCGGGGCGCGTAACAGATGCAGTTGTGTTCTTCATGGGGCTTCTCCAGCGACACAATTGCCGCTTTCTTCGCCCCTAGAATAGAACTAATTATGTGCGCGACGCGAATAGCCGTAAGAGGGTAAAAAGGCCCCTTATTACCCTACTGGCGCGAGACCTTTCAATGCCTGCCGACATTGTTTACGCCAGGCGTTCTCGATCTTATCTGGTTTGCGACAACGAGGTGATAAGGTTTTCATGAATGGATGGCTGAATAATTCCAAATTATAGCGTTCCTCAATAATCCCCTTAACATATGGCCACCACTGATTAACTGTCTCTTTTGTCAATTTTGGCAGGGCGCTATATTCTGGCACCATGCTTTCCCCGTCTTGCAAAAGTGGGTTTTGCCTACGATGGCCTTGAATAATCGCGATGGCATCCGCAGTCTCAATCGTTGGCAATGATGCAATTTGCGACCGTGAATTGGTTGCCATGCCAGCGCCTAATTCACTTTTTTGCGCAACTTCCGAAAAGCCCGGATACGTTCCCCACGGCGTTTCAAACCACGGCATAGTATAACGTTCACGATAGGCAATTTGCAACGAGCTCTCGGATGCGCTCAACATTGCTATCACCCGTTGAAGAATCAGATCAAGACTCCACGCGATCATATCCGCACTAGTAAAGTCAGGGTTTTTATCCTGCTGTCGCAGAATTTGCATTTGCTTGTCCCTGACAAGTTCTTGCAACTGGCATAGTAAAATCGGATTATTGCTGGCAATCAGCGCATCGAACAACTCAGACGCAACCAGCCATTTTCGTAAAAATTCACGAAATAACTCCTCCGGCGCAGTTTTGAGCATCTCCTCATACGCGGCAACTCGTTTGGCCTTATCGGCGGCATCTCGTTGGGCCTTTTCTCCAACATATATTTTGAAGGGGTTCGGTTCTGGCATTTCCTCCTGCCACACAGTAAGAACGGCAATGGCTTGCTCGGCAGGCGAACGGTCTTTCTTTGCATCATTCGTTTTCGAAATATTCACCGTCTTTTGTTTTGCTTTCATAACGGCATTCCTTCCTGTTTCAACCAGCCGCTTTGAATTGCAAAGTTGTTTGTGCCGACTTGTTGGGTTTGATTTTCCAATATGCGGCGGCTTCATCGGCGGTCACGGGCACACCCTTGTAATGCTTCACAAACATTTGCGCGTTTCCAAAGTGTCCGAGTTGCGCCATTGTTGCGGCGGCGTTCTGGTGGGCGTTGTAGTGCATCGTGGCGAACGTATGGCGGGCAATGTCCACCGGCCATGCCGACACCCCGGACGCTTTCATTACGGCCTCGCGTTGGTCACGGTAGCGGGAAGGCGAGGGGGCAACCGGACCACTGCTACGATAGACCGTCAGCCATGCCCGCAGATTGTCAGCGATTTCGACATTGCGCATGGTGCGGGTTTTGGTGTCCGCGCCGGTCAAGCGGATGACGCCAGCCTGCATGTCAATCTGTGCCCACGTCAGGCGCAACATTTCATGCGGACGCAATCCGGCAAAGAAGAGCACGGCAAGGGCAGGCACGGTATCGGGTGCAATCTTCTCTGCCGTCGCCAGTACCTTTTGCACGGTTTGAATATCCCATGTTTCCGGTGCCTTTTCATCGCCGACACCCCGCGCCTTCAAACGGTTGCCGCGCCGATAGAACAACAACACACTGTTGGCAACGGTGGTATATGCCTTGATCGTAACTGGACTGCCGCCACGCGCCAACGCCCATTGTTCCACGTCGGCCTCATCCACGGCGGCAACCGGAGTGGTGCCCATAGCATCACACAATACATTGAATTTGATTTCCTTGTCGTAGATGGACAACGGGCGCAGGCCAGCGTTGCGCATGGCCACCAGATACATGTCGCACGTCTGACTGACGGTTTGACCGGCTGTTGACGGATGGCGGCGCAAGTAATCCCTCACGGCGTCCACGATGCTGACGCCGGTGCCTTCCAACAGGCGCATGGATTCCAAGGCGTCGGCACGCACCTTGTCAGATACGTTCAACGCCTCGACACCCTTGTTGACGATCTCCGTCTTTTTGGCTTCCGCCCACACCTTTGCATCTGACAAATCCTTGAATGCCTTGCGGACGCGCTTGCCGCCGCGTTGGAAGTCCGCTACCCAGTAACCGGGGCGTACCTCACGGATGGCAATACCGGCATGCTCTTCGCGTTTCATCGAGTGGCGTTTGTGGTGTTTGCCCATGTCTTTTCTCCTTGGTTCTGCGCCCAACTGCGCTTTGATGTTCTAGGCGGCTATTATAGGCAGAATGTCAACACCGTGTCAACAACACAAAAAAGCCTTTATAAACGAAACAAACGCATGATTGAGGGGCATGTGCCGAAAGGCGTGCGGGTTCAAGTCCCGCCCCGAGCACCAATCCAAACCCTCTAAAATATTGGCTTTCTCGACACTCTGGCATTCGCCATGTGTTTTCCTCTTTTTCGCCGATGATGCGTTAAAAGGCACTTATAGGCGGGCCGTCTCAAATTCTGCGGTAGGGTTATACCCCATAACATTCCAGAGCGGCGTGCGCTACTGTCAGATTGTTAACGCGGCAATTTGTCGCGAAACGAAAGGATGCTTATTATGAATGAATCCAAATGGATGGTTGTGCCGGTGGCGTCTTTGGCGGCCGTGGCACTCGCGGTGGCCGGTCTGGCGCTGGCAGGCGGATGCTGCACCACATGCTCGAAGGTGCCGGTGGCGGATGTGCCGTCTGTGGCGCAAAAGGCGATTGACCAATACGCAGAAGGCGGATTGATTCGCGAAACGGAAATGAAGAAGAAATGCGGCATGGTGTACTACAAGGTCCATGTGAGGAAATCCGATGGCTCCGAGATCGAGATCGTCGTGAACGCGGAAGGCAAGTTGTACAAACTGGAACGCGAAGACGCCAAGCGCTAGTCAACGTGCACCCGGCGCGCCGCAAAGCCGAAAGGCGTGATCCGTTGTCATACATGGATCCGGAAAGGAGTTGCTTATGTTGTGGACGATTGCCATTGTCCTGCTTGTGCTTTGGTTGCTCGGACTGGTTAGCAACAACACGATGGGCGGCTTTATTCACATCCTGCTGGTCGTTGCCATTGTCGTGGTGCTGATCCGCATCATACATGGCCACTGATCGGGGCGCGACTTTGCTGCGGCGCGAGGGTTGCCAGAAGAATGAACCCGGAACTCAGAAAATTGGGGCTTTTTGGGCCAGGCGTCGCCAAAGAGCGGCGGCGTCTGTTTGCCCATCACACCGCACCGTATGGAATGCGCCTGTATGCAGGCACGAAAGGAAGATTCGAAATGAGAGCAATCATCGCCATCGTACTGATCGCGCTTGGCCTCGTGGTGCTGGCGTATTCAGGCTTCACCCTCGTCACGCCGGGGAAACCCGTCAACATCGGCCCCGTGCACATTGAAACCACGCAGCGCCACTTCATCCCGCCCATTGCCGGGGCGATCGCGCTGGTCGGCGGGCTCCTGTTGCTGGTCGTTGGAAACAAGCGGAGTTGATCGGCGGCGAACCACGCGCATGAACCCAAAAGCGAGCGCTAAAAAATGAATGTTGAAAAAGCCAGATGGTCCCGACGGTATCAGACGGCTTTGCGCAAGCATATTGAGCAAGGCGCGGCGGCGAAACTGCTGCCGACGCAAGGACTGGGCCGCAAGGCCGTGGACCTCGGGCTGGAGACGCTGGACGTGGCCCGGGCTCATGAGCAGGCCTTGCTGGCCCTGGCATTGCCGCACGGCGCATCCGCAGGCAGGCAGGGCATGATCAGGCGGGCGAACCTTTTTTTTTCCGAAACCATTGTCCCGATCGAGAAAACGCACCACGCCGCCCGAAAAGCCGACGGTCGCGTCCAGCAATTAATCCAGACGCTGCGGCGACGCACCGTGGAATCGTCCGCCTCGACCCGTCACCTGAAACGCAGCATCATCCGGCGCCAGAACGCGGAGACCTCGCTCGAGGAAAGCGGCCACCGGCACGCCATCCTTCTGGCCGAGGCGCGGCGCCTTCAGAAACACTTGCGGCTTTTGACGCACGCGTGCCTGACGGCGCAAGAACATGCCCGGAAAAGCACCAGCCGCCGGTTGTATGACGAGATTGCCCAGACGTTGCTGGCCATCAACCTCCGGCTGCTGGTGTTGAAAGCATCGGCCATGGCCAACACAAAAAGCCTCAAAAAAGAGATTGCCAACACGCAACGGCTGGTGAAACAATCTGAAAAAACGGTAAACGGGTTTGCACATGAATTCATCATTTCGCATAAAGCGTAAGTTGAGCGTGCTGGCGCGGCGGTATCAAACCGCCTTGCGACGCTATCTTGCACAAGGCCCGGATGCGAATCTGGAGCTGGCGGTGCGGCTGGGGCGCCAGGCCGTCACGCTGGAACTGGAGACGCTGGACCTGGCGCTGGTTCACGAACAAGCCTTGCTTTCCCGGCTTCTGCCGAACCTGTCTGCTGCCGACCGGCACCTCCTGATCAAACGGGCGGGCGCGTTTTTTGCCGCCGCCATCCTGCCGATGGAGGAGACACATCGCACGGCCATGGAGGCCAATGCCCACTTGATCCGCCTGAACCAGACGCTGAGCCGGCGCACCCTGGCGCTCGCCACCTCCAACCGGCAGTTGAAAAAGGAAATCTCCCATCGCCGGGTTGTGGAGGAAACCCTCCGGCAAAGCGAGCAGCACTCGATCCGGCTGCTGGACCAGTCGCGGCGCATGCAGGAGCAAATGCGGCTGCTCTCGCAAGGCATCCTGTCGGCGCAGGAGGATGAGCGCAAGCGCATCAGCCGCGAGCTGCATGATGTCATCGGCCAGGTCCTGACCAGCATCAACATCCGCCTGGCCGTCTTGAAGACGGAGTCTGCAGTCAACACCAAGGACATCGGCAAGAGCATCGCGCACACGCAACGGCTGGTGGAGAAATCGGTGAACACCGTGCGCCAGTTCGCCTACGATTTGCGCCCGTCGCTGCTGGACGACCTGGGGCTGATTGCCGCCCTGCATGCGTTCATGAAAACCTTTATGAAAGAGACCGGCATCCGGGTGCATTTGACGGCCTTTGCGGGCGTGGACAAGCTGGATAGCGCCCGCCGCACCGTGCTCTACCGCGTCGCGCAGGAAGCGCTGACCAACGTCGCCCGACACGCACAGGCCAGCCGGGTGGACGTGAGCATCCAGATATCCGGAAATGACATCCTCATGCAGATCAAGGACAACGGACGGTCTTTCGATGTGAATCGCGCGGTGCCATCCCGAAAGCGCCGCCGTCTCGGATTGCTCGGCATGCGCGAGCGGGTGGAAATGGTCGGCGGAAAATTCAGCATCGAATCGTCTCCGGGCCAGGGCACGACGATCCATGCGCAGGTTCCCTTTCTCACTGGCGTAAAAAAGGAGCGCGCACATTCATGAAAAGCGAAACGCCCATCACCGTGCTGCTGGCCGAGGACCACATGATCGTCCGCGAGGGACTGAAGAGTTTGCTGGCGGTCGAAAAAGACATCGCGGTGATCGGCGAGGCCACCACCGGACGCGAGGCCGTGGAAATGACCCGGAAACTTTGTCCGGACGTGGTCATCATGGACATCGCCATGCCGCTGCTCAATGGCTTGGAAGCCGCCCGCCAGATTCGCCAGGTTGTTCCGGATGCCAAGGTCATCATGCTATCCGCGCATGGCGATGACGCGTACGTCCAGCAGGCGACCGCGATCGGCGCGGCGGGCTACCTGATCAAGCAAACCTCCGCCCACTTTCTGTCCGAGGCGATTCGCGAAGTCCAGAAGGGCCACACTTTTTTCAGTCCGTCCGTCGCCCAAAAAATCCACCAGCACAACCCGTCGCTTTCGGGACGAAAGGGAGTGCTCAAGGACAAGGTCGCCAGCCTGACTTCGCGCGAGGTGGAAGTGCTCCAGTTGGTTGCCGAGGGCAAGGCCAACAAGCAGATTGCGGACGAGCTTGGCATCAGCGCCAAGACCGTCGAGAAGCATCGCGCCAGCCTCATGCAAAAGCTCGACATCCACGACACGGCGGGACTCACCCGCCACGCCATCAGCGCGGGCATCATCGAAAGCAGCGTCCAAGTGACCATCGTGTAATGGGGAACGGCCTGCGGCGAACTACCGGTTTTCGACGCCTCTCCTTCGTGAGCTTCGCGCCTTCATGGTGAGTCTTTCTAACTACCGGTTTCTGACGCCTGGGTTTCGCGCCAACTTCTGAATAGTGAATCCTGAATTCGGTATCCGTTTTTGAGGCGTCAAAAATGGGTAGTTGGAATCGCGAAAAAAATCACCATGTAGGCACGAAATTCACGAAGATGCGAGGCGTCAGAATCCGGCAGTTGGCGGGCGGGCATTTTGTCTGCGCGCTTCCCGCCTTGCTGTCCTGCCGGTGTGACTTTACGGATGGCTCAATTGGAATAGGGGCTGAGGAATGCCCGGTAGAAGCGCTGCGTCGCGGTGGTCATGACCATGGCGTTGGTGTACGTCCATGAGCCGACGTTCGGTGTGTTGGTGACAACGCCCGTCCAGTTCGTGAGCGACAGGTCCGGGCAGGTTTCCAGTGTCAGGAGATTGTACGGCGTG
>Ga0182030_10013917_pt1 | contig 15949 bp, 14 predicted proteins | sample 812S3MmetaG_FD_121299 | JGI IMG/M metagenome (GOLD analysis project Ga0182030, IMG submission 121299) | Permafrost microbial communities from Stordalen Mire, Sweden - 812S3M metaG (Illumina Assembly) | ecosystem: Environmental > Terrestrial > Soil > Wetlands > Permafrost | place: Sweden...
CCATTTTCAATTCGTCCAGAACCAGATGGCCTCGCGCGACGGATCGACGCACGCGAACGGTTGTCCGTTGCGCTTATGATGAGACAGGCTAACAATCGCCCCATAGTTTCCCTGAACCCTCAAGGCGGCGCCGAGCGTCAGCCGTGAACGGGTCGCCGAGCACAGAAAGAAGAAGAAAATGAGCCACGTCGCCCATGAACTGCACGAGGAATTTCCGGAAAAGGCCGAGGCCATCAAGGAGCTGAAGGGCGTCAACGCCCATTTCGCGAAGATCGCCGACGCCTATCACGAGCTCAACCGCGCCATCCATCGCATGGAGGCCAATGTCGAGCCGGTCGCCGACGAGACCCTCGAAGGCCTGAAGAGGCAGCGGCTGACGTTGAAGGACGAAATCGCGCAGTTTCTGACGATCGCGTAACGTTCGTCGCTTCCCTCTCCTCGCGGGAGGCGCGTTCTTGCCGGGCTCGATCAGCTTGAGCGAGCCTCTCGCGCCAGCGCCACAAGCATTTCGCGCAAACCGTCCGGCGTCGTCACCCGCTGCGGAAAGACTATGCGGGCGCAGGCGTCGCCCGCAATGAGGTCGAGTCCTTCGGGATCGAGGCTGCAGGCCCGCCAATTGGCCTCCGCGGCGCCGCCCAGCTTTTGCGCGATCAGCGCCAAAGCGCCGGCATGATCGGCGTTGAGGTGAGCAAGAGCGTCCTCTTCGGCCGCTATCAGGCTTTCGGCGCCGTCCAGCGGCGTCAGCAGTCCCTTTGGGCCGAAATCCGCAGCGCGTGCGAAGCCCCCATTGAGATGGACATTCGTCACTTCGGCGCGCCAGAAGGAGAAATCGGGAAAATCCGCATAAAGCGCCGCCTTGGGGTTTCGGCGCAGGTAGCGGCCCCTCAGTGAGGGGTCTGCGCGGCGCTCCGCCGTCGCGACAAGCGTGAGGCGGGGGTGCGCCAGCGGATCGCCGCGCCCGTTCTGTGCGAGGAGCAGGGACAGGCGCGGATCGCGTTCCAGATTGCGTGTATGCAGCGCCAGACGGGACATCAGCAAAATCGGACTGCCGTCGTGATCGGTGGCGATAGCCGTCAGAGTGACGAATGGCGCGCCCTCTTCGCTCAATGTGCCGACGGCGCCAGTGCGGATCGTGCGCAGCAGGCGTTTGGACTCGCCCGCAGGGTCAAAAGAGGGATCCTGTCCGGGACCGGGGCGGGGCGTTTCATCGGCGGTTTTCATTAACCCGATTGTCTCCATTCTGGCGCCGGGCGCCGGGCGCGCCAGGAAAGCGTGCTTTATGACGAATATGAGTATATAAGGGCGAAGCGGGCGGCGACGCAGCCGTTTCGCGGCGAATTGGCGCGAAAAAGGCGCCAGGTGATAATTCGGCCAGCTTGGCCCAGGGTTTGTGCGGCAGCGCTCCAGCTGGAACAGAACCGGCTGCATAGGCTCATTTTATTGCGGAAGCCGGAGCCATAGCGCCAGCGTAACAGCGTCCGCGCGGACATGGAACCTTCAGATCAGGTTCATGTCGCCAAGGCCATGATCTATTGAAGATCATACTGGCCGTAAACAGCAAAGGTTGACAATGCCGACCATCGCTCTCGTCGACGACGATCGCAACATTCTCACCTCCGTTTCCATTGCTCTGGAAGGGGAAGGCTATCGCGTCCAGACCTATACCGACGGCGCCGCCGCGCTGGACGGCCTGCGCGCAAATCCGCCGGACCTCGCCATTTTCGACATCAAGATGCCGCGCATGGACGGGATGGAGCTTTTGCGCCGGTTGCGTCAGAAATCCGATCTGCCGGTGATTTTCCTCACCTCGAAGGACGAGGAGATCGACGAATTGTTCGGTCTCAAAATGGGCGCCGACGATTTCATCCATAAGCCGTTCTCGCAGCGCCTGCTGGTCGAGCGGGTCAAGGCGATATTGCGCCGCTCCAATCCCAAGGAAGCGGCGGCGCAAAAAGAATCCGAAGCCAAGATTCTGGAGCGGGGGGCCTTGTCGATGGATCCGGAGCGTCACGCCTGCACCTGGCGCGGCGACCCCGTGGTCTTGACCGTGACTGAGTTTCTCATTCTTCAGGCGCTGGCGCAGCGTCCCGGCGTGGTGAAAAGCCGCAATGCGCTCATGGACGCGGCCTATGACGATCAGGTCTATGTCGACGACCGCACCATCGATAGCCATATCAAGCGGCTGAGGAAGAAATTCAAAGTTGTCGACGACGACTTCGAAATGATCGAAACGCTGTATGGCGTCGGCTATCGCTTCAAGGAAGCGTGAGTTGCGCAGACGCGGGACGAGCGCGAGGGGGCGATGAGCGCGCAGGCGCGCGAAAGGGCGCAAACGCAGGCTTCGGGGCGGCAGAGCCGCGCCGGACGGGTGGCGTCGTTGCGGATGCTGCGCCTCCTGCGGGCAGCGCAGGCCCGAGTTTCATCCTCGTTAACCCGACGCATTGTCGTGCTGAATCTCGGTGGGCTGGTCGCGCTGCTGGGCGGGTTTCTCTATCTGAACCAGTTCCGCGAGGGACTGATCGACGCCCGCGTGCAAAGCTTGCAGACCCAGGGTGAAATCATCGCCGCTGCGGTGGCCGCTTCGGCGACGATTGATACGGATGCGATCACCATCGACCCGGAAAAGCTTTTGAAGCTCGCGCCCGGCGAAAGTTACAGCGCCGCCGCTAGCGGTCAGGCGGCGACCGAGTTTTCGCTCAATCCCGAACGCGTCGGGCCTTTGCTGCGCTATCTGGTTCCGCCAACGCGCGCGCGCGCGCGGATCTACGATCGCGACGGCTCGCTATTGCTCGACTCGCGTTCCGTTTCCGGCCATTCGAATATTTTTCGATTGGATCTGCCGCCAGTCAGCCCCGGGGGCTCGCAGCAGCATGCGGGCGCGGATTCCCCGACGGCCTATGAAGAGGTCGTCGATGCCGTGCGTCGCTGGACCCGCCGGCCGGAACTGCCGCTATATGAAGACATCGGGATGGGCAATGGAAAGGCCTATCCCGAAGTCGTAACCGCGCTGGGCGGCGCAGCGAGATGGGTCGTGCGGGCTAACTCGAAGGGCGAGACAATCATCTCCGTCGCTGTTCCGGTGCAGCGTTTCCGCTCGGTGCGCGGCGCGCTGCTACTGTCAACGCTTGGCGGCGACATCGATGCGATCATAGCCACCGAGCGCTGGGCGATCATCCGGATATTTCTGGTGTCAGCAGGCGTGATGCTGCTTTTGTCCCTCCTCTTTGCGGGCACCATCGCCGAGCCCATGAGGCGCCTCGCGGAAGCCGCCGAGCGTGTGCGTCGGGGTGTCAAATCGCGGCAGGAAATCCCGGATTTCACCGACCGGCAGGACGAGATAGGCCATCTTTCCGGAGCGCTGCGGGACATGACCAGGGCGCTATACCGGCGCATCGAGGCGATTGAACATTTTGCCGCGGACGTCGCTCATGAATTGAAGAATCCGCTGACCTCGCTGCGCAGCGCCGTGGAGACGCTGCCGATCGCCAAGACTGAAAGCTCCCGTGAGCGGCTGCTGGAGATCATCAAGCATGACGTCGCGCGTCTGGACCGATTGATCAGCGATATCTCCGACGCCTCGCGGCTGGATGCCGAGCTGGCGCGGGCCGATATGTCGAGAGTGGATCTGGCGTCGGTGCTGGAGACCGTCGTCGGAATGGCGCAGGGAGTTGATCATGGCGATCACGCGACAGTAACCCTGATAAAGCAGCGCGTGGCCAGCGAGTCGTTGCGACGGCGCGTTCTCGGCCATGATTCCAGACTGGCTCAGGTATTCGACAATCTTATCGCCAATGCGCGATCCTTTTCGGCGCCGGGCGGCGTGGTGCGGGTGACTCTGCGACCCGAGACCGGGATCGATCTCTCGGGCCAGTTGCGCGATGGCTACGAAATCATTGTTGATGACGACGGTCCGGGCATACCGCAAGGAGCTTTCGAACGTGTTTTCGAGCGCTTTTATACTGATCGCCCCGAGCAAGGTTTCGGTCAAAACTCCGGTCTGGGCCTCGCGATCTCCCGGCAAATCGTCGAGGCGCACGGGGGACGCATCCGCGCGCTAAATCGAACCGTCGGTTCACCGGAGGGAACAGACGAGACTCCTGTCGGCGACGCGGGCGGGGACGCCGGTCAACAATCAAGTGGCGAGCCCGTGCTGGGTGCGCGTTTCGTTGTCTGGTTGCCGGCGGAATGACGAGCGGCGAAACTCCAGAAATGATTCACGCCAATGCATTGATGCTCGGCGAGACAGGTCTTCTGTTGCGCGGCGCTTCGGGCTCCGGCAAGAGCGCCTTGACCCTTCGGCTCACAAGTTGGGCCAGTTCACATGGCCGCTTTGCCCGGTTGATAGGCGATGATCGTGTCGCGCTGGTCAATCGCAACGGGCGCTTGATAGCCCGCCCTCATCCGGCCATAAGCGGAGCGATAGAATTGCGGGGCCTGGGAATAGCGCCCATGCCTTTCGAGCCGGCGGGCGTGATTCGCTTTGTCGTTGACCTCGCGTTGGAAGACAATCCGCCGCCGCGATATCCGCCGGCCGAGGTTCAACTTGATCGAATCTGCGGATTGTCGCTGCCCCGCTGGGTTCTGGACGCAGGCGATGTGACGATTATAGAAAAAATATCCCATATCTTACAGTTATTTGAAGCAAAATAGCGATGGGGCGAGCTTTTCGCTTGCCAATTGCGCTGCAACGCACAAAATGGCGGGCCGAAAAGCGCCCGCGACAGGCAGACGTCGGTCGTGTATGATTTGGGGCGAGTAAACTCTATGTTGTTCGTACGTTCTTCGCTTCCCGAAAGGCGAAAGATCGGGTCTGGCCGGCGCCGCCGCGCCGCGAAATCGTTTCCTTGGGTCGCCTCGCGAGACGTCGTCATGAGTGGTAGCGTCGAATGATCGGAATGGTCCTGGTGACCCATGGCCACCTCGCCACGGAGTTTCGCGCCGCGCTCGAACACGTGGTCGGTCCGCAAAAGCAGATCGCCTCGATTTCGATCGGGCCGGAAGACGATATGGAGCGTCGACGTCTCGACATTATTGAGGCGGTGAAGCAATCCGACACCGGCGAAGGGGTGGTGCTTCTGACGGACATGTTTGGCGGCACACCGTCCAATCTCGCGATTTCCGTGATGAATGGCTGTAATGTCGAAGTCTTGGCCGGGGTGAACCTGCCCATGCTCATAAAACTGGCTTCGGTGCGCGAAGGGCAGACGCTTGAGCAGGCGGTTCTCCAGGCTCAGGACGCCGGGCGAAAATATGTTCATGTCGCGAGCCGGATTCTTTCCCCGCGATGTGGCGAACCAAAAAAGCAAACAATCGAGCCTGCGAAGTGACGGATCAAGGGACAGACGCGGCGCTGGCCGATAACCACCTTTCTCGTGACCTGACTATTGTCAACAGAAAGGGGCTGCACGCGCGCGCGACAGCCAAATTCGTTCAATGTTGTGACCGCTACGACGCGGTCGTCACGGTCACCAAGGACGGCGAAACCGTTGGCGGCAGCTCGATCATGGGGATTTTGACTCTGGGCGCGGCGAAGGGTTCCACTATCCTCGTAACCGCGGCCGGACCGCAGGCCGAAGAAGTTCTCTCGGCGCTTGCCGCGCTGGTTGAAGACAAATTCGGCGAGGAAGAGTAGGTGGAGTTCCTCGGAGCGGGGGAAGGGCGTCCTCGCGAGGGGAAGCATTCTCGATGCGACAGACTGCGACAATTTTTTTGCCCTCGCCGGGGCGCAGCGGCCGATTACAAAGTTTCCCTGTCTTCGCAGACGGGCGGCCGGCGTCAGAACCTACACATTTTGCTGCAATCTGCCTTGGCGCGCACCTGCCGCACCGGTTTTTCCGGAAACGCAACAGACCCCAGTTTTCGGGCGATTTAACTATCCTGAACCATTCAGGGGGATGGTTCACGAAACCAGCTGTTCAGGTAGGTAGGGGATAGGTAACAAAGCCCATACTTTGATCTCATGACAATATGATGCGCATTCGTCGGCAGAATAGGCCGCGCCCCCCTGACACGGCGACTCCCGCCCGCAATCCCCCATTTTGAGAGATAATTTTGCTTGACGGCTAAAAAACTTTCCCCCCATAGAGCCATGTCGCCATGCGCTCCGCACATGGCGCACAGCGGGTAGGTCGGAGGCGTCAGCATTGTCCGCCGTGCGCGGTTCTGTCGCTTGATGATCGACAAATAAGATTCTAGGGTCTTCAGAAAATCGGCCGAGGAGCGCGTTTCGCTCAATCGGCCCGGCTGCCGTTGGGGGGCGGGAGCCTGCGCGAGTGCGCCACGCCGCCCTTCCTGCTCGATTGGAATTGAGCGCAGTTCAGAAAATTGTTGCTGAGGCCGCACAGCGCGGCTGACGAAGGGAGTGGAAGTGGAATGACGACGCCATCGTCGACCCCCGCGCAAAGCGCGAGCGGGAAGGATAACCAGCATCTTGCGCCCAAGTCCGACATCGAGATCTCGCAGGCCGCCAAGATGCGCAGAATTGTCGACGTAGCGCGCGACAAACTCGGAATTTCGGACGAGCATATCCAGCCTTATGGACACTACAAGGCGAAAATCTCGCTCGACTACGTTGCCTCCCTTGAAGGCAAGCCCGATGGCAAGCTGATCCTCGTCACCGCGATCAGCCCGACCCCCGCTGGCGAAGGCAAGACCACGACCACCGTGGGGCTTACCGACGGCTTGAACCACATCGGAAAGAAAGCGCTTTGCTGCCTGCGCGAACCCAGCCTTGGGCCGTGTTTTGGCGTGAAGGGCGGCGCCGCTGGCGGCGGTTACGCTCAGGTCGTGCCGATGGAGGACATCAATCTCCATTTCACCGGCGACTTTCACGCCATCGGCGCTGCGAACAATCTGCTCGCCGCGCTGATCGACAATCACGTCTATTGGGGCAATCCGCTCGCTCTCGACACGCGCCGCATCAGCTGGCGCCGCGTCGTCGACATGAACGATCGCGCGCTGCGTTCAATCGTTTCATCGCTTGGCGGCGTCTCCAACGGCTTTTCCCGCGAGGACGGTTTTGACATCACCGTCGCCTCGGAAGTGATGGCGATTTTCTGTCTCGCGTCGAACTTCGCTGACCTGCAGCAGCGTCTCGGCAATATCGTGGTTGGCCAGACGCGCGAAAAGAAGAACATTCGCGCTTCCGAGATCAAGGCCGCGGGGTCGATGGCGGCGCTGCTCAAGGACGCGATCGCGCCGAATCTCGTGCAGACGCTCGAGAACAACCCGGCGATCATCCATGGCGGTCCCTTCGCGAATATCGCGCATGGCTGCAACTCGGTCATAGCGACCAGGTCCGGGTTGAAACTCGCTGACTATGTGGTGACGGAGGCGGGCTTCGGCGCGGATCTCGGCGCCGAAAAGTTCTTCGACATCAAGTGCCGGAAGGCTGGCCTGAAGCCCGACCTGACCGTCATCGTCGCGACCATTCGCGCTCTAAAGATGCATGGCGGCGTCGCGAAGGATGATCTGAAGACCGAGAATGTCGGGGCTCTGGAAAAGGGCTTCGCCAATCTCAAGCGGCATATCGCCAATGTGAAGAAGTTCGGCGTTCCGGTGCTGGTAACGGTCAACAAATTCTCGTCCGACACCCAGACCGAGATGGCTCTGCTTGAAAAGCTTTGCAAGGTCGAGGGCGTCGATTGCATCGTCGCCGACAACTGGGGATCCGGCGGCGCCGGCGCTGCGGATCTCGCTCGCGCGGTTGTCTCGACCATCGAGACGCAGCCCTCGAACTTCAAGCCGCTTTATCCCGACGAAATGCCTCTCGCAGAAAAAGTTCGCACCATAGCAAAGGAGCTATACGGCGCCGCCGACATTTCCTTCGACTCCAGCATCAAGTCGCGTTTCGCGGAATTGGAGAAGGAGGGCTTTGGCCATCTGCCGGTGTGCATCGCCAAGACGCAGTATAGTTTCTCGACCGACGCCAACGCCAAGGGCGCGCCGTCGGGCTTCACCATTCCGATCCGCGAATTGCGCTTGTCGGCGGGCGCGGAGTTCGTCGTCGTGGTCTGCGGCGACATCATGACCATGCCGGGGCTGCCAAAGGTTCCGGCCGCCAACAATATCGAGGTCGGGTCCGACGGGCGCATCAGCGGCCTGTTCTAGTCGGCGCGGGCGAAAGTCCGCCCGATAATTTCGCTATTGCCGCGATGCGCCAGCGGGTTTCCCCCGGCGCTTCCGGTTTTCCTTAAACCAACCAAGCCCAAGCGCTCGAAGGGAGCCAAATATGTCGAATTCCAGAATTCCCGGTCGCAATTTTCTGTTCGTGCCGGGGCCGACCAATCTTCCCGATCGCGTGCAGCGCGCGATGCAGGTCGCATCGGAAGACCATCGCTCGCCGACTTTCCCCGATCTGGTCAAGCCGCTGTTCCCGAAGCTCAAGAAGGTCTTTGAAACTGAGAAGGGCCACGCCTTCATCTTCCCGGCGTCCGGCACCGGCGGCTGGGAAGCGGCGATCACCAATACGCTGTCGCCCGGCGACAAGGTTCTCGCTCAGCGTTTCGGCCAGTTCTCGCATCTTTGGATCGACCTCGCTAACCGTCTCGGTCTCGAAGTCATCAAGCAGGAGCGCCCCTGGGGCACCGGCAATGATCCGGAATTGATTGAAGAGACGCTGAAGGCGGACAAGAACCACGAGATCAAGGCTGTTTTCGCAACGCATAACGAGACCGCCACTGGCGTGACGTCGGACATCGGCGCCATACGTAAGGCGATCGACGCCGCGAAGCATCCGGCGCTGCTCTTTGTCGATGGCGTGTCCTCGGTCGCCTCGCTGCCGTTCCACATGGACAAGTGGGGCGTCGACGTGATCGTGTCGGGTTCGCAGAAGGGCTTCATGCTCCCCGCTGGCCTGCTGCTAATGGCGGCGAGCGAGAAGGCTGTCGAAGCCGGCAAGACCAACAAGCATCGCCGCGCCTATTTCGAATTCAAGGACATGATCGCGCAGAACGCGAGCGGCTACTTCCCCTACACGCCGTCGATCCCGCTGCTTCACGGCCTCAAGGAAGCGCTGGCGATCCTGTTCGAAGAGGGACTCGATCAGGTCTACAAGCGCCACACGCATCTCGCCACCGGCGTTCGCGCCGCGGTCGAGGCCTGGGGCCTCAAAACCTGCGCCAAGGAGCCCAAGTGGAATTCCGACACCGTCGCCGCGATCCTGGTGCCGGAAGGCTTTGACGCGGCCAAGGTGATTTCCACGGCTTACAACCGTTACAATCTGGCGCTCGGCGCTGGCCTGTCGGAAGTCGCGGGCAAGGTTTTCCGCATCGGCCATCTCGGCGACCTCAACGAGTTGATGCTGCTCGGCGCCATCGCAGGCGCGGAGATGGCGATGCTCGACAATGGCATCAAGATTCAGCCCGGCTCCGGCGTCGCCGCCGCCCAGGCGGTCTATCGCGCCAATCCGCTGCTGAAGGCCTAAAGATCATCGCGTCCGGCGCCTTTCGAGCGCGCCGGACGCAACTTCAAATGAGCGCGTGAAAATGCGCGCCGCTGCTACTTTGTTCGGGGGATCAGGGGAATGTCGCATAAAATCGTTTTTCTCGACCGCGAGACGCTCGACGCCAATCTGCGCAAGCCCAATTTCCCGCATGAATACAAAGAATATGCGCAGACCAGCCCGTCCGAGATCGTCGAGCGCCTGAAGGGCGCGGACATTTGCATCTCCAACAAGGTGCCACTGCGCGAAGATACGCTGAAGCATCTGCCGGACCTCAAGCTCATCGCCGTCGCGGCCACGGGCACCGACGTCATCGACAAGGCCTATACAACCGCGCATGGCATCACGGTCTCCAACATTCGCAACTACGCGTTCAACACGCTGCCCGAGCATGTTTTCGCCCTGCTCTTCGCGTTGCGCCGCAATCTCGTCAACTACCACAACTCCGTGTTCCACGGGCGCTGGGGCTACAATAATCAATTCTGCTATTTCGATTATCCGATCTACGACATCGCGGGCTCGACGCTTGGCATCATCGGCTATGGCGCGCTCGGAAAGTCGATCGCGACGCGCGCGGAAGCGCTTGGAATGAAAGTGCTGATCAACGACGTGGCCGACGTTCCGAACAAGGTCGACGTCGCCACGCTTCTTCGGGAGTCGGATGTCGTCACCCTCAATCTGCCGCTGACGCCGCAGACAAAGAACATGATCTCGACCAAAGAGCTTGCGTCGATGAAGAAGACGGCCTCCATCATTAATACGGCGCGGGGTGGAATCATCGACGAGCAGGCGCTCGCGGACGCGCTGCGCAACGGCGTCATCGCTGGCGCGGGAATGGACGTGCTCACCGTCGAGCCGCCCAAGAACGGCAATGTGCTGCTTGACCCGACGATCCCAAATCTGATCGTCACGCCGCACGTGGCCTGGGCGTCCAAAGAGGCGATGCAGGTGCTGGCAGATCAGCTGATCGACAATGTCGACGCTTTCGTCGCCGGCGCGCCGCGCAATATCGTCACGGCCTGAAACAAGAGCAGTCAGATCGGAAAGTGCAAGGAACGGAAGGCGAAGCGATCACGAGAGCTGGCGTTCGACTCTAGTCATCCAAAAACGGGTCGCCACGTCGCAGCCAGATTGGTTCGCCCACTTGGATTGCCCGGATTTTAAGGACGCCGTGAGGCCGTCAACAGAATGAGATGCAAATGACCAAGAAACTTCTATTCCTGCTGGACAGCGATCCCGTTCCGAGCGTTTTCGACACCGTGGTCGGCTACGACGGCGGCGCGGACCACATCATCGGCTACGGCGGGGTAACGCCCGCGAATGTCGGCGCTCTGGTCGACGGCACGATCTACACGCGTGGTCCCAAGGAAAAGCAGTTCACCGCGATCTTCGTCGGCGGCGGCAACATGACCGCAGGCGAAACGCTGTTCAAGGTCGTGAAGAAGCGCTTCTTCTCCAATTTCCGCGTTTCAGTGATGCTGGACAGCAATGGCTCCAACACCACCGCCGCCGCTGGCGTCGCGCTGCTCGCCAAGGCGAAGCCGCTTGCGGGCAAGAAGGCCGTCGTGCTGGCTGGCACCGGTCCGGTGGGCATGCGCGCTGCTGCGATGCTGCATATCGAGGGCGCGGAAGTCGCGATCACCTCGCGTCAGCTCGCACGCGCGCAGGCTTCCGCCGCCGCGATTCAGGAGCGTTTCGGTTTCACGCCGACGGCGATTGAGGCTGTCGACAATGCGGCGCGCGCAAACGCCGTTAAGGGCGCCCAGATCGTCTTCGCCGCCGGGGCTATCGGCGTCCCGCTGCTGGACGAAAAAGACTGGCAGAACGACGCGACGATTGAATTGCTCGCGGACTGCAACGCACAGCCCCCGCTGGGGCTTGGCGGCGTCGAGGCCACCGACAAGGCCAAGGAGCGTCATGGCAAGATCGTCATCGGCGCGCTGGGGCTCGGCGGTCTGAAGCTCAAGCTGCATCGTGAATGTGTCGGCAAACTCTTCGAAAGCGCCGATCAGGTGTTCGACGCCGAAAATATTTACGCGCAAGCCAAAGTGCTTGCCTGATCCGATAGGGCTGTCATGACCAAAAACAACACGATTGCGAAATTTCTCGACGAACTCGCCAGCGAGGCTCCGACGCCTGGCGGCGGCGGCGCAGCTGCCATCATGGGCGCGATCGGCGCGGCGCTGGTCTCGATGGTCGCCAATCTGACCATCGGCAAGAAGAACTACGAAGCCTTCGACGAAGAGCTGAAGGCGATCAACGCGGCAGCGGAGAAGGTGCGCGCGGAGCTGACCGCCGCGATCGACGAGGATGTCGTCGCGTTCAACGCGGTCATGGGCGCCTATGGCCTACCGCGCGACGGCGATGACCAGAAGGCCGCACGCGCCGCCGCCATCCAGACCGCGCTGAAGCAGGCGACCGATGCGCCATTGCGCGCGGTGAAGGCTTGCCACGAGGTCATCAAGCTCTCGGCCGTGGTCGCCGAGAAGGGCAATCTCAACGTCATCAGCGACGCCGGCGTCGCCGTTCTCGCCGCCAACGCCGGGCTGCGCAGCGCGGCGCTCAACGTCTACATCAACGCCAAATCAATCAAGGATCGCGAATTCGCCGAAATCCGTCTTGGAGAGGTGAACGCGCTCACGGAACTCGCCGCGCAAAAGAGCGAGGAAGTCTATTCCGTCGTGCGCGGCAAAATCGGTTCGTAAAAAACAAAAACATTCGTCGTCCCAGGGAGGACAATATGGACGTCCACGAGTATCAAGCCAAGGAAATTCTGGCGGCCCATGGCGTCGCCATTCCGCCCGGCACGATCGCTTTCAGCCCCGATCAGGCCGTCTACGCCGCGACGGAGCTCGGCGGCTCCAACTGGGTCGTGAAGGCGCAGATTCACGCCGGCGCGCGCGGCAAGGCGGGCGGAGTCAGATTCTGCCGCACCTATCACGAAGTCCAGCAAGCCGCGCGTGACATGCTCGGCAAGCGCCTCGTGACGGCGCAAACGGGTCCGGAAGGAAAGCCGGTTCAGCGCGTCTATATCGAACTCGCCGACCCCTTCGAACGAGAAATCTATCTTGGCTACGTGCTCGACCGCAAACTGGAGCGCGTACGCGTCATCGCTTCCAAGCATGGCGGGATGGAGATCGAGGAAATCGCAAAGAACTCGCCCGAGGAAATCCTGCAGGTGATCGTCGAGCCGGCGGTGGGCCTTCAGCCTTTTCAGGCGCGTGAACTCGCTTTCCAACTTGGCCTCAACCTGAAGCAGGTCTCGCGCGCGGTGCAGACGATTCTGGGCGCCTATCGCGCCTTCCGCGACTGCGACGCGACCATGCTGGAGATCAATCCTCTCGTCGTCACCAAGGACGACAAGGTGCTGGCGCTCGACGCCAAAATGTCATTCGACGACAATGCGCTGTTCCGTCGCCGCAACATTGTCGACATGAATGATCCATCCCAGTCCGATCCGCGCGAGGCGCAGGCGCTCGAGCACAGCCTCAACTATATCGGGCTTGATGGCGAGATCGGCTGCATCGTCAATGGCGCCGGCCTCGCGATGGCCACCATGGACATGATCAAGCACGCGGGCGGCAGCCCCGCGAACTTCCTGGATGTTGGCGGCGGCGCTTCCGCCGAGCGCGTCGCGACAGCGTTCCGGCTCGTGCTCTCGGACGCAAATGTCAAAGCGGTCCTGGTGAATATCTTCGCCGGCATCAACCGCTGCGACTGGGTCGCGCAGGGCGTCGTCGACGCGGTGCGCGAAACCAACATCAGCGTGCCGCTGATTGTGCGTCTGGCGGGCACCAATGTCGAGGCCGGCAACAAGATCATCAAGGAAAGCGGCATTCCGATCATCACCGCCAATACGCTCAAGGAGGCGGCCGACAAGGCCGTCGCCGCCATCAAGAAAGCGGGCTGAGCAATTTCCCGGTTTCTTTCGGCCGGGCGCATAGGTTTGACGGCAGCGGACTTGAAGATTCGCGGGTCGCCGGGAGGCAAATATGAGCATTCTTATTGACGAGAAGACGCCGATTCTGGTGCAGGGCATCACCGGCGACAAGGGCACCTTCCACACCAAGGAAATGCTCGACTATGGCAGCAAGGTCGTCGCTGGCGTCACGCCCGGCAAGGGCGGCAAGCAGGTGCATGGCGTGCCCGTGTTCAACACGGTCAAGGATGCGGTCAAGGAGACCGGCGCCACGACGAGCCTCGTCTTCGTTGCGCCTCCTTTCGCCGCAGACGCGATCATGGAGGCGGCGGACGCGGGCATCCGCCTGATCTGCGCGATCACCGACGGCATTCCCGCGCAGGACATGATGCGCGTGAAGCGCTACTTCATGCGCTATCCCAAGGATCGCCGGCCGATGATGGTCGGACCGAATTGCGCGGGCATCATCAGTCCTGGCAAGGCCATGCTCGGCATCATGCCCGGGCATATTTACAAGCAGGGCAATGTCGGCCTGATCACGCGCTCCGGCACGCTGGGTTATGAGGCCGCCGCTCAGCTCAAGGAACTGGGCATCGGCATTTCGACGTCGGTCGGCATTGGCGGCGATCCGATCAACGGCTCGTCATTCCTCGATCATCTCGTGCTGTTCGACAAGGATCCGGAAACCGAAGCCGTGCTCATCATCGGCGAGATCGGCGGCCCGCAGGAGGCTGAGGCCTCCGCATGGATCAAGGAGAATTTCTCCAAGCCCGTGATCGGTTTCGTCGCAGGGCTCACGGCGCCGAAAGGCCGCCGCATGGGTCACGCCGGAGCGATCATTTCCTCCGCTGGCGACAGCGCAGCCGAAAAAACCGAAATCATGAAGTCCTACGGGCTGACTGTCGCGCCGAGCCCTTCGGAGTTCGGCGAGACAGTGGCCAAGGTGCTCAAGCGCGCGTGAGCGAGCGCCCTCATGCGATCCCTTGTCGCATGGTCTCATGAGGGCTCGCAAAGGCATATCAAATTTCTTTCGCGTTCCGCGTGAGATCTGACCCTTCCATCGGTTCGCCGCCGCAGAGTTCGAGAGTTTGCATGACTGACGCTCATTCTGATACGCCGCCTGCCGCCGCGCCTTCGGCGTTCGCTACGCGCTCGGTGAAGGAGGCCTCGGCCTTTCTGGTCGAACAGTTGGTGAGCGTGGTCAAGCGTCACATGCCTCAGATCGAACCCGTGTTGCGGGGTTTCGCGGCGGGCTCGCATCTCACCGACTATGAGATGGGCCGCGCGCTGCAGGCGCAAGGCATCTTGTTCCAGCTTGTCTCCATCGCCGAACAGGCCTATGCGATGCGCCGCCGACGCCACATCGAGCGCGAGCGTGGCCACGACCAGTTGCTGGGCACCTTCGATCAAGTGCTGGCTGGCGCCGCCGCGGCAAAAGTCCCGGCCGACGAAATCCGCGCCCAACTGCAGACGCTGCGCATCCGCCCGGTGATCACCGCGCATCCGACCGAGGCCAAGCGAGTCTCGATCCTTGAGAAGAACCGCCGCATCTATCTCTTGCTGCGCGATCTTGAATCGACGCGTTGGACCGACCGCGAACGAAATGCGCTTGGCGCGCAACTGCGCGACCAGATCGAACTTCTGTTCCTCACGGGAGATCTGCATCTAGAAAAGCCAACTGTCGAGCACGAGGTTTCCTGGGGGCAGCACTTCTTCTCCGAGACGATTTTCGATCTCGCGCCAGACATTCTTTCCACCTTCGAGCGTGCGCTCGAAAAGCATTACCCGAACGAAAAATTCGAGGTGACGCCTTTCTTTCAGTTCGGGTCATGGATTGGCGGCGACCGCGACGGAAATCCATTCGTCACGAACGCTGTCACACGCAAGACGATGAGCGACAATGCGCTTGCGAGCCTCAATTATTATCGCCATAGGGTGATCGAAGTCGGCCGCATGTTGTCCATCAGCCCGCGCGCGGCTGTCATTCCGCAAAAGCTGCGGGACGAACTGGAGCGTCGCCTCGTGACGCTGAGAGACGCAAGCTCCATTCGCTCGCGTAATCAGATGGAGCCCTATCGGCAATTCTGCAATCTCATTCTATACAAGCTTGATCAGACGCTTCAGGCGACAGGCGGCGGAACGCCTTTTGATCTGCGCTATGGCAATGCGGATGAACTGATCGGCGACCTGCGCGTGATTGAAGACGCCTTGACCGAGGGGCAGTCCGGCGCGCTGGCGAGCGATCTCGTCCGGCCTCTGCGCCGGGCGGTTGAAGTATTTCGCTTCAGCACCGTGCGGTTGGATCTGCGCGAGAACACGACGCGCACCACCAATGCGCTTTGCGATCTATGGCGCGCAACGCGCGAGGACGAGCCGGCCGCCGTAGACTCCAGCGAATGGCGCGCGTGGCTCGACGCGCAGATACAGACGCCGCCCCTCAGTCCAGATGAGCGCGATAAATTCTCCAAAGAGACGCGCGACACGATCGAAATGTTCGAGGTCGTCGCGGAGCTTCAAAGCAAGCTTGACCGCGAGGCTTTCGGCAGTTTCATTCTCTCGATGACGCATAGCGCCGCCGACGTGCTCGG
>Ga0182030_10013918_pt1 | contig 15949 bp, 11 predicted proteins | sample 812S3MmetaG_FD_121299 | JGI IMG/M metagenome (GOLD analysis project Ga0182030, IMG submission 121299) | Permafrost microbial communities from Stordalen Mire, Sweden - 812S3M metaG (Illumina Assembly) | ecosystem: Environmental > Terrestrial > Soil > Wetlands > Permafrost | place: Sweden...
CGCACAGATGGAGCGACGGAACTCTTTCGCATAGCGCCTGGGCATGGACTACCTCCTGGTAGCTCACGACCAAACTCTCATAACCCTGGACCGGCCTAAGGGGTCCAGGCCAAATGGCAGCCCAAACGGGTCACTATTCGAACTTTTCCGCTGACTCAGTCGGCCTAGCTGAATTGATTCGCCAGCTATTGAGCCCCGACTTCCAGGACCTACTTCTTTCCCTCCTGAGTGACGGTCCAGAATGCCGGTAGATCCCCAAGTCCATCGTTTTCAGTCGCCGGAGTTAGGCCCGTTCAGGATGTGGCGTAGATTCCCACAACGGCTAGGGGGCATGGTTGAGTCGAGCCAAGTTGACGCTGTAGACGTTGCGAGCCCGTCGCCACTCCAGTCCATTTCCTCGAACTTCTCGAGTCGTGTTGATAAGGCCATGGTCGCGAAGTTCCTTCGTGGCCCTGGTCCAGCTGTCAGTGGAAAGCCCATAGCGGGCACGTTGCGTTGCGCTGAGAGATTGCAAGGGGTCTCGTCTCTTGCCGCCGACGAGATCCAGCAGCACGATGAGGAGTGCTGTGCCGATTCCCGACAGCGCGGTGATCCACTGTTCGTCCCAGTAGCCAATCGGCAGGGTGATGTACGGCATCGTGGGGCGGCGGTATGGGGACCCGTCACCCGTTGGATCCAGAAGTTTGAGGGTTGGCGGTCGACCTGAACCTCGGTGAACATCCAGGAACCTCTCCTTGTCGAGCCAGACCAAAGCGTCGGTGACCCGCCGGGCTCCGTTGATCTCTGGATCGGGTAGTCCGAGCATCTCAGCCCAGGTTCGACCCGCAATCTCTCTGTTGACCTCATAGGGCGCCTTGGTGGCAAGCAGCGTGATGGTCAAGTACAGCTTCAGGCGCACCTCGCCCCCATGACCACCCCGGATGAATCGGACAAGGGGTGGAGCACCGTCATTCGAACGCGCGAAGGGCACCGGCAACTGGATGCCCTTCTGGCGCTTTGAGACCCCAACTATGCGTTCAAGCTGCTGCTGGGAGAGGGCATTGGGGCCGATCGTCATTGGAGCCGTCAAAGTCGCCTACCTTTGTAGCGGATGAACATGCTGTGCATGTCGTGCGAGATGTGCGTGCTGTGCAAGGTAACGTAGATGGAGACCCTAAATCGGACGATCCACCAGCGGACTCTGTAGATTTAACCGTCCGCTACTAGCCCAGGCTAACACCGCTGCTAAGCCGGAGTCTTAGCGCCCATAGACCTAGGTACCGCTCCTAGTAGTGCAGGGTGCCTACGGTGCTACCGCTAAGATACTTCTTTGACCTGCTCCTTAGAGCACGACAGACTGCATGCACGTGACGGACGATCGCATTGCCAGTGCGGCGCCCTCGCGTGGGAACCCGTCGGAGGGCCAGGATCACCAAACCATGGTGAAACCAGCCCTCCGACGGCCACACCCCTACGGTATCGCCAGCGACAGCCACTGCTCGATGGCCCTACTGTCCGTACTTCGCATCATCACGGGACCATGGACTCCAGCGCTATCAGACGGCTGTGCGTGTTCTCATGGCCATGCAAGGCGTTCTGAATGTCAGGTGCAAGCTGCCTCCCGCCGAACTCACGATGATTTAGCGTTCGCTCGCCCCAAGGAACCCATACAAACTCCTGGTTCGTCAGAGCGAGGTACTTCTTCAACAGGTCAAGTCGAAGATAGAGCAGATGGGAATTGCCATATACATCGCCAACTTTGAACTCCCGATACGCCGATGCCTGCTTGCCGGTGGCGTCCCAGAGGTCAAACGAAGCTGCATGATTGACCAATTGCAGGCCTTCGCAAAGTGCGGCTGACGGAAACTCAATGCCCGAAACATCATTGAGAGAGCTGTGATAGCCCTCCCACGCCCAGCGGTGTACCGGTACTTCAATGCGCCCGCTGTCCCTCCACCGGCCACCTTCGAACCGATGAAGCATGGGGGACAACTCTCGCCGTGCATGGCCGCTCGAGAGGCGTGAATAGCCGGCATACCGAGCCGACCAGGGAATTTCGCCAGCATAGGTGTAGTAATCGCTGGCAGCTTCGGGAATCTGGCCATTCCCTAAGTATTCTGAATTGGCGACCTGCCCTTGCACACGTTGGACATCGGACGGGCGCATCATTACACCACGAAGGAATGTGAAAGTCTCCCGGGAGTTGGTTCCTCCTTCTTGAATGAATCCGTCGAGCAAGATCCACGGCCCGCTAAGCCCATCAACCTCGTCTAACAGGAGGAGGTGGTCGTAGTTCGGCACGGGTCCAGCGGAAAGCCACTCGGCTTTCGCAGAAGGTGCAGCACCAAACACGTCGCTCAATGGTGGCAGCCACTTAGTGGGTGATTCAGGGAAGCTCGGGTCGATATCACAATCGGAAGTTCGCTCCCCTGCTCGATCTTCGCCCAGCAATCCCAAATCCTCGCGAAGGCCATACATTTCGAAGTACGCGATCCAGGAGTATTTCTTGCCATAGCGATCGACTTTGCCACCGTCTGCTCCCCTGCCTGACGGTTGTGATCGAGCGATTGTCCGATCTGCCGAGTCAAAGTCCTTCGAGGAATACCCCAGATCGATCATGCGGCGAGCGATCTGGCGCCGTACCTCCCGATACTCAACGTGGTCCTCCTGGTAGTTCCCGCGATCAGGAACAAGGCGCCCGAGCGTGTAATTGGCAAAGTCCATGTGCATCGCACGTCTTGCATCCTCAACTTCCGCATCGGAGATTGTGCCTGCATCGATGAATGGTGTCGGTATCTGTGAGAACGGCCTCCTCAGATACTGCACCTGTCGCAACGCGATCGCGTTTGGATCCACTTTCCGGGCAAGAGCGATTATCCCGAGGGCGTAGTCCCTTCGCAGGGCATGCCTCGTCGCATACGGAGCCTCATCAATAAGCATTGCGCGAACGAGGGCCCTCGCAAACGGCACGATTGCCCGACGAAGAGCATCACCTTTTGGGTCAGCCCAATTTCGCATGGCTACGCCATATGCGGCAGCCAACATTCTTTCCGGTACATATGGGTCCCCAAAATCAAGCGAATGCAACGCCTCGTCGAACAGGATCCCAGGGCACACATCTCCTCTCAGGACAAGCGCACGTGTTGCACGATCGCGCAGAGGCCGATTCGTTGTCGTGAGGAACGTCGAGAGCAATCGAAGCTCGTTGCGGACGACTACAGCTTCCGGTTCAGTCGATCGCTCCACCCAAGCCAAGATCCGGTGAGCATTGTCCTGCGGATCGGACCACCTCAAGAATTCTGACCAGGTACGGTCTCGCTCGGCCATCGGCAGCTGAGAAAGGTACCGCTCGAGAGCATCCGCCGAGTAGTGATGGCCTGGTCGGGTGGCAAGCCCAACTAGAACCTCGAACATTTCGTTTCGGATCCAGGGGTCTGGTTGGCTTAAGAACACATTGACGATTCGGTCAGTGTCTTCCGTGAATGCATCTGCCGAGCGCCAGTAGAGCCCTTCGACGAACACCTCCTTAATGGGATCCACCAACTGCCTGGCTCTTGGAAGGAACGTCAGCAACTCATGAGACAACGATGATCTCTTCATCCGCTCCGGAAACTCCAGCATCACAGCAGCGGCAAGACCCGGACTCTCGAACTGACGACCCCACTGATCGAGTCGGAAGAGACTCCCCAGCGGCTGATTGGCGTAGAAGCACCGTCGAATCGCCCCTTCCGTCGTCGGTTTCAAATAGGAGTCCAACATGTGTCGGGCGATCAGATGGTCACCGAACCGCTGATAAGCGAACTGGAAGCCCGCCGTGCTGCCTGATTCGAACCATCGGATCTCCTCGGCAAGCAGACCATCGGTGGCAAATCGCTGCAGGAGTTCTTCGGCCTTAGCCCGGCTCAGTGACAGGCTCTCCGCAAGGGTCGCTATGGCCTCGTCGGCGCTGAGCCAGTCGGAAGCATTTTTGGCCATTCTTCCCGCGAGGCCTTTGTTGATGGCCACACCCTTCAGTACCTTCCAGCAGGAATTCCTCGGAAGGTTGAGGCTGTCCTCGATCGTCCGGCCAATCTCGCGGGTGTAGTACTCAAGGACATAGGTCATGCCCTTCTGGCCAGACGCCACTTCCCGAAGCTTTCGCTTCTGGGATCTCTTGCTCAGGTCCTTCAATGCTTCGCAAAGAATCTTTAGGAACAAGGGTCGAGTGAACTCTGGTGTAATCAGCGGAATGCTGGGAGCCGGCAGGTCGTAGAAGGAGAAAAACTCAAGCTGCGCATCGAATTCTTGGTCTTCAAATCCGTGATGCTCTATCGACACCAGATGCGTCTTCGCTGCAGGTGTCACGAGACTCTCGTTGAAAGGACGACGGCAGCTCACTACGAGCCCAACGTGGGAAAGTGAGCTGACCTTCGCTGCGATGGGACCCAATTGCTGGTGCCACGCCTCTCGATCGCCCTCATTGATGGCATCGAACATCAGGAGACTCCGCGTTTGCGTTGCTTCACCCACCCGATTCAGTTCGCTCAGCAGTTCATCTCCGGACGTAGCGAGTCCAGTTGACATCGCGGCCCCATCGAGAAGGTCGATTCCTCGCGGCAACGAGCTGGCAAGGATGAGTAGGGCCGGCGCCCCGGCTTCGATTCGCTCTTTGGCGATGTCGCACAGGAGATGTGTCTTTCCCGTACCCCACGACCCAAGGAGCAGCAACGTATTCCGATCGCTAAGCAGCTTGCCCGGCGCTCCAGTTAGGTACTGGATCAGATCCTCAACCGCCCTCATGAGATCACCGATTACGCGAGTGTCAGATTGGAGGCTCCCCCGTTCGTCGTTGGCAGTCCCTTCCGGGAGACTCTGAAGGCGATCCCACAGCTTCTGGTTCTCCCGCTGAAGCTTCCCAACAACAAGCGAGCAGTTTCGGCGGAGTTGGTGGACGCCCTGCCGTATCAGTTGGGGATCGTGCAGCAATGCCAAGTCGCTGACTTGGGAGGAAACGAGCGATGGAGTGACACGACAACGACGAAACAGTCGTTTGAGGAGAAGTGCGCGGTATTCGCTCTCCTTGTCGATTGCTGCGGCACAATTCTGAACTCGCTCCCGCCACCCCTCCACAAGTGCCAGCGCATCAAAGGCATCGACCAGATATTCGATCGCAATATTCGGAGCGCTCGGATCCATGCCCGGCGTGTAGCGAGGACCTGCAGATCGGGTGGCTACCTGATTTAGAGCGTGGAGCTGTTGCAGCGCTCCGCGAATCTGCTTCTTCAGCATTGGGAGCAGCTAATGGCAGTTAGAAGACCGAAGTGTCGCAACTCCACGTCACGGCCTCGACCATTGCTCGTGGCCAAGTGGTGACCCATTCAGCAGGTCCCGACGCGCTCGCCAATCAGGCATCTGCTTGTCCATCAGATTCGCGAAGCGTTCGCCATGCCCGCGCTCAAGAATATGAGTCATCTCGTGAACGGCCAAGTACTCCAAGCAGTCAGGGTGCTTCTTCGCCAACTCAACGTTGAACCAGATGTGCCCAGTCTCTCGGTTGCAGGAGCCCCACTTAGTCTTCATCCGCCTGATGGTCCACTTCGGAACCGAGACGTGGACCTTAGGTTCCCATTTTTCGATCACGCTGGGAATGGCTCGTCGAAGCTGGTCCCGATACCAATGATCGAGCAGTTCACGCTTGCGCACAGATTCGGTGCCCTGCGGTACGTAGAGGACTAGTCGATTCCCGTCGATCTCAAAATGGGCTCGACCTGGACGTTCAACCACTCTTAGCCGGAGTCGACTACCCCAGACGTAGTGCGATTCACCTGTCGTCATCTCGCGGACGGTTTGCCGCTGGGCGACTCGAAGCTGCTGCCGCTGGCGCTTGATCCAGCTCAGGCGATTGACGACCGCCAGGCGCACCTGGTCGTCATCGAGCTGATTCGGCGCAGCAACCCGAACTCGCCCCATCGGTGGATAGACGGCAATGTGAAGATTTTTGATCTCCTTGAACACGACGTCCACGTCGATGCCACCAACGGTCAGGTATGCGCTACTGGTACTCATTTCGCGCCTTCACCAAATCAGTCAGTTCGTCGAGGCGGTCGAAGTCCTCGGGCAGAACGCCCTGGAGCGCCAGCTTGACCTTCTTCTCCTTCAAGCTGTTGCCGACCCATGAATCAGGCTTCGAATGTCGGACCGCTTGATCAACTACTGTCGCAGCTTGCTCATCGGAGTCAAAGAAGTCGAAGAGAGCACGGCGGGCCCCGTTGCTGGCCCAGGCTGGGTAGTCCACGCCCGTTCCTTCGCCCTTGCCGAGCTGAGCCGCCTGTTGCAGCAGCTTCTCTAGGTAGGCCTTGTAGTCAAGGGCGCCTTTGCGCCGCTCGTCGAGTAATGCGTCGAGTAGCTCAGACATACGGTCGTAGTACTTCGGATTCATCGGACGTTCATCGACGATCACCTTGCGCATGTTGTTAGTGATCGTCTCTGCGACAGCTTCCGGATCCTTCTTGATCCCGTCGGGGAGCTTGTCGAGCGCACCTGCACCCAGTTTGACGATCAGATCAATGAGACCTGTGTCCTCGAAGTTCGAAAGGGTCTCTGAAGGCTTGGCCTGAATGTAGGTGTCGAGGAGATGGCGCATGCCCGCCTCGTACTGCTTGAAGTCCACGTCTTCGCCGGCACCGAGCTTGACCTCGTCCCGCACGTTGGCATAGTGGGCGACCTCAGCTTTAATCGCCGCGGCCTCGGCATCCGAATAGCCTGCCGCGCTCATCTCATTGGCCAGATTGCCGAAGTTGCGGACCAGTGCCGCCACCGTCTTGTACAGCTCAACCCGCTTGGGTTCGTTGGCCTTGAGCTGCTCGGCGCTGCCCTGTTCCACAGCACAGAAGTACTTCTGATACTGCAAGGTGTTCTTGGGTGGTTCGACGGGCTCGCAAAGCGCTCGGATTTTCTCCAGGACTTCGTCGAGGTCCTCTCGTGCCCTTCCGATGCGGTTGGAGAGAAGGCCCTCGATGTCCTTCGTCTCGTATCCGTCGAGTGCTCCGCTGGTGTAGTCGGTGATGGCAGTCTCGAGTGAATTGAAGAGATCGCGATAGTCGACGATGTAGCCGTAGTCCTTGTCGTCACCGTCCAGACGATTGACTCGACAGATGGCCTGGAAGAGGCCGTGGTCCTGCATCTTCTTGTCGATGTAGAGATACGTGGCGCTGGGAGCGTCGAAACCGGTCAGCAGCTTGTCGACCACGATCAGCAGCCGCATCTGCCCCGGATCGTGGACGAACTTGTCCTTGACCTGCTTCTCGAACAACTCCACCTTGTTGACTGCCTGATCGGCAGGCTCGTTGAAGTGATCAGCCAACATCTGTCGGTAGATGTCGTACTGGCGCAGCCGCTCCGTTGCCCCTTCCCCCGAGTCCTCCTTGGAGATGTCACCTGCCTGAGGTTCGTAGCTGGTGACGATGGCGCACTTGCCCTTGAAACCAGCCTGGCAGAACAACTCGTAGAACTTGCACGCCTGGTAGATCGAGGAGCCAACGAGCATCGCGTTTCCTCGTCCATCCATAAGCCGCGGCTTGGTATCCATGTCCAGCAAGATGTCGTTGACGATCTGACGTGCTCGCGGCTCAGCGCTCACGACCTTCTGCATCGTGCCCCAGCGCTTCTTCAGCTCAGCCTTGGAGAGATCCGTCATCCCCTTCGTCTTGGCCTCGAACCACTTGTCGACCTTGTCGGGGGCCATCAGGTCCTGATCGATGGTGCGGGCCTCGTAACGGAGATCGAGCACGACACCGTCTTCGACTGCCTCATCGAACTTGTAGGTATGGATGAACGAGCCGAAAGTCTCGATGCTCGTTTCCTTGTCCCGCTTGAGGAGTGGCGTGCCGGTAAATCCAATGAACATTGCTCCAGGGAGGAGCAGCTTCATGGCATCGTGCATCTTGCCCGACTGGGTCCGGTGGGCCTCGTCGACGAAGACGAAGAGATTGCCCTTGGCCTTGAAGTCGGTTGGGAGCTTGGCCTTCAACTCCCTGATGAAGTCTGCATCGGCCTCGTCCCGAGCTTCGTCATCATCCGCACCGCCAAACTTGTGGATCAAGGAACAGATCAGCCACTGGTCGCTCTGATTGAGCGTCGAGAGGAGGTCGGTTCCACTCTTGGTGCGGTAGATCTCCTCGTTGACGCCATTGAAGACGCCTTCGATCTGTTCGTCGAGTTCAGTGCGGTCAGTAATGAGGAGGACACGGGCATCGGGCTGGTTCTCGCGGAGCCATTTTGCCAACCACACCATCGTCAGGGACTTACCGGAGCCCTGAGTGTGCCATACGATGCCGCCCTCACGCTTCGCGACTCGTTGCTGCGAGGCCTTGACCCCAAAGTATTGATTGTGGCGACAAGTCTTCTTCACGCCGGAGTCAAAGACCATGAAGTCGTGGATGATTTCGAGGAGTCGCTCCTTTGAGCAGAGCTGCGTGAGTGCCCGATCGAGGGGCTCCTCAACATCAGATTCCTCGCGCCAACTCAGCCAGTACTTCTCCGCAGTGTCGATGACTCCGTAGCGCAGACCCTCTACGTCGTTGCCAGCCATCACAAGTTGCACCGTCGTGAAGAACGACCGGATGAACTCTGGCTTTTGATTCCCGATGGTCTGGCGGATCCCTTCGGAGACCGCGACCTTCGAGCGCTTCAGCTCTATCGTGCCGAGGGCGATGCCATTGACGTAAAGAACGAGGTCGGGTCGCTTGGTGTGGTTGCCCGCGACAGTGACTTCCTCCGCTACTGCGAAGTCATTGGCCCCGGGATTGGCCCAGTCGATGAGCCACACGTTCTCAGTGTTCTCACCGATTCCCGGCTTGACGTGGACGCCATAGCGAAGAAGTCGATAGACGTCCTGGTTGGCCTCGTAAAGATCACGGCCTCCACCGAGCGAGGCGTCGCTGACAAGCTTCAGGATCGCTTTGCTGATCAGGTTGTCGTCGTACCCTCGGGCCCGCAAGTTTTGAGTTAGCAGTTCAACCTCGACGTTCGAGTTCCCCTCTCTGTACTCCCAGTTGCCGAGGTACTGGTAGTCAAGGTGCTCCCGGAAGAGCTTGATGACCTTCTCCTGAGCCTTACGCTCAATCTGACCGACGTCGCTCATGTCTTCACCTCCGACCCGGCCAGTCGGGTGCGGCCAGTCAGGAGCTCCTGCATCATTCCCCGCTTGATCTCTTTCATTTTCCGCAGCCGCTGCTGAAGGACCGAAATCTCACTCTGCGAATCGATAAGCGCTGCGATGATGGCGTGCTGCTCGTCGATCTCCGGCAATCTCACGGTGCAATTGAGTAGATCCCTCACGTACAGGTGTTTAATCGTCGTCCCCTGTGCGATCTCCGAAATACGATCACCAAGTCTGTGAGTGATGTAATAGGCGAGCCAGTCGGGATCAATCGCCTTGTCGGGGCGAATGACGTTTGTGTCACCTCCCAACAAGATGCCTTGCAAATGAATGGCAGATGCAGTTGCCAGGTCTCTAGCGACCGTCGTAGTTGATCCCGGTATCAGAACATCGCCAGTCTGTGATCGAACACTGGTCTCGACGTTGGTGCGCGACTTCACCTCACTGATTCGACGACCATATGTAGTGAAAAGCTCACCATAGAGAATGCATCGATGCGCGCCAGAGGGGTTTAGGGCTTCCTTGTTGAGGCCCACTCCACGGAGTCCCGTTGCGTGTGTGCCTAGCGCCACCCTGGGCCAGTCTCCATCGAACTTGGGGAGTCTGGTCGTACCGGTCAGCAGCGCTTGCGTCATCCCCTGCATCATCGCCTGCTTCTTACCGATTATTGACTCGAGAGCGCGGGTCAGCGCATCTATGTCGCTGAGTGAAGCGGCGATGGCCACCTGCTCGTTGTGCGGCGGTACCAACATTGCGAATGGATTGAGCTTTGCAAGATTGAGATTGGCCTGCGCATTCTGCGAGGCAGTCGCCTCAAGAACCGCCTTTAGCGAGCTAAGCGCATATTGAAGCCAAGATTGATCAACATCACGAGATGGCTGTACTGCGACCAAGCTATCCGGAGCAGCACTTGCAAACTCGGTGACACCAAGATCACCAATATTCGCAGCAATGGTAAGAAACAGAGTCCCCGCAGGAAACAGCTTGCTCACCTGCAGACCTTCGTCATTCAATGTCTGAGTATAAGAACTCACTATCCCGCCACTATTCCGCACATCACCGGTCTGGATGAATGGATACTTGCCACCGTAATACTTGGGATCATTTCGTGGACGTGCGCTGAACTTTCCACGCTCAAGCTTCGCCAGTCGTCCGAGTGGTCGCACTGCCCAACCTTGAGGGATGATGACATTCACCTAGTCGCTCCCATCTGGGCCAGATGTTCAATGACCTTTACTTCAAGCACATCGACCTCTGCATCCAGGACGCTAACGGTTTTGGCATAGCGCTCACCTAACTCCTGGATTCTGGATACCAGTGCAAGGGTAAGGTCATTCACCTCACCGGCGACCCGACCGCTGATCGTGGCCGACCACTTGTCGTCAAGCACCAGAGACTGGACTTCGCTCAAGATGAGGTCGCCATACTTCTCGACCACGGACGAGTCAAGAGTCGCTTGTGCAAGTTTGGCTTGCTTCTTCGCTTCGGACTCCGCCTGGAGGAGGTCGAGCGCGATCCGGGCGCATTCGACTGTCTCTTCATCAGCTGCGGCCTTGGCAGTCTTCAACGAACTCTTCAGGGTAGCGAGGGTAAATCTTCCTTTGTCGTTAACTGCGTCTGAGAGCAGGCCCTCGTCTTCGCCGTACTCCTCGACATAGTCATCGACGGCTTGCGTAGCTTCCTCCGCTGCGACCGTCAGCTCGTTGACATCAGCCTGAACATCGGCAAAGTATCGGGCTACAACGATTGACGGGGGAATAAGGTCCATCTTGAATTTGGTCTTGAGGCGTCCGGCACCAGATTCAAGATCGGGTGTCTCGGAGAGTTTCCTCTCCTTGTCTTCGATGGCGATGCGCGGCCTGGCTGCAGTCACCCATCCCTCGTTCATGACGAGGAAGACGTCATCGTGCATCACTCCATGCCAGTAGGTCATGAGTTGCTCGTAGATGTCGTATTCGTCCAGGAGGGGCACTGACCTGAAGCGATTCAAAAGGTCTTCGCCGATGGCGCCGATAAGTGTTTGCGGTCGCGTCTCTGCATCGATCCCGATCATCGATTTGCGATGCGCGGCGAACCAGTCTGCCGTCATGCCTCTGGCTGCATCGTCGAATTTCTGGAACTCCGGCGAGTTAAGAACAATCTGTTGGACATCATTGACGCTGACAGTCAAGTCGCTATACCCAGGTCGGTTTGCCTGGAACAGCTGACTCCTCAGTTGTGGAAATGCTTTCCAGTAGTCATCCAACGCATCCAGATCAGCATTTGGAATGCCACCATGTAGGTGAGCACGAAGGTCCTGGAGGTCCTCTGGCTCGGAAGAGTCGACATACCGAGGGATGTTGAGGTTGTAATCATTCTCGGGGTCGGCGATCTCGGCCGTCGGCACCATTCTGGAGTAGCGGTCGATCTCGATCTGCTTGTTGAAGACATCCACGATCTTGTGCAGGTCCTGACTGCGGAGTCGGTTCTTGGGGCCGTCCTTTATGAAGCCCTTGGATGCGTCGATCATGAAGATGCCGGTACGAGCTTGAGCGTCCTCCTTATCGAGGATCACGATGCACGCCGGGATTCCAGTGCCGTAGAAAAGGTTCGACGGCAAGCCGATGATGCCCTTGATGTACCCACGCTCGACCAGCGCCCTACGAATCGTGGCCTCTGCGTTGCTGCGGAAGAGCACGCCGTGCGGGAGAATCACTGAAGCCTTGCCAGTGCTCTTGAGGGACTTGAGGACGTGCAGGAGGAAGGCGTAATCCCCGTTCTTCTCAGGCGGTCGACCGAACTCGAAGCGGCCGTAATCGTTCTCGAGGCCGTTGCTCCACGACTTCACGGAGAATGGTGGGTTGGCGACAGCGAAATCGAAGGTACGGAGGTGAGCGCCGTTGAGAAGCTGCGGGCTGGTGATCGTGTCACCCTTGCGGATGTCGGCAATCTCGTTGCCGTGCAGGATCATGTTCATCTTGGACAGCGCCCAGGTGGCGTTGTCCTTCTCCTGGCCGTAGATCGTGATGCCGTGAGGTGCCTCATCGGCCACCTTGAGGAGCAGCGAGCCCGAGCCACAGGTGGGGTCGTAAACGGTCTGATCCTGCTTGGTGCCTGGACCAATGCCAACAACCTTGGCAAGAATTCGTGAGACTTCGGCCGGCGTGTAGAACTGCCCCTTGCTCTTGCCGGACTCGGTCGCAAAGTGGCGCATCAGGTACTCGTAGGCATCGCCGAGCAGGTCGTCGCCCTCGGCTCGACTGCCACGGAAGTCGAGGTCGGCGAAAATTGATACCAGCTTCGTGAGCCGGTCCTGCATCTCCTTGCCCTTGCCGAGTTTCTCCTCGTCGTTGAAATCGGCCTGGTCGATCACCTTCTGAAGATCGTTTGCCTCTGCCAGCTTGGCGATGATCTTGTTGATCTTGTCGCCGATCTCCTTGTCGCCCTTGAGGGCAACCATGTCGTCGAAGGAGCCCCCGGTCGGTACGTCGATCAGGGTGTCCTTGTCGCCCTTGGCCTTGTCCGAGACGTATTTCACAAACAGAAGGGTGAGGATGTAGTCCTTGTACTGCGAGGCATCCATACCGCCACGCAACTCGTCACAGCTCTTCCACAAGGAGCTGTATAGATCTGACTTCCTCAGGACCATGGCGTCGCTCCTCGACTACTCACTCGGCACCCCTGACTTCGACTCCATGAACTCGGAACGCAGCACTGACAGAGGCTTCGGACCCAACGGCCCCTCGACACCCCAGAACTCCCATCCATTGGCGGCGCCGCCCCGAACGGCGGAAGCAGCCGCCGACGGCGTGGGGTATTCGACACCGTCAACGGTGACCGAACCCTCCTTGTTGACGACGCCACTTGCCGGCCACGCATTGTTGAGGGAGGTCAGCTGCGAGTCCGGGTCCACCACACCTTGATCGATGAGTTGCTTCAAGGTCACGCCATAGAAGTTCTTCGACTGATGGGCCTTGACCGAGGGCTCATCGCCTGGTGCCGATGCGTCATAGCCGAGGAGTCGCAGCGTTCGAGAGATCGGGATGACGCATGCCTCCAGCATCGTTCGCTCGTAGGGAGGAAGCGTCTCATCGCTCGGACGATTCCCGTTGTGCATCGACGTTGCATCGGCTGCTTTCAGGAAGTCATACAGGCGACCCTCTAACCAACCGATCTGGGCTGAGTTGAGCCCATGAGTTGTGTCTCGGCAGATCAGGACCGCTCGCGACCAGTGATCCTTATTCTTCAGGTGGCTCAGAAGTCGCGACCGCAATCCGGCCGGTGCCTTGCCCACGTATGTCCCCCAGCCGCCGTCTGGCTCGATGGGGTCGAGTAGTACGTAGACACCTGGGAGATCCCACTCGTTGCCGAGGAGGTGAGCGGTACTCCGATCAACGATGCCCATGCACAAGGCAGCGTGATCGTCGTAGATCAGAATTGGGTCGGCTGCGGACTCGGTGACAAGACTTGTCAGCTTCAATGCGTCCGGAGATGGCTTGATGTCCATTTTCATTTCTCGATTTAGCTCAGGATGGTATTACGAACATATGTTCGATTTCCATGATAGGGAACTGAGTCCGCCAGGGCAATGCCCGCAGTCCGCAAGGAAGGCTAGATCAGAGGTGCAACCTCCGATCGGAAGGTTTCAAAAGTGGCGTTATTGCGGACCCCGGAGCCCGAGATCGATGCCGAGGTCTCAGGCTGAACTTGATGCCTTCATTTCCCACTCCAGCCGATACCGGTGCCCGATCTCGGGATACCGGAAGTGCCAATCGAATCCATCGGCTCGCTCCTCTGGTTGAGGAAGCTCACGGGTCGTCCCTTCGGGACTCGATACGGAGACCCCAGAAATCAGCCATTCCGGCGACACCGAGATCGAGATGTCGTAGGAGGCCTGTTCCCTTGAGAAATACCACTCGAACCATTCGCGACCTTCGGCGTAGACGTCTGACAAGCGGTACTTCACGTGCAGGGTCGTTTCTCGACCGTTCTCGAGGGGTGGGTCGATTGGGAATTTGTAGAACCCACCAGGGTCCGCCTCCCAATCGGCAGGAATCTGCCTCCATACCTTCTGCCTGCCAGAACGGGACTCAGCAATCGGCCGTGCACGCCCGTCGTAGTAGATAGGTAGGTCGATGTGATCGACCGGACCCTCCTGTTTCCCCATCAGCCTCATTCGGATAGTCGAATTTGAGTTCCCGAACCGGTCAATTTGGATCTGGTGATGCCAGGAGAGAATTCGCAGGTCCTCCTGTCGCAGGTCACGACGGTTCGAACGCCGAGTCCCTTCGCGAATTTCAGCGATCGCTTCGATCGACTCAATCGGCGCCGCTTCACTAAGTCGCCCCTCGAATTCTCGGGCGTCCTGGAGGTTGGCAACCGTGAAGGGTCCGAGGCGTTCTTCGACCTCGTTCATCAGTCGCGCGATGCCCGGCCAGGCACCTTTGGTCGCGCTCTTGTAGGCGGTCGGGTCAGTCCACATCCGAGCTCGTACCGTTGCCTGGCGGGACTCGCGAGATCCTCCCCACGACGTCTCGAGATACCCGGACTCCGAATTGCCCACCGCCTCGGCGACCGCCCGGTCGGACATCCTTCCGTCGACGACCCTGAGATACCAGCAGATCAAGGCCTGCCGATCAAAGCTTCTGGCCGATGCGGGCAGTGCCCGCTGCCTGAGCCTTCTCACCGCACTGACCAAATTTCGAGCAATGAACGCACCTCGCCGCTGCGTCGAATCTTCTGGCATCACGTGCGAGAACAAGCTCATCGAGGCCAGGGACTCATATACCTCAGGCCTCTCGGCGAGCGGCCGCTGCTGTGCTTCTGCAGCCAGGCGAAGGGCCACCGATAGTGGCCGCCACTTGAGATAGTCGGCTCTCGAAGGCTCGCTTGCTGGCGTCACGACCTCATCTTGGACCAGGGCGCTCCAGCGAGAACGGATCCTCTCACGGCCTCTCACCAGGCGGTTGACTCCGCTCAGGTGCTCTCGAATTGATGGGTGGCAGCCAGTCCAACACCAACCGAAGGAGTCAACATGCCGTCCAACTACCTGGTTCCCGCAACCTCTCAGGCCCTCGTGCCGCACCTCACGCGCCAGCAGAAGCAGGCGCTCGCAGGGGTGAGGTCTGCCGCGCAGATCGCGGCCATGAAGATGGAGGCCGCCTACCAGCTATCCGACATGGCGTCCCAGGACGTCACGAGCCTCGCTGTAGTCCACGAGGCCATGATCAAGGCCGCTCCTCTTGCAGACGGGAACCTTGAGCGGATCCGGAATGCACATGCTCGTGTGGCCGAGCGCATCATCGGCGACGTTGGGAGCTGGTAATGGGATACGTCGTAGCCCTTTGGATCCTCATCCTCATCATCGAACTCGCCGTGTGGGCGTGGCCGGTGACGGTCGCTCTCTTCGGTCTAGCGGTCCTTGGGTCTCTCATCTACCTGATGGGCCACCGAGGTCGGGTCCTGCGGCGTCAAGCCGCAGAGATAGAGGTCGCTCGACGCAATGCCGTGAGCCATCTCGCCTACGAGCGGCGTCAGGCCGAGGGACGGATGTGGGAGGAGTTCGGGCGCCACATGCGAGGCGAGCGCTGATGAAGGAGAAGTACAGACCCCGCATCCGCGAGGCGCTCATCACGGTCGTTCTCCTCTGCCTCGGCCTCCGGCTTGCGAGTTGGCTGATCGCTCCGCTCGTGCCACTTCTCATCGTTCTGGGTGTCGTGGTCACAGTCCTACTCGTGGCGACCTCGCGGAGATAGCGAACGGTTGGCGCATCCGCCAGGACATTGTCGATCGGATGCCCCATTTTCTAGAAGTTCGCACGTGGGACCGGACTTCTGTCCGCGGTACAACGAC
>Ga0182030_10013919_pt1 | contig 15948 bp, 8 predicted proteins | sample 812S3MmetaG_FD_121299 | JGI IMG/M metagenome (GOLD analysis project Ga0182030, IMG submission 121299) | Permafrost microbial communities from Stordalen Mire, Sweden - 812S3M metaG (Illumina Assembly) | ecosystem: Environmental > Terrestrial > Soil > Wetlands > Permafrost | place: Sweden...
CGCGCCCTTCCCCAAAACACATCGGATCGGTAGACCCCTATGCCTTGAAAATCCCCGCCCCGAAGGGGCGGAATACTTACTAGCGGAGAGCGCTCCCGCTCCATTTCACGCTGAGCCGGGACATAAATGCTTGGCTGTAGCGCGCCGAGGCAAAGCGTTGTTTGTAACAGAGCGTCGCATTGCCATCGATGTTGTGAGCATGACGCACGCACTGAACTTGGAACGCCTTGATGACTTTTTCCCCTTTGAGGGCCTTATTGATCTCTGCGACAACTTCCTTCTGGCGAAACGGGTGGGTAATGTCCACGGAAACGCTGTGAAAGGCCGGCGCGGTGGGATCATCTACAAGGCGAACGCCTTTGACCGTCGAGATAATCTCTCCTGGAGGAATAATCTGCACTTTGGAGCCAGTCGGCGCTTCAACTACTTTGGCTATGCCGTCCATCCATGACTTGCGGATTTCTTCTACTCGACGCTCCACAAAACACCGAAGATCCTCTGAATTGCCCGGCTCGCTCTTGGCGCCATGCCTGAAATAGACGGTACCGGAAGAAAATGCGGTTTTTTGTTTGCCCCCGCCAATGTCGTATGTGCCAGGCTTAGAAAACACCAAGGGGCAGCTAACACCTGACACAACAATCGCGAACAGCGGCTGGGCGCCCATGGTTAAATTCACCAATTCGAAACCATGAAACTGCTGACCGGTATATTTGTTGAGCTTATCGGTGAGAGCCGCGGGATCGACGCTATAGAGAACACTACAATCGAAAGTGCTGAATGTCCCATCGTCAGCTACCCCGAACACGACGAACCCGCCTCCTGAGTTGGCGACGGCAACAATGTCCTTGACCACTTCCAGCCATTCCGCCAAAGACTGGGGGTCGAGCGAAGCCTTGAATTCTACTGACTCGGACTCCGTACCGCGACTGATGGCGGCAAGAATATCTTGATGCATGGACGTTGCGTTTAACACAAAACCCCCGAGGCGTTCACGACGGCGGTTTCGCCTTCTCTTTGCCTTAGCATAGGCCAAAAATTAGCACTCGTCAATAGAGAGTGCTAAAACAAGTTTCGTTCTAGGAATCGGAGCCTCACAGAGACATCGAACACCGCAAAGGGCCTCTCATCCATCGGTGTCTGGCGCGCGCCCGCAGTTCCGGCTAATCTTCCAAAAAGGTCCCGGCGCCGCCGTTGAGCGGATGCAAAGACGCGTCCCCCTCTTTGCTCTTCTCAAGAGGCACTCACCATCGGACCGGTTTACAAATAATTCAATCTCAACATGACCAAGGAAAACAAGGCTGAGGTGCAGGTGGCCGCCTATGCCCGCGTGTCCACCGAGGAGCAGCGCGATGGCCAGACCATCGACTCACAAATTGCCGAATTGGAGGATTTTGCCCGAGCTAAAGGTTGGAACATCACCCAGGTATATAGGGATGCGGGTTGGAGCGGCAGTACGATGGCCCGTCCAGCGCTGGATCGGCTTCGCGATGACGCCCGAGCGGGGCAGTTTCGTGCAGTTCTGGTCAACGACGTTGATCGCTTGGCCCGCGACGTTTCTCATTTGGGCGTTGTCAAACGCGACTTCGAAAGGCACGGCGTCAGCGTCATCTTTCGCAAATTGCCACCGGACGCCGGGCCCATTTCCAACCTGTTGGTCAACATCCTGGGGAGCTTCGCGGAATTCGAACGGGAAATGATCATCGACAGAACACGCCGCGGACGAAGGCACAAGGTCGAATCTCGTAAGCAGTACCTGGGTTCCAATACCGCGTTCGGCTACCGGTACACCCGCATGGACCGCGTTAGTCACATCCCCGGACTTCTGGAAGTGGAGCCGGCGTAAGCCAGGGTGGTTCGGCAGATGTTTACCTGGGTAGATGTTGAAGGACTTTCGGCTATGGCGGTGAGCCACCGACTGGAGGATCGCCATGTTGCTCCGAGGAAGGCCTCCCGATGGGCGAAGTCCAGTGTATTACGCATCCTGCACAACGAAATGTATGCGGGTGTTTGGCACTACAACAAGCTCAGGTGTTGCGAGCCAAAACAGCCACGGAACAGTGCTGCTTATAAAAGGCGCCTCAAGAGCAGCGTTCAGCGGCGGCCGCGAGAGGAATGGATACCGCTCCAGCTGCCGGAATCCTTGCGGCTCGTTTTCCGAAATCGTTTTGAGCGAGTCCAAGAGCGACTCCGGCAGAACATCGCGTTTTCGCGGCGTAACCAGAAGCACTTCTACCTTCTCAAGGGGCTCGTGAGATGTAATGCGTGCGGTGCCCGGTACACTGGCGATACCTGGCACGGCAGGTTCTACTACCGTTGTCTGGCGAGATGCCGGAAGCTGCCAGCCATTCGCGACGTTTGTCTCGATGATCTTGTTGTCAGTGCACTGGAGCGGGACGGTTTTGTACCTGCAGACAGCCGAGGCTTGCGGACTCTACCCGGAGGAGAATTGCAGCGGGTCCTGAGGGACACGATCAGTACGGTGATCTTTGACGGCAGAGACGCGAAGGTCCAACGGTTTGCGGAGCCCCGACGCCAGGCCGAAACGCCCTTGAAATCTGTGGATGACGTTGGCCAAGATGGGCATTTCCGCCAACTTTTCCCCACTGGCGAAGACCACACGATCTGGTAGGATGTTCACGACAACTGAATAATAGAAAACGCCCTCGGATGAGGGCGGTGGTTCAATCTAGCCTGAAATAATGCTCGATGTTTTTGGTAATGGCAGGCGGATATGGAGATAGGACATGCGGGTCGCAGTCCATCACTCCTCATGGACAAGGTGGAAAGTTCCCGAAGACGCCCGGTGGGCACAACAGATTGGACTGCTCTGATAACACGACCACCGGCATTCTGCAATGATGGGGGGAAATGGCCCGCGACCTTAAGGAATATCGCATCTTCTTCGCATCTCCTGAAGGCCTCCAAAAGGAACGGCTCGCTTTCAGGGACATCATCGCTGAGTACAACGAGTCGGAGTCGGGTCAGCGCGGAGTTCACTTCGTGGCCGTCGGCTGGGAGGATACGCAGCCTGGCATCGGACGTCCGCAGGCGAAGATCAATGAAGAGATCCGAACTTCCGACTATTTCCTCCTGATGTTCTGGGACCGATGGGGGACACCGCCCAACGGCGCTGAAAACTCCCCATATACGTCAGGAACAGAAGAGGAGTATTACGTAGCTAAGGGCTGTTACGACGATCCGCAGCATTCCTTACGAGAGATCGCGGTCTTCTTCAAAGGCGTCAGTCCGGCGCAATTGAACGATCCTGGTCTGCAACTGGAGGCCGTACTCCGTTTTCGCAAAAAGCTGGAAGCCTCGCGCGAGCTACTTTTCCGCGCATTCGACCGGGACGCTGAGTTCGAGCGTCACCTCCGCCGATTGCTGGCGCAGTGGCGCCGGGACCATGAGGACGGCAACCTCGGCAAGGGACGGTCGGGCAGCCCACGACTACCGCTCATGCCGCCTCCCAGTGATGAGATCTCTTTTCCGAAATCCACCAGCCCTAATCAGGCTCTCCTCGAAGAAGCGTGGCGATGCGCCGAGGCAGGGAGGCTAACAGAGGCCGAAACCCTCTTTGCACGTAGCGCCGCCCGAGGTAACGATCCTGAAGCGTTCCGCAGCTATGGATCTTTCCTCCTGCGAGCCGGTCGTCGAGCTCAGGCAGAAGTGATGTACGATCGCATCCTCGAACTGGCTTCCGCAAGCGATAGAACCTGGCAAGCGATCGCCTACGGCAACATCGGCCTGGTCCGAGAGCTCTCCGATGATTTTGTCGGAGCGGAAGAGATGTACCGGAAGTCCCTGGCCATTCACCAAGAACTGGGTGATCTGGACGGAGTGGCCCAGGTCCAGAACAATCTTGGCATTATCGAGAACCGGAAAGGGCACTTTGCACGAGCGGAGCAGCTATACCATCTGGCGCTGGAAAACGGCCGCAAAGCTAATCGAGACGATATTGTAGGTCGAGCTTATAACAACCTCGGGTTGCTCTATCGCGACAAGAGAGAATTTGAACAGTCCGAGCGCGCGCATTTGGAGGCTTTGGCGATTGCTGAACGGCGAGGCCGCACACAGGAGATCGCGACCGCGTGCGCGAATTTGGGCGTCTTGAACGTCGACTGGGGTAAACTGGTCGCCGCCGGCGAGATGTTTTCCCGCTCGCTTCTCTTGAGTCGTCAACTGGGATTTCAAGAGGGCATCGCAATCTCAAGTGCCGGCCTGGGAGCTGTTTTCCTTAGCCAGGGAAACGCAGAACGCGCCGAGTTGTCGTTCCGCGAGGCTCTAAACATCAATATTCAGATGGAGCGAAGCGATGGCGTGGCAAGCGCGTTGCTGAATCTCGGCGTTATTGAGGTGCAACGAAGTCAGCTGGAATCTGCTGAGCGTTTCCTTCAGGCCGCACTTAGTACCTATTCTGAGATCGGCGAGCCTGCCGGCCAAGCGACGTCTGAAGAGTATCTTGGCGAAGTCTATCGCGGGCGCGGCGATACAGAAAAGGCGCGACAACTTTGGAACCAGGCCCACCAGCGATTTGAGAAAATGGGACTCTCCGCGCGGGCCGAGGGAATACTGAAACGTCTCAGAGCTTTAGGCTAAGACCTGGGCGAACTGGCGCCGCCGCGTGTTGAATTCCTCTTATTTATGAGGGAGGCCCTGGCGGAGATGGTCGAAGGACATTGTGGTCGCAATCCAGCACCCCTGATGGACAAGATGGAAAGTTCTCAAAAACGCCCGGTGGGCACAACAGACTGGCCTGCTCTGATATTGTGACCGCCGGAGCGGGGGGGGGCCGCGGACGGGCTTTGTGCCGGAACCGTAGTTGGCGCGCGCCAAGTCGGGCCTTACTTCCCCTGTTCGTTGTTACTCTGACTAAAAACAGGCATTCCGGCGAGGAATGTCTGTAAACAGTTGCTCAATTCGCTGTGCTTAACCCGGAGCCCGGATCGGCATCCACAGATGTGCTCGCGTCAGCAGGCGGCGTGGTAACCGCCAAACTGGGCGTGGTGGTTATCGAAATAGCCGGTGACGGTGTCGAATCGGCCGTCGGCGCGGGGGCAGGGGCCGGGGGTAGAGTCGGGGTGACCACCGATGGAACCGAGGATGAAGCCAGAGAAGAAGTTGTAGTGATGGAGTCTTCCCCGGCCTGGGTAGAAGCGGGCGTTGAGGTCCCAAGGACCGCCGGAGTGCTTGTGGCAGGGGAGACAAGGTCTGTCTGGGAGGTCGAGGACGAATCAGTTGAATCAGAGGTCACCGTTACCTGCGGCCCCGATGTTGGGGTGGACGAGGCCACAACCAGCACAATCGGCTGGGTTGTGCCGCCGCTCACTGTCAACTGCTCGTCGGGCGACGCAAAGGAGTGCCAATCAAAAACCACCTCTGAAACGACCGGCGTGGGCAGATTTATGGTGAAACCTGTCGAGTCCACATCGCTAACGTAGCCGTAGGTCGGAACATCCACGGCCGTGACCGTCACGATTGGCTGGTACTCATACGCCTGGTCGAACGACACGCGAACCGAGGTTTGGCCAGCAGGAATCTCAGCCTCTCCGACCGAGTCGCCGGAGAAATTGGACGGCACGTAGACTGTAAGGTCGCTGGAGCTGGCGTTGCCATTCAGCCCACCCTGTAGCGTCGTGATCTCCGCCTGCATCTGCTGCATGGCAGAGACCATGGCCGGGACCAGGTCGGAATAACCAATGGACAGAAGGCCAGTGGTCGGATCGTTCGAAACGACCCCAGGCATGACCTGCTGCACCTGCTGGGCAATAAAGCCGGGGTGCTCGGGAGTGCCGCTTGTCTCTGCATTCCAGTTAAAATACACAGGCTGAAGGGCCATGACCTGGCTCAGGTCGTCACCCATAGGCGTGATGTTCTTCTTGAGGCGCGCGTCAGAGGAGCACGCTAATGTGCCTGTGGTCGGATTGACGTCGCAGGTGCCATTGATGTTTTGGAAGCGCGCCACAATGCCGGAGACCGAGGAATTACCGGCCTGCAGCAAGTACTGCGGCGAAGCTGTGCCAATCCCGACGTTGCCGGTAGAAGTAGCGACAACAAAAAGCTGGCTGGAACTAGTCGCAATGCAAAACAGCCCGCAGTCCGTGGTATACCCGCCGATATTTACATCGCCTGTTCCCTGAATTTCTTCTGATACTGTGCTGCCCATAAACACCTTTATCGGATATGTTGAAGTGGACTCGATGTATCCATAGCTGAGCGCTTGTGAAGCTAACCCGATATTCGCTCCTGCAAATTGCAAACTCGTTTCAGAGCCATTGCCCGAATCTACAAATACCAATTTGCCGCCCGTGCCGGTGGAATAAAAGTTATTTCCTGTCATAGTGACATTTCCGACAACAGACAACGGTTGAGTCGGCGTTGTCGTTCCAATGCCGACGTTACCGTTAGCCAAAACAGTAAAGTACGTGTTATTCGACGAAGAAGCAACCGTAAATACGGGAATAGTTGAATTGATCGCAGATCCTTCCACAACCAAATTAGCGACCGGTGTAGAGCTGTTTATGCCAGCCTGAGAACCAAGATTGTCATAAATAGCACTACCATTCTGGGTCCAAAAGTTCGCCCCGGCCCCACTGTTGCTTATAGTAACTGTTGAGGGGGAACTGGAAGTAGCTATGGAGATGCCCGAACCAGCGGCCAGAACGAAATTGGTATCAGTCAATCCATTGATAGTAATAGATCCGCCGCCCCCGCCGCCGCCGCAAGACGAGCCGGTTCCCGATACCACTCCATTTGTCTCTTGCAGACATTGCGTGCCGGACAGTCCGGCAACCGTCAGGTTTTGCACTTGGACTGTCTGCGTTGCAGAATTGACTAACAGGGTTTGCGTCGAACCGGTGGCCACGGTCAAATTCCCATAGACAGTCAAGAGCTGGCTTGGAGTGGAGGTTCCAATTCCGACATTGCCGTTATTTGCTACAAACAAGATGCTGCTGCCTGTGGACGAAGCCACATCTAACAATCCGACTGTCGATGAGGTAGACATCTTCTGTACATATAATAAGCTTGCAGGACTCGTCGTCCCGATGCCGACGTTGCCGCTAGTGTTAATCGCCATTCTCGCGACGCTGTTAGTCACAAACTGCATTACGTTAGTTCCTTGAGTATAGGAGATATTACCAATGCTTTGGTTGGAAGCGGTGCCGAAATCCAACACGCCCGCACCGCTGGTCCCGGTAATTAAGGCCAAGCGGACAGGGTTACTGCTGCCCAAGTTATCCTGAAAAATCCCCACCGTGCCTGATAAGACGCTAGGCAATCCTCCGTTCGCGCTCATAACGTGCAATAAACTGGCCGGGCCGGTGGTGCCGATGCCGACGTTGCCATTGGCCAAAATTGTAAACAGGGATGTTCTGGAAGAGGACGCCACGTTGAAGGGCGCTGTGCCCGGAGAGCCTTGGATGTTAAAGGTATAGCTCGTGGAGGTGGCGTTGATGCCGGCCACGCCGGTGGCAGGAACAGAATCCAGAATAATGCCGGCCGAGAGGGCAGAAGGCCCGGTCCACAGGGCGTCATAACCGGCGGTGCCTCCGGAAAGAGAGCTGCCGCCGTCACTGCCACAATCGCTCCCAGTGCCGCTGACCACCCCACTGATCTCATGCAAACATTGGGTGCCCGAAAGTCCGGCAATGGTTAAGGCGTTGGTGTTCGTCGTCGTGGCCACAAACAAACTGCCGGCGACCGCTAAGGTTGACACAGGAATTGTCGTTCCGACGCCGACGTTGCCGTTACTTAAAATCACCATGTCGCTTATCCCGCTGCTGCTTGTCACGAAGAACGGATTGACAGATCCAGACCCTTGAACTGCCAAAGTAGCGACTGGAGACGTGCTCCCGATGCCAACGTTGCCGGTCCCCGGAATTAACATCCCATAATACGTAGCGCCACTGACGGCGTTGATGGTACCGGTGTTCGCATACATCTGGTTGTTGTTGCTATTAGTGCCACTCAACTCGATGTCAGCTACAGAGTGGTTCGCAAAGTAGTTATCGGTAATGGTATTATTCGTGATCGCGCTGCCGCTTGCCGCTAGCGTAAGTCCATAGCGGTGTGGAGCGAGCCCCGTTTCTCCGTCACCCACGTTTCCTGTGATGATGTCATTGGAGGCCCCAGCACCCATCTCTAAGTCTCCAAGGGAACCCGTATTGATTTCGTTAATCCACGTGGTCTGCTGGATATTGTTATCTGTAATCTGGCACTCGGAACACCCGATGAAGATCCCCCCTGACCCTTCATGGTTGATGCGGTTGCCGCTGACTACATTGTGGTCCCCGTTTACGGTAATTCCCATGTCCTGCCCGTCGAACACTTGGTTATTGGTGATGGTGCCTCTTGTGCCGTAATAACTGATTTGGTCAGACATTGAACGCATGACTGAGTTGTTTGTGATTACGACATCACGGAACGACGGATCAAAGTTTATTGCATAATTCGCCTTGCCATTGGAGATCTCATAGAGCGTGCCGTTTGCGGGATTGATCTGGTTGCCGTTGTAGTCGGCCCACCCCTCGTTATAGCAGATGGTGATGGTGTCGCCGCCCTTGGAGCAGACTTGGCCGAATATCACGCTGTACACGGTGTACGTGCCGAAGGTGGGCGACACCGGTAAGCGGGTGGTTTGGCTGAGCCATTGCTCAACTTCCAGCTGGGTGTTGCTGATGACGTTAGAGACTATTCCCCTCGCATTGCCCATGACGACAAGATCCCCAATTATGACCGGGGGGGATGACGAGGCGAAGCTTGCGCTGTTGTCCGTAACGCCAAGGTTGCCGCTGTTAATGCTGGACGCCGTTCCGGAGGCCACCGGCGTCATGGCCCGTATCATCGTATTGGTCACAATATTGGCTGACGCGAACGTGCCGGAGAGGTCAGTCAAGGTGGTGCTGCTATATGTCACATTAGTGCCGCTGCTGGTGTAGGCCGTTGCCAAAGTCCAAAAACCCAGGTCAATGTTGTTGTTCTCAACCGTAACTCTTTCGCCGACCTGGTCCTGTCCATTGTTTTGAGTGCCGATAATCCCGCTGTTGGTATATCTGATTGTATTGTTATAAATGTTCAAATTCCTCGACGCATCGCCGAAGGAGATGGCGGTCCCCACGGGAATGCCGGGGTCCTCAAACAAGTTGTCGTGGACGGCGGCGTTGGCGATACCGCCCATGCCGATCCCGGTCGTGCCTAGGCGATAGAACCTGTTGTCGTAAATACTTACGGCTCCCACGTTCACCGTGCCGGCCAAGGCTATGGCATTGATGGCGATGTTGTCGGAATCAAATCCCAAATTGGCTATCGACAGGTTGTTGACCGCGCTGGAGCCGGTGTATTGCATGATTTGGCCATTCGAGACGGCCGCGCTCAGAAGAGAGGAGTATCGGCCCGCGCCCAAATAGACGATGTTAGAATGGTTCAGCAGTATGCCGCTGCTGGCGATCATGTAGCGGCCCGGGGGGAAATAGACCGTTCCGCCCGCGCTCCCTAGCGAAGAGGCGGCGCTATTAATAGCCGCTTGGTCGGCCGTCCCCCAGATGAATTCCGCGTTTGAATAGTCGAAGCTAGAATTGACGCTGAGAACGACTGTGGTGCTGTTCGTCACGGAAGCGATAGTGCCCAGGAGTTTGTTTAGTGTTGGGCTGTTCTCTTCCAGCGTAAAGACCTTGCCCACGTCAGCCGAACTGAAGTTGGCACTGGCTGATGTGAGAACGTTACTGCCATTGCTGATGGCAGCGTCTTCTACTACTTGACCATTTCCCGTGGCTCCAAAATCTTTGACGCTTACGGTGTCGGTTAGCTTGGAGTTTAGACTCCGTGCGACCGCGCCAGCCCCGTTTTGAAGGAATTGTAGATTGGCGGTGGCGCCGGTTGCCGTCGTTGCGCCAGTACCACCGCTGCTAATGGGCAGGGATGTAGCCAACTGCAGATAGGCAATCGTGGTTGTGGCCATGTTGGAAGTGCCGGTGACAGACAGAGGGCCGGCGACGGTTAGGGCGGAAGAAGAAGCGTTGCCTAAGGCGGAAGTGGCCGAGACGCTGATGCTGGTAAAGACGGGATTCGCGACCACGGCAATGGTGGACGTACCGGAGATGGCGATGTTAGATCCTTGGCTGAGCAGAGAGGCGATGGACGAAAAGGTCGGGGCGCCGCTGGTACCGGCGTTTAAGACCTGGTAGGCGGTCCCGGCAGTGGTGGATTGCAGGCTGGACGCCCCGGCATAGACCACTCCATTGGTGGTGTAGGAAGTAGAACCAGCGCCACCGTTTGCATAGCCGAACACGCCGCTCACTGAAGAAGTCGAGACAGCAATGTTGGTATTTGAGACGTTGGTGATCTCGCCGAATTGGTTGGTGGTAATGACGGGAACTTGGGAGGCTGAGCCGTAGCTGCCGGGAGTGCCGGTGGAAGTCAGGGTGATCTGAGTGGAGGTGCCGATAAGGACATTCTGGCCAGCGGATACCGACAGGCCGGTACCGACGGTTAAGGAGCCTAAGGAGTTGGAGCCGGTGCCGCCGCTGGAGACCGGCAACGCAGAGCCTAAGGACAGGCTTGCAATCGTGGTTGTGCCCAAGACCGCCGCTCCAGTGACCGTGAGCTGGCCAGTAAACAGGCCATTACCGGCGACCGTGAGCAACTGGGACGGCGTGGTCGTTCCGAGTCCCAAGAAGTGATCTGTTGAGTCCCAGAACAGGTTGGCGTTATCCTGCACGAGGCCTGACGCTGCCTGGAAAGCGATTGAGCCTGGTGTAAGGCCGGGGTTGAAGCCGGTCACCGTGAGACCGGCAATGGTTGTAGAGCCGCTGAATGTCGCTGGCCCGCTCACGGTAAGGGCTGACAAGGTTGAAGTCGCGGCTGAAAAGGCACCACCAATTGTGGCATTGCCAGAGCTGGTAAGGCTGCTCGCGGAAACCGGGCCGGAGACATTAAGGGTACCGTCGATTGTGGTGTTGCCTGAGGCGAATGTTCCGGCCGACAGATTGCCAAAGCCAGCCAGCGAGGTACCGGTGAAGTTCTGGCTGGGCACTGCCGGGTAGTAACTGACGATTGGCGTGCCGCCAATGACGGATGTGGTTTGACCATTGCCGTTTTGCACCATGCCGTTGGGGCCGCTAAAGCCGGGAACTAGGCCTGATGAGCTTGGGCCTGGCGAACCCTGCGGTCCCTCGGGACCGGTGAATGTGCCGGAGGCGATATAGCGCTCAAAGGTTTGGTCGATCAGGGTTTGAATCTGAACTTGAGTCGCTCCGGAACCTGCTGAATTGTCTTCTGAAGCCGATGGCTGTGGCGTTCCGGTTGTGCTGAGGCCGAGGACTCGAGGCTGCTGATTGGACGACCCATCTGTTAGTTCCGATGTTGTGGTTGAACTGCTGGGCGACACTTCAGGGCCGCGCGGCTCGGTGGGGTGTTTGGCAAGCGCTAAGGGCTTGGCGGGGGCGTCGGCCCGATACTCTTCCGATGTTTTTCCCAGCGGGTACCAGCCGAGAGAAGCCAAAACCGCGTGGGCTTCCTGGCGCTGCCACAGCAGGGCGGTCTTGATTTCGTCCGCCTGTTGCGCAAGCGCTGATTCATTAACGCGGAAGACGGCGGAAAGGCCTTGCCAATAGAAGCTGCCAAAAGGCTGCAAGGTTTCCAAAGCCAAGTGAGCTTGAGCCGCCTGCTCGGCCAAGCTTGATGCATTCATGCGAAACACAGCCGAGAACTCCTCGGTGTAGAAGGAGGCGAAGCCCTGCCATCCCGAGACAAGGTTGTGCAGCGTCCCAGAGATTGTGACGTCTGCCCGGACTGGAGTGGTGGCCACGCCCTGTGCGCGTGCCTTGGGCACGACCGAAAAGGCCATTACGATAAGCACGACGGCCAAGAAGGCCTTCTCTGCGGTTTGCAGAATGGTCAAGGCCTTTCTGTGCCGCTTTTGCTGATCTTGCATGTATTGCAGGACTGCCTCAGAGGTGGTCAGCCAGTCGCGGTTGAACTTATACGCGCGAATTCTGCCGGAGCGCGCCAACTGCCGCAGGAAGTCTGCGGAGTAAGGCGTGTTCTTGGCAATCCGCCCGATTGGAACCATGGTTCCAATCTCCTCTGCCGAAGGCAGAGTGTGAGTGGTCGCGGACATAGGGATATTGGGTTGTTATTTGTTTTGGTTTCGCGGATGGCCCGGGGAGTTTTCTGGGCCTTCCAGAGGTCACTTCCGCGAGCGGAAGTGTCTATCTAAACTAAGTATAGCATAAGTAAGCGGTTCTGTCTATAGTAACCCTGTCTAATGCAACGAGTTACGCAGTGAATTGATAGATTAGCTGAGCACGTCCGCTTGGGAAACAAGGCATTGTGGCCGTGAAACATCATCAGGCGGTCGAATCGCCTGCTTCCTAAGGAGGTTTTGGCGGGGTCCGCTCGCACAGTCGAAGGCAGGGTGCCCTTGCAATCCAAGACAGCTTGGCGCTCAATTCTGCCGGTCTGAAGGTGAATATCTCCGCATGCTACGCCACGGCGATATGATCGGTAATCTGGGAGCGAGTGCCGAAGCATGAAGTGCCGACCTGAAGATATGCTGCTGTTCGATCTGGATTACGGAGACCTGATTCGTCCGCCGTTTCGCATCCTTCGCGGCCGCGGCTGGGGCCAGTGCACGAATCAGACCGAAGAGCACCTGATTGTTTACGGTCCGAAGCAGGATAACGAGCGGTCGATTTTCGACACCTCCCCGTATGTGCTGCCGCCCGGCGCAACTACGCCGGACTCCTGGGATTGTGAAGGCTTTCTTTTGCCGTCTGACAAGATGCTTCGACGGTGGCGGGGCCACAGGCGCGGGCCGTTGGCGATTAAGTTCTGGAATTATCGGCACTTCTGGGTCAAAGGCCTCGGTGCCGACGCCTACCGGTGTCCTTGGGACAACGGCGTTTTCGAGCCGAGCCAAATCAACTGGGCCATTCCCAACTTTTCATATCAGGACATCGTGGATCGGATGAGTGCCCCTCGCAGAGGCTCCACTCCCTCGCGATAGGCCCTCTGACATTCCGCCACAGTGGCGGGATGACAGAGGGCCGCCATTCGTGATCCCCCATGTGGCACAGCTCCAAGCCAATGTTTCGTGCGGGAGTTTCGGGTGTTATTATAGTCCCTCGACGGAGGTACCTGTGCCGACACCGAACGACGCGTACCGCGCAGGGTACGACAAGGGTCGAAAGGATAGTGCTGGAGGTGGTCTCGCCGAGATAACAATGGGGATGCTGCGCGATGATCCTGGCGGCCACTTCGCCGCTGGCTATCACGACGGCGCTGCCGGAAAGAAGTTTAGCCCGCCGTCCGATCAGGCGCGCAAACCGGCCGCAGAGCTCAATCCCTTTGACGATAAGGTTGCCATCAAGACGATATGTCCGAACTGTGGTGCGTTGGACTGGTTTGAATGGAAATTCTTGGGCCGGCTGACTGATCCCGGCTGCGGCCATTCCTGGTACGTCGGCTCAGGTACCTACGTGGCGATGCAATTTCGGGCGGCGTTTGCCGCCGGGCACAAAGGAGCCAAATACTTCAACTCTGGGGTATCCGGTGGTGAAGGAGCATGGATCGCGAAGGCCTTGGGGTGGTTCCTGGGTGTCGTTCTTGGTCTTGGCATCAGACTTGAGCTCGGGGTCCTGATGGTTCCCATACAGGCGCTCGCTGGACTCTTCCAGGCCAAGAAAGACAAGTCCGATACACTGATACGGGTGATTGTGCTGGTTGTTTTCGCGACGGCAGCGTGGATTGGCGCGCGTGAAATCAGAGCTGGTTCCGAGCGGTCATCGTTCACAGCCGTTGCCGGAGGCCCACTAGCCACTGGGGCACAAACCATCGTTCCCGGTGGTGGCGCACAACTGAAACTGCAAGCCCAGACTGCCATTTACAACGGGGACGTACAGCAACTGCGGGCGCTATTGGCTCAGATGAGATCAGCCGGAATTGACATAAATGGCCCAGCTGACATGAACGGTCCAGCCTATAAAACTCAATACACCCTCTTATATGCTGCATCTAGCGGCCCTATGAATGGCAGCACAATGGTCAAGCTGCTCCTCGACAATGGTGCAGATCCGAGGCGAGACGATTCACTACTCAGGGCATCTCTGAACCTTCAGGTCGACATTGTCGCCCTGTTATTGGCAAAGGGTGCTGATCCATACCGCATGCACGGTACACAAACTGTCCTGCAAGAAGTCCAAGACCAGTCAAGAGTTCTATCAGAAAGTGATCAACAAAAGCAGGCGGGTCAAATTGTAGAGATGCTCAGGAAGGCTGTTGGTCTGACTCAGGAACTGCCCGCCGGCCAGGATACAATCGAGATCGTCTCAGTAACGCCGCCGACAGCAACACCACTGCGAGCGGATCAACCCACCGAGTTCATTGTGTTGATGAGGTATTCTCTACGTTCGGTTGACCAGGCGGTGGTCGATTTATATGTTGAACACTATTATCAAACTGGGCCTCTTGCGTGTGAAGGCGTGCAGCATGGAACCGAAGGCGGTGTCAACTTTGAAGTCTTTAAGGGTGACCACGAGGTCAGTAGCCGCATTGCTTGGAGTCCGGTAGATCATCGAGCAGGGTTTGTTGGGTTGGGAATGAATCTTTGGCACGACGGTTCCGGCAAGCCAGTTCAGCCGATAATCCGCCAATTTCCAGTCTCGAAGTGCTATAGTTTTGTACCGTGACCGGGAGAGTGGCGGGGCGGCGTCGGGACATACATCGAACCTGGAAGCACCGCTACGGGGCGGCTTTGATTGGCAAAAGTGGAGTAGCAAAAAGGAGATTTCTATTAAAGGGGTAGAACTTGAATCACGCGGGGAATCTAGCCGAGCTTCCGGTGTAGATGGATCGCCTAGTTTCGTCGACACTGTTGAACCGGCGCCGATAGCCGCACCTGATCTTGTAAATAGACCGTCCAGAGAGGGGTCTCTGTTGTAAGGACATAGCTCGGCTACAATAAACAGAGACAATCAAACATTGGTGAAAGGTATGCATCTCTGTGATCAAAGCGATCGAGAAGACGTCGCGGTCGAATTCCTCCTCGACCTGCTGCCATTCATCTATCCAGAGTGGTATGAATCCATTGGCATTGACCCAAATTGGCACTGGGCACTTGTACGACCGATACTCAGGACTCCCATGCTCCGTCAAAGCCAAGCGGAGATTGACATTATCTTCGGGCGCATGTCCACGATTATGACAAGTTCTGGTGTGGCGAAAGTGGTCTGGCCGCCGCCGACCGATTTCACGGTTGCGGTTGAAGCAAAGTGTCCGGTCGTGAAATGGGAAGATATGGAGTCATGGGCAGCTGCCGCCACACCAAAGTCGAATCTGCGCCAGCAACTGGAACGAGATATCGCGTTGGGCTTTCATCGAGTCGCCGCGTTGCACGTTGTAGCGACACCGCCGAGCAATGGCTTTTGGGATGCGATACGGACCGCCGACACTCTTAGCACGTACTTCCTACCGTGTGCCGAGCGACAGATCTCTGCGCTTACGGGCGAATTGCCTGTAGGCCATACCATCCTTAGCATCGCGGGTTTGGCTTGGAAGCACGAACGGATGAGTGCCGTCACCATGCCGAGAAAAATCGTGCCGGCTCCGGTTGCAGGCACTGGGCCAGTGAAAGCCGTAAGGGATCAGGTCGAGTCGGTCTTGGAAAACTGTGCCGAACCCACGGTAGGGAGGGCGATATTTGTTCGCCGCGCGTCGGGCTGGCAGCAGCTTGACTCCAGTTCTGTTGAACCTTGAGGGACGCCGCAGCTACAAAAACGACTACAGCGATTTTCCAAGGCCGTCGGAAAATCGCTGTATCTGTATGATTCTATTGGTCGGGGCGGGGCGATTTGAACGCCCGACCCCCTGCGCCCAAGGCAGGTGCGCTACCAGGCTGCGCTACGCCCCGACATTCTACTTATCTGATTCTAAATTACTTCCACGAGCAATGCA
>Ga0182030_10013920_pt1 | contig 15948 bp, 17 predicted proteins | sample 812S3MmetaG_FD_121299 | JGI IMG/M metagenome (GOLD analysis project Ga0182030, IMG submission 121299) | Permafrost microbial communities from Stordalen Mire, Sweden - 812S3M metaG (Illumina Assembly) | ecosystem: Environmental > Terrestrial > Soil > Wetlands > Permafrost | place: Sweden...
GAGCGAGGTTCGCTCGCCGCAAGCGACATTGACCACTTCGCCCGCAAGCTTTCGCGACGAGGACGCCGCCAGCAGATTCGCGCTCACGGCATTGTCGATGTAACAAAAATCTCGCGTTTGCTCTCCGTCTCCAAACACCGTCGGGGGCTCACCGCGGAGAGCCGCGACAAAGAACTTCGGTATGACGGCCGCATACTCACTCTTCGGATCCTGCCTCGGTCCGAATATATTGAAATAGCGAAGGCTAATCGTCTCCAGCCCGAACAGCTTCGCGGCCACCCGCATCATGTGTTCGCACCCGAGTTTGCTCACCGCATACGGTGAAAGCGGCATCGGCATCATCGATTCGACCTTCGGGAGCGTCGGAGTGTCGCCGTAGGCGGAGGAGCTCGCGGCAAAAATCACCCTTCGAACGCCCTCGATCCGAGCGCCTTGCAAGAGAACGGTCGTGCCCTGAACGCCAGCGAGCATCGACGCCGCCGGATCCTCGACCGATCGAATCACGCTCGGAATGGCCGCTTCATGGAACACGACCTCGACGCCTTGGAGCGCACGGCGAACCGTCTCGGGATCGGTAATAGTTCCTTCGACGAGTTCAACTTTTCCCGGAAGACTATCGACGTTCTCCCTTCGACCGCTCGAAAAGTTGTCGAGGATGCGCACTCGCTCCCCACTTCGCAGGAGCGCCTCCGCGATCGACGACCCGATGAAACCCGCACCGCCTGTGACCAAGTGTGAAGCCATTCGCCCTGCTATCCTCCACAGTGCGGGACATAGCCCAACCCGCTCGGCCGTGCGCCATGGATGACGTAGTCCTCGGAAAGCCGGACTGCCGTCGTGACAAGCTACGCCTGCCGAGGCAGTCGGCCATGGCGATCCACGAACTACTCGCGTCAACGCTGACGAGAAGCATTCGAGCGAGACCCCTGCGGCGGCGATGAGGGATCATCGGAGGTCGCCGCCGGCCCAGCGGCCGTTAGATCCAACGGCGGTTGGACGACGACCCGCGCTCCGACTCCCGAAGCGCGATGGAGGGCAAGGTCTTCTGCCGAGCTTTCCGCCGGAAAGTCGATCCCCATAAATGACACGAACTCCTCAGCGAGGGTTTCGTCCATCTGACGGCTATATCCAATGACCTCCCAGACTCCCAACCGGGAGCAGAGCACGTGCGAGAGCTCATGAGTCAGCGTTCGAACGAACCGGGGGTTTGGTGACAACACTCCGTCGCCGTCGCGAACGAGAGGGTCATTTCGGAGAAACAGATGACTAAGTGAATCAACAAACAATCCCCAGTAACAGCATCCGGGGGCCACCGCTTGGAAACGCGTGGGGAGGTCGTTCAGTGCTCGAGGCGCCTTTCCGTCGAGCAGCGTGTTGCCGGGGAGCAAGGAAATCGCCGGCAAACTATCGGGCTGTAGCCGGGCGCGCGGAAGGTTCTTCTTGAGCAGAAATTCGTCATAGCGGGAGTAGGCGGCGCGGCAAGTATCTTCGAGGACGGCGATCGCCTGATCCGTCACGGACGTTTCGGGGAGCAGCTCTTCGGTTGAGCGCCACTCGACGATACTCATCGAGCACGTCGGTAGACGGATGGAGTGAGCGAGGCGTTCGCCAGCCCGCGGCAAAGCATCGAGCCTGCTCGTGGGAGCGCGCCCAGCCGATGGAGTCGCCAGGAATGCCATGAAGGCTACGCTCCCACAACCCACCATGGTCGCAGCGCGCGAACAGAGGATACGACGCCACTTGCCGCGGCTCATTCGCATTCAAACGGCACGTCGAACAGAAGTACGAAGGGGATCTTGAGAGCACCATCCTTCGCTTGCGCGGATCACCCTCCGACCCGCGCCAGCGGGCGGTGCGATCTTTTTCGCTTTCGCTCCCCCGCGAGCCGCTCCTCGCTCTGATTGCTCTCACCATCCCGCGCGTTGCAGTCGAGCGCTGCATCCATATCGGCCACAGAGCTTCGACGTACATCGAGTTGCAGCTCCGGTGCCTCGGCGCCATCGGCATTCGAACGCGAAGCTTCGGGCACCGACCACGCAAGCGACAACTTCATGAGGCGTGCAGTGTGCGAGAGACCACCGGCACCCACAAACGATAACTGGCCTCGGAGACGATGTCGGGACGCGACTCGTCTTGTGGGATAGCCTACCGGGGACCTATCGTCTGGTCGGTCAAGCGTCCGAGTACCACTTTCGCCTCCATCGGAGCGCCAGCGCGCAAAACTGTCAGCGTGGCGAGCTTGCCAACACCCGAAGTGCTCGCCAGCCACTGAAGCTCCTCGGAACGGGAGACCGGTTGCCCGTCGAATGCAACGACCGTGTCTCCAGGACGTAGACCCGCCCTATCCGCGGGGCCAGATGGCGATACATACTCGATGACCGCTCCCGACACCTTTGGCCCATCCGGGAGTTTGAGCGCGCGGCGATCCTCGGCCGATAGCTTCCGCACATCGGCGATGCTGACTCCGAGAGCACTGCGCGTCAGATGGCCGTCGCGCAGCAGCATCGGCAGCAGTTGTTTTATCATGTTGATCGGAATGGCGAACCCGATGCCCTGTGCGCCACCACCCCGAATTGCAGAGTTCATTCCCACGACCTCGCCCTTGAGATTGAGCAAAGGCCCTCCCGAGTTTCCTGGGTTGATCGAGGCGTCGGTCTGAATGAAGTTGTAGTACCCGGCGGGGTCGAGCGGGACGTCTTGCCTCGTCCGACCCTTTGCGCTCACGATGCCTGCGCTCACTGTATGGGACAGTCCGAACGGGTTACCAATCGCTACCACCCAGTCACCGATATCGATCGAATCGGAGTCGCCGAGCGGCAAAGGTCGAAGGTCCGTCGCGGCGATGCGAACGACGGCAATGTCGGTGGGCGGGTCGGTTCCCACCACTTTGCCTGGAAACTGCCTCTCGTCGGAAAGCTTGACGACGATGACGTCGGCTCCCTCGACGACATGATTGTTCGTGAGGATGGTTCCCGTCCGGTCCACCACGAAGCCAGTCCCAAGCCCGCGCGCCTCCCTCGGCCGACGCAAATGGGAAAATGGAGAGATGTCGACCTCCTCGCTCACCGTCGTGATCGTGACGACGCTGGGATCGGCAGCGCGAACCATCGGCGCGAAGCTTGCCGGCTGGACGTGGATTGCCTGCACCCCCACCGCAGAGGGCTGACTATCCGGTGGGCGCGGGACGGCGACTCCTGTCGACGTGGCGTTCGCCACCTCGGTAACTCGATCGCGATCATCGGGCGCGACCTGCGTTCGAGGTGAGCAGGCGACGCACTCGGTCGCCAACAAAGTCGCGCCCAGTACGCAGTTGTTAAAGACGCCTCGCATTAGGAGCCCTTCGACACTTCGACGTAGCGCATGCGCAGATCGAACAAGATCTGCGCGAGCATGCGCTCTTCATCTCCTGTGAGGTTACCCTTCGTCTTTTCGTCGAGCATCGCGAGAAGATCAATCGTCTGGCGCGCAAGCGGCAAACTCTTCTCGACCCGTCCGGTTTCGGGGTGCGGAGCTTGCCCCAAGTGCATGAGCGCCGAATGGCTCAGCGAAAGAACGAACGTCGTAAAGTCCATGAGCGGAAGATCCGCCCCCGACATTTGAGCTTCCTGGTCGGTCTCGCCCACGACAACGTCCTCCTTGCCCGAACTCAGCCGTTACCCCCGCCGAGCGCCGGCTGGGGCACAGAGATGTATTCGACCGCATCGGCCACATCTGGAAGCTCGGCAATATAGGCCTCGACGCCTTTTTCGTCGATCATCCCTTTGCGGAGGTTGCGCTCTCGCACCCTTATGTCCAAGTCCGTGTGATTGCACACCTTTGAGTCTACGGTAGCCATGTTTGCCATCCTTCAGTGCTTGTCGAGCTTCCACGAAACCCGAGGGGATCCTCACGAAACCCCAGCCAGTGCCTCAATTGACCTCACGTGGTCCTCGCCCGACGGTTGAAACGTCCGTGGAATGGTCGCAATCGGGACCATGCACGTGCTCTCTCGCTTCGTCGAACTCCGCTGCCGCATTTGCGATCTCGTCTTCCGTCGCCGGACGGACGCTGCGGACGACGACATGGTAGAAGAGAGTCATCCCCGCGAGGGGATGGTTTGCGTCGACGACGACCATGTCGCCTCGTACCTCGATAACGTTCATCGCCAACTCGTCGCCGTCCGGCGATTCCGCGATGAACTCGTCACCGACAGCGACGGCGCTCGGATCAGGGAAATGGCTACGCTCCACCTCTAGGACAAGACCCTCGTCGCGATCGCCATATCCCGCCTCGGACGGAACGACCACATCTCTCTCATCGCCAGCTCGAAGCCCCGCGAGCGCGGCTTCCAAGCCGGGAACGAGCATTCCGTACCCGTGAACATATTCGATGGGATCCGCACCATCGGCGCCACTGCCGTCGAGGATCTCGCCATCGTCGTCACGGAGCTCGTAGTCCACGGTGACAAATTGGTTTGGTTCAATCATTGGAGCGTTCACCGGCGGGTGCAACTAGCTAGCGCGGGATCGCTGCGCGGTCGAGGCCGATGCATCGATTTCCCCTATCCCAAGTCAGAGCCCGACGAACGGAGTGATCCGGCCGGCCATTGCGCTTGCGGCAACAACCCAAGGGCTCGCGAGATACACTTGGCCGGGGCCGCTTCTCCCGGGGTAGTTCCTATTTTGCGCGCTCACGGTCACCTCCGTGGAAGTCGTGCTGACGCCGGGCCCCGCTCCAATGCACGCTCCGCACGCGGGCTCGAGGAGCGTCGCCCCCACCTTCTCAAACATCTCGAGATATCCGCGCTCCATCGCGTAGCGCCGAACCGCCTGCGACCCGAATTGAATATAGAATCGAACCGACGGATGAATTTTTTCGCCTCTGTCGAGGGCGCTCCGAACGACTGCCGCATACATGTCCATGTCCGCGCACTTGCCACCCGTGCACGAACCCCCGTAAGCGATGTCGATGCGGACCTCGGCTCCCAGACTCGAGAGCGGCACGCTATTTCGAGGATCGCCGGGAGTCGCAACCATCGGAACGACCTCACTGAGGTTCATTTCGAGAGTCTCGGCGTACTCGGCTCCTCGATCAGCCTTCACAATCATCTGCCGAACATCGGACCGTGCGAGGCTCCGCCGCGTCGCCAAGTACTCCACGACCACTTCGTCGGCTTCCACGATACCGGTCACACAACCGGCTTCCACAGCCATGTTCGTCAGCGTTGCCCGCTCGTCGATGTCGAGTGACGCCGCTCCGGCGCCACAGAATTCGACGATCTTCCCTACGCCCTCACCACTCTTGAAATAGGGCATTGCGAGTACGGCAAGAGCCACATCCTTCGCGCACACTCCCGCACGCAGCCGCCCGAGGAGCACGCAGCGCACGGTTTCGGGGACTGTAACGCGCACGTCGCCAGTCACCCATGCGTTGGCCATATCCGTCGACCCGACACCGAAGGCGAGGCATCCCAGAGCGCCCGCGGTGCATGTGTGGCTATCAGTTCCTACGACGAGCTGCCCTGGGAGCGCGAGGTCTTCGATCACCTTTTGGTGGCAGATGCCTTCGGCGCCGCCCCGCTCGGAATCCACCTCCCCGCATAGGTGGATTCCCATTCGTCTCGCAAACTCCGCTTGTCGCCGCGCCATTCCTCTAGCGTTTTCTGCGAGACCGATGGCGCGATGGGTCGCGGGCATGACCGACTCGAGCAGGATGAGATGGTCGCGATATGCCACGACCGAGTCTGGATCTGTCACGACGGCGCCCGGACCAAAGCCCCGACGCATCAATCCCTCGGCCATCGCCGTGACGTATTCGTGCGAAAATCGAACGTCGGCGCGAGCAAAAAGAGAATCGCCCGGCACCACCCGAGCCGCACCTATGTCGCCGAGAGAGAGGTCGCGTGCTCTTGCCATCGGAACCGCATGCGCAGCGATGATCTTCTCGGACAACGTCATCGGGCCGCCAGCCCGACCATCGCCGGGCGAGCGGACGGCCGCCGTGCACTCCACAGCGCCCGTCAGCCGGGGTCCACCTTCGTGCGGCTCTCCAGCTCCGAAGCGCTCGCCACATCCGTACACCATCCTTTCGGGGGTAGCCGTCGCGTTCGGGAGACCCGCCAGGCGCGCTCGATTGAGTGCAAAGAGACCTCCGTGCGCGACGACAGCGGCGCTGAGTGCGTCGAGACCACGGGTGAACTCACCGACGGGGATAGGCTCACCGCGGCGAATCCGAGGGATCAACGAGAAGTCACAGCTCGTCAGAAGGCCGATATTTTCAGCATTCTGTCGATAGATCTTTTCAAATCGAGGTGCGATGACGAGTCGAACGCCGGCGGCGAGCTCGCAATAGGGAGCGGCCTCGCGCGACGAACCGCACCCTTTGGATGCCCCGCTGACGACAACCGTGAAGCCACCGCGGGCGACTGCGTCGGGCTGGACGCAACCGGTCCGAAGCCCGACGTAACAATAGCGACCGAGTAGCGAGTCGTCGTGTAGCGCCGCCCATGCAGGGATGATCTCGTCCGTCGAGACGTTTTCGAGCAAGCGCAGCTCAGCATCGTGGGGAAGGTCAACGCCATCCAACTGCGCGATGACCAGCGTCGGATCCTCGGTTAGAAATAGGATGCGACCCAGAAACGTGAGCTCCCGCTGCGAGGACTGCATGGCGCATATCCATACCCATCAAACGATCCAAGCAGCGACGCAAACATGCGCATAGCGCTCGTCACGACGAGCTGGCCCATCCGCAGTTCTGACCCGTCGGGCCATTTCATTCAAGCCGAAGCGCGTTTGCTCGAACGCGAGGGACACGAGGTCTTCGTGATTGCACCAGCGTTCGGAGGGGCCTTCGGTTGGCCGGGAGTGGCGGCGAGGATCCGACAGCACCCCTCGCGCGCCGTGTCCGCTGCCTGGTGGGTGACGGTCGCCCATCACCGCTTGAAGCGCATCCCGGCGATCGACCTTACGGTCGCTCACTGGGCGGTCCCGAGCGCGTGGCCGATTGGAATGGCAGCCCGCGGCCCGCTTGAGGTCGTCTCCCATGGTGGCGACGTGCGACTCCTCGTCGCCCTTCCTTCCGCCCTGCGGGAGCGCGTGACGACAACCATCGCGCGGCGCGCTCGGCAGTGGAGGTTCGCCTCCGAATACCTGATGTCCGACCTCCTGCTCGCCGTGCAACCGAGGACGCGCGAGCTCGTGCAGCACATTGCGATCGTCAAACCGGTCGAGCTCGATATGCCCGATGTCACCGGCGACATCACTCGACTGCGCGCGAAGCTCGCCAACCTCTGCGTCGCGGTCTGCGTAGCCCGCCTCGTCCCCAGCAAACACGTGGAGCGAGCGATTCGGTACGTAGCGTCGACGCGGGAGTTCGATCAGCTCGTCATCGTCGGCGATGGTCCGGAACGAGCGCACCTGGAGGACCTGGTTCGCAGACTCGGAGTGACCGTACAATTTGTCGGCGTCGTCGACCGCCTTCAAGCCCTCGCATGGATTGGTGCTGCAAGTGCCCTCATCCATGCCTCAGATTCCGAGGGCGCGAGCACAGTCGTGCGAGAAGCTCGCGAGCTTGGAACGCGAGTCGTCACGCTTGGCACCGATCGCCATGGCCCGACCCGGCATGCTGATTTCGGGTAGACAAATTGCGGGGCATGCGTCTGCGCTCGCTCCAGCGTATCGCCCGCGTCGACCCACTCAGTCAATCCTCCGCGGTGTCGTGCGCGAATCCCTGCCTACCGTACGCGACCCAAGCCTACTAACGGAGTTACCGGACGCGGAGAGGCCTACGACGAGAGCGGGAGCCTATTTCGGAGCCCTGTGCACGGCTCGCCGCATCGTCGATGCGGCGGCAGGCGGAGAACCTTCGATTTTAGCAAGTTCGAGCGACCGAGCGACGACATACCATTTTAGGGAATGCCCATCCCAGATGGAGGACCACCAAAAATTGTGCATATACGCGCAGTGCGACGTTGCGTTAAGCTGCGGCGCAGAGCGTCCTTGCCGTGCGGCGGCTGAGGGACCTGCGCGCAGCGACATCGTCAAGCTGGCGCGGAAGGTCCCAAGGGGCATTTTCGCTGACGGTCATCTTCTCTTGCTTCCGTCCGGCTTCCCACGCTTCCCACGAGGTCGCATTCGCTCGAATTCGTGGTTCGAAGGGGTCCTCATCGACAGCGCGCGCTGCAATCGGCTCCACGCTCTTGCGCTCGCCCACTCCGAACAGTCCCCGAGGAGTAGAGCGCGAACGATTCGCGTCGGTCTCGACGTCCGAGCATCGCGCCAATCCCATTAAAGTACCGAACATCGAAAATGTCTGACTGGGGTGGCGGGCAGCAGCCATAGGGGATTCGAGAGCTCTCTCCGTCGAACCACGTATGTCGTGAATAGAATACTGTCTACAAGTGTGAACCATGGCCTCACACGAGAGCCATCATAGATGCCTCCGTCAAAGGTGCTTCGACAGCTAATCATGGTAAACTTGAAATGGGATCTGTGTGCCTTAGCAGGCGCCCCTTACCCGGCAGGTAAATTCAAATGATTGTTCCCCGGTTGTCGCTCGTGAAGAGCCGCTATCCCAGCTTGGTCTCAGCTCTCGCCCTCATCGCGGGCTGCGGCGGCGGCGCCGGAACCGCCGGCAACGACAATCCGGGTTCGACCTTCTCGGAGTCAGGCACCGAGGACTCTTCTAGCTATAGTGGTTTCACAGATTCCGGGTCATCGGCTTCGAATTTCGACAGCGGCCAGTCAATCATTGCCGCTTCGAGCGACGATGCTTCTGGCAGCGATGACGTCTCCTCGATTCCGAGCTGCGACGGCCCGTGCGTAGCGGCTGACGGGCCCGTCGGATACTGCGGCGACGGCATCATCGAGCCACCGGAGTCGTGCGACGACGGCAATTCCATTCCGGGCGATGGATGCTCTGGTACGTGCCAAATCGAACCCGGATATACCTGTCCCGCCCCGGATCAGCCTTGCGTCCTCGCCGTGACGCTCACCTGCGGCACTGGCGTGATCGATCCGGGCGAGCAGTGCGACGACGGCAACCGGACGTCCGGTGACGGGTGCTCATCTACGTGCCAAATTGAGTCCGGTTACACGTGCCCGACGCCCGGTCAATCGTGCGTCGAGATCGTGATGACGGACTCCGGATTGTCGTGCGGCAACGCAATCGTGGATGGGACCGAGCAATGCGATCTCGGATCTCTGAACGGCGCTGCGGGCAGCGGGTGCGCGCCCGACTGCACGATCGCGGTTGGATATATCTGCAAGGCCTCGCCCCTGGATCACTGCTACGTCGCCTGCGGCGACAACATTGTGGAAGCGCCCGAGCAGTGCGATCTCGGATCGCAGAACGGAGTTGCGGGCAGCGGTTGTTCGACCGCCTGCACCGTCGTGCCCGGGTACAATTGTTCGGCCTCGGGCACCACCTGCTCCAAGGTCACGACGTGCGGAGACGGTGTCGTTGAATCGGGCGAGCAGTGCGATCTCGGATCGCAGAACGGAGTTGCGGGCAGCGGTTGCTCAGCCATCTGCATCATAGTGCCCGGGTATTTCTGCGACTCGGGTACTTCCTGCGTTGCAGCGCCTCCCGACAACTGCGGCAACGGCCTTTTGAACACGGGCGAGCAGTGCGATCTCGGGCCACTCAACGGGGCCGATTCAGGGAGCTGTTGCACCGAAGGCTGCACCCTCATCAGCGGATACATCAGCAACGACGCGGGCGGCTGCACGCTTGATCGCTTGGACCTGTGCGGAAACGGCAAGATCGATCTCGGGGAAACCTGCGACGATGGAAACACGATTCCGGGCGACGGATGCTCGGGCACTTGCACGATCGAGCTGGGTTGGTCGTGCCCTACCGCAGGAAAGCCTTGCGTTTACGTCTGGGTGTGCGGCAACGATGTTGTGGATCCTGGCGAACAGTGCGACCTCGGGAACGCCAACGGCGTAGCGGGCAGCGGATGTGCCAAAAACTGCCTCGCTACCGCTGGATACAGCTGCGTGGCGGACGGCGGAGCGGATGCCGCCCCGACGTGCAACACTGCCAAGCTATGTGGCAACGGCATTCTCGACAAGGGCGAGGGATGTGACACCGGGCCGCTCAACGGGACAGGTGGATGCACGAATTCCTGCACTATTGTCCCTGGGTGGACCTGCCCCAACGGTGGCCACTTCGAGTGTGAGACCGTGTGCGGCGATGGCATTGTCGTTGGCAATGAGCAGTGCGATTTCGGTTCCGCGGGCAGTGACGCCGGCAACGGCTCCGGAGGTTGCACGTCGACGTGCACCATACAAGCGGGATACGCGTGCACTGCAGGCGCGACGAGCTTCTCGCAGTGCCACAAAACGGTGTGCGGCGATGGAACCAAGGAAGGCTCCGAGGAGTGCGACGACGGCAACCTCAAGCCGTACGATGGATGCTCGCCGTGGTGCATGATCGAACCCACGTGCTCGCAGGGCAAGTGCACGTCGGTCTGTGGCGATGGCCAGGTCACTTCCCCCGAACAGTGCGACGACGGCAACACGGTCGCCGGCGACGGGTGCAGCCCGACGTGCACAATCGAATCGGGCTGGACGTGCTCGATCGTGACCCAGCCTCCTCAAGCGACTCTCGTGCTGCCGATCCTCTATCGGGACATGCACTGGTGCAACCAGTCGACCTGCACCCAAAGCAAGGGGGGCGGATCGACAACGAACAACCCGAAGGCGCCTTATACGCCCGCCAACGGGCATCCCGACTTCAATCGCGACTCTTACATGAGCGACACCACTATCGCTCATACGGGCCTCGTTAGATCAGCCCTCGGGGCCGACAACGAGCCTGTCCTCGCGTCGACGACCGGCGACGCGGGCACCAATCTGTCGCCGTCGCTCACCGGCGCCCAAGACTATTGCTGGTGGTACCACGACGTCGGGTGTCTCGCCGACGGTGGTGTCCTCGCCGATGCGTCGGCGGAAGCCGCCGCGAATCCTTACGCGATGCCGGTGTGGCTCGACACGAACGGAAGCCCGACGACGCTTCCGCTGGCGCAGATGACTGACAGCGGTGCGTACTATCAATTCAACAACCAAACATTCTACCCGCTCAACAATCTCGGGTGGAACAATCCGGACGCCGATATGAATCCGGGCTGGTATAATGACCCACAGGTGTCGACGGACTGCAGCGGGGCCGGTCCTGAGAACTTCTCGTTCACGAGCGAGGTGCACTACCGGTTCACGTATCAGGCCGCAGCGACGCCTCCGACCTTTACGTTCCAGGGCGACGATGACGTCTGGGCCTTCATCAATGGCCAGCTCTTTCTTGACCTCGGCGGTATTCACAACCACATCCTGCGGAGCACCACCCTCACCCCCGACGTCGCGCTCCAATTTGGCCTCGTCGACGGCGGCGTCTACTCCATCGACCTATTTCAAGCCGAGCGTCACACATGCGGGTCGACCTATCAGGTGACGGTCGGTGACTTTGTCCACCAGATATCGCAGTGCACCCCGACGTGCGGCAGTGGCCAGCCGGCCGCGGGCAAGCAGTGCGACTATGGGACGACAGCGGGCGTGTCCGACAACACGGGAGCCTATGGCGGATGCACGTCCGCGTGCACGCTGTCTGGCTATTGCGGCGACGAGATCGTGCAGAATCCTCCGGAGCAGTGCGACCTGGGCACGGCCAACAACACGGGTGCTTATGGGGGCTGCGACCCGAACTGCACGTTCGGACCGCGCTGCGGTGATGGCATCCTGCAGGCTCCCCCCGAGCAGTGCGACTACGGCTCCGCGAAGAACACCGGCAGCTACGGCGGATGCAATGCCAACTGCACGCTGGGACCCTACTGCGGCGACGGCATTCAGCAGGCACCGGAGCAGTGTGACCTAGGAACTGCGAAGAACGCGGGCGGTTACGGCGGGTGCAATGCCAACTGCACGCTCAGCCCGTACTGCGGCGATGGCGTGGTCGAGGGAGCCGAAGCCTGTGACGACGGGATCAACAATGGGACCGTCTACAGCAGCTGTGGCACCAACTGCCAGCTCAAATGCACCGACTGCTCGTCCGGAGCGATCTGCGGAGATAGCATCCTTGAGCCCGGTGAGCAGTGCGACCTTGGGATGGCGAAAGACACCGGAGGTTACAACGGCTGCAACCCGGACTGCACACTCGGCCCGTACTGCGGCGACGCGAAGGTCCAGAGCCCTCCTGAGCAGTGTGACCTCGGCACGGCGAAAAACACCAGCGCGTACGGGGGATGCAATGCGGACTGCACGCTAGCCGGGTACTGCGGTGACGGCATTGTGGAAAACCCGCCAGAGCAGTGCGACAACGGGTCCTCCAACGTGCCTCCGGCGACCGCTTACGGTCTCGGGTCTAACGGAAGACCCCTGTGCACGACGAGCTGCACCCTAGCGCCTTACTGCGGCGATGGCGTCGTCGAGGGGGCTGAAGCCTGTGACGACGGGGCCAAGAATGGAACGGCCGCCAGCACGTGCGATGCGCAGTGCCAAATCAAATGCGGAAACGGGATCGTCGACCCCGGCGAGCAGTGCGACTTGGGCGCCGCAAACAACACGGGCGCCTATGGAGGCTGCAATTCGAATTGCGCGCTTGGTCCCTACTGCGGCGACGGCATCTTGCAGGACCCGCCGGAGCTGTGCGACAACGGCGTCATGAACCACCCGGTGGCGACCGCGTACGGCGTCGGCATGTGCACGGTGGCGTGCACGGCTGCCCCCTATTGCGGAGACGGGATCGTCCAAGCGCAATTCGGCGAGGCCTGCGATGATCCCAATAGGTCGCGTTGTACGGCGTCCTGCCAGCTCGTCGGTGGGGGCGGGGTCAGGTAGCGGTGGAATCGAGTGCGCAGACTCTGTATTGGCGGCTTGATTCAGCGATAGGAGAGCAAACCGAGCACGCGTTGGTGGACGTGGCCCTTGATGCATCATAGATGAGCGTGGGATTTCCATGCCCAATATCGAGCGAAGCCTCGACGATGCCACGTGACGACGGTCGACGGCTTCACGATCGCGAGCGCGTCCGCCCATCGCCCCCACAAGCGGGAGGCAATCACCCAGAAAGCTCGGTCGATCGGGCGACGGCGTGGGTGAGGCGTTGCGCGACGCAGGGCCTCGAGCTGCTGGCGAGGCACGAGGTTTTCCTGGACCAGATTGGCTCGGGGACGGAGCGCCGCGAATGCAGCACGATAGATCGCTATCAGGTTCGCCAGCACGCAGTTCCGCTCGCTTAGTTCGGTCGCAAGGTCACCGTCGAATGGGATTGGCCATTCGGCTAGCCTTGGGGATTGCCTACATGCGAAGCAGCCCTGTGCTGGCGAAGAAGCCGCGGGCGACTCCTGCGCAAACGCGTGACGAGACGGAAGAGAGTGCGCTCTCTGGTGACTATGGGTAGAATTCAGCGACTGACTAGATCAATAGGAGGGAGGACTTCATGCTCGGCACGCGAATCTACGCACGGCTCGCATTCCTTATTGCGCTCGCCCTCGTTCACTGCGGGGGCAATGACTCATCGAGCCGGACGTCAACGTTCGGAAACGGTAGCAGCTCCGGTGCAAGCAGCTCCGGAAGCTCGGGCGGAATCATCTCCGGAAGCTCCAGCGCAAGCAGCTCCGGTGGAGCTAGCTCGGGTGGAAGTAGCACGGGCACTGACGGCGGAAACGACGCGGGTCCCACCTGCGCGATCTGCGACAAGGCGAACATTTGCTGCAACGCAATGGCCGACGGGGGAACCTGCAGCGAGTATTCGAGCGACACGTGCGATCTCGCGCCGTCCAGCGCCGACCAAGCCAGCTATATGACGTTCTGTCAAACCGAGATCCAAAGTGGGAAGGCTCAAAATGTCGCAGCCTGCAACTGATCGAAAAGGTTATCCGGTTCGGACGGACTCACGTCCAATATCCAGCTACGGCTGGAACTGGGATAGGGCGACGTCGTGAACCGGCCGGCTGCGGGAGTCACAACCCGCGGTCCCGACGAGCCGGATGTGAACAGCACTTGTCCCGTTCTGTGAGAGGCGCCCCCGGAAACGGGGGGCGCCTACTCGATGTGGAGGGGGCACCTCGATTCGCCTGGAAAGTTGACTGGACGGATGCGACTCGTCCAGAAGGTTCGCTCCCCGAGGCGAACGCACGGGCCGGGGTCCTCAAGCACCCCCTCGGGGATTGACGCAAAGCATAAATCGTATTATGTTTTGATAAGTATATGCTGATTACAGGACCCAATCATGGCCGCCCCGACCATCAAGCTTTCCGCCGAACTCGACCGCGAACTGACCGCGCTCGCCAAAGAGCAGGGCAGTACGCGCGCCAAGGTTTTGCGTGCCGCCCTTAAGGCGTTCGCCAAGCAAAACGGGAACGGTGCGAAGAGGGCAAAACAGACCGTCGGGGCACTGGCCGCCGATATCATCGGCTCGGTGATGGATGCTCCCGCCGACTTGTCGACCAATCCGAAATACATGCCCGACTTCGGCCGGTGACACGGATTGTCCTCGATACGGGGCCGCTCGTCGCCCTGCTCAGCGCTCGCGACGCGCACCATGCGTGGGCGCAAGAGACCATCGGTCAAATCACGTCACCCCTTGCGACGTGCGAAGCCGTGCTCACGGAAGCATGCTTTCTGTTGCGCCATACCAAACGGGGCGTCGACAGCATCCTGGCGCTCGTCGTCCGCGGGATCATCGCTCCGAATTTCCAGCTCGACGCAAAAGCCGAGACCGTTCGCAAGCTCATGATCAAATACGCCAGCGTCCCGATGTCGCTCGCTGACGCTTGCCTTGTGCGGATGACCGAGCTCTATGCGCGCACCACCGTGCTGACGCTCGATGACGATTTTAGGGTTTATCGCCGTAACGGACGGCAATCAGTTCCCGTCCTCATGCCTGAGTGCTAACGGGTGATGTCCGCAAAACCATCGCGCCTGATTTTCGCACGATTCGCGGAGGACACGTAGCCTCGAACAGGTCGTTGAGCCGGGCCAATCTGGGGCCGGTAGGATGCTCCCAGCGACGCTTCGGTCCATTCTTGCGATGGTCTCGTAGGCCATCCATGGGCGGTTGGCACTCCGGGTCGAATACCTTCGCAAGGAGACGTTCGGGTGCACTCGTCATCCATTTCAAAGCCCCAGCCTCTCGCGAGGTGTCCGCCCAGAGATCCGTTCGACAGCTTTTTTGTCTCCGCCCCTGGCGACCCTCACGCCCTTGCGGCCATTGTCCTTCGCCCGCAGGCGAATAGCCTCCGTACCGAGACTCAAGGTCAGGGAAGACTGCTCTAGGTCGACGCGTTCATCGTCGAACCCGAGCATGTAAGCGCTTGCGCCGTCGAGATCAGAGCGCATCTCGTCGAGATCAGCACCTACGCCGAACAGGCCAGCGTCGATCTCGACGAGATAGGCGCCTATGCCGAACAGGCCAGCGTCGATCTCGACGAGATAGGCACCTACGCCGAACAGGCCAGCGTCAATCTCGACGAGATAGGCGCCTATGCCGAGCAGGCCAGCGTCGATGTCGACGAGATAGGCGCCTATGCCGAACAGGCCAGCGTCGATCTCGACGAGATGAGCGCCGGGAATTCGGTTGTCCAATAGGATTGCGAGAGCTATGACCGGCCAATCGGACAATTGGATCGCTAGAAGTGCGGTGATTTTCGTCGAGACCAAGCGAGGCCGGCGGCGAGTCGCCCGGAGCCTACTTCCCGTAGGCGAGGACGCTCGACGCCGGGATCGCGCCGGTATCGGCGAAAAGCACCACACTTCTAGTCGTCAAAGCCCAGCGGCCACTGCAGACCAGAACGAAGCGTCCTCATCGCCTAGAGCCCACATCGAGACGCCCGCCAAGTGATAGGACGTCACGAGGGCCGTCTTGGCCTGGAGACTCTTCGCGTTCTCGTACCACATTTCATGGTCGTGGCCATTGGTCGTCACATAGTCCACATAGGGCGACTGACTCGTCGAATCCCAGTGGGCTTGCGCA
>Ga0182030_10013923_pt1 | contig 15946 bp, 11 predicted proteins | sample 812S3MmetaG_FD_121299 | JGI IMG/M metagenome (GOLD analysis project Ga0182030, IMG submission 121299) | Permafrost microbial communities from Stordalen Mire, Sweden - 812S3M metaG (Illumina Assembly) | ecosystem: Environmental > Terrestrial > Soil > Wetlands > Permafrost | place: Sweden...
CGTGGCTGTCTGGCCGACCGGCTCGGCTGGGCCGTAGCCGACGCCGAAGGTCCCGCGCCGACGAATGTGAGGCCCATTGATCCCGCGCCCGCACCGGAGACACCAGGCGCCTTCGACGCTTCAGTAGTGACCGAGATGACGGCCGCCTAGTCCCGCCGGCCGGCCGTCGGGCGGTCGCCGGCAGCGCGGATTCGCCAACTGTCCGGTAACGAGAGGCGATGCCCGGTAGACGTTTGACCTCGGGCTACCAGCCCGGTCGAACAGGACGCGTCTCGTCACCCTGCGACCAGTCGAGAGCGTCCGATCATCGGTTTCCCGCGTTCCAACTCCTCATCGAGCGCGACGCCGGCTCGCAGCGGCTCACCTGCGCCCCGAGCGACCGGACATCAGGAGGTGGCCGTTTGCAGGAGGATCGGTGTATAACGACAACGAATGGACCTAACCGGACACCATTCCAACCCCTCGGAACCCCTGAAAGCTCTGCTGGAGGCCGGTTCGGAGTGGCGCGGTGGCCGCGATCGGGCGAGTAGTGTCTCCCGCAGCGGCCAAGCAGATGCTTCCGAGCTTTCGATCGGATCGACGCATCGCCGCCATGGCTGGGTCCTAGAAGCGGTCATCCGTGTGCTTGAACTGCACCAGCGTCCAATGCAGGCCCGCGAGGTGCACGCCGCGGTAGAGGCGCTCCTTGGCGAACCCGTGCGGTGGGCATCGGTCAAGGCGTGTCTAGCCGCAAATGTCACCGGATCGTCGGCTCGGTTTCGGCGCGTCGGCCCGGGCCGATACGCCATGGTCGGGCCTTGCCTCTGATTGAACGCTCGACCAAGGGAGCGGTGCCGTAGGTAAAGCTGCCGAGCCCGCTAGAGAAGACTCGGTAGTAGCCGATGGGTCCGTGTGCAGCTAGATCGTGGTGTTGGTCTCGAGTGGTTCTTCGTTGGTGAGGGTGAGGTTGACTGTGAGGCCGGCTTGTTCGGGGGTGGCGCCGTTGACTGAGCTGTCAAGGATCGCCTTTTCGGCGCCTTCGAGTGTTTCGGGCTTCTGCTTGCCCTTGCTCGCCTTGAACTTCAGGGCGGTAGTGGCGAGCATCTTGCCGGTCGTGATGGGCACGAGGACTGCCCCTGTGACGGTCCGGTCATCAGGGCCGCAGGCGTATTCGAGGAGTGGCCCGGTGTTGCCGTCGGGGGAGAGCTCCAGAGCGAGCTTCTTCTTAGCTTTGGAGACCCAGCCGATCGTGCCTTCCAGGGTCTTGGAGACGACTTCGCCTTCCCCGGCACCTGGGGTTGAGCACTTCACGCCCGCCTGTTCGCAGCCCGTCAGATGCAGCTCGACTCCCGCGACTTTCGTGACGAGGTCTGAGTAGCTGCCCGTCCCGGACGCCCCGGTGCAGCTCAGCTTGACCTTCGTCGTGGTTTCCAGCGCGACCGAGCCGCTTGCCAGCCCGAGTTTGAGTCCGCTCTCCAAGGCCCCGGTTTCCCATTCGTACTCCCCGGTGTGCGTCGAGCTGACCTTCGTGCAGCTCGAGCTCGCGAAAGCACCGTGATAGACGGTCTTCGCGCCTTCAGTTTCTCCCGCCGTCTTCACGCACCGGCCGACTTCAGGCGCCACCTGCGCTGCGGTCGTGAAGGTCCCATCAGCCCCGTCGCTCGTCCCGCCAGGCCCGACCGCGACCAGCCGATAGTGGTATTCCGTATTGGGCTTCAACCCTCCCACCATCACAGACACCGGCACGGCCGCTTCGCCTTCACCAAGCGCCACCCCGCACGAGACAGTTGAGCCGTAGGACATCGTCGGCCCATATTCAAACAAACACTCCGACACCGGTTCCCCATCAGGATCAACCGAACCAGACAACGACTCAGAAGCCGGGGACAGCGATGTCGAGCCCGCCGCTGCGGCGAGAGGGGCTGCCCGTTCAAATGCCGCTACCCCAAAATCATCGACCACCGTGGCCGCTTCTGAACTGGTCGAATGTCGCCGGACCCCACCACTAAATACCCAAAAGGTGTTTGACGGAATGCCCTCTACACGAGTGCCGTTCACAGGACTCACGTTCAGATGGGCTGCCGGGGTACCGATGTGTTCAAGATCCCACTCATCTATCGTGACAAACGGCTGTTCGCCGCCGAAGACGCTCCAGCTCGACACCGCGAAAGGTGCTCCACCCGCGACCCTGTAGACGTGACCGGTAGATGTGTTTACGAACGTACCGTCTTCTGGATATGGGCGCAGGTGTGCCCACGGATTGGAAATGTTTTCGATGTCCCATTCGTCAACGCGGACATAGGGCCGTTCTCCGCCAATTGCGCTCCAAGAACTCACGAACATAGGGGCGCCACCAGCAATCTCAAATACTCCGCCACCGCTCGCAGCGAGTAAGGTGCCGTTTTCTGGATATGGGCGCAGGTGTGCCCACGGATTGGAAATGTTTTCGATGTCCCAGCTATCCATGGCTACGGTCGGTTGCGCCCCCCCTATCGCCGCCCAGTTGCTCACGTACAGGGGCGCACCACCAGCCACAACAAACACCCCGCCGTTACTAGCGCCGAGCAAGGTGCCGTTGGCCGGATACCTTCGGAGATGGTTCCAGGGAACGCCGCCGCCGGCATTTTCGATGGAGGCCTGATCGGTGCCTATGCCAGCCTTCGGGCCGCCGATGGCTGCCCAGTTGCTCACATATAACGGGGCGCCTCCGGCCACGACGAATACTCCGACAGAACTCGAATCGAGTACCGTGCCATTTCGGGGATATTGGGGCAGTGCCGCTAGTTCGGCGTTTGTGAGCGGGGTTGTTGGTTGCGCCCCGCCGACGGCGGCCCAGTTCGACACGTAGATGGGGGCGCCTCCCGCGATACGGTAGACGTAGCCACTGTTGCTCACAAACGAGCCTTCGGGAGGGGTGCCGCCGCCTCCAGTCGGCGCGTGGACGACACCAATCACTGGGTAGCTCCATGCCCCACTGTTTGGGATGGTAAGAGTACCGTTACTGAGGGTAGCGGTGATTTGAGGATTAGCGGACGAAGGACTGCCACTGTTCTCGCTCACGAGATACACGGTGCCACTACTGATGCTCGAGGAGTTGTTAACGATTAGCGTGTGGCCATCTTCGATAAACGTCCCGCCGTCGTAGATGTTGATACTGACCTCATCGCCTGGGCCGACGTAGCTGATTCCACCGTTTGCCTGCTTGCTGAGGTTGCCAGGGGCCTCGTCCCACAGCGAGTCGCGCGCGCTTGGGGAGCTTCGGCCACCGTTTCCGTACCAGTAGGAGCTGATCCAACCCTTCGTTTTGTACAGGCGGTTGACAAGCTCTACACATTGGTAGTTGATGCCTCCACCGCAGGACACGCCGGTGCCCTCGTCGGCTCCGTTGCTGTAGACGTTGACGCCGCCCCCGTCGAGCCAGCTCGACCCGGAAATGAGGACGCTGCCGCACGCACCCGGGGCTACGGCCAGCGCCCGGCCAGCGGAGCAAAGGCTCACGCACATCGCTGCGGCCGCTACGAGGCCGGCGAGGGCCGCCGCCCGACAGACACGCGTGCATAACCTGCCCCCCATCAGAACCTCCTTGGTCGACGGCCTCAGGCGGACAACCTATCGGAAGCAATCGTCGCGTTGGAATCAGCTCGGTTCCCTCGGTCACAAACGGACCTAACCGGACACCATTCCAACCCTCCGCGACCCCTGGAAGCCTTGCTGGGAGGGGGCCCGGATCGTCGTGCCGAGCGTTCCGGTGCCGAAGATCGCTCTGACGGCAGCGCTGGCGAGCCAGAGGGTTCGCCAATCGGGTCCAGGCACCCCCGGCACGACTGGGTGCTGGAGGCGGTCGTCCGTGTCCTCGCGGAGCGGAAAGAGCCGATGCGGGCTCGCGATGTGCACGGCGCCGTCGAGGCTCTGCTCGGCGAGCCAGTGCGGTGGGGGTCGGTCAAGAAGTGCTTGAGCTCGAATGTGGCCGGCAACTCGCCACGCTTTGTTCGGGTGGCTCGCGGACGGTACGCCATACGCCCGGCGACGACCGACGCTGGCGCCACCGCTCGGTCGCACGAGCGGGTGTAATCCCACCATCAGGAAAGACGCCTGGATGACACGCTGCTTGCAAGTCGACAGCAGGCGTCTCTATCTAGCAAGCCTGAGGATCTCCTGTCTGCGACGCAGCACGTCGACGGCCCGCCTAGCCTCGGCGGAGCCTCGGGACGCGCGGTAAACACACTCACCGGAAGACTGGACCGAGCGGGTCGCTACCGCCAAGTGAGCCTAGGGCGCGCTCGAGACAGCCGACGACATCAAGGTGAGCGCTTGGCAGCGGGCACAGGCCTCCTCGCCTACGCGCCGCCCCTCGCATCGGCCACACGCGCGACACGGGTAGTGCTCTTCGTCGAGCGTGCAGGGCGCCGTCAATACGTCACGCCCGACGGATCTGTCAAGGCGCTCGCTTACCGGCGCCTTGACCTCGCGCGGATCGTGTGACCGCAAGAAAGGCGTGCGGCCGCCGCACTGGCAGACCCGCAGGCCCCACTCGGCTTTGCAACCGTCACAAGTGACAGTAAACGTTTCACGATCAAGCGCACGCAGCGGGCCACTGCTGCGGCAGATTGGGCACCTCTCCAACTCCGCGAATTCTGCCGTGATCGAATCGGCTACCACGGCCGCGTGGGCCTTCTCAAGAGCCTCTCGCCGTGGGTCATCCTGCTTTGGTCGCAGGCCTCTCAGTTGCTGGCCGAACCAGTCTCTGAGGGCCGCCGACCGACCTCGAATAGGGGGCAGCAACACTCTGACCAGATCGATCTCCTCTGGGTCGCCCGCGAGCCAATCAAACGCAGCCACGAGCTCCTCGCGAACGCTCCTCGGGCAAGGTGCCGACGGCGGATAGTCGCGCATCCGCCGGCCCAGCAGCGCGTAACGTACGAGCCGCGCAACGCGCTCGAGTGTAAGCAGATCGAGCGGCGAAACAGGGACAAGGTTGCAGCTCGCTCCAATGTCATCGAGTTCGTCGGGTACGCCGTTGGCTGCGCAGGCAAGCCGCTCCGGCAACTGCTCACGCTGCCCACGGATGCCGACGTAAAGGATTGCGGTAGGCGTCTGGCGGTCGCACCCGCGCACGATCGCGCGGATCCGCTTCTCAACTCGATCGGGCTCGGCGACGAGCTCCGGTGAGAGGCCGCAGATTTCGGACGGTATCGGCACAATGCGCAAGATCGTTTTCCCAGCTCGAGTGAGCACGAGGCCATCCCGGGGATTGGCAGCGAGCTTGACGGGTGCCGGGCCATCTTCGAAGCGCCAAACCTGGGCTGGAGCGCCCGGGTCCCGCCAGTCGTCGGACATCGGGCGCAGACCGCACTCAAGAAGCGCCCGCAGGACGAGCAGGCGGCAGTAGAGCTCGAAGTTCTCGCATCGACGCTGCTCTCGGCGGTGCCACTCCGCGCCATCGATTCCCTCGTCAAATGCAGTAACGAGATTTTCCCACAGGGGCGGCAGGCGCCGGTAGTCCTGGTCCGACGCCAGCACGTTCGTCGTCAACAGTGTGCTTCCGACGTCAGCGAGGCGAGGCACCGCACGGTAGAGATCAGACCCCAGAATTGCGGAGACGCGTCGGCGGACGCTTTCGAGCCGTGCCGCGAAAACAGCGGGCCGCTCATCGGTTGCGGCCGCCGTCAACCTGGTATCCCACAGCAGTGAAAGGCGGGTCACGAGCCAGTGTCCGCCCCCGAGCAGCTGGTGAAAGTCGGCTATATCGCGATACAGCGCCTCTAGCTGAAGGAGCTCGCCCTCGCGCCGCTGCAGATAGTCGATGACCTTCTCGGTCAGCCTGGCGACGACGCGATTCTCGTACACGTCGAGGCGCTCGTCGAGCCGCCGCGCGAGTACCTTGCGCGGCACCAGCCCTCCCGGAGTTCGGTGCTGCCAGTCCTCGGAATGTGCCGCCAAGTACTCGATGGACCGTGCCGGCACGCGCTTGGCTCGAGCAACCGGCATATGTTCAACCGTTGCCTCTAGACGCGAGTGCGGGCGCTGCGCTGCCGCTAGCAAGTGAGGCGCGCCACGCTCGACATCGCCATCGAGCTCGCTCGGGCGCGCCTCAGCAGGGTCGGGGGACGCCAATGGCGAGCAATCGTGTGCAGTCAGGTCATCGAAGGATTCGACGCAGCGGAACGCATCAGCGATCTCCTCGACGGCGTTCACCGTGAGATCAAGCGGGCGCTCACTCGCAGGTGGCTGGTGCTTTTCGCTCCGCCCATCCCGGTCTCGAACCGAGACCTGGCCGTCGAGATCCGCCACGACGAATCCCGTGCCTTGGATGCCGTTGATACTCGCATGCTCGTCGACGACGAGGTATCGACCGACCACCGGCTCGTCCGCGAACGCGTCGGCCTCACTCCGAGCGAGACGATCGAACAGTAACGCGTTAGCCACTAGTCGCGAGTGTCGCCCTTCAGGCGCCGCTCACGCCGCAGCAGCGCGACGGACTTCTCTGGCTCGGTCGCGGCGCCATCGAGGGAGCACCAAGCGTCGGTGACCTGCTGCTCAAGTTCGCGAAGCTGATCAGCCTTGATGTCGTGGCGATCGCGCACCTTGCGCAGCAGCCTGGTTGCGAGGATGTGGTCGGCTGCCTCACCTGTATCTCCACCTGCAGCTATGACCGCTGGCACAAACCGGCGCAGCTGTCGTTCGAGGCGCGGACCCCAGCCGACATCGAATTCTTGGTTCAGCACACCACGGAAGCTCCGGTCGAGAAATGCGGAGACATGGCCGCACGCGCTCGCGTGAGTCGTAGAAGCTCGATTGAACGCAGCCGCAAGCGCGGAGTACGTGATTGGCGCCAAGCTGTCGTTCTGGCTCACGTCGAACGGATCCGGCTTTATAGGGAGAGTCATCACGTGCGCGCGGTCGTAGGTCTTATCGGCGAACAGTGTTGTTGTCTCATCATGGTTTGCGGTGCCGATGAACCAGACGTTTGGGGGTACGCGGATCCTGCCATCTGGCGTTACTTCTCGGGGGAGTACGCGCATCGGGTGCGTCGTCAGCAGGAGCATGTCCTCCTCGGTGTTCTCGAGCAACGAAAGCAGATCCGCCAAATACTGCTCGGGGTGCGACAGGTTCATCTCGTCGAGTACGACGAAGTACGGGACGTCCTTGTAGGCAGGCATCTGTGCGCGGTACAGCGCTTCGATGAAGGGGGTCTCGGCATAGCGGCCCTCGAAGGTGTTGTAGTGGCCGAGGAGGTCCTCCCTGTCACGCCAGCCTGCCTGGACCTCGACCAAAGAAGCTTGGCCGCCGAGAGCGCTCGCGACCACTTTGGGCAGCGTCGTCTTACCCGTCCCGCTGATCCCCTCGAGCAAATGCAGATGACTCATGGCGAGTCCGGCGATGAAGACCCGCAAGTCGCGCATCGAGTAAGTAGACCTGCTCGTCTGCGGCCAAGCGGTCTCGCATTTGCGCGACCAGCGCCGCGAGCTCGACCGCTCCACCCTTTTGCTTGACTGGCTTTCTCTTGGCGTCGGGGTCCTCGTCGATTGCCGTCAGGCGAGCGAACGGGACTTGGTCTCGCTCCTTGACCAGCAGCTCGTCATACTTGGCAGCCAGGCGCTCGACCTCCTGCGCCAGGACGTCCCGGTGGCGCTCGGCCACCTTTACTCGGAGCGCCATCGTCTCACGCGAGTTGACGTCGGTGCGTAGGCGCTCGAGCGACGCGCGGAGCTCGCCAGCCTCTCGGATGAGATCAACGTTCTTCTCCCGGAGCCCATCGTTCTCGGTACGTATGGCTGTAAGTTCGTCCCTGGTCGCGCCGCTGCCAGCGCGCGATACCTCGGCCTCGAGCTTGGCACAGCGGGTGCGGAGGGCCTCAAGCTCGTCTGAGACGTCCGAGGGATCGCGACCTCCGAACACCAGAGCCTGCCGCGCCGCGTCGGCGACCGGCGTCCGCAGCTCCTCGATCTGTCGGAGCGCGGCGTCCCGCTCGGCGGCGACAAGAGCGAGTCTGCTCTCGAGCTCTCCGCGTGTGGTAGCGACACCGAGAGCTATCTGATCCTCAATACGAGCGCGCTGTCGGACAGTGTCCTCTCGCTCCATTTGGACCGCAAATCGCTCGGCATCGAGTTTGTGCTGCTCCTCCGAGAGCTTGGTTCGCGACTCCTCTAGCCGCTCCGTCTCCTCGTTGAGACGCGCCCGACCTTCTGAGAGCTCTCTCTCGAGCTCTTCGCGCCGGCGATCAAGCTCCCGCTGGAGCTCGGCATGCTTCTCGTCGCGGAGCCTGACGAAATCGGCCTCGGCTTCTTTCTCTTGCGCCTCGACTGCCTCCTCGCGCCCTTTGAGACTTTGCTCGCGCTTCGTAACGCGCTCCTCGCGCGCCTCGACGCTCTTCTCGCGCTCCTGGAGATCTTGGTGAGCGATCGGCTGACCGTTTGACGGCTTCGACGGAGACGTGCGCGCCACCGGATGTGCCTGTTTGGGCGGAGTCGGCAGCGGCGCTGCTGGCGTGGGCGCAGACACGGTGATGGCCGTTGAGTCCTGCTCGGCCTCCAGCGTGGCCTCGGTTGATGGACCGGAGGCGGCGCGTCGGACGGGAGTGGGACTCGCTCCCCGTGGTTTCGCGCGGCGTTTTGATTTTTTGCTCATGTGACTAGGTGGAGGAGCTCGCGTGGGCTCGAAGCGATGACGAGCTGCTCGACGACTATCACATAGCGACGCAGCGCATCGGTGTCGGGCGGCGTTTTGTACGCCGAGTGCCCTGCTGGACGATGCGCTGGCTCGGCTGCGTCGAGCAGCTCCGCAATCTCGGGTAGCACGTGCGGCCACGACTGTGCGAGTGTGCGCAGCGGATGGCCTGGATGATCGAGCGCGGCGAGAGCACATGCAAGCAGCAGCGCTCGGGCAGAGCCCTCACCGCGCTCGAGCGCGGCCCGAACAGCGAACGGCGAAACCGCCATTAGCGACGGCGGAACGGGATCGAAGCCGAGAAGCGCGAACGCGTCAACGAGCAGGGGTCGGAGGTACTCGGCGTGGCCGACCACGGCGCTTCGACGGCCAGGGTGCGGAGGATGGGCGGACAGCAGAAGGCGGAAAATCCGAGCGAGCTGCTGCTCGATCGTTGCGGCTGCGTTACGGAGCCTAAGCTGATTTTGCGGGTTGGCCTCTACGTCGGCAAGCGCCCTGCGTATTTCGAAAACGGGATCGCGAGCAGCCGGCAGCGCGACGAGTGCGGACATGATCGGATCGTCCGCTGGCAGCGCAATCTCCCTGCGGCGCGCTCCAGCGGCTCGTTCGATGGCCTGTTCAAGCGGGGCATTCTCTGCGGCCCGCGTCGCAACCCAGTTGTTGAGCGTCGGGTTCGGCCCTCCGAAGGGGTCGACGACGGCCCACGCTTGCCCTGTCTCGAGCTCGTCGGCGGGAATTAGAGCCAACAGCAGGAACACGTGCTGCCCGACGTTGTCGATGAGGCGCACCTCCCCTGTCCAATCGTCGCCGATCGCACGCGCGCCGAGTGCTCGCCGGTGCTGCTGGACTGCCTGACGGATCTCGGCGTGTTTTGGGGGGAGCGAAGCCTGACTCTGAGGCGGGGGCACGAACGTCGCCCTGATAAGTCGAGGGCGCCCGACCGATCCGAGCTCAACCATCGGTCCGCCGCCACTCCAGTCGCACTCGGCGAATGGCAGCGATCCCTCGAGAAACCGCGGCCAGAGCTCGCCGGTCGAGTCATCGCGGAAGACGTGGCCGAGAACCGCGTCGCCGATCGCCGGCTCGCCGTCGTAGAGCTCGCGAAGGCCGTGCTCAGTGACCTCGCCGTCCTTCACGAGGTGGCGCATGGTGAGTTGGCGTAAAATGTGTTGCACTAGGCGGTGGTCGAGTCGGACGAGTTCGGCGATCGCTCGCGGATCGGTCACGCCGGCCACAATCAGCCCAAGACTCGCCTCCTCAAACACGTCGAGCCTCGCGTCGTCAGTAGCGCGGAGAGGCGGCGCGAGGGCCGCAAACGCAGTGGCAGGCCAGAGCAGAAGCGCCCCGCCCGAGCCGACGTCCGGGGCCTCGGGCATCACGACCGGCATCTCACCCAACCAGGATGGCGCCATGCGCTCCCTCACACAGGGCTCGGAATTCGACGAGCGATGGGACGGCGACCTTGGCCTCGGCCGTGGAAGCCATCACCGGATCCCCGACCACGACGAGCAGACGCCGCTGGCGGCTCATCGCCACGCACAACCGGTTGGCGAGCATGAGGTGGCCATAGCGCCACCGCAGGGCCTCGCGGTTGCTGACCGAGGGCGGGGGGCTACTGCGAGTCAGCGACAGGATGACGACGTCGAACTCCATCCCTTGGAACGCGTCAACCGTTCCCACCCGAAGTCGTTCGATCGGCCGACCGGCCCCGTCAATTCCCTCAGCCCAGGAGGGCGTGAGTTGCACGTCGCCCAAATCGGAGACGTGGGCCAGGCCAACCCGCCTCAGGGCGTGTAGGACCGTCGTCCGCTGGCGCGCGTAGGGCGTAATCACGCCGAACGAGAGCGTCGGCTCCTCCTCCATGAGCTCTGGCAGCGCCTCGGCTATCCACTCGGCCTCGACTCTGCGCTCCTTGCTCTGGCGTCCGCTCTCTGGCCCACGGCTGTGCGGAAGCTCGACCCACGCGGCGACGGCGTTACCAAACCGGGTGAGGTGGTGGGGGAAGTCGCTCGCCGGTCGCGCAGACCGCAGCACAGTCGCGGGCTCATAGAAAGAGCGACTTACGAAATCGCCAAGCACCGGGTGCATCCGGAACTGCGTGTCGAGCGTGACCACACGTGCCGGCTCTCCGCGGGCCTCACGAGCGCGGAAGTTCTCGAACAAACGAGCAAACAGGCTCTCACGGAGTCGCTCCCGCGTCTGCTCCGCAACATCCCCGTCGAGCTCGCGCTCGACCTCGGGCTCGAGGATATGCGGAAGCTGAGCCTGGTCCCCGACTAGCACGACGCGCCGGCGCGCGAGCGCGAGTGGGATCATCAGGTCAAGAGGATTCGCACGGGCCGCCTCGTCGACGATGACCGTCTCGAACTGAAGCCCTCCGGGCTTGTAGTCGCTCATCTGTGCAGCAACCGCTTGCTGACACGTAGCCGCGAGGACGACGGTGTACCTCGCGAGCGTCGCTTCCGCTCGTGGTCGATCTGCCTCGAGCGCGTCGGCGTAACGTTCGAGTGTCTGTCCCACGCCGCCCATCTGGCGGCCGCGCGAGGCGGCGGCCGCTTCCACCGAGAGGCGTAGGAGCTGTCGCGCGTCGGCGTCGTGCGTGGGCATCGGCGATGCTGGCTCTTTCCGCGCCCTGAGATCGTCGAGCAGCCGGCCCTGGAGCCCGCCGAGCTTGCGCAAGCTCTCGACGCTCGGCTCCTCCCCGCAGCCGTGCAACAGTGCCATGTCTTGATCGTCCTGTGTCATGTCTCGGGACGCCAGCCGTGCGGCGAGTAGCGCCGCATTGCGTCGTCCATCATCCGCGTACGCGGCCTGCGTCGTTCGAAGTGCTCGCACGACGCTCTCCAGTCCATCGGCATCATCGGGGTCGGCGAAGGCGGGCTCGGTCACTCGTCGGAGGTCCCACGCCCGAGCCCTCAGATGGCTCACTAGCTGCGCAGGGAGGATCTCCGCCCCGACCTCGGTGACATCGTCGAGCATGGCTGCGGTCGCGCGCTCGTCACCTGGAGCCAGCTCATAGGCTCGAGCGTGCGCTTCGATCTGTCCGGCGGCTCCCGCCACTCGCGCGTCGACTCGTTTGGCGGCGTCAGCTCGCACAGCGGCGGCGAGCGCATCGATCCAGCGGTCTGTCACGGCCCGCCCCGCGACGGAACGTTGGTCGTCCCCGCCAACTCGGCTGCGTTCGCAGGAAATCGATCTCGCCGGCGAGGCCGACGATGACCTTCACGCTCGTCAAGTCATGGATACTACGATTGGCAACATCGCTCGTGCGGTGCGCAAGCTTGCGGACGTGGGACGGGCGATCTGGAATTCGTCTTCCCTACGGGTCTCGGGGTGTTCAAGGCAGGGGGAGGGCTGAGCTACCACCACGGCGGACTGAGTCTGCAGGAGATCCTCCTGCCCGTGCTGAGCTTCCGCGCTCCCCGCGCAACCACCAGCAGATCGGCTGGAGGGAGGATCGTGCTCGGAGACCTTCCCGACGCGATAACCAACCGCACCTTCGCGATCAAGCTCGCTGTGGAGGCGGACCTCCTGACCACCGAACCGGCTTCGTTGCGAGTAGTTGTGCTTGCCGATGGGCGCGAGGTGGGACACGCGGGTATGGCGGTTGACGCTGAGCTCGATGACTTGTCCGGCGTCCTGACGGCCGCTCCTGGGGCGCAGGCTAGTCTGGGCCTCATGCTCACCGGCGACGACTGCGAGCACGTGCGTGTGGTAGTGCTCGACGCGGCGACCGATGCCGTTTTGGCACAAAGCGATTCCATTCCTGTAAAGCTCGGGATATGAGCACGACCGAGGCACAGACGCCCGCGCGCGACGAGCTCGATGAGAAGGTCACGAGTGTCTTCGCCGGCAAGGTCGTGCGCAAGGATCTCGTCCGGAAGGTCAAGGTCGGTGCCAACGTCCCGGTGTTCGTGCTCGAGTACCTGCTCGGCAAGTACTGCGCATCCTCAGACGAGCTCGCCATCCGGATGGGTCTTGACGTTGTCAACGGAACCCTCGCTGACAACTACATAAGGCCCGACGAGTCGACCAGGGCGCAGAGCCTCGTCAAGGAGCGCGAAACGTACACGTTTATCGACAAGGTCAAAGTCCGCCTCGTCGACTCCCACTATTGGGCCGACGTCACAAACTTCGGTCACCGCCACGTACACATCCCCGACCACTACGTACGCGAGTACGAGCGGCTGGTCACAGGCGGCATCTGGGCGCAGATCGACATGCGGTTCGGCTATGACGAGGAAGAGCGCGGCAAGAACCCATTCTGGATCGACACGCTCACGCCGATCCAGCTAGCCACCTTCGATCTCGATGATTACCGCCGTCTGCGCGAACAGTTCACGACGGATGAGTGGCTCGACCTCATCATCCGCAGCATGGGGTACGAGCCGTCTCTGATGGAGCGTCGCCTGAAGCTGCTTTTCCTGATCCGGCTGATACCGCTCTGCGAGCGGAACTTCAACATGATCGAGCTGGGCCCGAGGGGCACCGGCAAGAGCTACGCCGTTCAAGAGATCTCTCCGTACGCTGCCCTACTCACTGGGCCCACGACGGTCGCCAACCTCTTCGGGCATATGAACGGGCGCGAGAAGGGCATGGTGATGATCTGGGACGTCGTCGGATTCGACGAGGTCGCCGACCTACAGAAGATGCCGCGCGAGGTCATCACGACGCTCAAGACCTATTGCGAGTCCGGACAGTTTCAGAGAGGCCGTGAGGCTGCAGCCGGGTACGCGAGCATCGCGATGTTCGGAAACACCAACCAGCCTGTCGACGTGATGCTCCAAACAGGGCATTTGTTCGCGCCGCTGCCCGACGTCATCCGTGACGACATGGCATTCATCGACCGCCTCCACTTCTACCTCCCAGGCTGGGAGGTCCCGAAGATGCGCAACGAGCATTTCACGGACCACTACGGCTTCGTCGTCGACTACCTGGCCGAGGCACTCCGCGAACTGCGCAAGCTCAACTTCACGGAGATCATCGACCGCAAGTTCTCGCTGGGCTCACAACTCAACGCGCGAGACCGAAAGGCTGTCCGCCGGTCCGTGTCTGGCCTGATGAAGATCCTGCACCCTCATGGAGACGTCTCCCGAGAGGACCTCGAGGAGATTCTCTCGCTCGCTCTCGAGGGGCGACGGCGCGTCAAGGAGCAACTCAAGAAGATGGGTTCGTTCGAGTACTACCAGACCTCCTTTAGCTACCTCGTCAACGAGACAGGCGAGGAGCGGTTCGTCGGAGTACCGGAGCAGGGTGGGCGCGACCTCATCGCCGCCGACCCCCTGCCACCCGGCACCGTCTACGCCGCTTCAGTCAGCGGCGACGGCACGGTAGGCCTCTACAGGATCGAGGTCTCGCTCGCTAGCGGCACAGGGAAGCTCAAGCCGGCCGGCGGGATCTCGGGCGTCATGAAGGAGTCCATTGGCCGAGCCTTCAGCCACCTGCTTGCCAACAAGTCTTCGTTTGGTGTTGCCCGCGAGGTTGACACCTCCGACTTCCACGTAGAGGTCATCGATCTTCTCGGCAACCGCGTCGAGGCAGAGCTGGGCGTGGCATTCTTCGTCGCTGCCTACTCCATCTTGCGCAGAGCCCAGGTGCAGCCGGGGCTCCTGGTGCTTGGGGATATGAGCATCCAGGGCAACATCAAGCCTGTCCGCTCGCTGGTCGAGCCGCTGCAGGTCGCGATGGACAACGGGGCGAAGAGGGCCCTCATACCAATCGAGAACAAGCGTAACTTCCTCGACGTGTCCGGTGACGTGCTCGAGAACATAGATCCGATCTTCTACGGCGATCTACAGACGGCCGGATTCAAGGCACTCGGGTTGAACTAGCCCTGACTTTTCAGAGCAAAGCCGCCCGGACACGACTCCATCACACACTAGACCCCAGCCCTGCATCGCGGTTCGCGAAATATTCACCGGCGAAATAGTGTTCGCGGTTGGCAAGGAGCACAAGATCTCGACTCGAGATGATGCCAGCGAATTCGTGGAGCAGATCATGAAGCTCCGAGGCTGGTGGCTCGAGAGCGCCGGCTCCGTCGAGAAATTCTCCGTCCACTATCTGAGCGGCAAGTTCGAGGAATGACACGTCCGGGGCGTCGCTGATGCCGCCGATCACCCCTTCCTCCTGGAGTCTCTCAACTAAGCCGGGGAGCGCGGCGAGATAGCTAGCCACCTGTTCGTCAATTTGGGTGTAGTCGCCGGTCTCGGCGGCTGCCAGCTCGCCGAGCGTTAGAAGAAAGTCGAGCTCGGGGTCGGACCCTCCGCGCCAGCGCGCCCACTCTAGGACTTGAGCTCTGCGTCTACGGGACCCGAGCCGGGCGTGCAGGATCGCGTCCTCGACGAAAAGCTGGGGGCTCCATCTAGGATCTTCGTTCGGTTGGCGTCGGATTTTGGTCTTGGCTTCGTCAGCGCCTTCTGATGACTCGCGTGCCTCGAGGTCTTGTGCGAGGCGATCCACCAGTTCGATCCAGGGTGCTCCTTTGCTTGGGACCACCGCGAGATAAACAGGGACAGGCGACCGTAGATAGAAGCGCCACATCTCGCGCGTGAGACTCACCCCAGAGCTAAAGGTCCTGCCGCCCTTTACTTGCACGAGGACCGAATCGGCGCTCATAGGCCACCTCGTCGCCTCGCCAGGAAACCTTGCCGGGAGAAGGACGTGGATGTCGAAGCCATAGTCGCTGGCGGTTAGCTCGTTGACGGCGCAACCAGCTTCGAGCAACAACTCAGTCACGGCGAGGGACGCCAGCTGACCAGTTAGGTGCCCACGAGTTCTGGTTCGGGCCGCCATCTCAAACAGACGCTATCGCGTGTGAGCTAAATCCAAACGAGTCCGTGTCGTCTGGACAGGCGGTCATCCGGCGTTCCTGGCGCCTCGCGATGTGGCGGGCACTCAGGGTTTGCGGCAGGCTGGTAACTGGGCCGACGCGCACCGAACAACGCACCGCATTCGTACTTTCCGGGCCTCATTGGGCACCACTGGGCACAAACCTGGGCTCTGGGGACCTCCAGAATCCGTCCGTCGCACGCTCCCCGACCCTCAAAACACAACCATTTGCAGGCACTTCTCGAATGGAGCCAACCGGGATCGAACCGGTGACCTCCTGCTTGCAAAGCCGCCGCGGACGTGCTGAGACCAGTAAGTACGGGGGACTTGTAGCGGCCAAAACGGCTCTAATACGGTCGAAATAGGGTGGTGCGGTACTCAAAGCGGTACTCGAAATAGGGTGGTACTCAAGTGGTACTGTGTCGAATTGATGACCCAGGGAGGCAGGTCAAGCGACCGTGATCCGACCGGC
>Ga0182030_10013924_pt1 | contig 15946 bp, 12 predicted proteins | sample 812S3MmetaG_FD_121299 | JGI IMG/M metagenome (GOLD analysis project Ga0182030, IMG submission 121299) | Permafrost microbial communities from Stordalen Mire, Sweden - 812S3M metaG (Illumina Assembly) | ecosystem: Environmental > Terrestrial > Soil > Wetlands > Permafrost | place: Sweden...
GCGCCGCCCGGCGCGCGGAGCCGGTCGGGCCGGCCGATCCAGCGGTAATTGAGCCGGCCCGAATCACACATCCAGGCGCCGTTCACCGCGTCGTTCTCGCGCGGCTCGTAGCGCAGGATGCGATCCTCGCGCGACCCGACGACGATATTGCAGCCGGTCGAGCAGCTCGTGCAGACGCTCTTGGTTTCCTTGAGGAACCAGACGCGCATCTGGAAGCGGAAATCCTTCGAGGTCAGCGCGCCCACCGGGCACAGGTCCACGGTGTTGAGCGTGTAATTGTTGTCGAACTGGCGTCCCGGGTAGGCGCTCAGCGTGTTGTAGCTGCCGCGGTTCACGATCCCCAGGGCGTCGTCGCCGGCGATGTCGCGCGTGAAGCGGATGCAGCGGGTGCAGAGGATGCAGCGCTCGTCGTCCAGCACGATCCGTGGCCCGAGCTCGACCCGCTTCGGCTTGTGCACCTTGGTCTCGGCGAACCGGCTCTGGCTCTGGCCGTAATCCACCGAATACTCCTGCAGCTTGCACTCGCCCGCCTGGTCGCAGATCGGGCAGTCGAGCGGGTGGTTGATCAGCAGGAACTCGAGCACCCCCTCGCGCATCTGTTTGACGGCGGGGGTCTTCGTGTAAATCTCCATGCCCGGCGAGATCGGCGTGGCGCAGGCGATGGCGGGCCGGGGCGATTTGGCGATCTTCGGGGTGCCGTCGGCGTTCAGCAGCGGCTTGCGGTCCGGGCCCAGCGCCGGCGTGCCAAATTCCACCAGGCACATGCGACAGTTGCCCGCGATCGGGAGCTTCGGGTGGTAGCAATAATGCGGCACCATCACCCCGGCGGCGAAGCAGGCCTGGATCATCGGCGTGGGCGTCGGTTTGCCGGTGATCGGATCCGGAAGCGTCTTCGGCACCTCGACGGCGACGCCGTCCACGCGCACGGTGATCTTCTCCACGGGCGGGGCGGCGGGCTTGGGTTCGATGGGGGCGGTGGCGCTCATGCTCATGCTGCCGTTAATGGTGCGCCCCTCCGCCGGCGGCGGCTCCAGCCGCGCGCCGCGCCTCGTCCGCCGCGTTCCGCGCGACGAACTCGTCCTTGAACTTGCCGACGAAACTCTGGACCGGCCAGGAGCACGCCTCGCCAAACGCGCAGATGGTGCGCCCGCCGGGGATGTTGTCCGCGATGCGCACGACGTAGTCCGCGTCACCCGTGCGGCCCTGGCCGTGGCTCATCCGATGCAGGGCCTTCGCCATCCAGAGCGAGCCCTCGCGGCAGGGGGTGCACTGCCCGCAACTCTCGTGGGCGTAAAACTCCGAGAGGTTCGCGAGCGCCCCGACGATGTCGGCCGAATCGTCCAGCACGATGATCGCCCCCGACCCCGACATGGTGCCGGCGCCGATGAGCGAATCGAAATCGTAGGGGAGATCCAGCACGTCCACTTCCTTCTCGACCTCCTTGCCGTCGGGGCCGCGGCGCTTCAGCTTGAACTTCTCACCCGCCTTGAGGACCTTCGAGGACGAACCCCCGGGGATGATCGCCTTGAGCGTGCGCCCCTCACGCAGGCCGCCGCCGAACGCCGGGTCGTTGATCAGCTCGCCCAGGGTGGCCTTGCCCACCTCGACCTCGTAATAACCCGGCCGGCGGACCTGGCCGCTGAGGCTGACGATGCGCGTGCCGGTGTTGTTCGGAGTGCCGAGCTTCGCGTATTCCAGCGCGCCCATCGCCACGATATGGCGCACGGCGCAGAGCGTCTCGACGTTGTTCACGATCGTCGGGCACTGGTACAGCCCGAGGATGGCGGGGAAATAGGGCGGCTTGATGCGGGGATAGGCGCGCTTGCCCTCGAGCGACTCGATCAGGCCGGTTTCCTCGCCGCAAATATAGGCGCCCGCGCCGCGATGGACGTGGATCTCGAGGTCGTAGCCCGACCCGAGGATGTTCGCGCCGAGGAAATTGCGCGCGCGGGCCTCCTTGAGCGCCCGGTTCAGAATCCGCGCCCCGTCCACGAACTCGCCGCGGATGTAGATGTAGGCGAGCCGGACGTCGTTCGCGAAGCAGGAGATGATCATCCCCTCCACGAGCTGGTGGGGGTCCTTGTAGATGATCTGCTTGTCCTTGAAGGTCCCCGGCTCGGACTCGTCCGCGTTGCAGATCAGGTAAATCGGCTTGCCGCTCTTGCGGTCGACGAACGACCACTTGAGCCCGCAGGAGAAGCCGGCGCCGCCGCGGCCGCGCAGGCCGGAGGCGCGCACATCCTCCCGGATCTGCTCGGGCGCCGCCATGGCGCGGCCGTCCGGCAGGGTGCGCGGGGGAAGCGCCAGCGCCTTGCGCAGCGTCTCGTAGCCGCCGTGGCGCACATAGCACTCGAGGTCGGGCGTGTAGCCCGGCTCGTCGGCGTGCTTGAGAATCAACCGGTATTCTTGCGGCATGTTTTTAGCGGGGGCTTGACTCCCCCGCCGGTTTGTTTAGTGTGGAGACGTTCGCTTGCCCGATGGTGTAACGGTAGCACAGCAGACTCTGGATCTGTTTGTCATGGTTCAAATCCATGTCGGGCAGCCAATCCTGCGCCGCAGGTTGGCTTTTCTCCGCTCCGCCGCATGCTCCTGACCCGCGGTGGTTCACCGGCACCCCCCGAGGATCTCAGCCGCCTTCGCCTCCGTCACCCCCTCGTGGAAAGCGTCGTTGCACATCATCACCGGCGCGGTCCCGCAGCTCGCCAGGCACTCGACGAACTCGACGCTGAACTTCCCGTCCGGCGTGGTCTGCACCCCGTGGCGGTGCGGATCCAATCCGAGTTTGCGACAGCAGAACTCGTGCAGCTCGTACGACCCCGCGAGCGCGCAGCTCAGCGTGCGGCAAACCCTGAGGTGGAAACGGCCCACCGGCTCCCGCTGGAACATCGGGTAAAAGGTCACCAGTTCGAGCACGTTGATCGGCTCCAGCTCGAGCCGCGCCGCGGTCCACTCCACCGCCTGGCGGGACAGATAGCCGTAGTGCTCTTGCAGCGCGTGCAGCAGCATGAGCGACGCGCTCCGCTTCCTCGGATAATGCGTGATCAGCTCGTCGATTTCCGCCACCAGCGCCGCCGGCGGGGCAAAGTCAGGCTGCTCCCGCAGGGCGCCCGGAATTGGTTGGGTGTTGGTCAGGTCCATGTCCGCTGGATCAACGGTCGCATTCCCCCATCACAAAATCGAAGGAGCCCAGGACCGACACCACATCGCTCACCATGTGGCCGGGCAGCACCTTGGGCAGGATGCTGAGGCTCGCGAACGACGGCGACCGGATCTTGAGCCGGTGCGGCACGCCACCGCCCTTGCTGTGGATGTAGAAGCCGAGTTCCCCCTTCGGGTTCTCGTGGCCGAAGTAGATCTCGCCCGGCGGCGCGTTCACCCCCTGGGTCACGTTCAGGAAATGGTGGATAAGCTCCTCCATGCGAGTCAGCACCTTCGCCTTCGGCGGCAGGACGATCTTGCCGTCCGCTATGGTCACTGGCCCGCCGGGCAGCCGGTCCAGGCATTGCCGCAGAATGCGCACGCTCTGGCGCATCTCCTCCATCCGGACGAGGTACCGGTCGTAGCAGTCCCCTTCCGACCCGATCGGGATCTCGAATTCAAGCTGGTCGTAAACCAGGTAGGGGTGGGCCTTGCGCAGGTCGTGCTCCACCCCGCTGCCGCGCAGGTTCGGCCCCGTGAGCCCGAAATCAATCGCATCCTCGCGGGAGATCACCCCGACGCCGCGGGTGCGGTCCACGAAAATCCGGTTCCGGTTGAGCAGCGTCTCGGTCTCGTCGATGTTGACGGAGACCTCGTCGCAGAACCGGCGGCATTGGTCGGTCCAGCCGGGCGGCAGGTCGCGGGAGAGCCCGCCGATGCGCGTGTAGGAGGTGGTGAAACGCGCGCCGCTCAGTGCCTCGGCCAGATTGTGGATTTTCTCGCGTTCGGTGAAGGTGTGGAGGAACACCGTCAGCGCCCCCACGTCCATCGCATAGCAACCCACGCCGAGCAGATGGCTCGAGATGCGGGCGAGTTCCGCGCACATGACGCGGATGAACTGGCAGCGGGGAGGCAGCGCCTGATCGATGCCCATCAGCTTCTCGACCGCCAGGGCATAGGCCACGTTGTTCGCCAGCGGGGACAGGTAGTCCAGTCGATCCGTGTAGGGGATGAACTGGGTGTAGGTCATGTTCTCGGCGATCTTCTCGTCCCCCCGGTGGAGGTAGCCAACCTCCGGCATCGCCTTGGTGATGATCTCGCCGTTGAGTTCGAGCACGATGCGCAGCACGCCGTGCGTCGCGGGGTGCGAGGGCCCCATGTTCAGCACCATTTTGTCGCCGGGAATGTCCGACAATGCCCCGGCGGCCCGCGCCGCCTGATCCCCAACCTCGATCTCGCGCGACTCAGCCACGGTCCGCCCCCTTCCCACCACCCCCGGCCGTGTGGCGATCCTCCACCACCGTCCGCAGGTCGGGCGGGAGTTTTTCGGGAGCGGGGGCCGTCTCGGGCACATGCGACCGCGGTTCGCGCGCCATCGTGTCCTTGCCGCCGGCGACCGTTACAAATGGTCCCCCGGACTGGGGTGCCGGGCGGCTGAAGGCGAGTTCGGGCATGTCGCTCTCGCGGCCCGCCAGCGGGAAATCCTTCCGCAGCGGAAAATACGGGTAGCCCTCCCACATGAGAATGCGGCGCAGATCGGGGTGTCCGGCGAAGCGGATTCCCATCATGTCGAAGACCTCCCGCTCGTGCCAGTCCGCCCCCTGCCAGACGCCGGTCACCGTCGGGGCTTCCCCCTTCTCCTCGCTCAGATCGGCTTTCAGCCGCAGTTGGCAGTGGTGGCCGTGGCCGTAGAGGTGATAGACAAGCGTGAAGCGCGGGTCCTCGCCTAGGTTGTCCAAGCTCGACACATCAACGAGAAAGTTGAAGCCGAGCACTTTTTTCGCGAAGTCGCAAACCTCGGCGATCCGCGCCGCGTCGCCCAGCCGCACCGTCCACTCGCCGCGGAACTCCACCGCGTCCGACACCAAGCCCGGGAATTGCTCCTGCAGGCGCTTGGCGAGTTCTGGGGCGGTCGGCATACGTCGTCCGCGCTAAGCTACCTTTTTGAGGTTGGCGATGACCGCCTCGCGGGCGACCACCTGGTCCTGAAGTTTGATGAGGGCGTCGAGCAGCGCCTCCGGACGCGGCGGGCACCCCGCCACGTACACATTAACGGGTACAATGCGATCCACTCCCTGCAACACGGAATAACTGCGGTACATGCCCCCCGTGGAGGCGCACGCGCCCATGGCGATCACCCACTTCGGATCGGCCATCTGGTCGTAGATCCGGCGCACCACCCGGGCCATCTTATAAGTCACCGTGCCGGCCACCACCATCACATCGGATTGCCGCGGGGAAAACCGCATCACCTCGGCGCCGAAGCGGGAGATGTCGTAGCGGCTCGCGCCCGCCGCCATGAGCTCGATCGCGCAGCACGCCAAGCCCATCGGCATCGGCCAGAGGGAGTTCTTCCGGAACCAGTTCAGCGCCGCGTCCAGCCGCGTCACGATGACATCACCCTCGACCTTCGAGTTGTAGCCGATTTCTGATGTGGTTGTGGTCACAGGTAATCTCCCGGGGGGAACCGCCCCGGACGCAGGCAAAATACCCGCCGGGCCGTGGTGCGGCAAGTCTAATGTGGCCGCGCGGCACGATGTTGCTTGACATTTTGCGACCCCGCCGCCCCCCGGGCGGAGGCGGTTCGCTGGCGCCAATCGAGCAACTAATGGACCCGGGGCAGGCCCGCTGCTGCCCCCGCTTCGTTGCCTGGCCCCCTGGCGACCCGGCTCGGGGGTTCGCCGTCTCCGCATGGAACGTTAACGTGTCTTATGGACTGGATTCCGGCCCCCTGCCCCACCCGGGCGGGCGGCCCGGCCGGGGTTGGCCGTCCGGCGCCGGGGTTTCGGGGGGGCCGGAGAGCCCGGCACGGCAGTCGGAGGGCGGCATCCCGCCAGGCCGAAAAAAAATCGCGTCCCGCCCGCCGTTGCCGTTCACCGGTGAAGGCAGCGCGACACCGGACGTCCAGGAGCGTGCGGCGCGGCCCCGGGGACGGGACGGGGCGCCGATCATCCCCCGCGCGGGCGCCCATTTTGGGCCATCTCCGGGAACCGGACGCCACAGCCGTTGGGTTGGGGCTGCCTGCCCACCCGGCTGGGGACCAAGCCGATCACGGTGGCTTTGCGGCGCCGCAGGCCCCGGTTTGGGAGCGGTTTTTTCTTGCGCCGCGGGGCGCCGTCGCTTACTGTGGGTGCCGCTGGTGGCAGGGCTCGGCCCAAACCGCCCGCCGGTCTTCTCTATTTGGGAAGCCAACGTAGCTCAGTTGGCAGAGCAGCGCTTTCGTAAAGCGCGGGTCGTCAGTTCAATTCTGACCGTTGGCTCCACTTAAACCTCTGAACAACCCAATAAAACAACGGGTTTTCGCACTCTTCTGGCCTTCTCCTCAATGGGCGGCTTTTCCGGGCAATTCGGGGGAATTTGGCGATTTATGGCAACCGATGGCAACCGGGCAACCGTGGCAACCTCCGACGGGGAACCTCTGGTCCGGTCAAAGCCAGACTATCGACACCTTGGGGCCTCCGGGCCGACTGTCGGCTCGCTGGCGGTTGCCCGAGGGTGTGCGGCCCGGACCACCGAACCGGAGGGATCATTCCCCTGCCCCGGCCTTCTGCGGATCACCCCGCGTTCGGAAGATCAACAGTGCGGCTTTATTGGATCAAGTCGCTCTTGGCCCGGTTGCAGCTTTCGCAAAGCAATTCGATGTTGCGAGCGGTGTTGCTTCCGCCTCTCGCAACCGGGATTATGTGGTCGTATTCCAGCTTGTTCCGGCTACCGCATTTTGCGCACTTCCCGCCGTCCCGGCGCCAGACCTCCCGTCGGACTTGTGAGAGGATGGCCTCGCGGCCCTCGCTTGCGCTTGGCGTTTCAACCCGTGCCGGCAACATCTTCAAAGCCGCTTCCACAAACTCCACCGTGATGTGTCTGCTTGCTTTGACGTGGGCATAATCCCGGACGAGGCGCAAACGGTTCAAAACATCCCGCGGCGTGCCGTCTGCCGACAGGCCGATCCTGCCCGCCGCATCTGTATCGATCCCGACCTCCAGAAACCTGGCGAAGCGGCTGGCAATCGCCGAGAGTTCGTCAACGCCATAACCGCCCATGTCTTCAACGGTATGGAAGCACGACAACAAACCACGGCTCAGTTCCGCCGTGCTTGCGGCGGAGCCAACGAGCGTGAAGGGTGGGAGATTCAGGCGGACGCTGCGGGCGTTCTGCCCCTGGTCAATGATGACGTCCAGCTTGCAATCCACCATCGCGTGATACAGGTATTCCTCGACGACGCTCCTCAATCGGTGGATGTCCTCGATGAACAGAACGTCACCTCCTTCGAGGTTCGTCAGCAGGCCAGCGAGGTCGCTCCCGCTCCAGGCTCTTGAGCCGATTGTAATCTTGAGGTTCGCGCCCATCGCCCTGGCCAGAATGGAAGCGAGCGTCAGTTTTCCGGAACCGGGCGGGCCGACGAGCAGTACGTGGCCGACGGCTTCACCGCGGAGTTTTGCGGCTGCCATCGCTAATTCCAATCGCGCCTTGATTCTCTCCTGCCCGACGAACTCTGCAAATGTGGTCGGGAGGTAGGTGCGGCTTGCGGGCGATTCGGGCGATGGTCTTGGGGTCTCAAGGTCCAGGGCCGGGGGTTGCTCCTGGCTGACTTCTGCTTCCCTATCAGCACGTTCCTTCTGCTGTGCCGCGCGTTCTTGAGCGACGCGGTCTCGTGCCAAGCGTTCTTGATACGCCCGTTCCAGTGCCGCCCGCTCCTGCGCCGCCGCCTTTTGAGCGGCGTTCCTGACGCATAGAGGGCAACTGCACGGAACACCACCTCCCGCCGCCTGGTGAACCTCGCTTCGAGCGGCTGCTCCCGGGGGCGGTTGAACGGCGGGGTGCGGTGCCGCCGGGGGCACTTGCGGCAACGGCGGCACTGTGCTGGCCGGGACACTCGGGACATGAAGAACCGTTTCCGTGCCGCAGAGGGGGCAGCTAACCCTCTCGCCTTCGTAATCTCTGTCGAACTCCAGATGGCCACCGCAAGCGTGGCAAGAGCACACCTCGAAATGGGGACCCGGTTTCCCCGTGAGGCCCAAGTGGCCTTGAACGGAGTCGCCTCCCGAATCGGGATCGAGAAGCTGCTGGAGCTGAAACCAACCGCCTTGACTCCCCTCTGCAGATAGAAGCGTTTCGCGTGTCACCGTGCCCTGCTTGAGCATGTCCAGGACCGTGCTTTCGTCAAACGGCCCTTGGGGTTGCTTCTTGTGCCAGATGAAATATTTCATGCTCCGCGCCGCGCAATGGTCGGCGGACGGGATACCACACCTCGGCCAGCAAGGGCAACGGGCATTTCCGGTTCGTCGGGCGACGGGATATTGAGGCCGGACAATCCGTCCGCCTTCTCCGGGCGACCCAGCCGGACGCGGGCGCGGAGTGCGCCGCCAAAATCCGCATCCACAGGGGCCAGGGGTTGGACCTGGGCGATCTGCGGGCATCTTCATTCTAAGTGCCCTCAGGGAAACCGGCCGAAGCTCGACCGATTGAATCGGCTCACGCCGCCTTGGGCGGGCTCTGCTGCCGGGAGGTGCGGCCGCTGGACAGACGTCCAGAACTGGGAAAGGGGTTGCACCACACCCCGCCTCGGCTAGGCTGCTGCGGACGGGCGGCGGGGTGAAGAGCCCGGCGAAATTGCCCAGCTGCGCGAGGCGGCATGACAACAAGCGATCTACAGAGGGAATACGAGACGGTGCACGATGATGCGGCGCGACTGTCCAGTGGACTGCGGCGCAGGCTCGGCGAGTTGTTCGCTTGTAGAGCCCTGACGACTGGCCTGCTCCTGGAAGCGCGCGTGAAGGAATGGCGGTCGATTTTGGACAAATTGGACCGCAAAGCCCTGAACCTGCCCACGATCAAGGCGCTCGACGACCTGGTTGGGATCAGGGGGGTGTTCTTATTCAAGCGAGATTTGGCGACCGCCGCCGCCGTGGTAAAGTAGAGGTTTGTCGTTGTCTCCGAGGAGGACACCGCTATCGTCATAAAAACTCCCAACTGCATGCACGTTACCACGGACCCGTGACGCCATCAAGAAAACACTTCACGCATAACTGAAATTTCTGAATCTCCCTAAATCATGTGAGATGGCGTCTCGAAAAAACTTACAAGCGTCTTGTTAACCGTTGTCAACTATTGTCAGCGGCGTCACATCCTCCATGACCTCGGGGCCATCCGTGAGGGCGGGCAAAAAGCAAAACGCGCCAGCCTCGTGTCTGGGGCGCGCGCGCGATGGGGGCCTGATTTCAAATGAGGACACTACCGGGCTGCGATACGCCTTGCGGCCTGCTCACGGAAGTTGGTAAGCTGGAAGACGCGTGGCTGATAGCGACCTGAAACTGCGGATCATTGGACCGGACGCGGACGGACACGACGTCCCTGCGGCGGTGCTCTTGCGCTCGTTGGAGGCCCTGCAGCAACTCGTGTGGCAGTTTGCCTTTGCCGCGGAGGGCGGGCGGATCCGCCGGAGGCTGAAATTGTCGCCCGATTTGAAGGAACGGTATGCTTTGCGGCTGCTACCGGCGGAATCCGGTTCGTATGTGGTGCGTGGGCACGTGGGCCACACCGAGCCCGATCTGGTCGATCCGGTGTTCTCCGGGAAGGTGGTCAAGAAGCTGGCCGGGTTTTGCCGTGCGGCCGTCGCGGGCGATTTTCGGGAGCTGTCGGCTTTGGTGCCGGATCGCGCACAACGGCTGCGAGCGATTGACCGGCTTCGGGGGTTGGCGCCGCTGCCAGGTAGCGGATACCGTTACGAGCTGGCGAACAGCAGCGGCGATCCGATCGCCTTGACGGAGACCTTGCAGGCAGAATTGGCCCGGATGACGCTGTCCGCTGAGGACGACTGCGGGGCCGAGGCGGTGGAGGTGGTCACGGGGAAGCTGATTGAGATCAATTTCGACGATCACAACCTCGTTCTTCTCTACGCTCCAACGAAACGGGAGCTGAAGTGTGAATATGATGAGGCGGCCGAGCCGCTGTTGTTCGAGAACCGCCGCGATCTGATTCAGGTGCGCGGAAAGGTGCGGCTGGGCCCGGACAACCATCCGCAGAAGATCGTAGAAGCCGACTACATTGGGGCCCTGGACCTTTCCCCGTTCGTGCTGCGTGACGTGGAATTTGCAGGCCTACGGCTGCGCTTCCGAAAGCCCCGGGTTATCCAGCCGAGGCTCGATGAAACGCAACAATTGATCTGTTTGGAGGACGATGAACTGAACCTCTCTGCGCACGCCCGGCTGCGGCCGGATCTCTTCGAGGAGGTGCGGGCGTGTTTGCATCTGCTGTGGACGGAGTACGCGCAGGAGGCTGACGAGGTGCTGGAACCGATGGCCATCGAGCTGAAGCGCCGCCTCTTGGATGCGGTTGAGGAGGTGGGGCATGCCTAGGGACAGACGCGACGTCGAGGCTGGCCTCGCGGCGAAAGGCTTTCAGCAAAGGGATGGGGATCACCGCTTCTTCATTTACCACACTCTCCAAGGGCGGAAATCGCAGGTGTTTACGAAGACCAGCCACCACGACAAGCAGGTGGACGATGGTCTTCTGAGCCAGATGTCCAAGCAGTGTCGGCTCAGCAAGAAGCTGTTTGGTGCGCTCTTGGACTGCCCGCTGGACCGGGAGAGCTACGAGGCTGAGCTGCGCAAACTTGGGATTCTGGTCTGAGCGCAGCGGGCGGCTCTTCATGCAATCCTGCGGTGCCAGGCTGCCCCGTGGCAAGGGAACTCACTCCGCGCCCTGCGTCCGCCCCACGGTGGCGCCTGCGTCCGCCACAGAGGCGTCGGATCCCCTGCCCTGCCGCGCCTGATCAACTCGAAAGCCAGCGGAGTGACGGGGTGGCGTGAAGGATGCGGGAGCGACTGGCGCGGGGCCTGCTGGCTGGCCTGGGGGCGCGGGGAGCAGCCAAGCAGGTCCCGTGACAGGCGCGAAGGCTCGTGGCCACAAGACGCTGTTATATGAGGCTGAACCGGGCCGCCGATCATTGAGGCGGCGGGGACCCCGGGGTCCAGCCACTCCGGTGTGGTGGCACGTTCTGATAACCGAAAACTTGGACCTCAGGGACCCGTGAGGACAGGCCGAAGCCTGCATCCGCGGCCGGGAGCAACCGTCGTCATTTCAGCGGACACGCGCTGCTCGCAGGTCGGCGCGCCTTCGCGCTACGCAACCTCCAACAGGATTTCCGGGTGCCGGGCGGCGATCTTCAGCAGTACCTTTGCGGGGCCGGTTGGCGTTCGACGCCCCTGGTCCCAGTTCTGCAAGGTATCAAGACTGATTCCCAGGATTGCCGCAAACTTCGACTGCGACAGTCCCAATTTGGCGCGAACGCGGACGATCTCCGACTCCGAGGCAGCGCGGAACACGCGCACCTGCTGCCACTGGCAAGCACGTCCCATCACCGCAACGCAGTGGGGCGAGGGCGGCTAGCCGTTCAGCGGGCATACAGCGCGAAACGAGGACGGCAGCCCTCGGCCGGCGCGCCTACGAGATCGCGGCGTAGCGGCGTCTCGGCAGAACGCCGCTGATCTCCCTTCCGGCGACCAGCGTGCGAACCTCCCACGCCGCAGGTGGCCAGTGGCGCGGTATCCCCCTCGGCCTCCCGCGGCGCCCGGCGCTCCCGGGAGAGGATAATGCGGCGCTCTGCCGAAGCGCCGCTACGATTGCGGGACGATCAACCCACCTTCGCCAGTTCGGCGTCGAACAATTCGCGGGGACGGGCTTGGAAGTCGGCCAGCGCGAGTTCGCCCTTGTCCAGGCGGGCCAGGAGCGCCTTTTGCGCGAGGTAGTCCTTGTTCACCACGCCGGCCTTGCTTTGCAGCATGCGCCACGCCTTGCGCCGCTCCACCGCGAACAGCACCATCTGCCGGCTCACGGCGAAGTACTGCAGCCGGCCGTTCACGTCGGCCTTGATGTAGCACCCGAAATTCGGGACGCAGGAACGGTGGTTCGCGTCGAACACGCGGCGGTAGATCACGTCGTCCTGGGTGATCAACACCAGCATGTCATCGAGCAGGATCAGCTCGCGGGCCTCCTCCTCCTTGATCGCCTTGACGTGCTTGCGGAAGCGGGCCTCGGTAATCGCCCAGTGCGCCACGGTGAAGTTGTATTCCTCGCCGGTGGCCTTGTACTTGGTCCGCCACCAGTCGCGCCCGAGGGTGGGGTTGCCCTTGAGGTCAAACGCCTCCTGCGAGGTCTCGCCGTTGCGCGGGTTGAAGACAAACTCCGGCATGCCGCGGCCGTCGCGCACGAGCTTGGCCTGATCGGCGCTCATGCTGTCCGCCACGCCGTGCTCGGGCTGGCAGGTGGTGTAGGCCTGGAAAAACGCGGTGCCGCGGTACTCGAGGCCGTCGAGCATCGCCTTGTAGAGCTTGGCCGCGTTCGCCATCGAGACCTGCGCGACGAACGGCGAGCCGTGCCCGCTGGTGAACGCCTCGGCGACGTTCTTCTTCTCGATCAGCTTGCCCTGCGACGCCAGGCCGAACTGGTTCATGTCGTAACCGCCGAGCATGGTGGACGAGTCGGAGTTCTGCCCGCCGGTGTTGGAATAGACCTGCGTGTCGAGCATCAGCATCTTCACGTTCGGCCGGTTTTGCAGGATGACCTTCGATACGTTCTGGAACCCGATGTCCCCGAGGGCGCCGTCGCCGCCGATGACCCAGACCTTCGGCAGCTCGCGGATTTCCTGGTCGGTCATCAGCGCGTCGTCGAGGTGGGTGAGGAGGAAAAAGTCCGCCGCGGTCATCACCGCGGCCGCGCGGTTGAGCAGCGCGTCGGCCAGGCGTTCCGGTACCACCGAGCGGCGGGCGTGGTTCAGCATCAACGACTCGCCCAGCAGCCAGGAGATCGTCGCGCCATCCTGGAACAGCGAGTTCATCCACGGATACGGATGCGGGTTGGACGGGGGCGTGGACCCATAGACGGTGTTGCAGCCGGTGCTGGCGCCCATGTACATGACGCTCATGCCGTTGGCGCGGCGGCCATCCACCGACTGGAGGTCGCGGTGGTTGAAGGCGTCCTGGCGCAGCACGGCGATGACGGCGCCGACCACCTGCTCGTCGGTGATGGCCCCGTGCGCGGCCTCATAGGCGGCGATGCGCCCGGCCGTGTCATCGTCATCCTCGCCGCCCAGGCCCATGATGGTGTGGGCGACGGCCTTGCGGAAGAGATTGTATTCCTCCTCGTCCCGCAGTTTCAGAGCCTGGAGCCGGGCGGCGCCCTCGGTCTCGAGCCGGGCGGCCTTGCCGCGCAGCCGATCCGCCTTCTTGTGATAGAGCGGGCGCATGTAGGCCTCAGTGACAGAGGCGGCCGCGCGGAGCACGCTCTTCTCGCCGCAACCGGCGCAGGCGCCGTCGCCGGAGACGAGCGCCTCGTAGTTGCGGCGGACCATCAGGTGGTTCCGCAGCGCGGCCTCGCGCGAGCCCGCCGCGTCGGCGTCGTTGTAGAGGCCGAGGTATTTCTGCGGGGTGTCGGGCAGCAGCCGCGAGAAAATCTGCGCGGTGGTCAGCTCGGCGTTTAGTTCCTCGGTCTCACGCGTCATCCGCAGCGCGTCATGGTCGCCGCAGACCTGCACGCATTCGCCGCAGCCCTTGCAGAGGTCGGAGACGAAGATGGAGAACAGGCCGCCGGCGCCCGGCGTCTTGGTTTCGAGCGAGCGGAAGATGGCGGGCACGTTCGAGTAGGCCAGCGGCAGCTTGTCGATGATGCCGGTGAACTCGGCCTTGGTGTGGTCGCCGATGGACGCCAGCGCGCCGACCTCCTGCCGGATAATCTCCTTGAACGGCACGTTGGTGCGCGCCTTGACCGCCTCGCTCATCCTCGCCCGGGCCCGGTCCTCGATGCCCTTCAACTCGCCGGCCAGCTTCGTGCGTTCGGCGGCGTCGGTAACGTAGTGGTGGACGGCGGTCTTGAGGACCATCGCCACGTCCTGTGCCATGTTCGGCAGGGCGGTGTCGGGACAGGCGGTGATGCACTCCATGCACTGGGTGCAGTTCTCGGCGATATAGACCGGGGTCTCGCGCCGGGCGACGTACTTGGACTGGGTCGCGCCGGTGCCGGCGCCCATGACCCCCAGCGACGCGAGCGCGCCGGCGGGCTGGTGGTAGCCGAGGCCGTGGCGGAACTCGGAGTCGAACTTGGCCAGGCTCTGGAAGGCATACCGCGGCGTCTGCTGCGCGGGCGCCGGGATGCCGGTGCCGCAGGCCGGGCCGCAGCCCGCGGTGGGGATGAGCGGGCCGGCGCCGAACGGCACCACCGGCGGGTTGCGCATCGAGGAGCGGTCCGGCTCGTTGTATTCGCCGTACTGGATCTCCCGCACGCGCGAGAAGCCTTCGAGCATCACCGTCATGTTCGAGGTGACGACGTCGGCGCCGAAACGGCCGAACTTCTTCTGATACTGTTTCTGGACCGCGTCGTGGAAGACCTCCTCGGAGATGCCGTTTTGCCGGAGGAAGGGCGAGACGCGGAAGAACGCGCCGAGGAAGGAATTGCCCTGCATGCGGAGCTGGAGTTCCGTCTTTTCGGTGGCCTTCTTCGCGATGTCGAACCCGGGCAGGATGTAAACGCGAATGTTGTTCTCTTTGACGAACGCCCGGTGGCGGGCCGGGATGCGCTGCCAGGCGGTCTCGGGCGTGTCGCTCGACTCCCACACAATGCAGCCGCCGGGCTTGATCCCCTCGAGCGGGTTCGTGTGCGTGAACGCCTTCGGGTCGCAGCAGAGCACCACATCCACGTGGTTCAACTCACAGTTCACCTTGATGATGCCGGGGGCGACGGTGAGGTAGTAATTCGTCGGCGCGCCCTTTTTCTCCGAGCCGTACTTCGGATTGGCCATCACGAACAGCTTCTCCTTGAGCCGCCCGTCCGGGTCGGTCTCGGGATCCCGGTGTTTGATCAGGTCGCCGAATTCGCCGACGATTTCGCCCAGGTTCTTGCCGGTGGTGATCATCCCCCAGCCGCCGATGGAATGGAACCGCACGGCGATGGCGCCCTCGGGCAGGAGCGAGGGGGTCTCCTTGCTGATGACCGCGTAGGGATGGTCGATGCCGAGGGTGAAATAGGTCTCGCCGCCGGTGGCGCTGGCGCCGTCCTGCCGGCGGATCTGGCCGGTGGCGAATTCGTAGGCGCCGAGGGTGTGCTCGGGGCGGAAATCGCGCGAGCCGATGCCGTAGCTGCCGCGGAAGAGGCGCGGGGTTTCCTCCGGCTTGAGGGTGGGCAGCGCGCCGCCGAACTTCCCCGCCTCGTTGGCCTTGCCGAGGGCCACTCGGATGTCGCGCGCGAGCGGGTTGTCCCCCGCCATCCCCTCATCGGTGCGCTCCAGGATGATGACGTTCTTCTTGCCGCGCAGGGCGTTGATGACGGCCGCCTCGGGGAAGGGCCGGATGCAGTTGATGTGGATCGAGCCGACCTTGGCACCACGCTTTTCGCGCAGATAATCGCAGGCCGCCTCGATGTTGTCCGCCGCGCAGCCGAGCGACACGAACACGGTGTCGGCGTCGTCGCACTTGAACTGGTGGATCAGGCCGTACACCCGGCCGGTGAGCCGGCCGAACTCGGCGTAGGCTTCCTCAAGGAAGCCCAGGATCGGCTCGTTGAAATTGTTGCGCCGGGCCACCACGCCGTTCATGTGGTGCTCCTGGTTCTGCACCGGGCCGAGGAGGATGGGGTTCTTCAGGTCCATCATCTCGGGCACGCGACGACGGGTCGGGCCGAACAACTCGCGCTGCGCCGGCGTGGGGCAGCCGATGATGTCGTCGGACGCGCCGAGGTACTCGCGGAGCAGCCCGGCCTCCGGCGCGAGGTAGGTGCGCTCGGAATGCGTGGTCAGCATGCCGTCCTGGATGTTCATCCC
>Ga0182030_10013925_pt1 | contig 15945 bp, 9 predicted proteins | sample 812S3MmetaG_FD_121299 | JGI IMG/M metagenome (GOLD analysis project Ga0182030, IMG submission 121299) | Permafrost microbial communities from Stordalen Mire, Sweden - 812S3M metaG (Illumina Assembly) | ecosystem: Environmental > Terrestrial > Soil > Wetlands > Permafrost | place: Sweden...
CCCACTATGGTGACCCACCGGTCGCTGTCGAGCCCCAGCTGAATGCGCTGCCCCAGCGGGTCGGTATTCGGGAAGACCTGGCGTGCCAGCGACGCGCTCACCACGCCGACGAACGGTGCGTCGTACACATCCTGCGCGGTGAAGTCGCGGCCCCGCAGCAGGCGCATGCCGATGGTGTCGAAATAGCCCGGACTGGTGAGGCGGAAGCCGGCCTGCGGCATGTCGCGGCTCTTGCCGAAGATGTGCCGCCCTTCCACCGCAAAGCTGCCGTTCGATCCATAATTGCCCGCCGGCAGCCCCATCACGGCGGCCGCGGACGTCACGCCAGGCAGGGCGCGCACCTGGCTGAGGAGTTCTTCGTAGGCGCGCCCCACTTGCAGATATTCCGGCTTGGAATGCGCCGGAGCGTGTGCGTACATCACCAGCATTCCTTCGGCGCGGAAGCCGAGTGGAACGTTGGTCAGCGCCACAAAGCTGCGGAACAGCAGGCCCGCGCCCATCGCCAGCACGAACGATAATGCGATTTCGGCCACAATCAGCGCGTGCCGCAGGGTATGCGAACCGCGTCCTACCACGCCGCGCGACCCGCCCTGCTTCAAGGCTTCGGTGACTTCGATGCGCGAAGCCTGCCACGCCGGCGCCAGTCCGAAAACCACGCTCGAAACCACCGCTGCCGCCACGGCGAACAGAAGCGCTGCGCGGTCCAGATGCACTTCGGCCAGACGCGGCAGATTTTCGGGCGCCGCGCGAAGCAGAGCCGCGATTCCGAATTGAGCCAGCGCTACGCCGGCCGCCCCGGCCATCAAAGCCAGCAGCAGGTTCTCCACCGTGAGCTGCCTTACCACGCGCCAGCGGCCAGCGCCCAGGGCCGCCCGCACGGCAATCTCACGCGCGCGAGCCGGGGTCCGCGCCAGGAGCAGGTTGGCCACGTTGGCGCAGGCCATCAGCAGCACCAGTCCCACCGCGCCCAACAAAAGGTACAAGGTGGAGCGCACGCCGCTCACCAGCCGCTCCTGCAGCGGAACTGCAATGAAACCCTTGTTGCGGTTGCTGTCCGGGTAGGCCGTCTCCAGGCGAGCGGCGATGGTATCGAGTTGGGCCTGCGCGGTGCTCAGCGCAACGCCGGGACGCAGTTTGGCCACCGCGTAATAGTTGAACGCGGTGCGGTTGAGATTCTCCGGTTGGGCAGGGCCGGCCAGCCAGACTTCGGCTTTCTCCGGAAAGTGGAAGCCGGCCGGCAGCACGCCCGCGATTTGATACGCCTGGTTCTCCACGCGGATGATCTTGCCAACGGCCGCTGCGCCGTCGCCGAAAGTGCGTTCGGCAAACGGCAGGCTCACCATGGCCGCGCTCTCGGCGTCTTTCTCTTCGAGCGTGCGGCCGGCCACTGGCGACACTCCGAACACGCGCAGGAAACCGGGGTTGACCCTGTAGACGCCCGTGAACTCGCCGCGTCCACTCACCTGCACGCCCACTTCGCCGCCGGCGTAGCTGCTGAAATCGGAAAAATCGCTGGCCTGCGCGGCTATGTCCACCAGATCGCCGCCCGTGATGCGCGGCGTGATGGTAGCGCGGTTCTTCCAGCGTGTCGCCACAGTCACAATGCGGCCCGCATCGCGGTACCGCAGCGGCTGCAGCAGTACGCTGTTCACCACGGTGAAGATGGCGGTAGTGGCCCCAATTCCCAGCGCCAGCGCCGCCACCACTACAACCGTGAACCCCCGACTGCGTGACGACATGCGAAGGGCATGGCGCGTGTCGCCAACAACCTCAGACCAGATGATTCCGAGCCGGCGTCCCATAGCTTCAATTACTACCATACGAGGAAGAGGTTACCCTCGGAGGCAAAATTTGAGCGTTACCATTCGCGTGGCGCGACCGGATGTGCGCCGGCCGGCCCTCTGGGATATGATTCTCCCAAGGGCGCAAGGAGACTGTCTGTGGGCGGGCGCGTGGCAATTGGGACGGCGGCAGGTTTGACACGGCTGCGCTTGGCGCGGTTGGCCACGGCGGCTGGGCTCATCCTTTTGTGCCACGCGGTTGTTGCCCAGGATGCGCGGTGGCAGCAACTGACGCTCTCCACGCGGCAGCTGTATGGACAGGGCAAATACCAACAGGCGCTGGCGCCCGCGCAGGAATCGCTTCGCGTAGCGGAGGCTACCTTCGGTCCACAAAGCCGCCAGGAAGCGGTTTCGCTGAACGATCTGGCGTTGGTTCTGGAAGCGCTCGACCGGACGCAGGAAGCCGAACCGCTATACAAACGTGCCCTGGCGATCAACGAAAAACTACTGGGCGCTCAGGATCCGCAGGTGGCTTCCACTCTGAATAACCTGGGGCTGCTCTATCTCAAGATGAAGCGTCTGCCCGAAGCGCGGGATCTGCTGACGCGTGCGCTGGCCATCCGAGAGAAAGCGCTTGGTCCCAACCATCCCGATACGGCCACCAACGCCGGCAACCTGGGGACGGTATTGATCGAGCAGGGGAATTACGCCGCGGCAGAGCCTTTGGAACAGCGGGCGCTGGCGATTGATGAGAAAGCGCTGGGGCCGGACAGCCCCGGCGTGGCGACGGATCTGAACAATCTAGCCACCGTTTATTACCGCCAGGCGAAGTACGCGCAGGCGGAGCCGCTCTACATCAAAGCTCTTTCCATCCACCTGAAGGCGCTGGGCAACGAACACCCCACGGTGGCGAATGATCTGAGCAACATCGCCGAACTGTATGCGGCCGAGCGAAAGTACCCGCTGGCGGAAGCCACCTTTCAGCGCGCGATCGCCATTGACGAAAAAGCATTTGGACCGGAACACCCGAAGGTGGCCATCGAACTCGACAGTCTGGCCGGCCTGTATTACAGCATAGGCCGGTACCAGGACTCCGAAACGGCTTACCGCCGCGCGCTGGCCATTCGGGAAAAGGCGCTGGGACCGGAACACCGTTCTCTGGCGCCGACGTTGAGCGGCCTGGCACAGTTGAAGAAGCAGCAGGGCCAGCTTCAGGAAGCCGAACCACTTTACAAACGAGCCCTCGCGATCGATGAAAAGGCGCTGGGACCGGACGATCCGCGCGTGGCGCGCATCCTGAATGGCCTGGGCGACCTGTATTCGCAAGCGGTGCATATGCCGGAGGCGGGGGCGTTCTTCAAACGGGCCCTGGACATTGACGAGAAGCACTATCCCGCGACGCATCCGCAGGTGTTGGAAGACATCAATAATCTGGCGTTCGTCCTGGATGCCGGAGGCCAGGCCGACCAAGCCGCTCCGCTCTATGAACGCGTGATTGCAATGCAGGAAAAGGCGTCCGGGCCGAACAGCCTGGTGCTGGCGGCCCCGCTCTTGTACCTGGGCAGTCTGCGAACCAGACAAGGCAATTTTGCCGCTGCCGAACCGCTGGAGAAGCGGGCCCTCGCGATTGTGGAGGCTGCCAAAGGCCCCGACCACACGGATACCCGGGGCGCTCTGCTCTACCTGGCGATCACGGAGTACGGCTGGGGCCACACGCCGGAGGCCGGCGCTTACTTCGACCGCGCGATCGGAAGCCTGGAGAAGGAAATCGACGGCAGCTTTGCTTACATGAGTGAACGGCAGCGCCTGCAGTTTCTGGCGACCGAGCCCGGCGCATTTCCGATGTTGTTCAGTTTCGCGCTGGCCCAACAGGAGCACGACGCTTCGCTGGCCGGCAAAATGTTCGACGGAGTGCTTTACCAAAAAGGCCTGATCGCCACCAACGCGGCTACGGTGCGGGCGAAGATTCTGGATAGCGGGGATTCCGCCGCCGCCGCGCTATTCGACCGCCTGACGGCGAAGCGCGCGCAACTGGCGGAACTGTCCGCGGTTCCCACTGCGGGCGGCGACGAATGGCGCAAGGCCATGGCGCAACTGGATCAGGAAGCCAACAGCATCGAAACCGACCTGGTGAAGCGCTCAGCCGCACTGGCCGAAGCCAAAGCTCTATCCCATGTAAGCTGGCGCGATGTGCAGAAGTCTTTGAAGCCGGATGAAGCGGCGGTGGAGTTCGTCCGATTCCAGGTTCACAACGGGGTGGCTTGGATGCACTCCTATGCGTATGCAGCGGCGGTGCTGACGCCCACCGGAAATCCAAAGTTGTTCTTGCTGGGCAATGCGCAAAAGCTGGAAGCCGAGCCCGTAACGGCCTACCGCGCGGACGTGGGACGAAGCCGCGGCATTGCGATCCCGGCCGCCAAGAGCGGGGCTGAACCGGCGCCGAATGCGGGAGCCGGAGCGGCTTATGTGGCGTTTTGGAAGCCGATCGAAGCGCAGTTGGGCAGCGCGAAGCGGGTCTATGTGGCGGCCGACGGCATTCTCAACCAGGTTCCGATGGGACTCTTCACGGACCCGTCGGGCACGCTCCTGCTGGAAAGGTACGATTTGCGGATGGTTAACAGCACCAAAGACCTGCTGCGTGCGCCGCACGCGGCAACCGGGAAAACCGCGCTGATTGTCGGCAATCCGGCGTTCGATCTAACCGAGGCTTCGCAACGCGCCGCCGTTTCCAAACTGAGTCCCGCGGCGGTGGTACCGAGCGGCGCGCCGGTCGCGGAAACTGGCACGGCCTCGCGCGCGGCGGAGCGCGGTGCGCCGCTGCCGCCTCTGCCGGCCACGCAGGCGGAAGCGGAAGGCATCGCACTTTCCTTGAAGAATGCCGGGTGGCAGGTTTCGCTTTACACTGGCAATACCGCCCTGAAAGAAGTGGTGGAGCGGGCACGCAGCCCGCGCGTGGTGCACCTGGCGACGCACGGCTTCTTCCTGACCGGCGCCGCGGCGGAAGCACCGGCGCCGGGCGCGCGGCCCGCGGGCCGACCGGCTGTCCCCGACCCCATGCTGCGCTCCGGATTGTACTTTGCCGGAGCCGACCGCACCCGCGCGGGCGAGCGTCCGGCGGCAGGATTGGAAGATGGCGTATTGACGGCGTTGGAGGCGAGCCAGCTTCACCTGCAGGGAACCGAACTGGTGGTGCTCAGCGCTTGTGAGACCGGTCTTGGGCAGCAGCAGAATGGCGAAGGCGTTTTCGGCTTGCGCCGGGGCCTGCAGGAAGCCGGCGCGCAGCGCGTGTTGATGAGTATGTGGCCCGTGCCGGACCGCGAGACGCAGGAGCTGATGACGCTGTTTTACCAGCAATGGCTTGGCGGCCTGGACCCGCACGATGCCCTACGGCAGGCTCAGCTGAAAGAGCGTGAAACCGTGCGGCAGAGATACGGCCGCGACCTCCCTTATTACTGGGGAGCTTTTGTGCTGGTAGGGCGCTAGCGCCGCTGCCGGAAACCAGACCTAGGAGACCTGGCCGTTCGCCTGCGCCAGTTGATTGTTGCTGGTAGACCAGATTCCCTTGATGCTCCCGCCCGCGCCAATAAATAGCGCGGCCGATGCCATTGCAACAAATGCCATCAGCAGCGTGTACTCAATGAGGTCCTGTCCCTCTTCGTTGGCCAGGAACTCCAAAACGCACGTTGGTATTCTCATCACATCCAAGCTAGTTCTAGTACGTATTTATCGCAAGTCAACAAAGGTTACTGCAAGAACGTTAACCGCGCTGCGTTCGCAGAGTCCAGAAACTGCTCCATGATCCAACTTGCGCCGATCTGCTGCGTTAGTGACTAAGGACTCGGAGAAGCTAATGTTCAACAACCCCATTGAAACGATGGCAACGGCCCAGGTGGGCGCGTTTTCCTTACTGAGAGCAAGGCTGCGGAGAGGTTGCAGCGGAATTCTGCTGGCGGGTCTGGCGATCCTGCCGGCCGGCGCGGCGGAAATTCCGGTCACGGTGCAATTGAATAATCCGCTGGGCATGGGAGCGGCTCATAAGGGCGACATGATTACGGCCTGGATCGCAGGACCCGATTCGCTCAAAGGCGACACGCTGCAGGGGAAATTAACGCAAGTCAGCTCGTCCCGCGGCCAGGCGGTGCTGGAATTCACGTTCACCGTGCTGCATCACGGTCACACGGACGTAGCCGTCACGGCCAACATTCTGTCGGTGTGGAACGCCAACGGACAAGAGGGCGTCGACGACCAGGGGCGGCCGCTGCGCGCCAGCAACACCCCTGGCACGCAGCCCAGCCAGTCGAGAGTAGGATCGAGACTCGGAGGATTGATTGGCTCGCGCACCGGCGTTTCCGTCGGTGATCCGCCCCCCACGGCAGGTACTCCGCCGGCGATTCAGCTGGCTTCGCAAGGATCGAATCTGGAACTGGCGGCCGGCGCGACGTTGAAGCTTTCGGTGAAATCGACCAGCGGTCCGGACCTGGCAAGCCTCAGCCCGACTGCGCCGGCGAGTCCTGCCGCAACCAACATGCCGGCGGCGGCAGGCGAGCCCGTGGCACCCGCGCCCGCGGCGCCTGGTGGAATGCCGGTAGCCGCGGGTGCGCAACCGGCCGCGGCGGGTGGAACCGGCGGCCAACCGGAGCTGAAGTCCACGAAGATCGAGTTCATCCCCGGTGAAAGAACCATCTTCCTGGACGATTTCAGCGACATGGTGCCGGATGAGCCGCCGCCGCACTGGAAGGTGCGCGACGGCATCGTGGAACTGCGATCCGGGGGAGGCATCCAGGAGTTGTACGCACCCAAAAACGTGCGGCTCACCTCACCCACGTTTGCCATACCCGTGAACTTCACTTTCGAAATCGAATGGACAGGCATGGGGGAAATGACCTGGTATTTCCAGAACAAGAATAACGACAACGTTTTCACGGTCTCTGTCCGCGCGGGCGGAGGCGGCAAGACCTTAACCGCGGCGGTAAACGGTCCGTCCGGGCAACTCGGGGCGGGAGAGACCGATGCCGACCCCGGGAAGGTGTTCCGGTTTGCGCTGTGGGCGCAACAGGGGCGCGTGCGCGGTTATCTGAACGGAGTTCGAGTGGTGGACGCCAACCAGGTGGAGTTTGGTCCGATGGACCATCTGTTTTTTGACGATGGAAGGTGGGACCCCGTGGGTCTGCGCTGGATTCGCGTGGCGGAATCGGCTCCGGATTTTTCCACCGTCATCAACGCCAGCGGGAAGTATGTCACCCACGGAATCAATTTCGACACCAACAGCGATCACCTGAAGCCGGAATCGTCGGCTGTGCTCAAACAGGTGTCGGCCGGCCTGATCCGGAATCCGAACCTCAAACTGGAAATCGATGGCTACACGGATTCCGTTGGCGATGCCGGCCACAATCTGGATCTTTCGCAGCGGCGTGCGCAGGCCGTGATGGCTGTGCTGGTGGGTCAGTTCGGCGTGGATGCCGGCCGGTTGAGCGCCAACGGATTCGGCGCCGACAAACCGATCGGGTCGAACGATACGCCGGACGGAAGAGCGGAAAACCGCCGCGTGGAGTTCCTGAAGAAATAACTGCCGTTTCGGAGGAAGCCTCACTGGTGAACGGTGATCAGCGCTCCAGCCTGCGTGGTCAACCCATTGTAGGTTGCCGTGATGGTCTGATCGCCATTCGCCAGCGAAGCCGGCACTACCACGTTGAATTGGAATTCTCCAGGCGCCACCAGACCGGCAAACACTACTGCCGCGTTCTTGCCGCCGATCTGGATCACCGGCAGCGGCGACAGCGTTCCCGACTGCGTCTCCGCTCCACTCACGACGGCCGTTGACGTCGCTCCGAAACCATTGGCGTAAAGGACGACTGTCTCTCCCGGTTTCGCCGGGGTGGTCGCGCCGGGATACAGCGTGGTTGGTCCCAGATAGCTTCCGTTGGCGTGCGTAGCGGCGACGTAAGGGGCGCCGTTGAAGATGAAGAAAGAAGGCGATTCCGCCTGCGCCTGCGCCGTGAATGGGTCGCTGACCGTTCCGCTGGAAGTCACCTGCACCTCGACCGCGCCGGACATCGCGTCCGGCGGCGGCAGGATGTTCACCTGCGTGGGGCTGATGTAATAGACGTACGCCGCTTTGCCGTTGACCGTCGCGCTCACGCCGTCTAGCGCGGTGGGCATTTTGTTGCCCACGAAATCCGAACCCTGCCAGATCCGGCTGTCGCCGGCTGGTGCGAGGTTAACGCCCTTGATCTCTACCCAAGTGTTGGGCGCAATGATGGGGCTTTCGCCCTCGGCATTGGCGACCTCAAGAACCTCCGGACCTGTGCTTGAAGTACGTGCGCCCACGAAGTACGCGGTGACGAACATAGAGTTGGCTAGAAGATCGGTGCCCTGGAAGCCCGCGCCGAATGAGTAGCTCTCCTCGAAGTTCGCGGCGGGACCGGCGCTCTGGCAGGCATCCTGAATCGTGTTCCCCACGCAGCTCCAGTAAAGGTAGGGCTGAAGGTTGTGGAAGGGACCGACAGGAATATTGGGCGTTGCCACCGCAGCGGCCCCCGCAGTCAAGCCGAACTGGTCGTAAAACAAATCGCCCATAGGGTTGTCGGTTCCGTCGCAGCCAAAGCCGGGACATGTGGTGGCGATAGTGGGTGCCTGCCAGTTGGACTGGCCAAGATACGCCGCAGTGTTCAGGTTAGCGATGTATTGGCTGGCCGAACTCCAGCTCATCGCTCCGTCCTGCGCAACGCAAAGCGAGGGTGCGGTCGGACTTGTACACAGTGGTAGTCCGAAGGCGTTAGTTGCTGCAAGATTGGCGTTGGCGAGCCACGTGATGTTGGTGATGGGATCGTAAACGGTTGAGCCGCCCGGATTCACCTGCAGGCCTGTTCCCGTGGACGCTGGCGTACCTGGAAGTTTGCCAGGGAGCATCGGCCACAGATACAGAAAGTTAGGCAACGTGTTGGCGCCCTGCCAGCCCGTGGCGAAGGAAAACGTCGCGTTGCCGGAGCTTGCACCGGCACTCGACACCGATTGCGACCAATACAAATAGGGCTGCACATTGCTGAACGGGCCGGCCGTATTGGAGGGTAACGGGACTGCGGTATTGGGCGGCTTCAGGCCGAGGTTGTTGTAAATCGTGTCGAGCGCACCGGCCGAGCAACCGAAGCCAAAACTCTGGCCGTTCGGACCCGTTTTGCCGCAGGAATTATCTATCAAAGGCGTGGTGGGAAGTTGCCAGTTGGTGTGACCCATGTAATTGGCCGCGTTCATAGCCGCGACCCACGCAGTAGCGGCTCCATAATTCATCGAACCGCTGGGGTTGATGCAGGTTTGGACACCAACGTTGGTTCCGGTACACACTGGAATGCCGAACCGGTTGCTGGCCGGCAAATTAAGGTCGGCGGGCCAGGTGATGTTGTTTGAGGCGTCATAGACCGTGATGCCGTCGGAACTGGGGACCGGGGCCGCGGCGGTCCGCGGCGCCGCCAAGGCGGGAGCGACAGCGACGGGAGCTTGGGCGCCAATCGACCGGGCAGCAAATAGTGCCGGCAGCAGGACCCATGCCGGACTCAGGCGTACGGCCGCCCGCGCCTGTCCGGTCGTCGGTTTCCTACAAGCCAGCACGTGATTTGGTCCCCTCAGCCTGAACGCCATATCGGTCAAGCCGCCTATTCTATGGAAGAAATTGTAACGGTACGGGCCTCCGCGCGGGCCATCAACATTGCTAGTGTACTGTGTCATCAGGTGTTGCAGGCTTAGCGCGCCCAGCCTGCACACCAACGGCGGCGACGCCCGCCGAAGACTGCTGACACAACGCTGTCAGCAGGAATGCGGGATACTCCAACCATGGAAACCAAAACGAACGACCGGCGCATTGACTATATTGAATTCCCAACGGCTGACGTGGCCCGGACGAAAGCCTTCTATACCAGCGTCTTTGGCTGGAAGTTCACCGACTACGGCCCGGACTATACCAGTTTTGAAGATGGCCGGCTGGCGGGCGGCTTCGCGAAAGTAGAACGCGTGGCGCACGGCGGGCCGCTGGTGGTGATGTACGCGGCGGATTTGGCCGGCGTGGAAGCGGCGGTGCGGGCATCGGGCGGCACCGTGGTGAAGGAGACGTTTTCCTTTCCGGGTGGGCGCCGGTTTCACTTCACCGATCCGAGCGGCAATGAACTGGCAGTATGGTCGGAGTGAGGACGCGCGGGCCTGTCCCCGCTCTGCCTCGTGTCGACGCTTGCCTGCTTTGCCGCAGCCCGCACTTTAGATGCGGTGGAAGGCCTTCAGGATTTCGCGGGTGGAATAATGCATGGCGATGGGGCGTCCGTGCGGGCAGCTCATGGGGCAATCCGTAGCGGCCAGCGCACGCAGCAGCCATTCCATTTTGGCGAGATCCAGGTGGTGGTTGATCTTGATGGCGGCGCGGCAGGCGATGGAGGCGCAAATGCCGCGCCGCAGATCGTCGAGCGAGGCGCCGCGCAATTCGCCTTCGGCCGTCTCCAGGATTTCGAACAGAATCTTCTCCAGGTCGGCCGCGCCCACACTCGCCGGCGCCGATTTCACGGCGATCGTGCGGTTGCCGAAGGGCTCGGTCTCAAAACCGGAGGCGTGCAATTCGCCGGCAATGCGGGCGTAGTCGATCTGCTGCTCGGGTGTGAGCTGCAGGACGAGCGGCATCAGCAGGCGCTGCGTTTCCACGCGGCCGGCGGCGCGCTGCTTCAGAACCTGTTCAAACAGGATGCGTTCATGGGCCACGTGCTGGTCGATGATCCACAGGCCGTCGCGGCCCGCGGCGATGATGAAGCTCTCGTGAATCTGGCCGAGCGGCCGCAGTTCGGAGAGGACCGAGAGCGAGATTTCCGGCGGCGGAATCGCTTCCGGCGGAAATTCGCCATGGGCATCCAGGTGGCGGGAGAGCTTGCCGGATGGCGGCGGCCCGGGAGTCACTTCGAGCGGCGGCGCGCTGAAATCCAGACGCGGCGCGGGTCCGGCGGCCGGCCGCAACGCGAACTCCGGCAGCGGCGAACCGGCCGAGGTGGCCGAAGCCGGGCCACCGATGGGCACTTCCACCAGGGGGCCGTCGATCACCGAAGCGCCCGGAACACCGGAGACCTCGGGCTCCTGGTCTTCGATCATCTGGCTGAATTCGGAATAGGGCAAGGCGGCGCCCGGCTGCGCGGCGGGCGCCTGAAGCGGCGCGCGCGGGGAAAAAGACGGCGCCGGACGGCTTTCCATCAGACGGTCGCGCAGGGTATCGCGGACGAAATCGTGCACGAAGTTGCCGTGGCGAAACCGCACTTCGGTCTTGGACGGGTGGACGTTGACATCCACTTCTTCGGCGTCGCATTCCAGAAACAGCAGTGCGAAAGGATACGACGCCGGTGGAATCAGGTTGTGATAGGCCGAGGAAAGTGCGTGCAGCAGCAGACGGTCGCGAATCAAACGGCCGTTTACGAAAATGAAAATGGAGTTGCGGTTGCCCTTCTGCACCTGCGGGCGGGAAAAGAACCCGCGCAGACGGAAGGTGCGCGTGGGCGGGTCGTCGGACGGGCCGGGCTCACGCCGGTATTCGGCGATGGCCTCCGAGGGCGGCACGCTGGGGGGTGGCAGATACAGGTCTCTCTCGCGCAGGCCGATATCCACCAGCTCGTCCAGAATCCGGCTGCCGAAAACCTGGTACACGCGCTCCTGGAGCGTTGCCACCGGCGTCACATGGAGTAGTTCGTTGGGGCCGCTGGTCAGGCGAAATGTCATGCCCGCGTGGGCCAGGCTGTAATGCGTCACCAGCGACGCAATGTGCGCCAGTTCGGTTTGTTCGGTGCGCAGAAACTTCTTGCGGGCCGGCACATTGTAGAAAAGGTCGCGCACGGTGATGACCGTGCCGCCTCCCAGGGCCGCCTCTTCGCAGCGCAACATTTTACCGCCGGCAATTTCGATGCGCGTGCCGGTGGTTTCCTCGGCGGCGCGCGTTTCGAGCAGCAGCCGCGAGACCGAAGCAATGGAAGGCAGCGCTTCCCCGCGGAAGCCCAGCGTCGAAATGGTCAGCAGGTCCTTGACGTCGCGCAATTTGCTGGTGGCGTGGCGCTCGAAGGCGAGCAGGGCGTCATCGCGCAGCATGCCGCACCCATCGTCCGAAATGCGGATCAGGCGGCGGCCGCCGGCTTCCACGTCGACACCGATCTCGGTGGCGCCGGCATCGAGAGAATTCTCAAGCAGTTCCTTCACCACCGAAGCAGGACGCTCCACCACTTCGCCGGCAGCGATCTTGTTGGCGACCTGGTCGGGAAGGATGCGGATGCGGCCCATGAAAGAAGTCTCAGTCCAATATAACAGCGGGAGACGGGGCCCGATCCCGCGCGCCGTTACCATCCGACCCGAATACCGCGTTGCGAGAGCAAGGAACGCCGGTTGAGTCTTCGGAAACCGCCAGGCGACTATTTCTGCCGGTCGTAGACGACGGTGCCCGTCACGTTGTTGCCCGAAGGATTCACACCTTGCGTGGCCACTGTTAAGGTCTTTCCATCGGCGGAGACCGTCGCCCGAGCGGTGTAGATGGTCTTGCCGCCCTTCATGTAGCTGACCTCCAGTTCGTTTGCCGAGACGCGGCTGGCGGAAACGCCGTCATATTCGGAGGACATCACAATCTTGCCTTTTCCCCCGGCGACGGGGACGGTGTAGCTGAGTGAGATTTTCGTTCCGTTCACCGCCGCCCCCACCACTTTCACATTCAGATCGGGGCCCGTCTCGGAGATGGTGGCGCTCTGTTGAAAAGGTGACGTGCCATTCTGGAACACCGTTTTGTTGGGATTCATTTTCCACGAGCCGACCGACGGGTCTGCCGCGAAGAGAGCCGCCGCGGACCCAAGCAGCAAGAGCAGGAGCTTCGTGTAGCGCATCAAATACTTCCTCCAGAAGGCGATGAGTCTATCACCAGAGCCCGCCAATTACCAGCAGAAAATCTGGCAGGAAATCCGGTAGCTGAAAATCTGGTAGCGTCGGCGGTCTTGCCGCCGGTGTCTTGCACGCGGCCGGTCCGCGCGGCATCTCATGAGGCGGAAGATAGAAAAACGGGTCATCCTGACTGAACCATTTTCCCCATTTTCCTCTTCACCGACATACTCCAAAAGTGCGGCGGGTTGCGCGGGTAGAGCCTGCGACATCCGCCCGCTATCGTGAAGCGGGCAAGCGCCAGCGCAAGCGTGAGTCTGCGTTGGTGGCAAGCCGGAAAGATGGCGCGAATTTCGCCGCCGCCGAGAAAACTCGCGGCCGTACACGCTTTGATTCCGAAACTGAGGGCGCCAAAGTGAGCCAAAATTCAAACTGGTTGGGAATTAGTAACATGATCAAAGTGTCTTGCTACAGTTGCATTTCGTTAATACAGATAAAAGAATCTTTTTAATTGTATTTCGATAGGTTCCATGATATCTATTACCCATGGACCTACGGCGGCTACTGGGGAAAATGATTCCCCCGGCGCGCCGCCCGGGGCCCGTATCGCTGAGTCCGCGTGAAACGTCGGGCGGTCACGCTGCGAGGGGTAACTCATAGTGTCTCCCGCTGCCCAGTCGCCAAGCGACGAAGACTCTTTCCGGTTCACTGATTCCAGAATCGGAGAAGCGGTTCGTTTCATGGAGGCGAATCTGCATCGCGCGCTGCCTGTCGCTGACATCGCTGCCCACGTCGGTCTCTCACGTTCTCATTTCACCACTCTGTTTCGGCGCGCCGCTGGCTTGAGAACTGCGCAAATCCTTTTGAGGATGCGTTTGGAACGCGCAGCCGATTTGCTGACCGGAAGACGGCGATTATCCCTGAAGGAAGTAGCTCCGAGAGTCGGCATGGACCGCCCCGACGTATTCGCCCGCGCCTTTCGCGACCGGTACGGTATGACGCCGGGCGAATTTCGAAGCGTCCGGGAGGCGTCCGCGGGCCGGCGGCAAGGGTTCGGGAGCTGAATCGGACAAATTGCAAAGAAATCGAACAAATTGCAAAGTGATTGGTACTTGATGGAAAGCGCGTATAGCAATATATTCAGACCTGTAAAAGCTACAAACCCCTGGGAACGAAGGATGTCGATGGACGGCCTCGCATCCAATATAATTTGGAATTGAGGACCGGAACCAAGAAGGAGCTTGAGCCCGATGAAGTCCGTTATTGGATTGTTAATACTCGTCACGTGCCTGCAATGCGCACTCTGGGGACAGTCCCGAGACAGCAGCGGCATCGTGCGCCCCAACCCGACGTACAGCCCAGCAGTTCAGGCGGGCCAGGATCCAAGAGAATACCTGGCGAAGGCCGAGGCTAGAGTTGCCGCCGGAGGTGATGCCGAATCGTCGGCGGGGCTGCTCGCCAGGGCAGCGAAGGCGGCTTTGGAGGCTGGCGAAAACGACAAGGCCAAGGATTATGCCCAGAAGGCGCTTCAGATTGCGGACGACGTCGCAGCGAAACAAACCAAGCGGAATTGGCCCACCCCTCGCGGCTATGGTGCGGTCCCCATTGTAGACCTCTATGCCAATTTCGTACTGGGCCGCCTGGCGATTCTGCAAGGTGACATCAGGTCGGCCGAGCGTTATCTGCTGGCTTCGGGGCAAGCCGCACGCTACCCGCAGCTCCGGACCGTGCCCCCAAATATGTCTTTGGCCCTGGAGTTGTTAAGGCGTGGCGACAACCAAAGCCGCGAAGCCGTCCAGGAGTTTATCCAGGGATGGAGACCGTTTTGGAACTACTCGCCCAACAAGCTGGACAAGTGGCTGCTCGATGTGAGCGCTGGTAGAACGCCCGACTTCGGAGATTATCTGCTCCAACTCTAGTCCGGCAGGTCAACAGCGCCGCAACTTTGCACAGGAGATGACCGATGACCCTAACGCTCCGAGCGCTTACCAGTCTTCTGCTGGTGTGCCTCACCGTCGAATTGGCGCACGCCCAACCGCAGTGGCTGTGCAACCCTCAATCGACTTGTAGTTTCGCGACTCAGCCGGGCTTGATCAGCGGTTGTGGCACGCCGCCAACCTCAAACCCAGACTGCTCAAACTTTTGCAACAGCTGCGGGAACCAAATGGCTAGTAACGCAACGAATATTAGTAACACCTGCTCGTCCAACGCGTCGTGCACGCAGCAAATCGCTGACGCTGAGGGTTGCACATACAATATCGCCGACTGTGAACTTCCGGTCTATATCAACTGCGGCTACGACCCGGTGTGCGCCCAGGTCGCCTGGATCTATTACTGCTCGGCGGGGTTGAACTCAACCGTGCAAACCGACCTGCAAGCGTACAACGGGGGTATAATCGACTGCAATGCCTTGGTGAGCCAGTAGACCGGCTACGGTTCTGCGGCGCCGCCCGGTGCTGTCGCCACCTGCATTGCCGCCTGCCCCCGAGCGGCATGCGACGATGAGGGAGACGGCCCAGGCAGCGCTTGCGGCAACTGCGGCACCTACGACTCAAACTGCAACTGCGATGACCCCTGCCCATCGCCGCCACCTCCGTCGCCCCCCGGCGACGAAGGCGGCCAGTGCGCCGACGGAAACGGGGAGTGCTCTACCGACGCCGACTGCAGGGACGGTTTTTTTTGCGATCCGGACAACGACTGCACCTGTCAAGACTACGGCTATGAAGACCCAATCCTGATCGACCTCAGCGGTGCGGGGCTTCTCCTAACGAGCATCCAAAACGGGGTACGATTTGACATCATGGCCAGTGGGAAGCCTCCGCAGCTCGCTTGGAGCGCGGCGGGCTCGGAAGTTGGACTCCTTGCGCTGGACCGGAATGGAAACGGGAAGATCGACAATGGCTCTGAGCTCTTCACTGGAATCTCGCCTCAGGGCGTGGCAGCGCCGCTCCGCAGCGGTTCGGCCACCCCTGCGCTCTCTCAGTCGGCGATGGGTACCGCTACGTCAGGCGGCGCGCGTCAAGGAGAGCCTAAGTCCGTAACGCGGAAGGCCGGGCTGGCTGCACTGGCCTTTTTTGACGAGCCCGCCAACAGCGGAAACGGCGACGGCAAGATTGACGCGCAAGATGCCGTGTACTCGCGACTGTTGATCTGGGTCGACAAGAACCACGACGGCATATCGCAACCCGACGAGCTGTTTACGCTGGCGCAACTCGGGATCACCTCGATTTCACTGAACCCCGAGCGGGCCGGGTGGAAGGATGCCTTTGGCAACAAAGTCAACTCCAAGGTGACG